>Ga0209657_1000242_pt1 | contig 38111 bp, 57 predicted proteins | sample SaaInlV_100m_DNA_FD_184650 | JGI IMG/M metagenome (GOLD analysis project Ga0209657, IMG submission 184650) | Marine microbial communities from expanding oxygen minimum zones in the Saanich Inlet - SI037_S3LV_100m_DNA (SPAdes) (version 2) | ecosystem: Environmental > Aquatic > Marine > Intertidal... | reverse complement strand
TCCCACATTGATCGGTAAATAATGTTTCGTGGGTTGCCTTTATACTTACCAGGCTCAATAGGTACAAACTTACCTTTGTAAGGTTTACGCCGTGAGTATTTCTTATTATCCATATAAATACTTATATGGTAACGCAAACTAAAGAACAGTTTATGGCAGAAAAAGATGCCAAACTAGCTGAAGAACAACGAATACAATCAACTACGAAAGCTCATCAAGGATCAGGCACGACTGTACAAACAGGGAAGAAGGTTGATCTTAATGTAATGGTACATCCAGCAGATTTAGGAATGACTAGTCAGAATGCCAACTATATGATGTTTGAATCTTTCACAATGCGAGGTGGTGTGGGGTCTAGTACCAGTGATATGAACTTTGAAGGTCCTCATGAATTTGTATGCCTACCTATTCCTAGTGGTATCGGTGCAACATACGAACAAGGGTGGGATCAACAGGAAGTAGGAATGGTTGCATCTGGAGTTCAAATGGCTGTAGAAACTGCCATGAGTAGTAATAGGAGTTTATCAAGTTCTGTGAAAGAATTAAAAGATGCAGGCAAAAGTGCATTAGGTGGTGGTAATGCCATTCTAGGTACTGTAGGTAAAATGATAATGGGTGAAGCAGCCGCACAGCGTGCTTCTGGTAGGGCAAACTTTAGTAACACCTATGTCACCTATACAGGTCCTGCATTTAGAGATTTCACATATAACTACAGTCTTAAACCTTTGGCCCGTGAAGATTCTGATACGATACGCCGTATCGTCAAATTTTTTAAAGTAAATTCAGCACCAAGACAGTTAGCAGGCAATTTAATGCGTATATATGAACTACCTAAATTGTTTGGTATTTCATATCATAGCCGTGGACGTCCTATGGCTCATATGAACAAGATTGCTAAGTGTGCCTTAACAAATGTTAGTGTTGTTTATGGTGGTGATAGATTTGCTGTATTTGATGACTCGGCACCTGTTCAAGTAGACCTAACACTTCAATTCAAAGAAGTACAACTGTTATCACAAGCCGATATGGATGCAGATGGTGCAGGATATTAATTATGTATTTTGAAAACTTTCCCACCATTGCGTATGACGCCATTGGTAATAAAATATTTCATACAGTCTCAGACATTCTAACAAGAGTAGTCGCTAGAGCTGAGGTAAAAACCAGAGATGTATTATTTACAAAATATACAGTAAAGGAAAATGAAACTCCTGAAAGTGTTGCATTTGATTACTACGGTAGATCAGAGTATCATTGGATCGTATTAATGTTGAATCAATATTATGATCGTTACTATGATTGGCCAATGTCCCAGCGCAATCTACAGGCTTATGTTATTAGTAAATATGCAGATCCTAATGGTATTCATCACTATGAAATATCACAGAAGTCTGGAAATACCAACACAAAAATAAAAGTAGAGTTGGCCGATGAACCCAGTGCAACATCTGTTACTAACTATGTCTATGAATCTGAATTAAATCAGAATAGAAAGGAAATAAAGTTATTAGACGGGGCGTATCTCACATCATTTATATCTGAATTTAAATTAGTAGTGCAAAATGGCAATTGATATCGTAGAAGGTTTAAAGGCAATAGCCGAGACTAGATCGGCAGACGGCAACTCACCACCCCCAGGCTCCTTTAACATAACAGAATGTACTCTCCAACACGGAGATGATTCTCTATATGATATTTCCAGAATGGTTATGGAAATACATTTATTTGAGGATATAGAACAACTTGGCATCACTGGTTGGTTAAAAATGAGAGACAATATCAATCTCATTCGTAATGCTCTTATCATTGGTGAAGAATTATTGTGGTTAGATTTTGAAACTGCTGGAGCCGCCGAGGCAGGATTAAAAAATTGGTCGGTCAGAGGATACCCATTATACATCCATAAAATAGAAGAAATCATAGCGCCTGAATCTAATCAAGGACAAACTACACAATCTCATCTAGAGTATAGACTACATTTCTGCTCTACTGAAATGGTCACAAATGATAGAATGAGACTATCAAAAACATATCAAGGAACTATCGGTAGTGGTAAAGCTGATGGTGGTGATGATGGTATTGTTGGTGATATTATGAAAAAGGAAATGAAAATCTCTAAACCTGTCTATTGTGCAAGAACAATCGGGTTAAAGCATTTCGTAACACCCAATATGCACCCATTTGACTTGATTACATTCTTGGCAAACTCAGCACAATCATATACAGGAGATGATGTTAGAGGTCCTCAAGAATCTATGTCTATGAATATGTTTAAAAATCAACATTCTGATTTTGTTATATTTGAAACTGCACAGAGGTGGTCATCAGGTGATGGTGGTTGGTTTATGGTTCCTTTACAAAGAGAAATGTCTAGTGATGATTTGGTTTTTACTTTAAATAATGCTATGACTACTAGTGGAACATCTGAAGGGTCAGGTAGAGGTGCTGGTCTTACAGGTTATACAGCTGCAATGTTGAGAAGTAAAAGTTTTGAGTTTATTGCTACTGGTGATAAATGGAAAACTGTTCGGGCTGGAGCTTGGGCAGCGAAACAAATCAGACATAACAGTGTCTATAAATCTTTTGACATATACAAAAGTGATTATCTAAAACAACTAAAAAAAGATACATATTCCCATGCATCAGAAACACCAGTATATTTTGCATTGGGTAGTGGTGATAAAAAAATATCCGAATGGCCGAATGCAAATGTTGGATATAATAGTTTTAGTGCTGGTGATATGACAAACATCAACCGAAATAATTGGCGATCAGATACGCCTTGGAGTGTAGGTACGCCAGATCACGGTCTATTAAGAAAAATGCAGATGAACCATATGTTAGGTTATGAAAGAATACAATGTGAAATGTTTGGTATCTCTGGTCTGCAAATAGGTAAAAATGCAAAGGCTGAATTTCCTCAAATTGGTTTAGGTTCTGGTAGTCCTGATATAACTGGTCTTGCAGGATCAAAAGATATTTGGGGTGAAGATAGAAATAATAATATATGGCTAATTACTAAAGTTGCACATCATATTATTTGTTCGGGTGATGATCCTAATTATACTTGTACTATGGAACTCGCCAATACCATGCGAAACACTAAAAAGAAACTTCCAGTATACGGTTCGTTATCTGGTTATGGTGGTGGTGGTGGCGCTCCCGGAAGATAAAAAAAGGGAGCCCCGAAGGACTCCCTTATCGTAGTTGCCGTACGATTAAGTTTCATCTGCCAACTTGGCAAAGTAATCTAAAGTCTCATCGTCATCGGTTGTTTCAGGAACCGGAGTAATGACTTCAACTTTCTTCTTGGGAGTAAATGTCTCAACAGTACCCTTTACTGATGTACCAGTAAGAACCTTGTTGAGTTTTTCCTTCAGTTCATCATAAGTCTTAAAAGTCTTAGGATCAACAAATTCCTGTAGACTATGTAACTTCTCATTATATAATGTTTCAAGGCGAGCGTCATCACCTTCAAGCAGTTCTGAAGGATTATCAAACTCAGACTTATCGTAATTCCAATAACCATCGACCTTACGGATCTTGAGTTTAAAGTTAGCACCCTTCCACATATCAAATGGATTCAAGGGAGTTTCATCATCAAACGCAGGGTTCATAGCTTCAGTAATCTTATCAAAGATTTTCTTACCGAAACGATACAACCTTACTGTACCATCATTCTCAGGGTGCTTTGGGTCACTCACAACTAGGATGTTGGAGTAATATTTAAGAATTCGCTTCTGCTTCCTGGCAATCTCCTTATCTGATTCTGCACCACTGTTCCAAAGTTCAGTGTTGTATTCAGATACTGGATCATTCTTACCAATCGTGGTCAGTGAATTCTCAATATACCAACCACCAGGACCGTTGAACGCATGGTTCCAAAGTCGAACCCAAGGAAGATCCTCACCAGCTGGTTGCGGCAGAAAACGAATTACTGCGAAACCATTGCCAGTCTTATCAAGATCGGGTTTCCAAAAACGGTTATCTTCAAAAGAATTGCCGGAGGCGGGACTGTTTAACTTTGAAAGTTCAGTCTGTAATTTTTCAAAAGAGCCAGACTTGCTCTTTAGGTCTGCAAAAGACATATATTGTATCTCCTATATATTATCGTATTTACTATCAATCGCTGTATAATCGCAATCAATACTATTTATTATATCACGGTTCTTAACTAATGTCAAGAGTTTTATGCCACATAATCATCTTTTCCTTGACGATTATCTCTTATGGGTTGAATGACTATCTCATCATTCTTACCACCTTTACTCCAAGGATACTTATGTCCTCTATCAAAATGTTTCGATGATAGTTTTGAGACAGGAACCTTTCGGCCTCTAGAATCAAGAGGATTATCTACATAAGCTTCTTCCAGAGTTTTCATTCTAGAACGATCAACTTCTACAACATAACGAGAGTTAAATAAATCATCTTTCATTTGTTGACAAGCCTTTAATTTCTTAGCGTTTGTCAATACATTAAAAAGAATAGACAATCTACCAAACAAATCGCTCTGTTTCTTCTCTGAATTAAAATATACATAAGACCCTGGGTTTTTGTTTTTAGTTGTAGTGCCATCCGCTTGCTTAGTATAAAGATGTAATGGTAATTCACCAAATTTTTCTGGATCCTTCATCAATACTTCATTAACTATCTCGTATACCTTAGCGAAACCTTCACCACCATTTACTCTCCAACTAGGAATAGTAATAGTAGAAAACTCCTTAGGATAGTCTAAGGCATAGCGTAGCATTACATAATTACGCAACTCAACATTTGAAATTAGAGGGCCGTCTTTATATACCTTACCAAATTCAGTTAAGTATGTTTTAAGAGCTTTAAGATACTTATTCTTAATGTCTTTACCTCTAAAATAAGATTCAAATTCCTTAGGCTTAGTGAATTGAGTTTTTGTTTCCATCCACACCAAACACTCAGCCACAAACAAATCATGACCATTGATATCATAGGAATATGGTTTATTTGTAATTCTACCTAATGCGGCCAGACAATATTGGTCACCTTTAATATCACTACCAGATGCAATCTCTGAAATTTGTTGACGAAATTTTGTATACCAGTTTACTTGTAAAAGTTTCTGCCAACTATCCCAGGCTATACCTTCATTCTTCCAAATAAGTGATTGTGAAAATTGATCTACATCTCCTTGAAGTGCAATAACAACAGGTATCTCAATAGCGCTTAAATAATCTTGAACATCTCTCGGCAAATCTTTAAAATACTTACCGGCTAAACTAACTTTCTTGCCATTAGAATGCTCAATGTCAAGCTTATCTTTACCAAAAACAAGCTTGTTACTAAAGTAAGGAATAAGAGATTCATTTAAGCGATTTTGACCATCAATAATAAAATATTGAACACCACTTGACATACACTCTTGAACATACTTCAAAACTCCGGCCCAAGATTTCTTCTCATCCTTATCTGTGGTATTTTCTATATTCAGTTTAATAGAATTTATAAGAAGTGAAGCAGGAACTAATACAAAAGAATCTAACAAATTAGAACCCATTATAATAGAACGCAAATAGGCTTTTGCTCTATATTGTTTCTCACCGTTGACTGTTTTATTCCACTCAATCTTTTGAGCAAGTCTCTGTAGAAAATCGTGAGCTGAATTAATTTTAGATTCTGTCCCATCGAACCCTGGCGTTCCAAATTGAACCAAAGTGCCTAAATTAAGAATTTGAATCTCATACTGCATACCACCAACAACTTTAAATTTATTAGATGTCATAATAATACATCCTCATGTGTAGGGTGTAAGCATTACCAAATCACCCCGTAAATTAAACTACTTTTTTTGAACTTTTTACTTTAAGTCGGCTAGTTCCATCCGACTATCTATTAAGCTATCACAAACTAACTAGTCTGTCAAGCTTTTTTCAATCTTTTTTTAGTTCGGCTTCGATTAAAGCCTTAATGAATTGTTGGGGGGATATTTCGTGTTGAACAGCCGCAATGATAAATTCAGCCATCTGTATTTCTTTTTCTACCCAATATTTTTTTCTTTTTAATTCTTCCAATCGGACTTCATAGTCATCCAGTTCTCTTTGCTTACGAACCTTCTGTTCTATAATATCAGTTATGGAAATAATATTAGTATCAGACATACTAATACTTATATTGGAACTAGGGGAGGATGCACCCTCCCCGTAGATCCTTTAGCCAATCTTACTAGTCCTTCTTGGTGAAGATCCAATAAATGACGCCTAGGGCTACAAGTCCAACTAGTCCTTGGCTGCCTAGTGATGCCACTAGGCCGGTTATATTCCCAATGACATCAACGGGAAGAAAGATCATATCTGATCCGAAAAGTACTTGAAGTACTACTGCTAGAGCGATAAGACTTACGGCAACTTCCGAAATCTTATTAATCCAGCCCTTTACACTTGCTATTACATCAGCCATATAAACCTCCTTGGTTTTTTAAGTGTTAATCCTTTCATACATTTCATCTTGTGTAATGTACTCAAGGTTAGGAATATCAATCCATTCCTCAATTACAGCATTAACCCTATCATTAATATCGTTTGATATTGGTTTAGGATTAACCTTGTAATACTTTATATCCGGAAACTTTTCAAAAATCATCCGGTGTTGTTCTATCCAATTATCTGGTGGGATAGGTTGTCCGTCAGAACCTATGTAACATTCAGTTCCTTTAAATATATTGTTTGGTTTGTCTGTGTTGGAATATAAATCCATACCTAATAGATATACCTCTTCCGTATCTGGATTCATAGATGCAAATACATTACATAAAGCACCAGAACAAAAACCATAATCTGAACCTCCAGGCAATGATTCTGTCTTTAATACTTTATCTTCAGGAGCTACCCAGGTTGCCCAAAGGCCTGCTCTTTTATCTGCAAATATTATATCTACTGTATCTAAATTTACTTCTATGCCTTCATTGTGGCAAGCGGTTAAATAATCTTCTCGGAGTTTTCTCAACTGGTCTAAATCTTGACCACCTATTGCAAACTCATTCCAACCTTCAACCCGTGGACTAACATGGATGTAGGACTTTAAATCACTTTGGTCCTTATGGGATATGTGAGACGGAACTACTATATTTTCGTATGCCTCTCCTGGCAATCTGTTCCAATCTCTAAAATATACAACATTCTTAAAAGCATAACCTGAGCGGTATATCTCATGGCTCATCTCTATATCGACACACACCAAAAAATCTGGTGCCCAATCACGATACAAAGCATTGCATCCCCAGATGGTTGCATACTGCCTTAATCCATCTAAATCAATTCCGAGACGGGATTCACCATTCCCGAGACATATCACCCTACTCATTTTAATATGCTTTAGTTATTTAGTCTTTTTCGTTCTTTGACGGGGACGGTTTATACCATCCATCACCCTTTAACACAAAATTAGCAGCAGTTATTTGACGCCTAATATGACCACTACATTCAGGACAAAATTCTAAAGGGAGATCAGACATCCTCTGAAGAACATCCAACACCTCATGGCCGCACACTTCACAAACGTAATCATATATTGGCATAAAACAATGACTCCCATGACACAGGAAATTTCTCCTTGGCTAAATCATATAGTTCCCAAGCAACATTTCTAGTTTCTTCTTGTGTATCACCTTTACATCTTAACTTACATACTCTAGAAAATGCATACAATGAACCAGTCCAATACCATTCTGTATAGGTGTTCTGTGGTAGTACCATACGAGCTTGTTCTGGTGCAATACCAGCATCCAACATTTTCTTATAAGTTTCTACAGCCAAATCACATGATGCACTAACCGCAGCACCAACTCTCACCTCACGATCTAACCATTCTATTGTCTCATCACCAGACCCTTGTTTCTTATCTACTGGTTTACTTCTCCATATCTCTGGGTCCCAATATTCTGGCTCATCTTCCACATACCGGCGTGACACTTCATTCCATACCAAACCTACCTGATGCTTGACTAACTGCCGTGCAACAAAAATGGGTGCCTTAATGTGAAATGATAATGTTGCATGACCAAAAGGAGTCCAATGACCATGCTTGGCAAGATACTGAATAAGCTTCTTATCTCTATCGGCGAGCTCATAGATGCCTTGCCCAGGGATGTGTTTTGCCCACTGCGACTTCTTTGCAAAACTAACCCGAGCGGCATTAACTACGCTAAGGTCATCCCCCATAAAATCTATTAGACTAACATCCATATCTATATAAAAACGAGCCGAGGATGCCAACCCCCTGTCAATAGCGGACGAGCCCTGTATTTAATCCATCAATAGTCTCTACAATATGTTTCATCACTCTATAGGGATCAGCATTTGCAGAAGGACGGCGATCTTCTAGATAACCATTCCAGTTATTGTCTACTGTAGTAATAGGAATACGAATACTAGCACCCCGATCACTAACCCCATAACTAAATTTTTTAATAGATTGTGTCTCATGTTTTCCTGTCAACCTCTGATCATTATCTGCACCATACTCTTTGATGGCTTCTTTATGTTTTGATCCTAGAAGTTTGCAACACGCTTCAAAATATGATTGCGAACCTAAATCTCTCATCTGTGCATTAGAAAAGTTTGTATGCATACCGGAACCATTCCAATCACCTTTCTGTGGTTTAGGACTAAAGTCAATAGAGACTCCATGCTTCTCTGCAATCTTCATTAGAATATAACGAGACATCCACATATCATCCCCGGCACTTACACCAGACCCTAATACCTGATACTCCCACTGACCTAATGCAACTTCAGCATTAGTACCAGTGATACCTATATTAGCGTTCATACATGCCTCTGTATGACGGTCTACGATCTCTCGGCCGATAACGTTATCAGCACCAACGCCACAGTAGAAATCCCCCTGTGCCCGAGGCTTGCCCTTCTCAGGCCATCCTAGCGGGCGTCCATCTTTATACATAAAATACTCTTGCTCAAAACCAAACCACCACTCACTACTAATCAATTCTAAACAATGGGTTCGTGTATTACTGGGATGTGGTTCGTGATCAGCACTCAATACCTCACACATCACATAAGTGCCACCAAGGCCATCTCCTGTGCGAGTTGCATCTGCACGGATACGATCAATGGTATGATACTCACCTACAGGATTTAAAATACAATCTGACTTATCACCTGTAGCCTGTTGTGTTGATGATCCGTCAAATGACCATAAACCAACTACATCATCAATTTTAACTTTACTTCTTAGTGATGGTGTTGGTTTATAACCATCTAACCAAACATACTCTAACTTTTCCATATTACGTTCCTACCTTTTTTAAATATTCCCAATATTCAGTTCCTTCCGGATCAGCATCTTGTTTAATTTCTTTATACCACAGCCAGACACCATCGCCATTCTCAGCCAACCAGCCTTGCATACTATCATACTGCATAACCTTAACAGCAACTTTCTTATCTGTTCCTGTATTCTTTAAAACTATTTGATGACCCCTACGATATACCATACCTGAGGCTCCTCTCACTTGAATGTTCATAAAAAGGCTTAGTGTTGTGTTTCTTCTTCTCTCGTTCTAGCCAACTCACCCTTCCAATTACGACTACGATACTTCTTCTGATTGTATTTGGAAGCTAACTCATCAGATAACTCTTGGAGTTTTTTCAGACAAACATCATTTGCCCACCGCTGAAGTTCTGCATTATCGAACTCCAATTTATGAACACGGCCTTCTGCCTGTTCTAGTTTATAGGATAGATGTGCAATCCTACGCTTCGCCTCATCAATATAAGACTCTTTTGGTGCAGCTGTATCTGTCATTAGAAACACTCCTGTACTTTGTTTAATGTTATCATTCTATACTTTTTTGCGGATACTTGCATAAACGGTTCATACTTGCCTATTAATTTACTTACCTTTGGCCAAATAAATTTCTCAGTTATATCTTTATCAAATACTTCTCTATACTGCAAAACCTTTTCAAGAATAACTAAAGTTTCTAAATTTATTTTCTTACCTAGATATGCCTTAATAAGTTTAGGATGATTCCCGTCTGTACATTTAAATAGTATATCAAAATTATCAGAAGATGTCAATAGTTTTTCAAGATCATTTTCATAAAAATATTGTAGGCTCTGAACTATCTTTTTGTGTGCCATCCAATTCTTCTGGTCAAAGTCTCCAATCCATTCTTTACCACGAATAAAATTGGCTAAATAAAAATCTAGTATTTGAGGATCAGATAGTTTTCTTGATAAACGTACAAACTTAAATTTGTCTTTTCGTTTTTCAAAAGATTCTAAAGTAGCACTAACCTTACCTTTATATTTGTGAAAATCATACTCACTGCTGAAATGCAACTTCAGAGCTAAATAATTTTGATAGCATTCATAGTCTGTCATCAAACTCAAAACAACGAACTCGTTTTGGGTAGATAGTTTAATTCTTCTGCATTGTATTGGATCTTTTCTCTCATACTTTTATCAATCCATTTGATGATAGTATGAGCCTCAAGATCGTTTTGTTCACAGTAATGCATCACTGCTTCAAAATGTGTTAATCGTTTCTCGCGGACTAGGTCCTCTATGATTATAGAGAACCTTTTGGGTGTTATTTTTGTTGGTGTTTTTGTAGGTGTCATACTGTTCTCATAATATAAAAGTGACATCGCCTATCCCGCCTTCGGCGATATCGGTGTGTGGCTCTCGGAGGGCAGGGACCACGTTCTTTCAATATACATAGTTAGAAATGAGCCCGTTTGGTTATAAGGTGGTGCTCATGCCCCATCAGATATCACGCTGCTAGCGCATAGTCCTGAAAGTAAACGTCATCGTTGGCGTTTATGTTTTGTGTCAGAACCCTCTTGCAAAATTTCAACTCGCCCCGTCGAAGCCATGTCACCCCCGTATTCGTTCGTAAGCAATTGCTTATTCCGTTCGGGTGGTAATGGACCCAACATACCTAGTCGGGCCCATTGATTCTCGGTATAATACCAATCATCAGATTTGGTGGAGGTGGTGGGAATCGAACCCACGTCCGAAACGCCTACTCTTTTACCGTCATCAGTTTCTTTCACGGTCTATTTATTCAGAAGAAGAACTGCCGAGACTAATATTTAAAGAAATACCAGCAACAACCGTGCCTCGATTCCAATCCGAATCATAAGGAATAGTCAAGTTAGGTGTTAGGGTAAAACCATCGGACAACTTCCAACTATAACCAACCCCAGCTTCTGAACCTGAAAATTCTGTTTCATCAACATCAAAATCTACTGAGTAATAACTATCCAAACCGAGGATACCATAACCCACTTTCACTGTCGAATCAAAATCTGTATCATTGACATTCCAATCAAGTGATGGTGTAATTGTAGCACCCCACTGACCAAAAGATGTTTCTAAGCCAATAACATTATCATTATCAGCCTGGTGATCTAAACCAACAGTAGCATCAAGTGCACCAAGTAATGTCGTAGAATAAGAAATACCAATATCAACTGTATCACTAGTGGAAATTCCTAGGCCATTATGACTTGCAGAAAATTCATTTCCTGATTGGTCAAATGATACCGATGTATCACCTGTACCCACAGTAAGATCGTGCGACCAATCCGTTGTAAATGCCATAGCACTTAATGGTGCCATGCATAGTAATGCTATTAAAGTTTTTTTCATTGATTTCTCCTTTGTTGTTAAAAAACTACATCTGTGTGTTTTTAATCACACTATTAATTAATATTTATCTAAACGACAGGCCTGGGGCATCATATACAAAATGAAATTCTTACAGCTGTTGTAAATTAGCATCAAGATCCTCATAAAATTGATCCATCATAGTCTCAAGTTTATCTTCAAAATCTTTTGTTTTCTTTTCAAATATTTGTACCTGACCATCTTCAGCTACCATCATAATAACAATATCATCAATACCTATACCAGTATGTTCTTCATACATTGAAGCATAAGCAGTACACTGTATAAAGTAATCGTCAATCCATTCTTCCTTCTTAGGTGTAGTAGTAGTTTTAAAATCTACCACTGCCAAGGTTTCATTATAGACACCAATAAAGTCACAACGGCCGGCAACTTTATATTTTGATGAATACATACTTTGTTCTAGAAGTAATGGTTTTCTCTGAATTTTCTCATCAAAATAAGGTTTCATTTCCTTAAACATACAATAGGCAAGAAAGTTCTTTTGTTTATGATCTTCTTCCAACTTGGTACTGAATTCAGGATCGGACAATATAAACATATCTTCACATATGTTATGAAAGGCAGTACCACGGCGAGCAGCTTTACCCGACACAATGCGAGCTTGTTCTTCACCAATACGTTTACGCCATTCTTGTAGACCTTTCTGTTTACCTTTCTGTTTGCCTAAAACGGTGGTAATAGATGGATACTTATTACCATCAGGCGCCTCATAGAAGCGCATACCATTATGGGTATGTACCACCAGTTCTGGGAACTCAAAATTTTCTGTATTCATAATATAATTATACTCTAGTTAGAGATTAAAGTCAAGCACTATCTGGCATTTTCCCTATATTAGTTTTAGCAATTAAATAGGATCTTACTAATCCACTACGAATGATATCACCGATACCAAACTCTACCACCTCAAACTCATCCATTGTGTCCAAAATAACTTGGAAATTAAGATAGCCAGTCTGCTCACCATTATTTCTCCTAAGGTCTGATTGTGCCATATCTCCGGCGAACATAATCTTACTGTTCTGTCCTACACGGGTCATAATGGTGTCTAACTCTTGGAATAATAAATTGGATGCTTCATCTACTATGATAATGGACCTATCAAATGTTTGACCTCGCAGAAAAGAAGTTGAATAAAATTCTAAACTACCTTGTCCTACTAGTTTATCATAAAGCTGTGTAAATTCCTGTTCGTTTGGCATCTCAAAAAGATACCTAACTAAAATTCTATAAGGGTCTTGATATAGATTAGCCTTCTCATCTAGTGTGCCTGGTAGAAAACCAATATCTCTAGATGGTAATAGTGATCTTACTATAACCACCTTATCATATGGTGTGCCTTTATCTAATACTTCCTTGAAGGCCAAGTGAAGTAATATAAATGTTTTACCTGTACCAGCAGACCCAGTTAAAAATAAATTCTTATCGGCCGTGTAAGCTTCAAACGCCTTCTGTTGGGCTGGGCCTACAGGTTCTATTGGAACAAGATTTTGGGATGTGATGTACAATTTTTTATGCCTACTCAAAGAATAGTCCTCCGTTTAACATTAATGAACTATTTATTTTAGAAGTATCTTAGACATCTATAGTACTTCCACGATTTTTCTTTTTAATCTCTCTTAATACATCTTTCCAACCATCAGATGTACCATGGCCACCACCCTGGCCACTGGTGTCTCTACCACTAATAATGGCATTAGGGTTCGGTGTAAATATCATAAGCCATCCCTCTTGTTTCAACACGAGCATATCTGCCACTGAGCAACTTATATCTTCTGCTTCGCCAGTTTCTGGCGATATCATTCTATATTCCATCTAAATTTTCCTATTTATGATCTGTATTCTTTGATTGCCTTATTGGCCAATGCATCTGCTTTCTCGTTGCCGGGGTGCCCAGCATGGGCTTTTACCCATTCCCATTTTACACAATGCTTTGATATAGCCTTATCTAATCTTATCCACAATTCTTTATTCTTGACAGGTTTCTTATAGCCTATCCAATTTTGAAGCTTCCAGTTTTTCATCCACACAGTAATCCCTTTTTGTAAGTATTGTGAGTCAGTCACCATAAGAACCTGACAACTCCACTTCAATGCTTCGAGCGCCATTATTGCAGCAGTCAATTCCATTTTATTATTGGTAGTATCCGGCTCAGCGCCGTAGATAGGACGCTGAACGTGTGAATGACTGGGATGCATTTGTGAGTCTATAGTAAGTAATGCACCCCAACCCCCTATACCGGGATTAGGTTTACAAGCGCCATCCGTGTAGATAATAACTTTATTCATCTTATCGTTGTACTATCTGCCAAGAACCATCAGACTGACGGCAGGCAGTCCCGTAACCTTCTTCTGGATAACCACCAACATAAATGGTCTGTACAAACTCACGACAAGGAGCACCATTTGAAGCGGTGTATGTTTGAGTTGGCACTACCGTACCACTATTACCAGTGTTGGGATTCTGCCACTGACCTACTGAATTGTTAGGTGCAGTTTCTAATGTGTGTTGTACAGTCTGACCTAATAGTAATTGATCACGTTGGTCTAACTGTTGACCTATATTACTACCAAGCATTGCACCAGCACCAACACCAAGAACCGTCCATAACTCTTTATTACTAGAGTTCTGTCCAAGTCCATAGGCCAATGCACCGCCGGCAAGAGCACCTAATGCTGTACCAGTTTCCATTTTAGTTGCACAACCACCAAGTAGCGGAAGCGATACTAGACCAATTAACATTAACTTCTTCATTTACATCTCCTCATTTATAAAATATATGATTACCAATTTTAGCTGTCACTTCCATTGATCTTGACCAATATGGTTGGACCGAAACACTATGATAATGTGTAGCTCCATTTGTTACATCTTTCTCTATGTGCGCTATAAGAAACATATACACAGATTTCATCCACAATCTTCGTTGGTAGGTAGAGGTTAGTGGTATTTTATCACTCTTACCATCATGAGTCCACGAAAACTGTTTATCTTGCCATACTACCTCACAGATTGTATTAGGCCATCTTTTATCCTTTACTCTATTTAGAACTACTTGACTAACCGCAACCATTCCTAGACTAGGTTCACCCTGACTTTCAAAATAAACATTCTGAGAGCCACAATATATTTCTTGTCTATCATTTATATCTACCTTATCAAATCCCAAAGTAGACATTGCATGATTTAATACAGTCATCACAGCAAAAATTATTCCCATTGTTGGTGTCATTACTAGTTACCTTCATGTGGTCTAAAATCTGAAAGTTGTCGTGTATCTTGGGGATCAAAAGTCTCAACCCCAACGTGTTCAATACCCAAATGGTGTACAAAAATAATCAGCTGGCGTTCTTCTAACTCCATAGAGTATAATTGTCTTGCTGTAATATGTGACCAACTCTTGAGAGAAGTTAAATAACCTTCATCTGTACCATCACCTTCAAACCAATCTCGTTTAGGACATTTCTCGGCCAAGTTTTCGGCAATCTGTCTCACTTGCCAATCTGCCCAACGACCTTCAGCCATTAGCTTCTACCAATAGTCCGCTAGAAAATTCCATTTTTCTGGAGTCTTGGACTATAACAACATCAGACATAGGGACCCATTCTGTAAAGTTCTTTTCATCATCTTGGATCTTAAAGTATTGACTGTCTATATCCCTTGCCAGAATAGTTCCTGTACGAGTTAATTCTTTGTGTTCCATAATAGGCAAATCTACCAACGAATACAACCCACCAAGTCTCCCAAACTCATCTATGGGAAACACTTTGGTATATGTACAACTATAATGATCATCCATTTAATCTCTCCTGAATGTACTCTGTTGCTTGAGATATAGTGTGTATTTTTTCAGCTCGAATATCATCAATCATAACATCAAATTCTTCTTCTAAAGATAATACTAGTTCTGCCATATCTAAAGAATCAGCACCCAAGTCAAAACTAAAATTAGATCCAGAATGTATCTCACTGTGCCACTTAATCCCTAACACTTGAGTAGTTACTTTTATAACTCGTTCTTCTACACTAGTCATAATACCACTCCGCAAATTCATTATATAGTTTACTTTCTAAACGATAAGCTTCTCGTTCCCAAGGTTGATGGTTATAAATAACATCTCTAGAATATCTTTTAGACTTCCATTGTACTGATCCTGTTTCATAATCATACAATTCACCCCTCACAAATTGTTTAAGATGTACCATTTCATGAGCAAACCATATAAGAATCTGATCAAAAGAATGCTTCATAGAAGTATCTAATTCAATATGAAATTCTCTAGGTTTGTTTAAATTATCATCCAGAATATGACAATAGCCATAGGCCTTCTCTTTTTCATATAGACCTTTTGTAAGTTTAAGGTCTAGATTAATATTACGAGCCATACGACTCCCCAACAAACGACGGCTATAGTACCACCCTGCAGCAGATAATGATCTATCTAACGTGCGATTGTGGCGTCTATAACCTTCAATGTACAGATTCATCTTTCTCCACTTCTTCAAAGATGTACTGTAATACTGGGGTTGGTTTTCTATCCTCAGATCGTAATACCCCACGATCAGAACCTTGAATCAACTTCCTGCACAATTCCAGCTCACCTGGACCATGTTCTGATATCACCGCTTTAAGGTCCGGTGTCATAATCTTATAACCTATCACTTTTGGCATTATTACCGACATATTAAACTCCTATTTGTGTTAATATACTATACATTATACACTATAAAGGGCATAATCACAATAGCTATAAGTCATTGATTTATAAAGGAAAGAGAAAATAATCTAGTATAATAGTCAAAAATCACCCTATATTAGAGTGTTCTTATATGATAATATTATTATATTTAACGAGGTTCAAAGGTATCCGACCACTCAAATGCCTCACAGACACAAGTTGCGGTTAATCCTTTAAAATTCTTACTCAACAATTTGTCTTTTGCCAAGATAACCAACTGCGCTTCTTTCGTATGCAACCCTTCCAACATTTGAATAAACATCATCTCTCGCTGGGCCATATTAATATGATTATTACCAATAACTTCAGGCAAATTAAGTCTACTACGATCCATCTTAACATAATTGTAAAGATTTCGAGCTTCTTGAGCCAGAATGGTATGCTCAGTGCCTTCTGGAGCTTCATTAGGTTTATAAGGTACATCACCGTGAGGTAACATCCATACTATATTAGGATTTAATCCTGAGTTCAAAAACATCTCAAGACACTCAGTTCTGTATTTTCTTAATACTCCAATCTTTTTAGCTTTATCTTTAGCATTATTTACTTTAGAGCAAATCTCATGAAAAGATGGTGTATATGTTTCTTCCATTTTAAAAATCTCCTATTGATTCTATCAATTGTGTTAATTTGTTTTCTATAAAATATGTTAAAAGATTAGCTCTATTACCAACTTCTATATTATTATACTCTTTAGATATCTCTGACATGATATTATTAGGTATCTTACCCAAATCTATTAAAGTCTCGTTTCTTTGCCAATTACGAATCCAGGTGTCTTTTGGACATTTGGCTAGTTGATAAACTTTATCTGGTTTAAATTTTTCTAGTGCCTCTGTGATATTTCCAATAACAACCTTTCGCATTGGTTTCTGTCTTATTTCAGATACAAATGAATCATCGGGTGAAAGTATATTAGGAATACCATCACTACGATCACCCTTTAAAATATGTTCTATCAAATAATTTTTAGGATCTTTACCATTAAGCATCTTTTTTGCAACAGGACTAAACTGGTCTACATTATATCTGTGCAATTGAATAAAATCTTTATCTGATGAAAGAATTAAATGTTTTTGCGTATCCTTTTTATCTGCCCTATTAAAAATTAATGTAGCAATAATGTCATCAGCTTCTGCGCCATAAACTTCTAATACTTTATATGGGAAATATTTTTTCAGGTCATCACGAATATTATTTAAACAACCAAAAATCACATCCCAATCATAGCCAGTTGTCTCACGTTCTTTCTTACGATTGATTTTGTAATTAGGAAAATAATCACGGCGCCAGTAGTGTTTACTATCACAGCAGATTATCAACTCATCATACTTCTCAAAAAATCTAGAACGATAATAACGTAAACTATTTAATATCAAATGACGAACTAAAGTTTCACTCAGCTCTTCACCTCTATTAAGTGCCACCATCACATTACCAATCGCAATTTGGTTAAAATCAACTAATATACTCATCTAACATCCATCCTATAGTATTTTCCCTAAGAGCCCGGGCACCTGGCACCTTTTCTCTAAACTTAGGGCTAACTTCACCTACAACTTTTCCTTGGTTGAAATAAAGGGCACTCCTAATATCATAATATATATTCATTTGGAGCCACCACCAGGAATCGAACCCGGGACATCAACCTTACAAAGGTCGTGCTCTACCTGCTGAGCTATAGTGGCAAATTTCACTTATTACATAATAATAACATACTATCTAAAGATTGTCAAGAGTTTTAATCAGGAAATTCAATCTCTAGTTGTATCATCATAAACTCATCGGGAAATTCAATCTGTAGTTGTCTCATCATAACCTGCCATTCTCCAATTTTCAATTTTCATAAAACCTTCACTATCATAAGCTGGTACAATAGTTTTCCATTTAGTCTTGTGTTCTTGATCTTTACCATAAAATAAATCTAACCATGTTGATGTATCAAAATAGGTTGCAATATTTTTTAAATACCCTTCACGACTAAATAACTCTCTCTTTAAGTCACGTTCTTCTTTACCACTCACCTTACGAATAAGAGGTCTTAATTCTTTCACACGTTCCTTATTATATTTTTCCCATTCCTTAACATTCTTGACACTTAAATAATGATCATCATCTAAAGCCTTAACATCTTCATGTATATTTTTATATGTGGGTGGCTTCTTGGCAGCACGTGCCTTCGCCATACGATCTTTTGTATCTACCATTATGATTTACCTTGATAATTTATTATACCCTCATTCACTAAAAATTCAATCAGATCATAATAGCGCCCAACTCTTTTACCATCTACCGAAACCATAGGTAAACGCCGAACAGTCTCTCCTACTTGATTAGAAATATAATCTAAGGAATCTTCGTCATTAAACACTTGTACTGAAAACTTTATACTGTTATTTTCAAGTAAAGTTAAAATGTCTAAAGCAGACTTATCAAATTTATCATATACAAACAACTCAACATTCATTATTTTATACAGGAATACGCTTTGTGTCTTGCTCCCCCTGCCTCTTCTGTTCTAATTTTCTAGCTGATTCTTTGGCCAACTTTCTTTTTATGCTGGACTTAACATAATGCTCACGCTTTCTTACTTCATTAATAATATCCTTCTTTTCTATTGTTTTCTTAAAACGTCTAAACAAAGAATCAAAGGACTCTGTCCTATGTTTTTTTCTCACCATTTTCACTTCTCCTCATTATGAATTTGTTTTTGGTTCAAAATCCTCAGGTATTTTATGACCTAGATCAACATTGCGTTTAATCCACTCAGGTTCAGTTATACACTCAAATTTTAAAATCTCACCCATACCTCTAAAAGTACTATGTATATAAAATTCCATTTCTACTTTTCTTACAGGCATAACTGTGTTGCATTCCTCAATAGTTTCATAAGGAATTGCATCTTGCATCCACCCTGTAGGCGGATCAGCATTTAATAATGCAAGGCTTACTAGAATAGATATAAAGTACATTACTTTTTGTTATCGTCCTCATCAGATTTTCCTTGAGCTCTCTTGCGGTAATCTATTTTTTGTGCAGCCTTAGTAACTCTAATAATAGACTCTATATCATCAGGATGTTTCAACTGCCTTCTTAATGATTGCTTAACTGCGGCCGCTGTTTTTGCAGGAACATAAAATGGAGGAATACCTTTAATTGTAACTTTAAATTCTAAATCTTCCTTTACACCATACATCGCCTGTGCAGCTTTACGACCTTTACCCTTCGGAGCTAAAGACATATCTTCTACAGCCGCTCTACCTTTTTTGGTTATTTTAACTTGAGTCTTAACTTTGGGTCTATCTCTATCTTTTCTTAAAGCATCTAAACCTTTTTGAGTAATCTTTAATTTTCTATGAGGTTCTTTATGGTCAAGAGACATAATAGCCAACTCTACTTCTTCATGCTTCTTGGCATCATTCCTGAACTGTAAGGTGGTTGCTGTATTGATACCTTTGTATCTTTTATGTGACTTATCATGGTCACCAGCCTTTGCCGCGGCACTTGATGCGGCAGCTGACTTTTTCTTGTATTTACCAAGCAACTCATTACTGAGCTCATCAATCCCTACATTTTCTTCCCCTCGTAACTCCTGTTCTTTACGGCGGCCTGCACCTAATTTTATTAAATTGTCTGCGTGTTGCATATCTTTTTTCATCTGTGCAGCTGATTTCTTTTTTCTTGCTCTTCGTACAGCTAATGATACACCTGCATCTGGATGAGCTTCTAGTTCTACTTCTTCATTGGGTCCATAACCTTTAGGTGTTACATCTTTAACTTTAGTTGCAACCGCTCGTTTCTTTTTACCATCGGCCATACGTTTGGCTGCTTCTGGATTTGGATTACCTTTCTTGTCTAAGAATTTAGAAAGATGAGGAGGTAAATTACTTTCTTTCTGTGATATCCAATCTTTATGAGAAACTTCTGGATGAACTTCATCACAATTATGATCTTCAGCAGTAGGACGAATTTTACTACGAGTCGCCTGTGCTTCATCGTCACGATCTAGATCATCTTGTTTCTTTTTCTTTTTAAAAGGATTAGGCCTTAAACCTTTTTCACCACCAGATTCCCTATCTTCATAATCATCATCAGATTCACCAGCCTTTCTCTCACCACGTTCTGCCTTCTCTGGTTTCTGCTCACCCTTTTCATGTTTAATCTGTGTAGATTCTCCTACACCTGTAGAACCTTCACCTTTCTTCCAACCTTGTTTTGCTCGAATAGCAAATAAAAGGCCACCCATTTCTTTTTCGTTATTGGGTTTGCCTCTTAAAGCTTCAACTTCTTTTTCAAGTTGGGCAACAGTTTTATCCTTATGTTCCCCTGTAGATTTGACCTCTACATCTTTAGACCACTTCTCTACTTGGGCCCAAGCTTCGGTAAATGATTGACGATATCGTGACATAGTAGTATTCTCCTACTACTATTTATACTTTTCAATATATTGTCTTTATTGAATCACAAAGATTCAATTTCTTCGCTTCCTTTGCTGATAGATACATATCTTCTGGTGGTAATAAACTCTCTCTAATCTTATCTTCTTCCAAACCTGTACACTTTTTATAATGTTCAATCATTCTAGTCGTAGACAACTCAAACTCCTTTACTTGTGCAAACAATTCATGCTCTTTTCCCCAACTACCCCATGAATATTGGTGCGATAGAATAGATGTGTTTGGTGTAAGAATTCGTTTGCCTGGTTCGCCGGCAATAAAAATCAACAAACCACAAGATGCAATACACCCTAAACCAACTGTATGAATTGGTATTTTACTGGCTTTAATAACATCAATTAGTGCAAAGGCACAAGGAACATCTCCACCATTACTACAAATCATCATTTTGAGATAAGGTTTTTTCTTTTTTTCGTGATTGTGTTTTAAAATAAATTCTATCGCATCTTTACAACTACTCTCATCAACATCACTCATAAACAAATGTATACCTATGCGATTTAAATCTACATCAGGCGGTAAGGTCGGATCATTATCAAATTCTTTTTTACTCATTATCATTCTCCTTTATCAAGTTCACAAAATATTCTGCATCAACAACAACTAATGGTTTTACATTATTTTTCTTTATCACTAAAATAGGATTATACTTACCACTATTAGCTATAGCTTGTTCCCAAGCTCTCCATACATTTAAACTCTCCTGATTTTTTGCCTCAATTGAAAATGGGAATTTCTCACGAGCGGCACGGGCCATAATAAGGTCCTCACCCTGAGAACCCATAGGCCTACTCTCAATATCTTCTGGATGTATATCCAACTTCTCTATTAGAAGATCACGGACCCATTGCTGGAGCCGCCTACCCTTAGCTTTGGCTACTGATGTTTTCACGCTTCTTCCTATTAGTTGCTGAGTTTGGGTTCGCTTGACCCACATATGATCTACGGTTTTTCATCATCTTTGCTATATGTTCTGGTGTTTTGTTTCTCAAGTGATAGCCTTTTCCTGGACCATCCGTAACGGGGACATAGTTTCTCTTATTTCTTTGTCTATCATACTCTTTAGGGTTATCAGTTCTCTGACCACCTTTCCAGTTTGCGTTGTTCTCCCGTTGCTGGTCTGAAAACGCACCTTCCGCTATTAGTTCTTCTCTTGTAGGTCGTTCGATCTTACCTACATCTGCTGGGTCTAAATACTTATAGGACATCATTCATACCTCCTGTATAATGGTGTTTAGGAGAAGGGGCTGTTATCAGCAGTCCCTTTCTCTGTTCTATTTATAATATCATATCTCTACCGGTTCATTTGTATCATAATCTTCATCCCAATCAATATTTTCTAATGGTTCACCACAAAACGGACAATAAACTACTTCTATATCCATATCAGTTGTGACGCCACCTTCGGCGCCACATTCCTGACATTCTATAAGCTTACTATTATCTTCCATTATCCTACTGAACTGAGATCAACAATCTCACACCCATCCGCACTACAGGCCAATTCTTGACTACCAGCTGTCATATCTTTTTCCTCATAATCTGAAAGTTTACTCCAATCCGCACTAGGCATCTTTTTCATCAACTCATCATACTGTTGTTTATCACAATCTTGATAAGGTGCTTGTCTATATGTATGATCTGCAAATGGTAAGAATGATACACCACTCATCATATCAAAGTTTTCATAAGTCCATGCACCTACTCCCATCCATTCTTCTTCCTTTACCGATACTGTAATAGACGGTTTATGTTCACACCAATTTTCTTGGTAGATTTTCCATAGTTCTAACTGCTCAACTGCTGTCATATCTTTTCTATATATACCATTCTTCGGACCCTTCACAGGAAAACTGAATACCCATGTATGATCTGGTTTAGTCACATCATCTTCTACAGGAAATCCAGCCTCATACATCATCTTAGCCAATGGGTCTTTCTTATCAGCTCTGACTGTCCTTATATAGTATGGGTTATGTCGTGCATGAATACCACTAGCACTATCAACTAACTGACTCACCGTACCAGAAGGCTTAACACAAGTAATAGCAACCGACTGTGGAATACCTAATTTCTTTGACCACTGTAAGTTAGTATCTACAGCAACCTGACGCAATTTACGAAGCAACTCTTCCAAACCCTTTGTCTTACCATTGGTTAGTGTATTATCCATTATACCTGTCAATGACACACCAAGCAATCTTTCTTCTTCACAATTCTCTTGCCACTTACGATTAAGATATCTAAAGTTTGTGAGTGTTGATTGTATAGTTCCTATGATAGTAGCAGTTTTAACCTTTTCTGTTAATGTCTCTAATGTATCCTCTTCTCTTACTACTACCTCCGAAAGATTACAAAACTCTCTATCACGGAGGATTATTTCAGAACAAGGATTAGTCCCAAATTCATGTTCTGCATCTCGTCTAGTATTCTTTGCGGCCTGTGTCTGTGCGGCATGACGATTAAACATACCACGCTCACCAGACTTTGATTCATATAACGACTTCCATTCTTCCATGAAAATACCCATATCAGGTTTTTCAGTATAACACGCTGAGTTATTTGCCAATGCTCGTTGCACATTAGACTCCCACCAACGCCCTGCCTTTGCATGACGCATACGATCATCTGATAGATTGGATAAACTGATAAGCGCCGAACGTCTTACACCACCAACCACAACAACCTCTGCAATCTTGCAGCAGATATCATGTGCCTCTAATGATGTTAGTTTTCTACCAGCAGCCTCTCTGAATATGGCTACACAAAATTTAAATAAATCTTCAAGTGGTTCTGGTCCTGATGCACGCCCGCCAAAGGTTTTTAAAGGCGCACCGGCCGGTCTTACTCTTGACAAATTCCACTTTGGTATTTGACCACCAGCCAATAGAAAAATTAATTCTTTTAAAGCTTTGGCCCAACCTAGTTTAGAATCCGAGACTATAATTACTGTATCAGTATCATAAAATTCTTCATTGATTGTTGGAAGTTTAGTTACAAATTGTCGTTCTACACTAAAACCTACACCTGTACCATTCATCAATACATACAAAAGTTCATCAAACGCACGGAGACTATCTACTGCAATATAAGAACAATTATATCCTGAAACATTTTCTCTTTTTAATGCTTCACCGGCCGTCATTAAGCAACGCATTGATGGCATCACCTTTAATTCTAAAACTGCATTTTTTATTGGGACTATCGCCTTATCTGTAAAATTAAAATCACATTGTTCTTTTAAATGACCTTTAAAAAAACCAAAGTATCTATCTACTGTTTCATTCCATGTTTCTCGTCTATTATCCTCATATCGGTATCGAGCATATCGTGATAAATGAATATACTCCTGATAAGGTGTAGGTAACCCCATAAGTCAGTTCTCCTTAAATTCGCTTCCAGGTGGCCAAGCGCATTTTGGCTTGCAACCCAGAAAAAGTGTTGTTGTCTATAATTGTTTGTATGCCCTCAATACCTGCGAGGGTCATATCGTTGATGTCTTTTTGTTGAATGGAATCTGGCCAAATCACTAGTTCATAATCTATATCAATTAAATTTTCCATTCGTCTTACTATCTCTTTATTTCTGGGTTCGTTATCCAGAATTATTGTTGTATCTTCTTTTTGAAGATTATTAAAATCTGCACCGGCGACAGCAAGACAATTATTCAAAAATAGAGAATCAATAGGACCCTCTACTACATAAACTCTTTTGGAGAAATCAACCCGATCTAAACCAAAGATTTTTGGCTTGTCATCAAACTTTACAGTCAGATACTTGGGTTGCTCATTACCAAAAGCTCTACCTTGTGCAGCAAAAATTTTTCCATCTTCATCATAAAAGGGAATCACCAATCTAGGATGATCCTTATTACTACTTATCTCTGACCAAGCATAGAACTTATGACAGAGATAAAACTTATCATAATGCTCTTTCGGAATTTGTCGGGTGACTAAAACTTGATAGGCAGGATGATCGGCGTTAAGTTTATTTATAGAAACCAAGTCTTTGAGTTTTGGGTCCCTCTTTTTAAACTTAGGTTCTTCAAACTTATATTCAATTTCTTTCTCGGTTGGAAAAAAACTCTCTTTTACATACTCTTTATAGATTTCTGGATTTATGTATTTTACCACATTTCCAGCGGTTGTACCATAATCGCAATTATGGCATCTAAAGTTCATTTGATCCTTTACCCGATAAAAGTACCCACGGGCCTTATTTTTGAATTTCTCAGAATCACCGCAATATGGGCATCTAAGGTTATAAAGGTAATCCCGCACTTTATGGAACTTATCCAAATGCGGACTGATTTCGTGGATGTATTTAATATCAATAAAGATCATCTATACATTATATAACGAATAGGTGGGAAAGTCAAGTTTTTAGGAAAAATGGTTTTGGGGGAAAAAATAGCCGCCGAACTTTACGGGGCATTTTTTGTACAAAGGCCTTTAACTTTTCCCAGGGAACTTTTAAGCTAATTAATAATTACTGCTTGACACAACCAGATAGGTTCGTTGTTATCTTCATCCCAACCAGCATACTCTGCATCACAGGCATTAGTACCACAAGTTTCTATCAACCACTCACCTACACTTAAACCTTCTTGACACGCCTCGCAAGAAGGTGTCAATGCCATACAACAAATTCTAGGTCGTTCTATGTCACAATATAGAGTGTTACCTGGATACCAACAACCCGGCGGGTCGGTAGGTCTTTCACAACCCCAACCTGTGCAGGGCGGCCGCTCTATCACTGCCTCGTCCTCTATCCAAACATCTACTGGTTCACACGCATCACCTGTAATACCTATACCAGCTACAGCAGTACACGCCTGCCCTTTACTATCCTCACCTCTTTCACAACCTGTTAGCATCGGTACTATTATTAATGCTATCAATATACCTAGTATAAAATACAACGCATGATATTTTCTATGTCCAAACGGATCTCTGTCCATGATATATTTCCTCCATGACGAGATTCACATTACACATAATATATTATTTTGTTGTAGCTCTATACACTCCATCCCAATCTTCGCCGGGACTATTTTCTTTGTATTCAGCAATTCGATCTAACATTATATCATAATAGTCAGCCATATCAGGCCAACCATCTCTCAAATCATTCGCAAACTTCTCTGCACTCATCCACGATTGACCACGATAAAGTTGCAAGAACTTTTCGTGTTGCTGTTGGTTAAAATACCAATTGGTATTCTTAAAGACCCATTCGTTATTACCTAATACTGTGAAAATACGAACCGAATCTTTCTTTCCTTTAACTGCAATACTATCCAACTCCACACTAAACAACTCATTCTCAACGGCCGATGCAGTTTCTTCACCTAATATAATAGTTACACCATACCCTTTAGACTGTCCTTCTAGTCTCGATGCAAGGTTCGCCGCATCACCTAATATAGAATAATCAAAACGATTATTTGATCCCATGTTACCCACAACTACCTCACCAGTGTTGATGCCTATCCCAATCTTGATAGGCATGAGTCCTTCGGACTCTAGTTCATCGTTTAATTCCTTTAGTCGTTGCACCATCCCTAGTGCAGACTCAACAGCTTTCATCTCATGATCACTTACATTCACTGGAGCATTCCAAAAAGCCATAATACAGTCTCCCATGTATTTATCAATTGTGCCATCTTTAGACATAATAAAATCAGTCATTGGTGTTAGAAATCTATTGATGAGAGATGTCAGTCCCTGTGGGTCTGTCTTATACTGTTCACTGATAGGTGTGAAGCCTCTGATGTCTGCAAACAATATGGATAGTTTCTTTGTCTCTCCACCTAACTTCAGCAGTTCTGGATTCTTCTGGAGTATCATTACCATTGCCGGTGATAGATATGTACCAAACTGTTTCTTAATGAGCATCTTCTGTTTGAATTCTAATATGAATCTATTGAAGATGCTATGCATACCAACTATAGTTGTCGTAATAATAATCCAACTTACATCAGCAAGCACTAGATGTCTTGTAAACAACCAGTAACTACCAAACGCACTGCCAGCATAGAATAGTATCATCATACCACCGACTGCCCAGTATGGTGTAAATCTTGTAAGGACTACAATGATAAGTCCTACTAATACTGAAATCATCAACTCTATAAACAAACTTATATCATATCGTTTGGGTGCAGTGCCATTGATAACTGTCTGTAGTGCAGAGGCAGATAGAGCCCAATCGTATTGTTCCCCTACTGGTGTGCCGATGATACTGCCGAGTCCTTCAGCCGTGATACCAACAACAACCGTCTTACCCTTGAGTGTCGAATAATCATCTGCTGACGCAGATACAGATTGGAAAGTATTATTCCACCGTAACCATATTCTGGCGTGAGCATCTGTGTTGATGGTGGGATAACCTGGCACACGGACTGCTATGACTCCAGCATCACCTGCTTTGATTTGATAACTTGGATTGCCTGTAGCAACACGGATAGTTTCGATTGCCATTGCGGGATATGTTTCTTCACCCACTCTCATTATCAGTGGTAGTCGTCTGACCACACCGTCTATCTCTGGTGCTGTATTGATAACACCTACACCATCAGCAGTACCACCCAAGTCTGGTATAGGTCCTAACATACCATTCCATTCATACAACCAGGGCAGTGGGTCACCTATCTTGGCAACACCTCTTGGCACAGCATTCTTGTGTGTTTGGTTTGTACCGACCTGTGCTATCACTACACCCATTTGATGTAACGATATCATAAACATCTCATCACCACCTAGTCGGTCTGGTTCGGAGAATAGTATTGGCATCACAATGATACCTACATCGGCCGCACGGAGGCGGTACACTATGTCGGCGAGCACATCCCGATTCCACGGATACTGACCATACTTTTCTATAGAGGCCTCGTCTATCGTAACGATACCAATGTCTGGTGATAACTCTTTTTCTTCATACTGAGCAAGTAGGTCAAAACTTTTCAGTCGTAATGTTTCTTTTACAAACGGGTCTTGTAGTCCTATAAATGTAATCACCGCAAGCGTCACAAACCCCATCATCCAATTTGATAATATTTTCATTGATTCACTGTCATTGTACAAAAACTATGAGCACAATACAAGTTTGCGTTATAGCTTTTGTTGTCTCCGTTTTGTGTAATGTAGATTGAACTACCATTACTAGTTCTACCATCAATAACTAAACCTATAGTATTATCATCGCCAGTTTGTGTAAACTGTATGATGGCACCATTCATACTATCCAGTTCCAAGTCTATCTCATTATCTTCACCATCTTGGTTCATTGAAAGGTCTATACCATCACTATCTATAATGGTCAAATCTAAATCGTTAGCATAGACTGGAAATATGAATAAACTAGCCACCAGACTGAATAATAACAATCGCATTTTCTGATCCTCCTAGTTCGTAGTCCATTATTTCAAAATCACCTTGCAACACATTGATAAGATAACCATACTCTTTATCTAATACCAATCGTATTATACTACCCGATGCTGCTTCTCGTTCCCATATCCACATTGGGTCATCGTCTACTACAAGAATACCTGTGATTGGGTCTCTGCCTTGTTTAACTTTAGATGGGTCACCCGAACCTACTCGTGCAGTTTCTTTCTCTGATATTTTATCACCTAAAGTTTTGGCAAGTTGGGCGTTGATGACCTTGAGTAAGTCAACCAAGAAGTTCTGTTCTAGAAAATCTATGTCTAGGCCTGTGGCCCATGTGGACTCATCTTCTTCTAGATGGTCTACTTCTAAGTCATCAAACTGTAGAAAGTCAACGTCCAACATATCGGCAATCGTTTCAAAGTGTTCTTCTGCCTGTTGTTCTGCTATCTCTTTTGGTTTAGATAGTATGAGTAGGTTACTAATCATCTCATCATCTAAATCTAATATCACAGGTTTCATTGGAGTAGATGCTGATGTAGTAACTACTGTAGCTTGAAACGCTTGGTTGAGTATGACCTGTCCTGCGTCAGAGGTGACATCAATCTCACCAACGAAACAGTTTCCATTTGTATCGCACGATGGCAATAGAATGATAGTAGACCCACCGAGTTCATCTACTGTCATTGTAAAATCTGTACCACGGACACCAATCGTTGCCGTGGGTGTTTCTATCTTTACATTCTGTTTAGAATTCTTTGCTATAAGACCGGAGGCATAACGTATCGTACCTAGAGATGCCTTGATAGATAGTGAACCCGTAGATGTTTCTGCGTCATATACAAAACTGTCTATCACCAACTTGCTATGCTCGGTAACATCTACCCGTGTGTTGTCCAGGAACTGAATGGCAGTCTTACCCTTACCTGTCTTGACGATATCATCTGAAAAGATATCTAATTCTTTCTCAGTGACAACTTCTGACCCATCTTCGGAACGCTCAACCTGGCCACTACCCTCATGGAGAATAACACCTCCGATGCTGGCGTGGGCAGGCAAAGTAAATAACAACAGTAGTAATAATAAAATTTTCATTAGTCGTCTTGGGTGATATCAATATCGTGATTGTCTCCTGACGTTGTAAGAGTTATCATATTATCATAAAGACCGGACTGTGTTATGTCAACGTCAGCAATACTACCAACGTGGGTATGAATAAGTGTGTGTCCGTTTACGTCACCGTTGTTGTTTATGTCAATCAGGTAATTGTTTGTGTCACCATTGACTGATAGTGTTAGAATGGCTGATGTGCCATCTATGGTAGCAGCAACTACGTTACTGTCACTACCCGATGCGCCTGTAATAGTTACAGTGGCATTAGCAGCATCAGCAGTCTCACCGATGTCTATGTCTATATCGTTTGAACTACCCACCCACACTATACTAGCCGTAGCAGTCGCACAAGATGAAACTGTACCAGCACTATCACAGTTGAAATCAATGTCGTTGCTGTTACCAGTTGTTGAAAATGTGCCTGTAAATGTTGCACCATTGACATCAAATGTCAATACGTTGGTGTTACCTATTTGGTCAATATCAATAGTAGATGTAGCACCAGTAACTGTTGATGCTGTTGTACTATTACCTACCGTATTGTCTTGCCCATCTTGAGTAATATCAAGATCCAGTGTTGCGCCTGATTGTGTTACATAAATATCGTTAGCGTGAGCAAACGACACCATCAAAAGCATAATTATTCCGTAGAATAACTTGTTCATCCTTCCTCCTTGTATTTCCATAAGCCCTTCGCTTCACCTTTCTCTATCATCTGTAACACACTATATTCTATTGTTGTTCTGATGGCGTAGTTAGTAGGCTCGTTTCTAGCTACTCCGAGTTCTATCTCTAATGCCTTTGTTCCCAAGTCCAAAAACTTGAAGGCATCGCCGCCTATTTTATGGCTGGCAATCGTTTTTGTTGATGATACCGATAGAAGTATCTCTCCTGTTTGAACAGCAACTAGACGTAATGATACCGTGACCTGGTCAGTTCTATAACTGTCGTACAGGCCGATGCCAAAATATCTTGCTCCCTCTCCACCACTCTTTACATCAGAATCATAACTTACGATTCCACCCTCTACTATAAGTCCTGCAAAGAGTAATGGTTTCAAAACGCTCTTGGTATCTCCGTCATATTGTTCTCTGGTTGAACGGATAAGTTGTCTCTCTTTTATTAGACTATCTAACCCCTGGCGTTCTACTACCTTAAACCATTTGCCTCCACCGACATACTTCAACGCATCTATAAGATATGTTTCTGGTGCCTGTGATACGGCAGTTGATAACTGTGAAAACCTTGTTGATGGTTTTCTTTGTCCTGTTCTGTCTGGAAACTTATATACTGCTATCGTAATTACTGGTTGGTCCAATTCTGGAACAGCCAAAAGTAAATCGGTAGTAGGTGTCCCTTCCGCATAGGGCAATGACCCATGCAGAATAAACTTTTTACTTGTAGCATTAAAGTTTGCGCACCCAGTTAAAAATATTATACATAACAATAATAGAATTCTTTTCAAAATCCAAAGTCTCCTACAGGTACTACCATTGTAGATGTTGTACCATCATCGCTTGTTATTACTAGAGTAATCGTTCCCATGTCTGGGTCTTTAGTCCAAACTAAAATAGAACCTTCAATGTCTGCTGTGCCTGTCAAGGCCACAGTACAAGTTTCATTTTCAATTTGTTCTTCCGAACAAGTTTTAAACATATTGTCCACTAACTGTTTGGACAAGTTGGCATAGATACGACTCTCTACGTTCTTGATAAACTTGTTGATGGTTTTATTCTTTTCATCTCGTTCATCCTGTCTTTCTTGTGCATCTACCCTTTCTCTAGCATCTTCTTTTCTATTGTGCTGTAACTGTTCCAAAGAAAGCATATGAGTACTCCATCCGATACCACTGAACGATGGACTATGAAACTCATGCACCAAGTCTGATGCTTTAGCTAATTCTATGCCGAGTATTAATACTCCAACAGCCACAATAATAGCTAAAGGCAAGTTACTTTTTTTCATCTCTATTACCCCTAGTTTATTTGAACTATATGTCCATACTTCCTTTGTTTAACAGATACCACTGCACCACTAACCGCTAATATATGTTTACACCATCCAAGTTTTCTTGAATCAAATCGAGAGCAGGTACAATGATATCCTTTATTATACGTTACCGTATGATATCCTTGTTTATCTCTCTCGGTTTGTATCATCCATTTCATTACTCTTCCTGTTAGATAATGTGATCTTCGTGATACATTAAAGTACTTAACGTATCACGAACGTTACATTGTTGTAGTAAGTATCATCATTTTTGTATTATTACTATTCTATTAGACCCACAGGGAATCTTAATAACGATAAAACCCTAGGCACATTGCTATCATTATCACTGAGAAGCAAGTATACCATGCAATAGGTAATAAGATTTTAATCATTTTTTCTTTTCCTCTTCTGTAGGTTTTCGTTTATCGACTCCATCCCACTCTACAAACATATTAAGTTTTTGATCCAATCTTATTAGATCATTATCCAACATTCGTATTCTGTCTATTAAAGCTACCAATACAGTAAAAGTTGCTCCTAATTTTGGTTTTATTTGTGTTGTTACAAATTTCCATATAAAGAAAATAAAATATCCCATACCACCAGCAACTGTTATAGGTAATCCATATACATTCACAAAATCTATTATGCCCATCAGTAGTCAACAAAGGAAACGACTGTATCATTTACCTTCTTTAACCACCCATATTCATTAACTACAAAAACATCTCCTGGCTTATACAAACCTTTCTCCATAACCTCTTCAGATGTATCACCCAATATTCTAAAACTATCACCAACTTGGTCAATAGTATAATCTATCCACATCATTAGTCTTTCCTCGCATCTCTTTGTCCGTCAGCCCGAGCAATTCTATCCAAATCTGGCTTAACTCCGACAACGGTACTAATTAAAGTATCAATACGAACAATCTCATTGTTCATAGTTCTAACACGATTATCAAGTTGGGAAATCATCCCGTGCAGGGTGGTAGCCTGTCCTACAACAGACTCTAAGATATACTTAATTAAAAGTACTATGAAGAAACCGCCAGCTAGTGTACCCGCTGCGGCAAAGCCTAACTCTAGAAAAGAAGCTAGGGCATCAATTTCTTTTTCCATGCAATATTCATTTCCTTTTTCGACACTCCATATCTGCACTCATTTCGCAAACAATGTCACTTGCTGTTCTTGCGAACAGAAAAGGTAATATAGCATGAATCAAAGCAATAAAAAATAATAACAAAAAGGTGAGAGCATACCCCGCTGCATTTCTGAAATGCAATAGGTAAGACTCACCAATACTTTTAGGATGTTCCGTAAATATATTTTTCACAGAACTATTTATATATTAAAAGGTCCCAGAAAAACCAAAGAAGATTACATTTTTGTTGAAGTCATCTGTTACAGTATGTGTTAATTCTACACCAAAGTTTAATTTCTTCTGGCCACTTTCAAATAAATTAAATGTTTTACTTGTGCCATAGGATTGAAAATTATCTGTGGCATCAAACCTCAACTCAAAGTCATAGTTGGTATGTAGATAATAAGCGGCTAGACCTATAACAGCAATACCTAATACACCAACTATTACTTCAGTATCATCTTTTTTCTTTGGTGGTGGCGCTTCATATCCACAAGGCACAATACTTCTACCATTACCTGTACCTATTGCCCCTGCGGCACACGCAGCATCACCTAACGCTCTTGCAGCAGGTGTTCTACTTTCTTTTGCATACTCAGATGCAACAACAGGCAATCCTGTAACAGCCATTGCTTGTTTTACCATTGCGGCAATTTGTGCTGGGGTCTTGTCCCATCCAGTTTGAAGAAAAACATAATCAGCATTGGCATAATACGCCATATTGCCTTTATGGCCACCAAGACCTGATGTTAAATGTACACCAACAGGTTTATCAGTGATTGATTTTAAGTGTGCGACTAGAGCGTTGACTGTCGCGGCATCCCAGTACTCATCACATTCGAGGCAGGGAACATATCCTGTCACCTTACTATCTAATCGGTTGACCATATTAGTGAAGTGTGCCTTCTGTGCATCCATAGATTGCCTTACAATAGAAGGACTGTCATCCGGCGTCAACCACAATACAGGTTTTAGACCTACTGCATTAAGAGTATCTAACTGAGCTTCCCAATCTGGCTGGGGATTAATGACGGAAAGATCAAATTTAGGACCGCCATTGAATCCGTCTCCACCGTTGCGACTATACAAATAAATGTGAGTATCGCCATTTGCTTTGGCGGCATTTCTCATACCAACCTTGTTGGCGTCTGGGTGAAGATAGTTAAGTGTCATCCACCTACTATCTTGCATTAAAAAACTAGCACGGGATCCGTGTAGTGAAAAGTTTGTATCGTATGCTAAAGCGCTAAGGCTTATTAGACTTCCTAGGAGGACTGCTACCATTTTCATTGTCATTTTTAATCTCCAAATGTTCAACTTTTTTCGTCACAGTACTCATAATCTTTTCCATTTTTTTATCAAACCACTTACCCATTTTTGTTTTACTAAACCACTTGTAAACACTGTTACCTATGATACTAAAGAGGATAGTCCTAAGTAACAATAAAGCAAACAGTCCCATCAGGTTTGGGCCATACCTGTTTTGCGGATGGCAAATCTCCCGAAGGGTCTTACCGACCAATAACAAGGTTTTGCTTTCCACATCTTGATAGGAGGCTCTACATGAGTCATACCTTCAAGAAAGGTTCTATCTGCTGCAGCTCTCATCTCGTCTACTAACTTAACCTCATGTGTTTTATTATGTAATGCATCACGCAATGCGCCATATAATACATCGTGGATGATTGCCGGTCTGGCCACATCCCACGGTGCAACTAGGGCCCACCCCGCTCTTGGTATAGATGCGAGGTCTGTATCATAACCTTTCGGTGCATATACTTTAGACATACCCTCTGAACTTCGTGGGTCTGTAATTTTTACACCCATCTCCTTCCAAATGTCGTGATGTTTATTAGCTTCTTTGGATAAAAACCACATTTCTTTATTCAGTTCCCAATGCATCTTGCCATGGAAAGTGCAATCTAGCATTCCTGACCATACTTTACTTGTCACTTTCGTAATACTCCCTATATTGTTTTAAGATAACTACATACTCACCTATCTGAGCTCTGATATCTTTTATGTTTAGTGCTAATCTTTCATAATCACCATGACGTAATGCAAACAAAGCAACACCTTCGTTCTTATCTCTAAGGAGTTGCCATACTTCTTCAATATTTTCTTCAGTTACAATAATCCAATCCACTTCTTGCAACTCTAGTGGTTGTGGATTAGATATACTTAATGGGAGTTTTTCAACGGCGGTAGTAGTTATCGCTACCTCTTTAACCTTTGGTGTCATAGAACAACCGGCAAGAAATATTACAGCCACCATCAACATTATATATTTTTTCATCACGAACCTTCCTCTTTACCTAGATTGGGATTGGCCAACTCAGGACATTCATTATTACTTTCTGATTTCTTTCTTGCGGCAAGTTCATCATGTGTCAATGGCGAACCTGTTTGAATTTCAAAGCAACGCAATTCGTTTTTTGATGCACGATTAATAATTTTTTCAACAAGGCCAGGTTTATTTTCGGCAAGTATATCTAACTCATGCCGACCCAATTTTTTAGCAAGATTCTTTTTATCTTTTTGGAGTACAGTTTGCTGTTCTCTCAATTCAGAATTTGCAGACTGAATCTTTGCAGCGTCAGTGGCCTGTTGTTTAATGGCGACTTCTTGTTCTGCAACAGCACCTTCAAGTTTTGATTGATTGACCTGAAGAACTTTATTATCACTTTGTAATTTTGTGATCCAAGCATAGGCTCCGTACCCTCCGGAGCCCATGAGCAATATTAAAACTAAAACCACCTTTATCATAACAAATCCTCAATAATTATTTAAGCATTCTTTTTAGAAAACTTCGATATTTTCTCCATTGAAGCTGCATCTTTACTCATTACCTTTTCCATCTTCTCTTGGTTTGCAGCATTAACTTTTGCATATGTTGATTGAATAGCAGATGCAGTATCTTTATCAATCACATTATCATGTATCTTTTCTGAATGACCAGATTTAACAATGCGATTAATCTTATCCATAACTTTCTCAATACCACTCTCACCAGGAACAGAACCTGACGGAGATGCCTGTGATGTGACAGAACCCTTTACAGGAGAAACTTTCTCCGGTGCGGTGTTACCAATCACGGATCTACCACTAGGTGCATTAGACGGAGCACCCATAGGATTGACAGCAGACTCTGGAAGTTTCTTAGCAATAATCGCATCCAAATCCACATCTTCTTTCTTTGGTGTTGCGATTGCCTGACGTGCTTGTTTCTGTCGGACTGCATACCTACTAGCTTTAAACTTCTGTTTCAAAGCTTTCATTCCAATAGCTGGTTTGTGGCCAGGAATATTAGCATCATCAATACCAGTTGCCGCTGTACGTTGTCTCTGTTGTTCAATCTTCTTAGCAACATCAGCCTTTCTCGCCTGAGGATTTGAGATACCTTGGCCCGGTGTTAAGTCTGATGTGTATTTCAAATACTGCGAACTACCAACATCACGATCACCTGTTTCAGTTTCTTTAGATTCTTTTGATAATTTATCAGCTGCCTTATCAATACCCTTCTGTCGTTTGATTGCCTTACCAGCGTGCTTTACAACATCAGCCCGTGTCTGTTTAGGACCCTGTGAGATACCCAAATCTAGTGTAGCATTACTCTTATCAACAGATGCTTTCTTCACATAAGAACCCAATGTCTTTTTAGAAAGTTCAGCAATTGTTGCCTGCATCAGTGGTGACATTTCTTCTACTTCAATTTCTTCATGCTTTCTTGTTTTAGCAGCATGACGAGCAGTATCATAGTCAATATTTTTCTGGTATGCATCTTGTGCAGCTTGTTTCTTCTTTAACGCCTGTTGTTTTGTTGAGTTTGCAACCGCCTTCACCAAAGCATTTCCTTCTGTTGATTCATGTTCCGGTGCGCCTTTATACTTGGGGTCATTTCGATTAACAACCTTTGTTCCTGACTTTGTTCCTACCATCTTTTCTTTCTTAGGGTCTTTGAGTTGTCTAGGTAATGGTTTCTTCTTCTTTAAGCCCTGACTAATACCTGGCATCGCGGCCACTATACCTTCTTCAACTTCTTCTTTCTTAGGTTTCCATTTATGATCCTTTACACCCGAAGCAGGTTTCTTCATAACAGATTTCTTCCAAGAGTCTCCACGAGCAATACTTGGTTCATTTGATTTACCAGTTAGTGCATATGTCTTACCCTGTTCTGGCTGATCACCTTCAGCAGTAGGTCGTTTCTTACTACGAGTTGCCTGGGCTTCGTCATCTTTATCCAGGTCATCTTGTTTCTTACCTACAGGATCTTTGTCCTGATCTTCTTTATCTTTCTTCTGAAACTGTTGGAAAGATTTACGGCCTTTAAGTTTTCCCTTCACCTCATCCTTCTCATCATGGTCATCCATATCAGGATGATCTCCATTCTCTCGCACTACAGACTCATGTTCCGGTGCGCCTTTATACTTTGGATCACCTCTATCAACTACCTTAGTTCCTGACTTTGTTCCTACCATCTTTTCTTTTTTAGGATCTTTAAGTTGTCTAGGTAATGGTGAGGCCGCAGGCTTCGGAGCGCCTGGGCGAACAGGAAGGCCTTCAGCGATTGCTTTTACTGCAGCATACTCCAAACTATCTTCTTTAGCTTCTAAATATCTATTCTTGGGAAGTGTTAGAGTTGGTTTATCATCATGCGGCCGGAGTATTTCCGTTTGCACTGATAGATTTACAGCAGATTCTAAACTACTGTCTTTAGTTTCTAAATATTTGTTGTTACTCATGTCTGTTTCTTCCCTAAATGGATTCGCTTGTTGTGAGAACTGACTGAATCGTTGCTCAACATCCTTTTGTTGTTTGCGAACCTGTCGTTCTTTAATTCGTTTTACTGTTTGACGATAAGCTTTACTTCTACCATCAACCAGGTCTGATACTTTTCTTTTTCTCTTTAGAAAAATCTTTGGTTTTCTAGGACCTGCATTGGGTGCCATATCAACACCGCCGCCTGCGACAGAATTCGCTGGTGCATCTTCTTCCTTAGGAGTTACCTCCTCATATTTTTGAAATCTTCTATTCTTCACTAGTATTTCAAAATCTCTTACTTGACCAGGAGTTGTTATTTTAAATTTTCTTTTCTTCTTATTTATTACTTTAGGCATCTTCTAAATCCTCAAGAGCTACATACATCTCCTCTTTGGACCTTTGATGTATTACTTTGAATATGGCTTGTCCCATAACTTCATCGGTTGGTGCGATGTCTGAAAAGGCAACAACGATATCACCCTTCTTACCTTTGATCTCAGACTTATCGGTGAACACATCATTAATGATTTTATACTTACCTTTGGGTAAAGTCTCACCAATACCTACTACTTCTTCTCCCAACTCATCGGGATCTACATAACCATTATCTATTAACCAATTCTTAAAGGTGCGTTCAATCATATCAGCCTCTTCAGCATCTGTCGCAATATTTTGTTTGAGTAAATATAGTGCAGTTGCATAAGTACCAATCTTTGTACGAACTCCAGGAATCTTATGTAGTATTCTTTTGAGATTAAATACTAGTCTATGAAGTAAAGTAAATGCTTTCTTTTCTTCTGTAGTCTTTAGTGTATTAGCCTT
>Ga0209657_1000237_pt1 | contig 38636 bp, 46 predicted proteins | sample SaaInlV_100m_DNA_FD_184650 | JGI IMG/M metagenome (GOLD analysis project Ga0209657, IMG submission 184650) | Marine microbial communities from expanding oxygen minimum zones in the Saanich Inlet - SI037_S3LV_100m_DNA (SPAdes) (version 2) | ecosystem: Environmental > Aquatic > Marine > Intertidal... | reverse complement strand
ATCAAATAAACGTCCCAAAGTTTTTTGTCCTACAGGCACCATAATGGGTTCACCCGTGTCAACTGTTTCATGGCCTCGAACAAGTCCATCTGTGGAATCCATGGCAACGGTACGAACAACGCCGTCTCCTAAATGGAGCGCCACTTCAAGAACCAAAGTTCCTTCATCGCCACGATCAACCGTTAAAGCGTTATAAATATCTGGGAGATGACCGCCTTCAAATGCGACGTCAACCACCGCTCCCATTACCTGCGAAATTTTTCCATTCATTGACATAAAATGATGTCCTTTTAAGGTTAACCTAAAGCTTCTGCACCACCAACAATTTCCAACATTTCTGTAGTAATTGCTGCTTGTCGCGCTTTATTGAATTCTAATTTTAAATCTTTAATCATATCCTGAGCATTGTTAGTGGCATTTTCCATAGCCAACATACGTGCCGCTTGTTCACTGGCATACGATTCTAATAAATATTTCCACATTTGAACATTCAAATGTCGTGGAATTAAGGAAGAGACCAATACTTCTTTAGAAGGCTCATACAATCGATCATGAACAATAATATCAGATTCTTCATACTCAAGAGGAAGTAAAACTTCAGATTTTACTTCTTGTTGCCCCACATTGATAAAGTAATTGTAAACAACATGAATCTCATCCACTTTTCCAGTGGTAAAATGTTCAATAATACTGCGACCAATAGTCATTGCACTATCATATTCCATTTCAGCCCAGAAATCGACATGGCTCGTAATAATCGTATAGCCACGGCGTTTAAAATGATCACGTGCTTTTTTTCCAATACAGAATATATCTACATTTTCTTTACCAAATTTATCAATCTCTTTTTGAGCTTTTTTTAATAAATTAGAATTAAAAGCACCAGCAAGACCCCGATCTGCAGATACAACTACATAGGCTTTTCGTTTAATCTCGCGAACATTCAAAAGAGGGAGCATCCCTCGATCTACATCGGGCAATAAATGCTGAATCACTTCAGTGAGTGATTGGCTGTAAGGCCTAGAATGTTCCATCCTTTCCTGAGCACGACGCATTTTAGCAGCCGCAACCATTTTCATGGCTTTGGTTACTTTCTGAATGCTAGTGATCGATTTTATTCGATCTCGAATGTCTTTCAGATTGGCCATATTCTAAGCAACATTAAATCCTGTTTTGTAGTCCACAATAGCTTTTTCTAAGACCGTAGCATTCTCATCAGTGATTTTACCTTCAGTCACAATAGATGCAAGTGCATCGGCAGAATTAGCTTCCATGTATTCAAATAAGCCACTTTCAAATTCACTAATTTTCTCAACAGCAATATCATCAAGGTGTCCTTTAGAAGCGGCAAAAATGATGGTCACCTGTTTTTCAACATCCATGGGAACATACTGATTTTGCTTTAAAATTTCTACCATGCGTTCACCACGAGTCAATTGAGCCAAAGTTGCTTTATCTAAATCTGATCCGAATTTTGCAAATGCTTCCAATTCGCGATATTGAGCCAAGTCTAACCGTAAGGTTCCAGCAACAGATTTCATGGCTTTAATCTGGGCATTTCCACCCACACGTGATACGGATAAACCCACATCAATCGCGGGACGAATTCCAGAATTAAATAAATTTGTTTCAAGGTATATTTGTCCATCTGTAATTGAAATTACATTGGTAGGAATATATGCAGACACGTCTCCTTCCTGTGTTTCAATAATCGGCAAAGCTGTTAAAGATCCCCCGCCCAAATCATCAGATAATTTGGATGCACGTTCCAGTAAACGACTATGGAGATAAAAAACATCACCAGGGAATGCTTCACGTCCTGGTGGACGACGAAGAACCAATGACATTTGACGATAGGCAACAGCTTGTTTTGATAAATCATCATAAACGATTAAAGCGTGTTTTCCATTATCACGAAAATGTTCACCCATGGCAGCACCAGAATACGGTGCAATATATTGTGTTGGTGCAGGATCTGATGCATTGGCCGCAACAACAGTTGTGTATTCCATAGCACCTTTGGCTTCTAATTCTTGCACAAGTGCAGCAACTGTAGATGCTTTTTGTCCAATAGCAACATAAATACAGTAAACAGGTTTGTCCGTTTTATGCGTATAAGCTTGATTTATAATTGTATCAATGGCTACAGCCGTTTTCCCTGTCTGGCGATCACCAATGATTAGCTCACGTTGACCACGACCAATTGGGATCATGCTGTCCACAGCTTTGACACCCGTTTGCAAAGGTTCCGTTACAGGTTGGCGAGCCATAACACCCAAAGCTTTCCGTTCAATAGGGAGAGTATGGGGTGTGTCAATTGGACCTTTACCATCGATTGGTTGTCCCAATGGATTCACGACTCGTCCAAGCATGGCAGATCCAACAGGAACTTCCACAACTCGGCCTGTTCGCTTGGCTAAGTCACCTTCTTTAACCAGTCGAGTTTCGCCAAATAGAACGAGACCTACATTATCTTCTTCAAGATTTAATGCCATCCCGAATACGCCATTCGGTAACTCAACTAATTCAGAACTCATTACATTTTCAAGACCAGACACTCGGGCAACACCATCACCCACTTCAATAACTTCTCCAACCTCTGCTACATCAACCGAACCATCGAATTTTTCGATCTGTTCCCGAAGTAACTGTGTTAATTGCTCAGTATGTATTTCCATGATTTCCTAATAGCTTATAACTGTATCAACTCATTTCTGAGAGATAACAATTGGTTCTGGACAGTCGCGTCCAGGAATGTGTTTTCAATTCGAAGTCTGATTCCGCCAATCAATGATGCATCCACTTCTATGGATAAATCAGTCTCTTTACCTAATATTTGATCTAGAGATGATTTCAATGAAGATTTTTCATCTTCACTAATAACGTTGGCAACAAATCCTTTGACAGAAACAATATTTTTACCCGCTTTATATTTTCGTGTAAACAAGTCTGTAACATCCTTTAAAATAGCTGGTGCTTGATTCCCTTTAATATGAGAAATCAATTCACCTACTAAAGCATGTCCATTCTCACCCATAACCGTATTCAATATGGATGTTTTATCTTCGCTCTTAATTCGTTTGGATTGAACAAAAGCCCGAAATTCAGGTTCAGTTTTAACCCACTTATTCACCAATTTTAAACTACGGTGAACTGAATCTAAAACAGCATGCTGTTCAGAAACAGAATACAATGCTGTAGCAAGTCGTTTGACAGTTTGTTTACGCGTCATAGCCCTTTAGTTGCTTCAAAGAATCGTCAATCAAAGATTGATTATCTTCTTTAGACAGGTTCTTTTTAATGACTTTTTCTGCCACCATCATGGTCAAGTTCACCACTTCTTGGCGAATTTCACTAATGGCTTTATCTTTTTCAACATTTATCTGTTTTTCAGCGTCATCACGAATTTTTTTCGCATCTTCGCCAGCTTGAACCATCACATCAGCCTTAATCTTTTCAGCTCCAGATTTCGCTTCTACACGAATAGTCTGAGCTTCCGATCTGGCCTTTGCCATAATTTCTTCGGATTCAACATTAAGTCGCTCCAATTCAGTTTTGGCTTTTTCAGCATCTTCCAAGGAAGACTTGATAGTGTTCTCTCTAGATTCCAACGCTAAAAGCAGTGGTTTCCAAGCGAACTTTGCCAAAACAAAAAACAGAATCAAAAAAGTCAAGATTGTCCATATGAACAGACCCGGATCTAATTGAACTAAGGGGTTCGGAGTACTTGCACCTACATGAGTCTCTGTGGTCTCATGTAAATCACTGCCACCGGGAATTCCCCAAATTTGATTCATAATTATTTATTAATTCCTGATTAAAGAATCAGCATTAAAAAAGTGAAAACTTCAGCAAGAATTGCAACACCCTCTAAGAGGAAAAGTGGCAAATTTATTGCGCCAGTTATTTTATCTGCAGCTTCAGGCTGACGTGCAATACTTTCTGCAGCAGCAGCTGTAAAACGCCCAATTCCAAGTGCAGCACCGATAACAATTAAGCCCATACCTAAGGGGAGAAATGTAGTTGCTTCCATAATATTAATTACCTTTTTTTTGTTTTAATGATGTACGTTAATTGCCATACCTACAAATACAGACGTCAATAATGTAAACACATACGCTTGTACCAGTACAACAATGATTTCTAAACCTGATATTGCTGCTGCCATGGGTAGCGCGACAAATGCCACGCCAATACCTGCAGCAGAACTTTGAAACATTTCGCCAAAAATAGCCATGAGAGACAATAGTGCTAATAGCGCAATATGCCCACCGGTCATGTTGGCAGCCAAACGCATGGTTAATGCAAAAGGCTTTACAAAGAGACCCATTATTTCTATGGGAATTAAAAGAATATAAACAGGCCATGCGAGTCCAGATGGCACCAAATTTTTAACATGATTTAAAAAACCATGTGCTAATGTTCCTGCTACAATAATTGCAAAAAATGTAACCGTTGCCAATCCAGCTGTCACATTAAAATTCCCGGTGGCAGTTACACCGCCATGAAGTAATGTATTAATAAAATTATGGGAATCGGAAGATGGAACACCTAATACAAAACGATTAAAGACACCTAAAACATCAAAAATAGGAATCATTCCAATTGCGTTGGCAAATAAAATAAAGAAGAAAAAAGTAAGAATAAATGGTGTCCATGTCATGACCCACTTTTTTCCAACATTTGGCATAACAATAGTATCGCGGATGAATTGCACAATCGCCTCAATACCATTCATCCAACCATTAGGGACACTTTTACCACTTGATAAGAATTTTCGAACGGGAAGGACTACAGCAACACCCACTAACAGAGCAACAATCCATAACATTAATACGTGCTTTGTTACGGAGAAATTAATTCCAAATAATAATGGAATATCAATCAAAGGATGTAATATATCGGAATTGGAAACATGATGGATAATATTAGGGCCCACCCGTTCCATGACACTTTGCGAAGCGTGCCCGACTTCTGTTGAACTCATACTACTATTTAATTAAGGTTATAATTGTTTACGTCGAAATATCTTTAATAATGATAGCTTCTAGTGCGTGAAGACCCAGAAAAAAGCCCGCAAAACTAATGATAAAAGGTATCGGTTCGAAAGAGTAAATACGAATTATTAAAAGAATTGTTGCCCCATAATATATCATCTTAAAAAGAAACCCCGCTGCAAGGGATTTTGTGACGAATTGGGCGCCTTTTTTAGCCGCTTCTAGAATAAAGTAAATGGTTGCAATACCTGCAACAGTTGGCAAAAACCATCCTAAAAATATTTCCATTTGGTACTCCGGATAAAAACCAGCCGCTAATCCTAATATTCCTACAGATGCGATTAATCCGTATTTAAACAGTTTCATAGTTTTTTTGTCCAAATAGTTTTCCCCAAATGATAAAACCCCGTTAAAAATCCGAGCCCGAGCCCGATTAAAGTCCAAGTTGGTGAAGTACCATGGCTGGAATCATAAAACCATCCTAATAGAGTAAAAATAAGAACAGATGCAATTAAGGTATAGGAAGCAGATGCTGCAGGACCTGAACTTCGTAAGACCTTTTGGAAATATTCGAAGGATCCGCCTAATTCAAACCAATGCCTTTTATCATCTTGGGACATGATTAAGCCGATGAATTATCATCGGCTTGCCCAACAATATCACATTTCCCTTCAAATTGGGCACCATCTTCGATTAATAATTTTCGATAAATAATATCACCTTTCAATATGGATTTTTTCCCAAGGATAACTTGTCCATTGGCTGCGATATTTCCTATAACCGTCCCGCCAATCCGAATATGGCTACCGGTAATATTCCCTTGAACCATGGCACTTTGGGCAACTCGTATCGGACCGTCCGTTACAACATCGCCGTGTACTTGTCCATAAATGATAATTCCTTCTTTGAGTTTTATCGGGCCATCAATTCGTGCATCGGCACCAATCATGGTGTGAACATTTTGAAAATTAATCTTACTCATGAGTTAAAGTTAAATCGGTTGCGCGATATTCTGGAAAATAGATTAATGGATCAATGGCTACAAATTTCTTCCAAATTTCAAAATGTAAATGGGGACCAGAAGAAATTCCAGTATTCCCAACTAATGCGATAACCTCACCTCGAGTTACACTATCTAATTGATTTTTAAAATTCTGCTTAGCATGACCATAATGGGTGAAATAATCATCTCCGTGATACAAGATAATTAAATTCCCAAATTCGTAAGTCCAACCCGAAAAAACGACAACACCTGAAGATGCGGCCAAAATGGGTTCGCCTTCTTTGGCAACAATATCAATCCCATGATGTGCCTTTTTGATAAATAAACTGGACTTTGCTGACCGCTGACTGATATATCCTTGTATAGGCGCAACGGACGGAATATTTTCAATAAACGAAAGATGGCTTCCTTGAGTTGAGATTGTTCCTGTAACAGAATCAGAAATAGTGGGTCGTTCATCTACCTCCAACGAGGCTCCCAATGATTTTCGAACCAATTCGTCCATTTGTTTCACTCGTTCAATATTTCGTGTTAGCTCCAATACTTTAAGTCTTTCCGACGCAAAAAAATCATGGCGACCTTTTATCTCATCATAATCAGACATTTGGGGTACATAATAAAAAAGCACAATTAAACATGAAAATAGAAGGAGTCCAAATCCAGTCATAATAAGCTGTATTACCCGTTTCGATAAATGGAATGACTTGGAACCAGACTCATCATCCGGTATGAACATGATAGTATATTTTTCCGGTTTCACGGGCAGGTTAAGAAATTGAGTTTATCAAGTCCAAGATTCGTTCTAAATCATCATCCGAAAAATAAGAAATCTCAATTGCGCCACCTTTTTTCGATGGTTTTAATTTTACTTTTGTTCCGAATACTTCAATCAGTCGATTTTCAAGTTCTTGAACTTGTGGAGATGTTTTGGAAATATTATTATTTTTCTTTTTTTGGAGTTCAGTCGATGCTTTTACCAGTGCTTCTGCTGCACGAACACTCAATTCACGATTTATAATTGCATTCCAAATCCGGTTCATTGCCGGTCCAGTTTTTGCTTGAAGAATCGCTCGAGCATGGCCCGCCGAAATGTGCCCTAATCTTAAACTTTTTCGAATTTCGGGGGGCAATTTCAATAATCTTAATGAGTTAGAAATCGTTACACGCTTTTTGCCAACTGCTTTTGCAATAGCTTCATGTGACATTTCGAATTTCGAATTTAATATGGCAAACGCTTCAGATTCTTCTAAGGGGTTTAAGTCTTCTCGTTGGATATTTTCAATCAATGCCATTTCCATCATTTCAGCATCATCTTTTACTGCGATCACATAAGCAGGAATTGTTTTCCGCCTACATTTGTTTGAAGCTCTCCAGCGACGTTCACCCGCTACAAGTTCATACCCATCTTCAACCATACGAACCGTTACAGGAGTCAAAATACCTTTTTCTTTGATGGATGCTGCTAATTCTTCCAAAGATGACTCATCAAAATTTCGACGAGGTTGGTTTGGGTTAGATCGGATTTCCTTGAGCGGAATTTCTGTTACACCCGATTCGGGTATCGCTGGTTTTTTAGACGGTTTCTTTTTTTGTTCCGTAACCGGACGAATAAGGGCTTCTAGTCCTTTTCCTAATCTATTAACTGACACGTTGGAGTATCTCCTCTGTCAAACTCATATAATTCTGCGCACCGGTTGAGTTGGCATCATATAAAAGTACTGGTTTACCAAAAGAGGGTGCTTCACTTAATCTAACATTACGATGAATGTAGGTTTTAAACAATTTATCCTTAAAAAATCCATCAACCTCTTCTACAACTTGTTTTGATAAATTTAAACGGGAATCATACATAGTCATGAGAATGCCAGCAATTTCTAATTCCTTATTTAAATGTCGTTGAACGAGACGAACAGTATTCAGGAGTTGACCTAATCCTTCTAGTGCATAATATTCACATTGAATTGGAATAACCAAAGCATCAGCTGCAGTGAGAGCATTAAGCGTTAATAAGCCCAATGATGGTGGGCAGTCAATAATTATAACGTCATACTCTTTTCTGATTTTTTTTAGTGCTTTTTGAAGCTGGTATTCTCGGGCCATAATGCTGACTAGTTCAATCTCAGCTCCTACCAAATCATTGGTTGATGAAACAAGATCTAAATGAGTAAAAGATGTTTTTGTGATAGAATCTTTGAAACCATCGCCCTTTAATAATACATCGTAAATCGAACCATTAGTTTTCTCAAATAAATCTGATAGACCAGTCGTGGCGTTGGATTGTGGGTCTAAATCGATAAGAAGTGTGCGCACCTCTGTAACAGCCAAACTCAATGCGACATTGACTGCAGATGTAGTTTTACCCACTCCGCCTTTTTGATTTGTGAATGCTAATACGGTAGCCATAATTAATTAATACGGTAAAATCGGGCTGAGAATTTAGGGCTGGATTCAGATTCAGATGAGAGGTTTTTACTAGTCTTAGTCATTCAAATTCAAGGTTTCCGTCAGTGCGTTTATTTTAAAAAATCATTCTGAATTTATCTTAAATTTTGAATTCAATAATCGTAATATTTTTAAATTTAAGAAAATGAAAGCACTTGTAAAAAAATCACCTGAACGTGGAATCTGGATGGAAGAGGTCCCCATTCCTGAATGTTCTACAAATGATGTAAAAATTAAAATCACACATACGGCAATTTGCGGAACGGATCTCCATATTTATAAATGGGACGAATGGGCTCAACGGACTTTAGAACTGCCACTTATTACGGGTCATGAATTTTGCGGAATTGTGGAAGAAATTGGACCCGGCGTTACCCATTATAAACCGGGAGATCGCGTTTCCGGAGAGGGTCATATCACCTGTGGATATTGTAGAAATTGCCGTGCCGGAAAAACTCATCTTTGCCATAAAACAATCGGTGTTGGTGTTAATAGAACGGGTGCATTTGCAGAATATTTAGTCATCCCTGAATCCAATGTTTGGCCAATCCATGAAGATATACCGTCAGAAATTGCCGCATTTTTTGATCCCTATGGTAATGCAGCCCACACCGCTCTTTCTTACGAAATGGTTGGCGAGGATGTTCTTATCACAGGCGCGGGACCAATTGGAATTATGGCAGTTGCGATTTGCAATTTTGTGGGCGCGCGAAATGTGGTTATCACAGATGTGAATGAATATCGGCTGGATCTAGCACGAAAACTCGGTGCTACTAAAGCAATCAATGTATCCAAAGAATCCATAACATCCTGTTTTACTGAATTGAATATGGTCACTGGATTCGATGTTGGATTGGAAATGTCGGGAAATCCAAATGCATTCAAAAGTATGTTGGGGCACATGTATCATGGTGGACGGATAGCACTTCTTGGACTTTTGCCTGAATCCACACAAATTAATTGGGATGATATTATTTTTAAAGGACTCCATGTGAAGGGCATTTATGGTCGAGAAATGTATGAAACTTGGTATAAAATGACACAAATGCTTCGTAGCGGTTTGGATATTTCCGCTGTCCTTACCCATCAAATGTCTGTGGATGATTTCCAAAATGGATTCGACATTATGGAATCGGGTAACTGTGGAAAAGTTGTTCTGAAATGGTAATTTTTTGCCACGAAGTTCACGATGTTACACATGGGTATGTTATAAAATATTTCTTTACTACTCTGCAACTTTGCCTTACTAAAATATGACAAATTCAAATAAACATTACACTGAAATTCTTTCCCAAATTGAAGCAGATGGACTTTATAAGAAAGAAAGAACCATCACCACACCCCAAGGGGTTGATATTGCGACTGCGAAGGGTGGCGATGTTCTAAACTTTTGTGCCAATAATTATTTAGGGTTGGCGAATCATCCTGATATTATTTCAGCGGCAAAATCAGCTATGGATGACCATGGATTCGGTATGGCTTCCGTCCGATTTATTTGTGGAACGCAAGATCTTCACAAAGAGTTGGAATCCAAAATTTCAGACTTTTTCGGGACAGACGATACAATTTTATACACATCTTGCTTTGATGCCAATGGTGGATTGTTCGAAACTATTTTGGGACCGGAAGATGCTATTATTTCTGATTCATTGAATCATGCCTCCATTATAGATGGTATTCGGCTTTGCAAGGCGCAACGATTCCGTTATGCGAATAGCGATATGTCGGACTTGGAAGAGAAATTGAAAGAATCTCAAAACGCACGATTAAGACTTATTGCCACTGATGGCGTTTTTTCCATGGATGGATTTATTGCCAAATTAGATGAGATTGTTGAATTAGCAGAAAAGTATGATGCTATGGTTATGGTGGATGATAGCCACGCCACAGGATTTACAGGAAAAACAGGACGTGGCTCAGCGGAGCATTGTGGCGTGATGGATAAAATTGATATTTTCACATCTACTTTAGGAAAAGCACTGGGGGGTGCTTCCGGCGGATTTACGACGGGTCGCCAAGAAATAATTGATCTGTTGCGGCAAAGATCTCGTCCTTATCTTTTTTCGAATACAGTGGCACCAGCCATTGTGGCGGCGGGATCAAAAGTGATTGATATGTTGTCTGCCACAACAGAACTCCGGGATAAATTAGAAAAAAACACGACTTACTTCAGGACAAAATTGTCCGCAACCGGATTTAAAATTTTGGACGGTGTTCATCCCATCGTGCCCATCATGTTGTATGATGCTGTCTTAGCTCAAAATATGGCAGCGGAAATGCTGAAAGAAGGTATATATGTGGTCGGTTTTTATTTCCCTGTGGTGCCAAAAGGGCAAGCTCGAATTCGAGTGCAGATTTCTGCCGCTATGGAAAAAGAACATCTTGATAAGGCCGTATCCGCCTTTACAAAAGTTGGGAAAAAGTTGGGTGTAATAAATTAAGAATTAGGAATTAGGAGTTTGGATGGTAAAATAACATTTTTATTTTCAATCGATAGATTTGTTTCTTGAAGAATCCAATCTATTGAAGGTGACCCTTCATGAAAGTCAGATCGTTTTACCAAACCCACATCTTCTGCAAACCAAAATAGATAAGAATCGCCATAAGCATTGCTAACTGAAAATTGAAAACAATTTTCAAAAGTCCCAACTGCTAAGGGGAAATAACTATCCGTATCCCGAACATGAATGCTTGTTATGTCAGGTTCACTATAATTAACCACAAATCCAATAATTTCATGATTTCCAATATCGAGAGTTTCAATATAAGTAAATGAACACGAATGGTTTGTTAATGATTCTATTGTTAATTGAGTGGGAACAAAAATACATCCGATATTTTTCTGACCGTCAATAACAACGTCATATTGACAAGCATCTGGCCAGTTCAATATAATGGGATTGCTTGATAGATCATAGGTCGTGACGGTGATCTCAATATTTTCGCCAACAAGATATTCGGTTTTATCAGTTAAAACAGAAACTTCAAATTGTGAATACACGAATTGCACATTTAAGAATAAAATGGAATAAATGAAAAATTTCTTCATGGAAAATTCAATTTTGCAGAGTTCCCAAAATTTAACTATAATTAAATTTGATTATCTTTATTTATAGTTATAGCTTGCATGGTTAAGCATTCTTAAAATTTGGATTTCTTAATAAGAAAAATTTTACAAAAAATATTGTTTCACTTTTCTCAAAAAATACTATCCTCCATCCTTGCTCTCATTAGAAGTCAAAGGTTATATTTACCGGCTTTTTTTAAACCTATAATTAACATTTATAATGCAAAGCAATTTAACACCTAGATATTTAATCATCGGACTCATTTTAGCGTGGGCCATTTATGCTCTCACGCCAACCTGGCAATACCAGGGTTTGACCGACGACGAGAAAGAAGAACTCCGTACTTCCGGAGAACTTGAACAAATTGAATCCCGTACCATCCGCCAGGGGCTCGACCTAAAAGGCGGTATGTACATTGTCCTAGAAGCTGATATCCCCACATTGATGAGCAATTTAGCCGATATGAAAGACGATCGACTCGAATCCATCCTTCAGTCAGCTAAGGAAAAAGCAACCTCGCCAGATGTTGATTTTTTCACTGTGTTTGAACAGGATGTGAAAGCGGACGGTATTAAACTATCTCGCTATTACCATAAATATGGTGCATCGTTAGATGACATTCTGTTGGCATTGAAAGATGAAGCGGATGATGCGATAAACCGTGTTTTAGAAATTCTTCAAAATCGGGTGGATCAATTTGGGGTCGCTGAACCTACCATCCAGAAACAAGGAAAACATAGAATTGTAGTGGAATTGGCCGGTATCCAAGATTCGAAACGGGCACGTGCCTTGCTTCAAAGTACTGCATTGTTGGAATTCTATCTTGTTAAAAACGGTGGTGTAACCAATGAAATGATCGCTCAATTAGATGACATCCTTAAGGAAACAACGGATGAAGCTGAATTGAAAGAATTAGCCGATGGTGGAGAAACGGCTACACCTGAAGAACCAAAACAAACTGATTTAGATGATGACGGTACCAAAACAGTTTCTGAACTTTTTGGTGAAACAGATTCTTCACCCAGTGATGATTCTGATGAAACAGGGATCAATATTTTAGCGGATGCACCTTTCTCGAGCTTACTTGCTGCATTTGGAAACGATTTGGGTGTTCCTGAAAAGAATGTTTATGCACTAAAAAAATTATTAAATAAATCGGAAGTCCAATCAAAGCTAAAAAGCGCGAATGGTCAATTCCTTTTTAGTCAAAAATCAGAGAGCCCTCAAGGGGGAACGGGTGTAAACAACTTTTACCGTCTTTACTACTTAGAAAATTCACCCGAATTAACAGGTGGAATTGTTGATGAAGCAAGAGCAGATTTAGGTTCGATTGGTGGTGGAACTGCAGGTCAGCCCATTGTATCCCTTTCCATGAATAGTGAAGGTTCTCGAACTTGGGCACGAGTAACAGGTGCTAATATTTCCGAACGAATTGCAATTGTTTTAGATAACAAAGTTCATATGGCACCTTCGATTAAAGAAAAAATATCAGGTGGAAATACACAGATTCAAGGATTTGGATCCATGAATGAAGCTCAGGATCTTGCTATTATTCTACGAGCCGGTGCCCTTCCTGCTCCTGTTAATATTATTGAAGAAAGAATTGTTGGCCCAAGCTTAGGCGCCGACTCAATTGCACAAGGAACTCAAGCTGTCATTTTTGGTTTGGCACTTGTCCTTATTTTCATGTTGGTCTATTACAAGATGGCCGGCATCGTGGCAGACTTTGCTTTAATATGGAATATCCTTCTTGTTTTAGCGGTTTTGGCTTCTCTTCAAGCCACTTTAACATTACCCGGAATTGCAGGATTGATTCTGACTGTTGGAATGTCAATTGATGCCAATGTTATTATTTTTGAACGTATCCGAGAAGAATTACAAAAAGGTAAAACGCCCAAGGCGGCAATTGATGCCGGATATGATCGAGCGCTCACCACAATTATTGATGCCAATGTGACAACCTTAATTGCTGCGTTGGTTCTGTATCAATTTGGAACGGGTCCAATTAAAGGATTTGCAACTGTTCTTTTTTGGGGAATTTTAATCTCCATGTTCACTGCCGTATTTATTACACGGACAATTTTTACTTCATATACATCCCGGAAAGGGCTTAAAACTTTGAGTATTTAACATGAGAATTATTAAAGAAACACATATCAATTTTATGGGAAAAACGGGAGTTGCAGCCATCTTTTCAGCTGTGCTTATTTTGGTTGGCGTCGGATCCATGATTACAAAAGGTGGACCCAAATTAAGTATTGATTTTAAAGGCGGAACCCAGGTTGCTGTTAATTATACAGAACCCGTCGATATTACTGAAGTTCGTTCTGCATTAAGCAACGTAGTAATAGATGGACGAGACTTCGATTTTAGTAACGCTGAAATTAAGCATTTCGGTAATGAATCCGATGTGGTTGTACGCTTACCCATTATTGAAGATGAACCTGAACAATTTACTCACAAATTTGTGGAAAAAATGGCAGAAGCATTTCCAGCACTTGTGCCGGATAATGAATCAGAATTTATTCTGTCCATCGTAAAATTATGGCCAAAAATTGGTGCTGAACTCAGTGGTGATGCTTTCATGGCAATTATAAGTACCTTGATTCTAATTCTTATTTATATCTCGATTCGATTCGAATTTAGATATGCTGTTGGCGCTATTGCTGCTTTGACACATGATGTGCTCATCACCTTAGGTATTTTTTCTTTATTGAATTTAGAAGTATCTCTAGCGGTTATTGCTGCATTTTTAACCATTGTGGGATATTCATTAAATGATACAATTGTAATTTTTGATCGAATCCGCGAAAATGTAAAAGGGGCGAAAAGTGCAACATTATCCTCTGTGATTAATGAAAGTATTAATCAATCTTTAAGTCGAACAATTATTACATCTCTTACCACATTTTTTGTCGTGTTAATTTTATATCTTGTGGGCGGTGAAGTCATTCACACTTTTGCATTCGCCATGATTGTGGGTGTGATTATTGGAACCTATTCTAGCATTTTTATCGCGAGCCCAGTGTTGATTAAAATGGGCTCAGATTCCTGATCTTCCATCAAAAACCTTTAAAAAATGCCCCGAATCTTTACGTAAAAGACGGGGCATTTTTTTTATAACATGAAACCAAAAGTATTAATCAATTATACAATTTTGTGCCTCATTTGGGGCACAACATGGATTGTCCTGAAAAAAAGCCTAATGGAAGGAACACCGCCCTTTTTCGGGGCAGGTTTCAGATTCTTTTTTGCTGGATTAATTCTATGGGCTATAATACTTTATAAAAAAGAACGCCCATCCTTTGCAATTTTACCTTTAAAACTTTATGTACAATTCGGATTCCTAAATTTGACAGTTTGTTATGGCTTAACCTATTGGGCGACCCAATTTATTTATTCAAGTCTATCCTCAATAATCTGGGCTGGATTCCCCATTTGTGTAACCATCTTATCCTATTTTATGCTCCCGAATGAAGTGCTTACTAAAAAGAGATTATTCAGTCTTTTTTTAGGAACGCTGGGTGCTTTTTTCATATTAAAAGAAGGAATGAAATTTGAAGGTGATTCAGTTGTATTTGGAATCACAATTGTAATGATTGCTGTCGTGATTGCGTCCTACCCCAGTGTGTATCTCAAAAAACATTCCGATGTACTGACCTCTTTACATCTTAATGCTGTAAGCCAACTTATGGCAGGGATAATTTTACTAAGTATTTCTTATTTTGTTGAATCTGACCAAGCCATGATTTGGAGTCAATTCAATATTTTTGCTCTCCTATATCTAACGATTCCAGGATCCTTAATTGCATGGTTTATTTACATTTGGCTTTTTTCTCATATTTCTATGTCCCAAATATCCTATATAGCATTTTTCCCACCCTTATTAGCTTCAATCTTAGGCTGGACTATCCTCGATGAGACTTTATCTCTTATTGCTATATTTGGGGGCAGTCTCGTCATACTTGGCGCAGTACTTGTTAATTTGAATGAATGAATTTGCTAAAATTGAAACCCCAATTGGACTCCTTGGAATCCGAACCAATGAGACAGGTGTGTATCGCGTCCATCTTGCCAATGATGTTCAATCGGAACCGGAGACGCCCACCAAAAACCGGTCTTCCCATCTTAATAAAGCATTAAAGGAAATTCGAGAATATTTTGAAGGAACCCGGAAAACATTCTCAGTCCCATTAGATTTGAATATGCCACCTTTTTATAAAAAAGCACTTCTTGAAGTTGCAAAAATTCCCTATGGTGAAACCGTTTCATATCAAGAAATTGCCAAACGTGCGGGCAATCCAAAAGCATCCCGAGCTGCTGGCTCTGCCAATGCAAAAAATCCTATTGCTGTTTTTATCCCATGTCATAGAATTTTAGCCACAGATGGATCCTTGGGTGGGTATGGTGGTGGACTCGATAAAAAAATGATTCTTCTTGAACACGAAGGTTTGGATGTATATCTTTAAAAACCGATAGTTGAAAAGGAAATAACAATTGAATTGTTACCAATTCCTCATCAATTGGATTAAGAATTTATTTAAGTCGCATTATTAGAATTATTTGTAAATCGTTAAAACGGTTAGACTTCTTTATCATTTTCAAATCCACAACTTAAGTCGTTAGTTAATATCATATTCAACTCCAATAATCTATTTAATAGGATAGCTGTAGGTTTTGTAATGAAATCGAATCAATTGATTCTCTCTCTTTTATTCTTTTTAATGACGATTTAACTTCTCGACCTTATGAACTCAATCATACAAAACATTCGTTCTAAACTTTTCGCAGGTATTGCTACAGCTCTTCCTCTCTTTCTCACTTATTTTCTTTTAGAATTTTTATTTATTTCATTGGATGAATTATCCGCCCCCATTCTTAACAAATTCGGAATAGAGATTCCGGGCTTGGGTATTGTTTTAACATTAGTCCTGCTTTTTTTTCTTGGCATCTTAGTCACAAATTTTCTTGGAAGAAAAATATTTGACTTAGGCGAAAGATTTGTAAAACGTGTCCCAGTCGTTAATACTATATATTCCACATTAAAACAAATTACTGACACATTTACTAAAGGAACAACCGACGCATTTGAAGGTGCAGTTTATATTCAATATCCTAGAGTTGGACTATGGACTTTGGCATTTATTAGTGGCCAATCAATTGATAAAAATGGGATTCCCTATTACCACCTATTTGTTCCAACAACCCCAAATCCCACTTCCGGGTTTTTCCTTATCATTCCCCAAGCTGATGCAGTTCAATCCGACATGTCAGTTGAAGAAGGGCTCAAAACAATTATCTCTGGTGGGATGTTGGCTCCTAAAAACAATCCACTTCCATAAAATTTGATGCAAATCAAATATATTGATGGACCCCGACTTCATCGAGCAATTCAGGCGGGAATAAACCATGTTATCACTCGGAAGGATTATTTAAATAAAATTAATGTTTTTCCTGTGCCGGATGGAGATACAGGCACGAATATGGCTTTTACGTTAGCCACCATTTCTGAAGAAACAAAATCCAACGAAAATAAACGAGTTTTTAAAGTCGCAGATGCAGTGGCCGACGCTTCGTTAAATGGTGCTCGGGGAAATTCAGGATCTATTTTGGCTCAATTCTTTGTGGGGTTTGCAGATGGTACAGAACAATTTCGTCGATTAACGCCAAAGCGATTTTCTGATGCTATCAAAACTGCAAAGCAATATTCGTATGATGCACTGTCAGATCCCAAAGAAGGAACAATTTTATCCGTCATTTCCGATTGGGCAGATTCGGTTAAAAATATCCATGAAAAACATGACGATTTTGTCAATATTTTGGATTTTGCATTAAAACAGGCAAAAGAATCCCTCCGAAAAACACCTGAAAAATTAGAAATCTTAAAAAAATATGGTGTGGTGGATGCAGGGGCACAAGGTTTTGTAGATTTCTTGGAAGGTATCAAACATTTTATTGAAAAAGGTGAAATGGATAATGTAGATACATCATCTATTGCTGAACCTGTTGAAGATTTTGTTGTGGAAATGTCTGACGAATACCGATTTTGTACAGAATGCCTTATCGCCGGCGAAGATATCAACCGTGTAAAATTAAAAGAACAATTAATGAATCTTGGAAGTAGTATTGTTCTTGCCGGGTCCAAAAAGAAAGCCAAAATCCATATTCATACAAATCATCCGCAAGCCGTATTTACACTTGGAAATGAATACGGAACAGTTACAGGAGAAAAAGCGGATGATATGTTGAAACAGCAGAAAGATGCTCATGGGAGTCATGAGGGAATTGCCATTGTCGTGGACTCAGGATGTGATCTTCCAGAAAATATCTTGGAAGAATTCAATATTCATATGGTTCCTGTTCGACTTAATTTTGGTGATAATCACCATGTTGATAAAGTAACAATTACCTCAGAAGAATTTTGGCATCAACTCATAACAAATCCAATTCATCCCCAAACTTCACAACCCACGCAAGGAGATTTCCGACGGCAATACCAGTTTTTAACAGGGCATTATAAAAATGCGATTTCTATTCATATTCCTGGAGCTGTCAGCGGCACAATGCAGTCTGCAATTTTAGCATCAAAAGATAATAAAGATCTGCCTATCCAAATTGTAGATTCACAAAATGGTTCGGTAGGAATTGGACTTATTGCCCTTCGGGCCGCGGAAGCCGTGCAGGCTAAAAAATCAGTGGAAGATATTTTAAATATTATTAATCAAGCCATTGAAAACACAACAGTGTATATTGGTTTGGACACACTGGATTATGTTGTGAAAGGCGGACGAGTGTCTCCAACAAAGAAAAAAATCGCCAACCTTCTAAAAATTAACCCCATTCTCTCATTTGAAAAAAATGGAATCAATACTATCGGCAAGACTTTTGGGACTAAAAATAAAGCGGATAAAATGATGAAATTTATTTCAAAACAATTACCGAATGGGCAGTTTCGTATTGGACTAGCTCATGGAAACGCACCCAAAATTGTAGAAAAAGCAAAACTATATTTTGAAAATTTAGGAGCTGAAAAAGTAATTTCTACGGAAATTGGTCCAGCTTTGGGAGTTCATGCAGGACCAAATTCTTTAGTTGTAGCAGTACAATTATTAAAAGATGATCTCTATGAATAATCCAAATCTTATTTTAATTCTAATCTTATTTGCTAGTTACCTGATTGGCTCGTTCCCCACAAGTATCCTTATGGGTCGCTTTTTAAAAGGAATAGACATACGAGAGCATGGGAGTGGGAATGCTGGAGGAACCAATGTTTTTCGCGTATTGGGATGGAAGCCAGCTCTGATTGTTATTACCTTTGATATTTTTAAAGGTTGGTTTCCTACATTTTATTTAGCAAAACTTTTATTTGAATTTACCTCACTACCCGATTTAGGACTTTTTCAGATTCTTTGTGGGTTTTGCGCCGTTTTGGGACACACTTACACAATCTTTGCTGGGTTTAAAGGTGGAAAAGGTGTGGGGACTTTAGCTGGATTGCTCATAGCTCTATTTCCATTGGCGGTTCCACTATGTATCCTTGTTTTCGCAATCACTTTAATTTTCACGGGATATGTGTCAATTGGGTCCATCATGGCCAGTGCTTCTTTGCCAATTATTTTACTTCTCCTTCCACTATTGGGGATTGAGCCGGCACAACTATCCGTATTAATTTTTAGCTTAATGGTGCCGTTTTTTGTGATTTATACTCATCGCTCAAATATTTCACGATTGCGAAATGATGAAGAAAATCAATTTAAAAAAGCGATGATCTTTAAAAAGAAAAATTAAAACGTCTGTTGAATCCCCCAATGGAAAGCACCTGAACTCCATTCACCGTTACGGAATCCCCAACCGTAATCAAACCGTAAAACATCTACCATGGGTACTGGAATTCTAATCCCAAATCCTGTCCCAGACATTGGCTTTATTGAGAATATAGTATCCCAATTATCGGAAATGATTCCAATATCATAAAATGCAATAAATCCAAGCCCAAACTCAGTACCATATTTTGTTAAATATTTTGGAATAATATCTTTCCTTAATTCAATGGAGCCCTTAATAGATTCGTGTCCAAACCGAAATGATTCATTCCCAGATGTATATAATTTTTGATTCGGTAATCCCCATCCTCGCACTGTATTTGAATCACCAAAATAATTAAGCCAAACTTCTTGTTTATCACCCAATTTTCTTTTTATTGAACCATTTATTGCCAAAATTAAGTTTTTATCTGATTTGTTAAGTTTAACATAAAGTGAATACGATTGATTCCAAATTGTATAAGACAGATCTGATGACCCGAGTCCAATGGCATTATATAGGAATTGTTTAAATAAAACTCCTTTGCTTGGATTCCAATAAATATCCCGCGTATCATATTTCACAGATACATCCGGTGCAAAATAAAAATATGATTCTGATACGCTTTCATTAAAAAATGATTTTTCTTCCAACTCAAATCCAGCGGATGTTTTTATATGATGACCAAACCATTTCCCAAAAGAAAGGGATAATGAATGTACATCGATAGAACGTTCTAAAAAATTATGATTAAAAAGCGATCGCCCCATACTAATAGAAAAGGAAACATGGTTCCCAAACATCCATGGATCTGAAAAATTAAAACCATATGTATCTTTTCCACCAATACTCCCTCCCATTTGTAGAGTTTGGTTTCGGCCTCGAAAATTTTGAATAATCCATCCACCTGTGAGAGACCATCCAGTTTCTTCTTCATAAATTGGAAATGCACCGGGCGGCGTTTTTTGTATGGATTCAATCACTGAGAATTTTAGGATTGCCGTCCGATCTTGTAAGGGAATTGCCTTCCATGAAACATCACTAAATATTCCCAGATTTTCTAGCCGATTTCGATCGGCTTCGGCTAAAGAACTATCTAATGAACTAAATAATGGATGTTGGATTTCTCTTTCAAGAATGTAATCCAATGTATTAGAATTACCATAAATCTCAATGGATGAAATCTTTGGATTATACCCACTCCCAATCAGACATGAATTATAAAATAGAAATAATAAAAAAAGGCCAATAAAAGGCCTTTTTTCAATAACATGTGTCATATCAGATTAAATATCGATTCCTTGTACCATGAGGCGTTTTTTAAATTCAATCCCTTGTTTGGAATACGTATCATCAATCGCTTTTTCAATTTTGTCTGTGACGCCTAAGCTTAACATTTCAACTTTGATATTCCGCTCATCCAATTCACGAACCTTATAGGTTGAATTTTTATCTTCGTAAATATGCCACACACCGTCGAATTCACGAGGAGTTCCATATTCCATCAAAACTTTGTGTTTTATAATGTCACTGGATGTCAATTGTGGAAACCCAGTATCCTTTAGTTTCACTTTCTTTGTGATACCTTCTAGGATAAAATGGGAATCGTTGTTATTTGTTGTGCTGTAAATAAAGTCCACATTCACAAAATCTAAACGAATCTGTTCATGTGTTAAGCGTGACGTATATTGAAACTCAACAGAAGCACGTTTAATAGGTAGAACGAATCCTTCCTTCGTGGTCCTGTTATCATCATGATAAACAACTTCCACTGTCGTATCAGGAATAATTGAAAGCACAGCTGGGAGATTTGCTTCCCACGGTGCTAATAATTCATCTCTAAATACCCAGCCGTCCGGAATTCGTTTTACCGGAATAACAGATTCAATATTTTTTCTTTGTGTAACCGTTGACGAAGAGAAGTCCATTATTGACTCTTCTTCCTGTGCTTGGTTTTCAGCTTTCGCTGATTTCTTTTTCCCACTAAACATTTGCAAACCTTCCCCGTAAACCGGGACAAGGATCGACAATGTAAGTATGTAAATAATTACCTTTTTCATAATTTTTCTCTTAATATAGGAGGAGTGTTACCTCGGATTATTGGTACAATCAACCATTGGAATTTACAGAACTTAAGGCACGGACAAATAACTAAAAAGGCTCTCTTAAAAAGAGAGCCTTTTTAGTTTAATAGGTTAAGAACTACTTACGACCTCTTGCCATTGGCGAACGAGCAACATCACCGTTCTTGTCGATAAAATACAGAAATCCAGCCTCGCGGGATACACCTGCATCAGCAACTTTTTCGGCATTTCCGCCGCCTTTTCCTGCACGGGCCATCTGGGACCGCCAGACATTTCCGTCTTTTCCAAGGTAATATAAAAATCCTTTATCTTTTTTTACGCCAGTGTTCTTTACTGTTTCAGCCATTTCTGACCTCCAATGTTAGTTTCGGTTTGTTTTTGGTAGTGGATTGAGAGAAAACCCTCATCCTCTCGAACAGAAGTGTACAACATCTCCTATATATGTGTCAAGAAATTTCTCGTCGAGCCTTCGACGAGAAAAAATCACTTATTTTTCACAGTTTTTTGTAATGATGGTTTCTCTTCTCTTGGTAAGTTCTCACACATTATTTGTAATAATAATATTCAAATACTCGGTTTTTTTACTAGTTTGAAGAAAACAATATTTCAGCTTCGCTTCCGCGATTTGATTAAAAAAGTTTAAATGCCCCGGTAGCTCAACTGGACAGAGCATCGCCCTTCTAAGGCGAGGGTTACAGGTTCGAGTCCTGTTCGGGGTACATTTATCTTCCAAATAAAAAAGGGCAAATAATTGCCCCTTTTTAATTAATTATAATTTGATTTAATTTACTTTTTATTTACAATCTCAAGCAATTCCACTTCAAATATTAAAAGACTGTTCGACGGAATATTCGGTTTTACACGCGTAGCATATCCAATCTTTGGATGAATAAAGAATTCAAACTTAGACCCAACTTTCATTAATTGAAGCCCTTCTGTCCACCCTTTTATAACTTGGTTTAATCCAAAAGATGATGGTTCACCTCTTTTAATTGAGCTATCGAATTCATCCCCATTGATAAGACGGCCCGCATAATGAACCTTCACTCGGTCGGTTTCACCAGGTGATTCGCCATCCCCTTCATGAAGAACTCTATACTGAAGTCCAGTTGGCGTTTCTTTAATATCTGAGTTGTCCTTTTTATTTTTTAAAAGAAAATCATCCGCAGCTTTCAAGTTCGAATTTCCAGCATCTTTAGCTTTGTCACGAATATGTGTTTGTAGAGCAACCATCATTTCTCTTCGTTGGTTTTTGTCCATTATTACATTATCCGTTTCAAAACCATCAAATAACCCAGCCATAAATGCATCATAGTTTATTTCAACTTTTTGTTGATTTAAATTTGCCCCGAGGTCAGCACCTAAAGCATAACTTGTTGAGTCTGTAAAATTTGTTAAAGTCATTACGGATCCTTTTTTTGACTGCGACCCACATCCTATTACTATAAGAATAATTAATGGAAATATTCCATGTTTCATTTTTTTAAGTCCTGTATTAATTGATTAAAGTTGAAATTTTTATTGGCTTAAACTATTCTGAATCTTTTGATTCAAAAGCCAATAAAAATACACCACCTGCAATGGCAACCAAAGCCAATCCGATGAGAGGATGATTTCCAATGAATGATAATATAGTTGTTACGAATGACAATAAAATTATTGCCAATCCACCAAAAATAAGATACCATGCTAACTGTCTTTTTTGCATGTTTATTTGTCCTTTTTAAAACTGATCGATTGATAATTGGTTGATTAGTGGTATGTTTACCATGAGAAAATTACAGAATTTTAAAGCATCTTCCGGCAATTATTCATGATACCAACAACAGATTTTTCAATTCGTTCCCTTTGCGGTGGCTATGACCAAAACTTTAGCTATGTGGTCACCTGTACCAGGACAGGTGCCCAATTGATTATTGATGCCGCTGTAGGAATCAAGCAAATTTCTCCTTTTTTACGTGACCAACCTGGGGCCATTCTGATCACACATTCGCATGGGGATCATATTGCTCATTTAGACCAATATATTGAAGCTTTTCCAAAAGTGATTATTCTAGGGCATCCAGACTCAAGTGAATTCTTGAAAATTAAAAAATTTAAATCTTTAAAAAATAACCAACTTTTTAAGATTGGAGATTTACCCTTTGCAGCAATTCACACTCCAGGACATTATTATGATTCAATTTGTTACCAATTAGACTCAATTTTATTTACGGGTGATACCCTATTTGTCGGTCGAACAGGTCGAGTCATTTCTATAAAAAGTGATATTGCCGATCTTTACGATTCTGTGTATAATAAGATTCTGACGATGGATGGAAATACACGAATCTATCCTGGTCACGATTACGGGGAGAAGTCAACTATTACATTAAAAGAAAACATTAAAATAAGCCATTTGTTGCAAGCCAGGAACCTGAAAAATTTTCAACAGAGAATGGAACAATATGAAAAAAACCGGACACCTGGTTCTTAAGCAATTATAGGAGTTACATATGAATAATAACCTAGCCTTAATCTTTTTATCGTGTTTTTTATTAAGTTGTGACGCAGGGGAAGGTAATTCAGAATGCGCCGACTGCGGTGGTGGATCGAGTGATGGTTATGAATACAAAGAAGTAATCTTTGGTGATGATTTTACCAGCGTACAAAATATTGATGTGTATCCCACTATCGGAGACTGCATCCGTTATAAAAAGGATTCAGATGAATTTTCTGAAGTTGAAGTTGTCGACTATTGTTGTTGTATTGAATTCCAGTAAGTGATTTTAAATACTTTTTCAACATCTGAATCACCCCAAAAAGTAGTCATTGCTATCCATGGATGGACTGGGGATGTCTCATCCATGGAACCCGTAGCTAGATTTTTACGGTTACCTGATACGAAATGGGTATTCCCCCAAGCGCCTTATAAATCAGATAAAAGTGGATATACCTGGTTTGATGGAAATGATGAAACTGGTTGGAAATATAAAGACTCCTTTAAAATTATCAGTTCTTTAATTCAGGATTTGATTGATCAGGGATTTAAGTATAATGAGATCTTTCTATTGGGATTTTCCCAAGGTGCTTGTCTTACTATGGAATGGATAATTAGGCAACCTTTTTCCATTGGTGGCATCATCCCCATTGCTGGATTTATTAAGTATAAAGATCGTTTTAAAATAGATGCTAATCTTGAGAATAAGGAAACACCGGTTTTATTAATTCATGGAGATAGGGATAAGGTTATCTTTCCAGAAGAAAGTGAAAAAGCGTTGAAATTATTTGATGAATTGGGATACTCGGTGAATTTCAATTTGGTATCAGCGGGACATAAGATACCTCTCAAAGCCAAAAATCTGATTACAGATTTTATTATGGCGATTTAACTTTTTCATCTTTTATAGTCAGACCTTAGTAATTATTATTAAATTTTATTAAATGTCCAAGAACCTACTTTCCAGAAGAGATTTTTTTAAAGGCGGGAAGGCTTCCCGCCCCGACATTGACCGGCTTAATCCCAATTGGCCATCTAAACGTGTTGCAAAACTTCATCGTGAATATTTAGAAAAAAAACTGCCCATTTACCACCCACCAAAAGTTCACGAGACGCCACCCATCCTTCCTGTAACGAGTAATGTTAATTCCCTACGTGATGTGGATTGGAACATGGGCACCGTTAATCATTTACTGAGCAGAACTATGTTTGGGCCAAAATATCCTGAAATAAAAGAAGCCAGTGAAAATTCTATCGAATTGGAATTAAGTTCAATTCTTTCTCCCCATCCCTTACCGGATCATCCAGGAGATTGGGTGAATGAACCCGCGCCACAATGGGATGCACTAACAGAGGAAGAAGTTGATGCGCTTCTACAACAATATCGTGAATGGATGCGAGACCTGAGATATTGGTGGATGAAAGGAATGATGATAAATTCCGTAAATACTCAGGAAATGATTGCTACGATTAGGCATTCACATGTCCCGCTCTAACTCGCCCCATGTTCCGCCTGCCCCAGCAGGTTCTAATGCCAAAAGCCCACGGCGATATTTGGGGGTGTTTCGGTATAGCGGTCGGGCACTGGGGCTAGTATGGACTACGCATCGGGGACTGGCGCTGGCGATGATGGCGCTGGTATTGGCTGCAGGGTTGATGCCTGCTGTAGTCGCATGGCTGGGCAAAATGATTGTTGACACAGTAGTGCTGGCGGCAGAAACACAAGCGCCCGCCGACAGGCATTTGGCGATAATGTATGTCGTGGCTGAAGCAGGTGCAATCGGCTTACTGGCCGGATTCCAACGCGGTATCGCGGTGTGCGAGTCGCTATTGCGCGCCCTGCTGGGCCAACGAGTCAATGTAATGATTCTGGAAAAGGCTGGGACATTGTCGTTGGAGCAATTCGAGGATTCGGAGATATACGACCGTATGACACAGGCGCGTCGCGAGGCATCTAGCCGCCCGCTGGCGTTGGTACGCAAAACTTTTGGGCTGATTCAAAACTCAATTTCTATAATTGCCTACGGAGGATTGCTGATACAGTTTTCGCCTATTGCTGTGGTGGTGCTGTTTGTAGCGGCCCTGCCCGTCTTTTTTGCCGAAGCTCGTTTCTCGGGCGAGGCCTTTCGCCTGTTTACATGGCGTACCCCTGAGCGACGCGAGCAGCTGTACCTAGAGACCGTACTGGCCCGCGAAGATTACGCCAAAGAGGTAAAACTTTTTGGCCTGTCTTCAATGCTGCTCGGACGCTATAAGGCAATATTTAAAAAGTTATTCCGCGACGACCGTAACCTGACGTTGCGCAAAGGTTTCTGGGGCTACGTATTGGGCCTATTGGGCACGTTGGCCTTTTATGGTGCCTACGGATGGATAGTCGTAGAGACAGTTGCAGGGGTATTAACCTTGGGTGGCATGACGATGTACATCCTAGTATTCAAACAAGGTCAGGCCGCCATAACCGCTAGCCTATCGGCAATTGGCGGCATGTACGAAGACAACCTATACCTTTCGAACCTTTATGAATTTCTTGAGGTTCCCATTACAAAGGATACAGGCGGTGCCAGCTCGGGACCGAACCCTAAAGACGGCATTCGATTTGAGAACGTTGGATTCACTTACACGGGCGCCGCTAGCCCTACCCTGCAAGGAATAAACCTGCACCTTCAACCTGGGCAAAAACTGGCGTTGGTCGGACACAATGGTTCGGGCAAAACAACACTGATCAAATTAATGTCTCGGCTATACGAGCCTACCGAAGGCCGAATACTGTTCGAGGGCCGCGATCTGCAGGATTGGGATATCGCTGCGTTGCAGGACAAAATTGGCGTGATATTCCAAGATTTTGTCCAGTACCAAATGAAAGTAGGTGAAAACATCGGTACCGGTGATGTCCAGAATTTCGATGCCCAAGACCGCTGGCAAGACGCTGCGACCAAAGGGCTGGCTGCGGACTTTATCGAACGTATGCCCAACAGCTACCTAACTCAATTGGGTAGATGGTTCGCTGGTGGTCAAGAGTTGTCTGGCGGAGAATGGCAAAAAATAGCGCTATCGCGCGCATTTATGCGCCGGTCGGCCAATGTCATAGTGCTGGATGAACCCACCAGTGCAATGGACGCCGAAGCTGAAGCCAAAATATTTGACCACTTCCGCCAAATCACCGAGGATCAAATGGCGATTCTAATCTCACATAGATTCTCGACTGTTCGTATGGCTGATCAAATTGTAGTCTTAGAACACGGCCAAATACAAGAGCGCGGTACGCACGAAGAATTATTAGAGGCCGACAGCGAGTATGCACGGTTGTTCAAACTACAAGCCGCAGGGTATCAATAGGCTTGCACAATAAATAGTGTATGATTTCAGGTATATGAGCAACAATCCTACCCTACAATCTTTACTGAAACATGCACCGGTTACTACGGCATGGCTGGTAAAACTGGGGACCGAATCGATGACGATTCAGGATCTAGTCAACCAGTTTATGTTGACGCTAAACCGTGATGGGTATGAAATTATTCGGTCCAATACCTATGGTGGCGAAGAATTGGATTTTGTGCGGGAAGTGGATCTACTTTCCTTTGAATATGCCGAAATAATAAATAATACGGCAGGTCAAGGTTCAAATTCAGTTGAATATCCTACGTCTAATCTGGGGTATCAAATGGCACTGACTGCTCAAATGATTTCGGGCGGATTAGAAACACCCATTTATAGAATTTATCAAAATGGTTTTGATACACATGCAAACCAAAATAATGACCACACCCAACTCATGATGGATTTGAACAATTCGCTTCAAGCCTTTATTGAAGATTTATCTAATCAAAGTTTATTGGATCGTGTTTTGATTGTTACTACCAGTGAGTTTGGTCGACGGTATTTTGAGAATGGATCGAATGGAACCGATCATGGTACCAGCGCTCCATGCATGGTATTTGGTGATTCTGTTGTTCCTGAATTATTTGGTGAACAACCTTCCTTATCCAGCATGATTTCCGTCAATTATATTCGTCCATCATCACAGATTGGTTTGGTCTAGATCAGGAAATTGCCAACACTGTTTTCGGACAGGAATTTGAAACTATCCCCTTTGTCCACCCCCCCTTTCGGTGAAGAGCCCACCCCTTCCTGCCAAATTCAAAATGCACGCCGCTTATCCGAATCCGTTTAACCCAACAACTACACTTTCTTATACCTTACCGAATAAAAATAATGTGACAATTCGCTTATTGGATCTTAGGGGAGGTATATTAAAAACGCATCGGTTAGGAAAACAAAATGTAGGGAGACAATTATTTAAAATAGATGGGCGAAATCTGGCTTCCGGGACTTATATCGCCCAAGTTGAAACTGCGGGCTCGGTCTTAAATCAGAAAATCACTTTATTGAAATAAATGTGTATCAACTATCTGAGTTGATGTGAATTATCAATTCTCGTTTAAAGATCCTTCTATACAAAATGATCGTGGCACTTGTGAATTTTACCCTAATCTGACATTAATTGCCTTATCGCCACGCATACCAAAATCAACATCGAAAGAAACGATTTGCCCTTCTCGAAGTCCACGGGATTTTAAATGTTCTCGCAAATCATTCGCATGAACAAAATAATCTTCTTTATCATCGCCCGTAATAAACCCAAATCCTTTTGATGAATCGTATTCTTTCACCACACCTTTTTTCACTATTTTTTTTCTTCTTGATTAAAATCCATAGATACAGAATTGATACAATATCTTAATCCTGTTGGATTTGGACCATCATTAAATACATGTCCCAAATGACTTTCGCATTTGCTACAAGTGATTTCAACTCGAGCCATCCCCATTGTATTATCTTTAGTTTCTGCTACGGATTCCGGAAGTGCATCAGAAAATGCGGGCCAACCACAACCCGATCTGTATTTGGATTCGGAATCAAATATTTTATTTCCACACCCAGCACATTTGTAAGTTCCTTCTTCAAAGTGCCCATCATATTTTCCGGTAAAGGCTCGCTCGGTTCCCTTGTCTCTAAGGATACGGTATTCTTCTGGTGATAAAATTCGCTTCCAATCTGAATCTGTTCTTTTCATGGGATTATCTTTTTTTTGTTCATTTAAATTTAACTTACTATCAGGGATGGTTTTCCCTTGAGCTTGGATTTGTGATATCAAATTGAAACTCAGAAAAACTAATATTAATATGCTAGAAGATTTTTGAATGGGGCAAGTTTTCATAGAGAATTCAACACACCTGAAACAACTAAAGTTCCAGGGAATCCATCATGAACATTGGCTCTAAAATTCTCAATTTGGTAGAATCCATTTTGAGAAAATAGAGAAACCCATTTAGCCTCACTTAAAAGCGTCATATGTGTTCCTAGATCTGTTGGCCAGGAATGACTTCGCTCGTGCTCTTCATAAAAATCAATTCCCATAACCATTTTACCGCCTGGTTTAAGCCAATTAGATTTTATATGGTTTATTAATTCACCCGGATTTTCAAAATAATAAAACACTTCCATACTATGAACAAAATCTACCTTTTCATTTGGAATCCATTTTAATAAATCAGCACATATATAATCGCCATCCGGATCAATAGCTTTGGCTTTTCGAATCATATCTTCAGCGCCATCTACTCCTTTTGCCATAGAACATAATGGATTTTTCTGCATTTTCCGAACGACCCATCCGTTCCCACAGCCCGCATCTATAAATGAAAAAGATGTCTTAACATTTTTTGTTAAATGTAATAACATTTCTCTCACAGAAAGAGAATGGTTTTTTTCCATTCCTTCATCTTTCCCGCCTAAAGCCCACTCACTAAAAATATCCGTCGCGTGTCTCATTTCAATCCATTAATTTATTTTTTGATTCATTTGAAAACTATAAAACGCGAAAGATATTAAGGGTGAAAAATAGTAAATATCGTAATTATTTTAAGAATTCTCTTCTTTTCTATAATAATTCAGAACACTCGAAGCAGCAATCCCAATGCCGATAAAATATAGCACGCCAGCTACTTCATCTGGAAAATTAAAAAATGCAGAAAGGGTAATAATCGATCCTGCCACAATCCCCATCCACAGAAACATTAACCCGAATTTTTTAATCGGCGAAACCATTAAAAATGTGAAGACCAAATTATTAAATAATTAAATATTAAATATCCTAAAAAAAAGACAACGAGTACTTTAATTACATTTTTTTTCATTTGGTTTCGTTAAAATGGTTTTTAATAAGAATAAGTTTCGGGATTCCCCGAATTTCTATAAATTTCGTTCCGTGCTTCTAAATCCAACTTTACAGTAGCTGTGTACCAATTGATTGATCCATCAAAAGTTTGCCCCAATTCATTTTTTACAAATTTTGTTATGTCTGTAAATGAAAATGGTTTTGACTGAATAGCTTGAATAATTGATTCCCGGATAATATCATATTTATTTTTATTGATTCGGACAACCTGTTTTCCATTTGGATGAAACGTAATAATTTTATCATTCATTTTCATAATTATATTTTGGTGCCTTTTTCTGGGTTAAGTAATGTTGGATATTCACTAAAAATGTCCAGCCAACTAAGACATACCCTGGTAAAAATATTTGTGAGTTCAATTCATTCATTTATCATTTTAGATGAGGAAAACAATTTGAACTGTTACCCATTTATTCTTCCGTTAAATCAGATGCACCCAAAAGATCAAAGATAGAATGGGTTGCATCCCAGTCAAGATCGCCAGCCCACCACTGGAATTCAGTTACATCATTCTCAATTAAAATAGACTCCCTTAACAGATTCACATCTTCAGAAGTAATAATGCCATCACTATTCATATCTCCTTTGGGGCTGATTCTTTGATATTCAAGAATAACTGTATATCCTGCCAAGATGCATGTCAATGCCACGTCTGAATGCCCTCCTAATTCTTCAGGGTAAAGTGTCAGCCATACATCTGGTGCACCATTGGCAACAAAAGTATCATAGGCAATCTGGGCATTCTGATAAGGAACTATATCATCACCCATTCCATGGTAAAAATAGGTTGGACTCTCCGGAACCCAATCCAGTAAGGTGTTTTCTTCCAAAGATTGGCGAAAGAAATGGCCTTCATCATTTTCAAATTCTTCCAATACATCATCAAGCAATATATCCAATGGGTTTTCCGGCATCAGCTCATTTATTTCACTCCCTGAATGAGTACCATCAAAAAGAGATGGCAGTGTATCAGCCCAGAATGGTTCAAAATATTCTGCAAAATCAACATCCAAGCCCTGATAATACCATAGATGGCTTGTCAAAACATAAGGTACATAATAGGGTTGGGTATATTCTGGCTCAGAAAAGAAGTAGTCTACCATGGTCCCTGAAAGATCATAGGGACCTGCCATTGGAAAAGAAGCAGTAACAGAAAGCTCATCAGAATAATCTATTTGGATACCTTTCTGGGATGCAAGCGTTGCATACCCGCCATCAGAATAACCAGCAAGAAATAATTGATCATTGAATTGGAACTCATCATTCCCTTCCAATTCAATTGATAATTGCTTAACACCTCTTATCATATTCACCAAAGCCTGTGTATGGGAGTTAGCAATTATATAAGGATGATATTTATCTGGGTCTCCAATCCCGGTATAATCAGGAATTACAGTAATAAATCCTGATGGTGCAGTAATTAGACTTATCAAAAAGATCTCAAGATTATCTGCGCTTATACCCGTGATCGAAGGTGCCTGACTATCCAGAATAACTGTGCCGTGTTGGTAGGTCAAAATAGGGAAAGCTTCTGTGGATGAATGTGGGATAATTACAAGCCCAGACAAGGTATCTACTGTGCCGGATACACTATGGGACTCATAGTGTATATCATAGGCCGAAATACTATAATCCGCAACAGGATCAAATCCTGCAAACCATAAAATGATATTGATATCTTCAACTGTCATCGTGGTTTGGTGATTAAAATCTATTAAGTCACCAGCTTCTGCATGTAAATGTCCAAACTGGGTTAAAAGAATTAAGATGGAAAATATTTTTTTCATATCTTGTTTTACTTTATATTAATAATTAGGTCAATCACTTTGGGATCATTGGGTAATAATCCTGGATCGACCAAACGAGGGGTTAACTTTCTTAATCGGGGTTCCCGTTCAAAAACATCCCGAAAAATGGGCAATGCTTTTTCAATTTGTCCTTTACTCACTAAGGTTACAGCCGACCAAAATGGTAACTCTGGATTTTCGGGATAATAGTGGGCTGCCATTTCATATTCGGCTAAAGCTTTTTCAATATCCTCTAATTCCAAATACTCATCCCCTTTATTAGCATGTTGATAAGCTCGATTAATTCGAATCAATCGCCGCAATTCTATTAATGGGTTTGGATGGTCATCCACTCTAAGATCAAGAATTGTATCTTTCCATGGGATTCCGGTTGGCTTCCCTGATACAATGAGCATTGCCGCAGATTGTTTTCCCCGAATATCTCCACCTTCGCCTTCTGCTGCGTCTAATGCTGCCATCATCCGATCGGCTAAATCGCCTTTCGTATTTTCATAGGCAATAGCCATTGCATCCCAGACCGTTTCATTTTCCATAAGATTTGCTTGGACAGAATAATTTTTACCAATCCTATGTCCAGCAGCATAAATACATTTTGATCCTGTATGCGTAGCCACATTCCCTTTGATATCCACCATGGCAACTTGGCGAACGGCTTCACCCTCATCTTCTGATATTAACTTATTTAATGCAGCTCCAGCAGTAAAACCATCTTCCATCATTTTTAATCCATGGGGACCATAATCAACTTTTACAAATGATTGAGTTGCAACGGCACCAACACCCGCTTTTGCCCAGGGGACTAAAAATCCTACAGAAAACCAATGGCTTTGAACAGCGACACCCAATTCACCGGTTTCTTCGTCAAACGCTACAATAGAATAAGTATGAACCGGAGTTGATTCTGAGACTATTTGAGAAAATAAAACACCCAGAAATAATCCGGGTGTTATTAATATTTTAAAAATTAAAATGTGGTTTTTCACAAAAGTTAGATACCATCTTTCCTAGCACAACACGGTTTGGTACAATTTGGTCCACAAGCTTTTGTCTTTTTTGCGCAACACGGTTTAGAGCAATTTGGACTACATGTTTTAGAAATTTTCTTAGCACAGCATGGTTTGGTACACTGAACTCCACACTCTTTTTTCTCAACATTACTACATTTGGATTTTGTATATGTACCCGGATTAGAACATCTTTTCTTTTTAGATTCACAAGATGCATTATTTGTACACCCTTTTTTCTTCGAATCGCAAGATGTGCTTTTGGCACAACCTTTATTATTAGAAACACAAGAAGTAGTTTTTACACACCCTTTGTTCTTCGAGTTACAAGATGTGCTTTTGGCACAACCTTTATCCAAAGACTCCTTGTTGCAAGATGATTGGTTTCCATACAATAAAGCTGCATGATTACACCCACTAGAAACTTTACAACTACTCTCAGCAGAAACTGGACTAGGTGTATAATTTAGTGCGGTGATCGAAAGTATAACTGTAAATGACAGGATAATTCCTGCTGTAAGACGATTCATATTGTTCTCCTTATAATAAAAAGTCGGCGTGGAATTTAAGAATGTACATCTAACCAACCAACGGCGATAAAATGCTTATTTCACTAATACAGATTTGACTGTTTTTGTTTGTCCATTCGCAGTTAAAGAAATAAAAAATATTCCACTAGAATAGGTAGATGCATCCCATTGAATTTCATGTTGGCCAGATTCGATGAAATCCTTAAGTAAAATTTCAACAATACGACCCCTAATATCAATTACATTTAGAGATGCAAAAAGTTCCTTCTCTACATCAACATTAAATCTGATTGTTGTAATTGGATTAAATGGATTTGGAAACGGTTCTAATAGCTTGAATAACGAGGGAATATTTTCAAATTTTGTAGAAAGATCTGGGGCTATCGTTGAAGAGAATCTTATATGTCGTCCCATTCGTCTGTCCACCCAAACTGCATATAAATTATCATTCGCATCTTTGCCAAGTTTAGGCGCTATTTCCGGCGATGAAGTCAAACTATCATTCACTGTAGTAATATCTGTAATGTAATTTTGTCCAATCTCTCGTTTGCCATATAAAATATCCCCACCATTTCTAGAATCTTCCCATAAAATATGAATGTTACCATTTGACGTTATGGTTGCTGCAGGATGACTTTGATATATGTTGGTTTCTGAAGTCATTTCCATGGGTAAAACAACGGAGAATGTATCTCCTAATCCTTCTGAGAGTGAAAGGAACACTCGTGATTCTCCATTAATTTCTGTCATGTAGGCCATTCCCAGCGTTGAATCTTGACTTACTAAAGCAGGGCAATTTGTGGGACAATAGCTTATAAAAAAATCATCGTATGACATTCTAGATAAATTGCTCCACGAATTTTGTTCCGGATTCCAAAGTGTTGAATACATATCACGAATATTTGATACATTATTTCTAAATCCTGAAATTAGTTGACCATTGGGTAATTCATGAAGATCGATTGGGCAACAATCGCAAGGTTCACCCGTTTCATAATCACTGACATCTGAAAACGCTGACCAAGTATTTCCCCCATCTGCAGAAAAAGTATGAGCAATATGACGATAGGCAAAAGACTCTGATAAAAAATAGTGAAATGATGCATGGAGTGTTCCCTGTGAATCCATCAATAATTCAGGGTAAAAATTCACACCATTTGGATGCCCAATTTGGGTCTCTTCCCAAGTTATACCTTGATCTACCGACCGAGCATAATAAGCTGAAGTATGGTCGTATCCATTACGCTGGTCAGTCCATAATACATGAATTGTATCTCCCCACACTTCAACTTGTGGGCCACTATACCCAATTGTTGTTGCATAATTTGGGACTGAATTCACCGTAGAAATATCGGAAAAAGTTTGGCCATAATCATTCGACATGATAAAGTGGATATCACCGCCTCCGTGTGTATTGACCCAAACGATAAAAATATTTCCTGAATCTGTAACTGCCATATCAGGATAAAGATTATGAGAAGTAACTCCATCCGAAATTAGAGTACTTTCCGAGAAATTTATTCCAAATGCCAATTGGCATATAAAAGAAATGATAAATATTCTTCTTTTCATAATTCACCTAATTTAAAAAAATTAATGGATTGTATATCTTTTCGGTCAATTCGTTCACGTTTGTTTTTAACCATGACTATACAACTGATTTTCGTAAGACTAATCACTTCTCCATGTATTGTTGATCCATTTCTTAATTGGATTGAATGAAGAACAGGAAGTGAAACCATTTTACCTTGTTTCCCTAAAATAACGTTCAAGGATGTTTGTCCACCTATAATATTTGCTAAGGAGACAGACCATTTAACATTTTTGCCTATTGTCTTCACATCGCCTTGCCCCGAGTTTGCCGATACAATATTTATTGGAAAACTTATATCATATTCCCAGTTTACATCGCCGACCATTTTTTTCATCATATCCAGATCTTGCGGTTTTTGAGTCGAATTCGTTTTTGGTTTTTCCCCAAGAATTTTTGTAAAGGTAAACGTTCCATCACCATTATTTGTAAAATTCATTTCCCCAGCAAATCCCGGTAATTTATCACTTTTAATTTTACTTAGACTTTCAAGAGAGTTGAATTTTGCCGATGCTTGAACCCATTTAAGATTATTTTTTTCAAATTCTTTCGTAGAAATAACGGTAATCCCTTCTATATCTGTTAAATCATTTCTGATTTTTTTGGAGGTAAATGATTCATCGTTTTGGACCATTTCTAATGGTAAGCCATATGCCATCATGATAGATCCGGAACCGTCTTTTTTGAGTGTTAATTCTTCTTCGTACTCAAAACAACCTGAACCAAAAATTAGAAAGATTATGAATAAAATTAACTGTTTATATTTTAACATCATAGAGTTGCAATGTTTGGTCGAGTTAGAAAAATTTTTGAGATGAATAGTGCTGTGATTCAATAGACATTTCTAAGGGTAAGGTAAATAAATTGAATGATAAGGAAATGCGAGATGATTGGCTTTTATTGATTGAAACAGAATGGTCTAACTTTGAATCAAATAAAATCATTTTTCCCGTTTTTGATGGGAGTGAACATTCATTATAAGCTTCTTTATTCTTTTCACGAAATTTTATATCACCTGAGTTTTTTGGAACATCCAGATAATATACCCCTGAAAGAGTTGCGTTATTTTTATGATCGTGCCATCCTGTGGATTCACCTGGTTTTGCAATATTAAACCAGAATTCGTCAAAAGAAATTCCCAATCCTTGATGAGGAACAATTACGGATTGATCTATCATCGTTTTCGCAAATCCAGATGCACATAAAAATACATCCTTAACTTCTGGAACGTGATATGGTTCTAAATATTGATTTTCCCAGCGCCCTTTTATAAAATGGGTTTGTCGTCCAAAAACTTCAAGCTTATTTAATTTCTTTAAAATTCCAATCCGGAAATCTTTTGATAAATTAGGGGTGAATGTTTTAATACTTTGCAAAGAGAAACTATCCATTTATTTGGGATGCAATTTAGTCACATGTTAAATTATGAATTATGATTAATTTCAAAATCAATCCACAGATGAAAGCAATGTTAATTTTAATTCCCGGAATACTATTTTGGGGATTGGGAAGTCCTTCTGGATTAGACCCGAATGCATATCATTTATTTTTAATATTTATAACGGTTATTATTTCTTTAGTGACACGGCTTTTTCCCATGGCTGTGAGCGTATTAATTGGATTGCTCTTTTGTGTAATGGCAAATATTCTCACACTAAAAAGTGCGTTAAAAGGATTTAGTGATTCAACAACTTGGCTCGTTGTCATTGCTTTTTTAATTGCGGGGTCCGTTATTGAAACTGGGTTGGGGCGACGAATTTCTCTTATTTGTATTTTAGCATTGGGACGCACAATTACAGGGCTCGGTTATGCCATTTGTTTATCAGAATTGATCTTAGGACCGGTGGTCCCATCTAACACGGCTCGTGGCGGTGGAATTTTAGCCCCCATTGTAGATTCTATGTCACGATCTTTAAAATCAACGCCCAAGAAAAATCCTAAAAAAGCTGGAGAATATTTACATCTTGTTGGTGCCCATGCCAACTTAATAACCGCTGCCATGTTTTTAACTGGAATGGCAGCAAATCCTTTAGTGGCAAAAGCTGCATCTGACATTTTTCAAATTGAATTCGATTGGTTCACGTGGGCAAAAGGTAGCATCGTTCCGGGATTAATCGGTTTGGCAGGTCTTCCCATTTTAATTCGATTTTTATCGCCACCTTCTACAGAGTGCATTCAACCCATTCGAGATAAGATTCGTGAAGATTTTCAATCATTAGGCTCATGGACCTATCAAGAAATTGTAACTGCCAGTACCTTAGGATTCATGCTTGTTCTGTGGTCAACAAAACCAATCCATGGTTTTGGTACGACCACTGTTGCCTTATTAGGATTGATTATTATCCTGATAACCCAATCAATGACATGGACTCAAATGGTGAAAAATTATAAAGCTTGGGATGCACTCATTTGGCTGGGTGGATTATTGACTTTAGCTACAGGATTGAAGGAATTGGGATTTATTAGTTGGTTCGGTAATTGGGTAGAAAATGGATTAATAGATGTTTCAGCAATGAGCCTTTTAATTGCTTTAGCTTTAATTTATTTTTATTCAATGTACTTTTTTTCAATGTTAACAGCACATATTGTTGCATTAGCGGGCACTATTTTTCTTGTGGCCTCTCATACGGATTTAAATCCATTTCTTATTGTAGGCGTCATTGCATATTTCTCTAACCTGTGTGGATGTTTAACAAATTATTCAACGGGACCCATTATTATCTATTTTGGGAACGGTTACGTAAAACCATTTCAATGGTATAAAATTGGTTTCTTGGTTTCAATTTACCATTTAGTGGTTTGGATTGGTATTGGTTCAATTTGGTGGCGCTTAATTGGTTGGATATGATATTATAAAAAAAAAGCCCCGCAATATTGCGGGGCTTTTTTAAGATTAAATAGAAAATAGCTTATTTCAATAATACCATTTTCTGTGTGTGTCTATTCTGCCCAGAAATTAACTCGGAAAAATATACACCACTTGCAAAACCACGTGCATCCCATTTGACTTCATAAGTTCCTGATTCTAAATGTCCACTAATCAATGTTGCAACATTACGACCCGAAATATCAAAAATTCGTAACGTAGATTCATGACTTGCTTCACCCACATCAAAACGAATGGTTGCTACTGGGTTGAATGGATTTGGATAAGCAGCATACAATTTGAATTCACTCGGCAAGGAGCCATTCTCAGGATCTACTGCTGTATAAGAACCTGGTGTGAGAACTCTCTGCATACTTAGGCGCAATGATTGAATATCTTCTAATTCATCTAAGCCAGCTATTTCCTGGGTAGCAAATTCCATACAATCTTCAAAGGAATCTTCATCTTCGCATGGATCAAAGGAAGCCTCCATATTTAATGTATCAGTGCCGCTAATGAAATATGCCAATGCAGTCGTGTCCAACTCATCATAATAATATTCGCTTTCTTCATATAAGAATAGAGAATCAGATGTTGCAGACCAAGTAAAGTAAGATGTGTCGGCATAAGTACCAGAATAGTATTCATCTTCGAAATCATATACTACTTCAATTTCCATCCCTGTTGAATCCTCATTAAATAGCATGAAAGCATCATAGT
>Ga0209657_1000234_pt1 | contig 38876 bp, 31 predicted proteins | sample SaaInlV_100m_DNA_FD_184650 | JGI IMG/M metagenome (GOLD analysis project Ga0209657, IMG submission 184650) | Marine microbial communities from expanding oxygen minimum zones in the Saanich Inlet - SI037_S3LV_100m_DNA (SPAdes) (version 2) | ecosystem: Environmental > Aquatic > Marine > Intertidal... | reverse complement strand
AAATTACCCGAATCCACCTTTAGGATGCTTTTTAAAGTTACACTCACAGTGATTGCCATCCGACTGGTGGCGCTAGAACTTTTACAATTAATATGAAGCTTACTGTCGTTGGTAATAATAATTATTTTCCATTTTTTGGATTAATCCGATTCGATGGGTAAACTCTAATTCTATGAAACGAAGATTTCTATCCATTTTGATTTTGATTATACCAATGGCCTCGGGGCAATCCACAAGTGATATGAAAAGAGGTGGTGAAATGGTTCTTATTCCCGGTGGTACATTTGAAATGGGTCGATCCGATGGAAAACTGGAATATGATAATACACCGTTCCATACAGTGAGAATTGACAGTTTTTATATGGATAAATATGAAGTAAGTGTGGGGCAATTCATGGAATTTGTGGAAAAGACCGGATACGATTTCAATCGATCTATATGGCAGAAATATTGGGTATCCCCGACTGATAAACATCCCATTGTATATATAGATTGGTATGCCGCATCCGCCTATGCTAAATGGGCGGGTAAGCGATTACCTACCGAAGCGGAATGGGAGTACGCTGCCCGAGGTGGGTTGAAAGGGGAGCGTTATCCTTGGGGAAATGAGATTACAAAGGATGATGCCAATTTTCATTTATATTGGAAAAAGGATGAAGAATATGATCCGGATGATCCATTGAAAAAGCAGGGCAAAGATCAATGGAAATATTCAACAGCACCGGTGGGCAGTTTTGCACCCAATGGATATGGATTGTATGACATGGCGGGGAATGTGGCGGAATGGTGTCAAGATTGGTATCAACATGATTATTATATGGTGTCAACCCAAGAGAATCCAAAAGGCCCTGATTCGGGGAAAGAAAAAGTAACAAGGGGCGGACATTGGTATAGTTGGCATGTACGATTGCGGTTGTACAACCGGGGATCGAGTCCTCCAGATGTAAAGCGCTTTCAAGATGTGCAGGGGTTTAGGTGTGCGGTAGATTTGGATAAAGAAATAAATTGAGAAAGAAATAAGAAACGCTATGAAACTAAAACAATTATCCATTTTGGTGTTAATACTGTCGTTAATCGTAGGGCAATCTTATGATATTGTAATCCTCGGTGGTCGTGTGATGGATCCTGAAACTGGGTTGGATGCGGTCCGAAATGTAGGCATCAACGGTGATCGGATTGTAGAAATCAGTGAAAAAGCACTTAGTGGAAATCAGATTATAAATGCCAATGGATTGGTGGTTGCCCCCGGATTTATTGATCTTCATGCCCATGGTCAATCTAACGATGCTCATCGCTATCAAGCTAGAGATGGTGTAACAACTGCATTAGAAATGGAAGTTGGTGTCAGTTTTATCCGTGAATGGATATCTCAAAAAAGCGGAAATTCAATTGTGAATTTTGGTGGAACAGCACCCCATGCTAACCTCCGTGCCTTGGCCATGGATGGCAATGCCAAATTGACAAAAAAGATATTTAGAAAAGTCGAAGAAGAAGGGTTGAACCTTAATGAACTGGCAGGGTTTTCTAAAGCATTTGCCGCTTCAAATTATAAGCCCCAGACCCAAAAAGAAATAAATCGTACCCATCAAATGATGTCAGAATATCTTGAGGCTGGTGCCTTGGGAATTGGTGTGCCAATTGGGTACTACCTTGGTGCCACCGCGGGGGAAATATTTCAAGTGTATGAATTTGCTGCCTCAATGGATGTGCCCGTATATACCCACACGAGGGGATTTGGACTTCCGGGTCTTCAAGAAGCCATGGCAGATGCTGGTACGGCTGGTGCTTCAGTCCATTTAGTTCATGCGAACAGTATGTCCTTGGGGGAAATTGAAACAACCTTATCCATGGTTGAATCGGCTCAAAAAAATGGATTGGATATTACAACTGAGGTATATCCCTATACGGCCGCCTCAACATTTCTTGAGTCCGCATTATTTGACGAAGGATGGAAAGAAACGCTTAATATATCCTATGAAGATATTCAGTGGGAGGCGACTGGTGAACGGCTAAATAGTCAATCTTTTTATGAATATCGGAAAAAAGGCGGTGTTGTGATTATTCATATGATGAAACCCGCCTGGATAAAACAAGGCGTTGCCCATCCAGTAACAATGATTGCGTCAGATGGAATGCCTTTTGCACCGGGCGCTCATCCCCGGACGGCAGGAACATTTTCTAGAGTATTGGGAAGATATGTTCGCAAAGAACGCGCGTTGGACCTAATGACCGCATTAAAGAAAATGACTATCATGCCGGCCAAACGGATCGAAGGAGTAGCGCCCATGATGCGGCATAAAGGTCGACTTCAAGTAGGGGCGGATGCAGATATTACAATTTTTAACCCACGGACAATTATAGATAAGGCGGATTTTAAAGGACTCCAATACTCCCAAGGAGTAGAATTTGTATTGGTGAACGGGACTTTGGTGGTAGATAAGGGAGAAAATGTCCCAAATAAATTTCCTGGGAAACCAATTCTGGGTAAATATAGAAAGTAGATTTTTTGTCCATATAAAGTAATGGTTAATTACTGAATTATCGATAATAGGGTTTCTTCATTAAATTGTTTTAACCTGACTATTTCCATTCCGAATTCCGTATATATTGTTGAAATTCCCCGGCTGATTTCGGCACCAAAATTTTAATTTGAGACTAATTTCATTATGAGAAAAAATAATTTTCGCAATATAGCTATCATTGCCCACGTTGACCATGGTAAAACCACCTTAGTTGACGGTCTTTTACAACAATCGGGAACGTTTAAAGCACACCAAGAAGTGGAAGAACGTGTTATGGATTCCATGGATTTGGAAAAAGAACGCGGTATCACCATTACGGCCAAGAATACGGCTATCCATTATAAAGGTGTGAAGATCAATATTATGGATACCCCCGGTCACGCCGATTTCGGTGGCGAGGTAGAAAGAAGTCTCAATCTTGTTGACGGTGCACTCCTCCTTGTTGATGCCAGTGAAGGACCGCTTCCCCAAACTCGATTTGTCCTGAAAAAGACGTTAGAAAAGAATCTTCCCGTTATTCTCGTGATTAACAAAATCGATCGATCCGATGCACGAATTGACGAAGTGGTAAACGAGGTGTATGATCTCTTTATCGACTTGGATGCCACTGAAGACCAAATTGAATTTCCAATCTTATATACCATTGCTAAAGATGGCATCGCCCATGCCGAAATGGGAGATGATTCAACAGACTTAACGCCATTGTTTGATGCCATCCTGGAAAATATAGAAGGACCCGTGGCAAGCGATGATTATACGCCGCAATTTTTGGTTACGAATTTAGATTATGATCCTTACGTAGGGCAGGTAGCCATAGGGCGCTTGAATAACGGCATGTTAGAAATGAATAAATCTTATGCCCTTTGCGGTGCCGATGGGATTCGAAATGGGCAAAAATTTTCTGCCCTTTACACATTTAAAGGACTCCAAAAACTCCCGGTGGACAAATTAGAAGCGGGTGATATTATTGCCGTAGCCGGAATCGATGGGGTGACTATTGGAGATACCATTTCTGCCAATGAAAATCCCGAACCATTGCCGCGGATCATTATTGATGAGCCAACAGTGTCCATGTTATTTTATGTAAATAATGGCCCATTTGCCGGCAAGGAGGGTAAATATCTAACCTCTCGAAATATTAGCGAACGATTGGACAAAGAGATATTGGGGAATGTTTCTCTTGAGGTGCACAAAACAGAACGAACCGATGTATTTGAAGTTCGAGGTCGCGGCGAACTCCAGATGGCAATATTGATTGAAACAATGCGCCGTGAAGGGTTCGAATTTATGGTTTCAAAACCCCACGTCATCACCCACGAAGAAGATGGAAAAACCATGGAACCTATGGAAAAAGTTTTTCTCGATATTCCCGAGGACAAGGTGGGTGTTGTTACAGAAAAATTATCCACGCGTAAAGGGCGCATGACCAATTTGGTAAATCATGGTCACGGCCGTGTTTCTATGGAATTCGCCATTCCTTCGCGGGGATTGATTGGATTTCGTAGTCAATTTTTAACCGACACTCAAGGTGCCGGAATTATGAATAAGTTATTTGACGGTTTTGCTCCATGGTTCGGTCGCATTCCCCAACGTATGACTGGTGCCATGATCGCTGATCGACAAGGGAAAGTAACCACATACGCTTGTTTCGGTATGGTGGATCGCGGTGAACTTTTTGTAAAAGTGGGTACCGAAGTCTATGATGGGATGGTTATTGGTGAGCGCAATCGCACCGAGGATATTTCGGTCAATATTACCCGTGAAAAGAAATTAACCAATATGCGTGCTGCCTCTTCTGATACCACCGTTGTGCTTCGGCCCCCCAAACAGTTTTCTTTGGACCAATCGATTGAATTTATTTCTGAAGATGAATTGGTTGAAGTGACACCATTATCCATTCGTTTGCGTAAAATGGAATTAGATGCTAATAAACGATTGTCCACCCAACGTAAGGCCAAACACGCGGGTTAATATGAATTTGAATTGACATTTATATGCTGTGGCATTTAGTTAATCCACTGCATACTCAGATTAGGGTATCAATAAAACGATAGTTTCTCCTTTCTGATTTGATCCATTGTCCACTATCTTTAACCATGAGGATGGGGACAAAAAAATATCTATTCATTATAATTTTTCTCCTTGCCGGTCTGTACGCTGGTAAAAAATCTTCCCCACCCAATATTGTATTTCTTTTTGCTGATGATGCAGGTTATGCGGATTTTGGATTTCAAGGTAGTGCAAAATTTTATACCCCCCATCTAGATAAACTCGCTCGAGAGAGTGTAAAATTTACCCAAGCATATACCACCGCCGCAGTATGTGGACCTTCCCGTGCAGGACTCATGACCGGTCGTTATCAACAGCGATTCGGTGTTGAGGAGAATAACGTACCCTCTGCCATGAGTCCCGCTGGACTTACCGGAGTAGACATGGGACTCCCACTTGATCAGCGAACTATCGCTGATTATCTCAAAAAGGCGGGATATCGCAATGTTTATCTTGGCAAGTGGCATTTGGGCGGGGCCAATCGATATCATCCGTTAAAGCGGGGATTTGACGAATTTTATGGATTCCGTGGAGGCGCGCGAAATTATTTTCCTTACGAATCACCTCCCAAGGATTCGCTTCGACGGATGGAGAGAGGTTTTAGAAATTTCCAAGAACATGACGGGTATCTCACGGATGCGCTTGCGGATGAGGCAGTGGCATCTATCGAGCGAAATAAAGATAATCCATTTTTCTTATTCCTTTCTTTTAATGCCGTCCACACACCTATGCATTATTTGGATGCTGACCTTCCAGAGCAAAAAAATAGTCTAGGAGAAAAGCGTCGTCAACTTTATGCCATGACAAAAGCGATGGATCGAGCCTGTGGACAAATACTTAACAAACTAGATGAGCTGGGTCTCACTGAAAATACGCTAATTGTTTTTTCTAATGATAATGGTGGTGCTTGGAACAATAATTCGTCCAATGCGCCATTGAGCGGTGTAAAGGGTACCCATTTAGAAGGGGGGATTCGTGTACCGTTTCTTCTAAAATATGGCAATAAGTTTAACGGTAATACAACTTTCGATCATCCCATCAGTACCTTCGATTTATTGCCCACATTTGTGGATGCATCTGGCGGTGATATAGATGGAATTAAGAATACGGACGGTGTAAGCTTAATTCCGTTTTTGAATGGAAAGAAAAATTACATTCCCCATAAAACATTGTACTGGAAAAAAGAAACGAGAGCTGCCGTACGGGATGGAGATTGGAAATTGATACGAATGCCCGATCGCCCCGCCATGCTTTTTAACATTGCGAATGACCCCATTGAAGCATATGATTTGGCCACCAAACATCCCCAAAAGGTAAAAATGTTATACAAAAAACTATTTGATTGGGAAGTGACTTTAACACGCCCATTGTGGATGACGAAACGCGTAAACAGCAAACGAGCAATGGAAACATTTGATAAATACAGGTAATAATGAAAAACATTAAATCAATACTAATATCTATAATAATAACAATATTTACATTGTCTATATATTCATGCAATAAAGAAGAGGGTCGTCCCAATATTATTTACATTTTAGCCGATGATTTGGGCTATGGTGAACTGGGTGTTTACGGACAAACGATTATTGAAACGCCCAACATTGATGCTTTGGCTAAAAACGGAATGGTATTCACGGACCACTATTCAGGGTCACCAGTTTGCGCCCCATCCCGTTCCGTATTTATGACCGGTCAGCATACGGGTCATACACCCATCCGTGGGAATGATGAATGGAAAGAAAGGGGCGACACATGGAATTACCAGGCCATGTTTGATAATCCATATTTAGAAGGGCAACGGCCAATTCCCGACCGCACAATCACTATTGCAGAAGTGCTGAAGTCTGCCGGTTATACCACGGGCATGGTGGGCAAATGGGGGTTGGGTGCGCCCACAACAGAAGGCGTGCCCAACAAACAGGGCTTCGATTTCTTTTATGGATATAATTGTCAGCGTCAGGCCCATACACTTTTCCCCATGCATTTATGGCGAAATGAAGAACGGCACCTTTTGGACAATAAGAATGTGGCTCCCCATTCAAATTTAGCCCAAGGGGCCGACCCGAATGATTCCGCCAGTTATGCTGATTTTGAATTGAATGACTATGCACCTGAACTCATGCACAAAGAAGCGCTACAGTTCATGGCGGATAATAAGGATAATCCATTCTTTTTATATTATGCATCACCTTTACCGCACCTTCCACTTCAAGCACCAAAAAAGTGGGTGAATTATTATAAAGCAAAACTGGGCGAGGAAACGCCCTATACGGGTAAATCCTATTTCCCGAATCAAACACCGAAAGCTACATATGCCGCTATGATCTCAGCTCTGGATGAACAGGTGGGTGATATTGTGAATAAGCTGGTAGAAATTGGCCAATACAAAAATACACTTATTATTTTCACCAGTGATAATGGTCCCACTTATACCGGTGGTGCTGACACACCTTATTTCGACAGTGCCAAGCCATTCAAAACGGAATATGGCTGGGGAAAAGGATTTGTTCATGAGGGAGGGATTCGCGTCCCCATGATTGCCAGTTGGCCAGGGAAAATAAAATACGGCAGTAAATCAAACCATATTTCAGCATTCCAGGATATGATGCCAACATTCAGTGAAATTGCAGGGGTGGCTTCGCCACCAGCTATAGACGGTATTAGTCTATTGCCTACGTTAACGGGGCATGAACAATCAGTGGCCCACGAGTACCTCTATTGGGAATTCCCCGCTTACAAAGGCCAGCAAGCCGTTAGAATGGGTAAATGGAAAGCCATTCGCCGGGAAATCTTTAAAGGAAATATGGCCATCGAACTTTATGATTTGGAATCGGACATTCAAGAACAGAATGATGTGGCCGAATCCAATCCAAGGATTATTGAAAGAATGGAAGCCATAATGGTTGAAGCGCATTCACCGTCATATCTAGAAAAGTTTCAATTTCCACAGTTGGGAGATAATTTTCCGAAATGAAAAAATGGCAAGGATATCGCCCTGAAATTCGCGATGAAAGCTATGATGCAATTATAATTGGATCGGGTATGAGTGGCTTAACTACGGCAGTATTGTTGGCAGAACATGGTCAAAAAGTCCTCGTCCTAGAAAAACATTTTAAAGTGGGAGGATTTACTCACACGTTTAAACGGAAGAATTACGAATGGGATGTAGGGATTCATTATATTGGTGAAGTGCATAATAAGAAATCTTATTCACGCCGATTATTTGATCGCGTGACAGACGGCAATCTAAAATGGGCAAAAATGGACGATAATTATGATCGCATTATTTTTCCGGATAAATCTTATGATTTTATTGCTCCCCAAGAAAAGTTCATCGAAACATTGTCTATCCAATTTCCGGGAGAAGAAGAAGCCATTCGTGCATATGTGAGGTTACTTCATGCCCAGGTGAAAAGTGGACGAGGCTTTTTTGCCAGTAAAGCACTGCCAAAATGGTTAGCCCCATTCCTGCGCAACGCCATGACAAAACAATTTTTTAAAAATGCGGATAAGTCCACTAAAGAAGTCTTGAAACAATTCACCAGAAATGAAAAATTGATAGGTGTTTTAACAGGACAGTGGGGGGATTACGGTTTGCCGCCAAAACGAAGTAGTTTTGCCATGCATGCCATGGTGGCTCGCCATTACCTGGATGGGGGAAATTATCCTGTTGGCGGGTCTCGAATGATTGCTGAATATGCTACGGATCTTATTGAATCTCTCGGTGGAAAAATTGTGGTGAATGCTGGTGTGGATGAAATATTAGTTCAAGGGAAAAGAGCCATAGGCGTTCGGTTGGATAATGGGGATGAATTGTTTGCAAAAACAATTGTCAGCAGTGCGGGGTTGGTGAATACTGTAAACACCTTTTTACGAAATCAAACTCAGTCAAACCAATTCAAATCCAAAATGAAAAAAGTTCAACCAACAGAAAGCTATGTTTGTCTTTATATGGGATTAAATAAAACAGCTCAAGAGTTAGGGCTAAAAACAACGAATCTATGGATTTACCCCGGATATGATCATGATCAAAATGTGACCAATTACACAAATGATCCCAAAGGTGAATTCCCAGTTGTTTATGTTTCATTTCCTTCAGCAAAAGACCCGGATTGGGTTAAAAATCATCCTGGATGTGCCACAATGGAGGCAATTACTTTGGGTCGTTGGGATGATTATAAGGAATGGGAGAACGAACCGTGGAAAAAGCGTGGTGCATCCTATGAGGAATTTAAAAAATCCATATCCAAAAAAATATTAGATGTGGTGTATCAGCATGTGCCTCAAGCTGAGGGTGCTATGGATTTTTATGAACTTTCTACACCACTTTCAGTTCGAGATATGGCCCATTATCCTGCAGGAGAAATGTATGGGCTCGATCATACATCAGAACGGTTTCGACAAAATTGGCTTCGTCCACAAACAGAAATAAACAATTTTTTTCTCACAGGGCAAGATGTTACCACAGTGGGATTAACAAGCGCCTTGTTTTCAGGATTGTTAACCGCTTCATCCATTCTCAATAAGAATCTCATGAAATCACTTTAATTGTTTATAATTTGTAGAGAAGTCCTGTTTGCCGGTACAATATGTCTCTACTTATTTTATTTTCTGTCTTAGTGCATCTTAACCTAATTTCCTCGCACATTTTTAAAAGGAGTGTCCATGCGTAATGTCCTAATTAAAATTCTATTACCCATTTCCGTAATTTTTGCAGGAGGATTAAAATCACCAGCTGAATTCCTCGGATATGATTTGGGTGATCATTTCACTTATCACCATCGTGTCGTTTCATATTATGAACATGTGGCTGATGCTGCATCCAATGTTAAGATTATTCCCTATGGTAAAACCTATGAACAGCGGCCACTTTTGGTGGCAGTTATATCCAGTGATGAAAACATGGCTATGCTCGATGACTTGCGCATGGATAACCTGAAACGGGCGGGCCTTATGAAAGGGAATCCTACTGGTAAAAAAGTGGGCATTGTTTGGCTTAGTTATAACGTCCATGGGAATGAAGCTAACTCGACTGAAGCGGCCATGAAAACACTTCATGCATTGGCGGATAGAAATAATAAATCCACACAAGAATGGTTGGAAAATACCATAGTTATTTTGGATCCTTGCATTAACCCTGACGGTCGGGACAGATACACTAACTGGTTCCGGATGACTGGTAACCGCTGGCCCGATGCAGATCCCCTGGGGAGAGAACATATGGAACCCTGGCCCGGTGGTCGAACCAACCATTATTATTTTGACTTAAACCGGGATTGGGCATGGCAAACTCAAATTGAATCTGAATCGCGAATTACGCTTTATAATCAGTGGCTACCTCATGTACACGTAGATTTTCATGAACAGGGTATCAATAATCCCTATTATTTTGCTCCGGCAGCAGAGCCATTCCACGAATATATTACCGATTGGCAACGTGAACTCCAGACCATGATCGGGAAGAATCACGCTAAATATTTTGACAAGAATAATTGGCTCTATTTCACCAAAGAAGTATTTGACCTTTTATACCCAAGTTATGGGGATACTTATCCCACTTATAACGGTGCCATTGGGATGACCTATGAGCAAGCTGGACATAGTCGTGGCGGACTTGCGGTAGAGACGGAAGATGGAGATACACTTACTTTGAAAGATCGACTAACCCATCACCATACAACAGGATTGTCTACAGTAGAAGTGGCGTCCCAAAATGTGGATCGCATGGTTTCTGAATTCACGAAGTTTTTTGCAAATGGAAAGAAAAATCCTCGTGGCGAATTCAACCATTATATTATTCCAAAATCGAATCGAATTGATAAAGTCAATGATCTGAAAGAGTGGCTCGATAAAAATGGTATTGAACATCGTGTGGCGAGCGTGGGGAAATCAGTAAAGGGATTTAGCTATCAATCGGGAAAAAAGGAACAAGTACGATTAAAAAAGGGCGATATGGTCGTATCTGCCAAACAACCAAAATCTGTACTGGTCCAAGTTTTGTTTGAGCCCCAAACCACATTGCAGGACACATTATCCTATGATCTTACCGCTTGGGCCTTGCCTTATGTTTACGGATTGGACGCTTATGCAATAAAGGGAGATGTGAAATCATCCACCGCGCGACATTTCACGTCAAAATCAAAAGTAATTTCAGGATCGCCCTATGCATATATACTTCCTTGGAAGGGCATCCATGATCTAAAATTTTTAGCATATCTTTTCAAAAATGACATTGTTACCCGCGTCTCAGACGAGCCATTTGAACTGGGTGGAAAAAAGTATAACCGTGGTACATTGGTTATTACGCGAAAAGGAAACGAAAAATTAGGCCCTTCATTTGACGAAATTGTGCAAAAAGGTGCCAAAAAGTTTGAGCGATTCCTCACAGCAGCATCCACTGGTTTTGTCAGTAAGGGAAAGGATTTTGGCTCATCCTCTATGCGGGTGGTGAAACGGCCCAAAATAGGATTAATATCCGGTGACGGTGTAAGGAGTTATGCTTATGGTGAAGTGTGGCATTTCTTTGAGCGGCAAATTGAATTTCCTATTACGGTATTGGGCAGTGATTATTTTACCAATATCCCCAAGCATGATTTCGATGTTTTGATTCTTCCTTCCGGAAATCATTCATATTTGAATAAAGAGTCTTTGAATGAATTGCGTCATTGGGTGCGATCCGGTGGCAGATTGATTCTCATGGCTTCAGCCTTGGATAAGTTTGTGGATCAGAAAGGGTATGGCCTCAAAAAATTTGCAAATGACGATGAGAAGAAATCGTCTGAAAAGAAAAAAAAGGAGAGGGATCTATCTGAAAGATTAAGGTCATATAAAGATCGTCAACGCTCGGGACTAAGTCAAAATGCTTACGGTTCAATCGTTAAGGTGAAAATGGATAATTCTCATCCTCTAGCATTTGGTTATGATGATTCCTATTTTTCTTTGAAACTCCGGAACCGACGTTATGCTTATCTGCCCAAAGGATGGAATGTGGGTACGCTTCAGGATTCCACTGCAATAGTGAGTGGATTTGTAGGATACAAAGCAAAGGAAAATTTCAGGGAATCTATGGTTTTTGGTGTTGAAGAAATTGGTAGAGGTGAAATTGTATATCTATCTGATAATATACTATTTAGAGCATTTTGGTATAATGGGAAACTGTTATTCGGGAATGCAGTATTTATTGTCGGAAATTAACAATGTAAAGACGAATCGGCGATAAGTGGCCACAAAATGAAAATGAAAAAAATATTACCCATATTATTAATTACCCTATTTGGCTGTAGCCAATCTGAGCTCCAATTAAAAACGGCCGATGCTTCAGATGTCCAAAAACAAATCGCTTCCCACGAGGGGAATGAAGCAGTCTTGGTCAATTTTTGGGCCACGTGGTGCGCGCCCTGTATAGAAGAATTCCCAATGATTGTTGACCTATCCAACGAATACAAAGATAAGGGATTGAAAGTTTATTTCTTCAGCGCAGATTGGTCCGATCGAAAAGATGCGGTAATTAAATTTCTTAAAGACCATGGCGTAAAGGGTGTATCCTTCATGAAGTCTGATGGAAATGATAACCAGTTCATACGTGATATTCACGAAAAATGGACCGGTGCATTGCCATTCACTATAGTCTATGATAAAAATGGTAATGTGACCGATTACTGGGAAATGAAGAAATCCAGAGAACATTTTGAAAAAGCAATTCAGAAAGCAATTGGGTTATGAAATTTGAACCATTTCAATTAGAGCGTCAGCAGTCCATTTGGGAAAACAAGGTTGATTATAATTTATCGGAGAGTGGTGTTCACCCTGGAACATTGAAATCACTATTTTCAAGTAATTTTATCGAAAAAATAGAGAATACAGAACTCACCTATGGATTTACAGAAGGATCGCCTGAATTAAGGCAATCTATCGCTTCAATCTATCCCGGTGCCACACTAGAAAATATCCAGGCCTTCAATGGATCTGCAGAAGCCAACATGGTGGCCATTATGACCTTGTTAGAAAAGGGTGATGAAATGGTTTATATGGTGCCTAATTACCTTCAAATTTACGGTTTCGCTCGTGGATTGGGCGTGGATGTGAAGACATTTCAACTCCATGAATCCTTAAATTGGCAGCCAGATTTAGATGAATTGCGAAACCTTGTTACCGATAAAACAAAAATGATATGCATCTGTAATCCCAATAATCCCACCGGTTCTGTTTTACCCAAGGAAACTATTCATGCCATTGGTGAGATAGCCCAAAATGTGGGCGCATGGATATTGTCTGACGAAGTTTACCGTGGGGCAGAATTGAATCGAGAAGAATGTACTTCAGTTTGGGAAATTGATTATCCTAAGACTATCGTGAATTGCGGTTTATCCAAAGCCTACGGGTTGCCGGGATTGCGACTGGGATGGTCACTCTCCAACGAGGATTATATACAGAAATGTTGGGCCACTCACGATTATACATCCATTGCCATTGGCCGATTGAGTGATATGATTGCGGCCCACGTACTCCTTCCTGATAATCGTATGAAAACATTGAATCGCACTCGAGATGCACTGACCAAAAACCTGGCTTTGTTTCAGACATGGGTAGATTTATTTCAAGGGAGGTTTAGTTTTATTCCACCGGATGCAGGTGCTATGGCATTTGCAAGTTATGACTGGGACATTAATTCCTCTGAACTAGTTGACAAGGTCCGTAATGAAGCCAGTGTTATGCTGGTGGCCGGTGATTGGTACGGTATGGATCATTATCTGCGGTTTGGTTATGGCGCTAAACAAATTGATCTTGAAGCAGCTTTAGACAGAATTACACCCGTTTTCAATTCACTATGATCTCGTTTCCCAAAGATGTAATAAGTGCGCATGAACGGTCTAATTCATATATTCGCCATACAGCCTTAGATCATTCTCCCTTTTTAAGTAATATCATTGATGGTGATGTTTACCTGAAATTGGATAATATTCAGAAAACAGGTTCATTTAAGTTTCGCGGTGCTATCAGTAAAATGACTGCTTTGACTGAGGAGGAAAAGTCCAAAGGTGTGGTAACCGCTTCCACAGGGAATCATGGTGCCGCCTGTTCTTTGGCTATGTCTATCCTTGGGATTAAAGGACAGATTATTGTTCCTAAAAATATTCATAAAAATAAAGTTGAGAATATTCTCAACTTGGGTGGCGAGGTGGAATATTTTGGCAATGACTGTATCAATGCTGAGGATCGTGCCCAAGAAATTTCAATCACTACGGGCGCCACGTACATTTCACCCTACAATGATCCAGATATTATTTGCGGTCAGGGGACCATGGGCGTTGAGATTTGGAATGAATTGGCACCTCTAGATTCAGTTCTTATTTCTGTAGGCGGCGGCGGATTAATTTCCGGTGTGGGAGGCTATCTTAAATCCATGAATGAAAATATTAATATAGTTGGCGTCTCGCCAAAAAACTCTTGTGTTATGTATGAATCCCTAAAAGCGGGACAACAGTTGGATTTACCTTCTAAGGACACCCTTTCAGACGGCACCGCCGGCGGTGTGGAAATAGGATCAATTACATTTGAATTATGTCAAAATATTATAGATGAATTTATTTTGGTTACAGAAGATGAGATTGCTGAAGGTGTCAAAGTCGGAGTGGAAAAACACCATCAACTCATCGAAGGAGCGGCCGGAGCGGCCATTGCTGGATTTATGCAATTGAAAGATAAATTTAAAGGTCAAACGGTGGTCATCGTTATGTGCGGTGGCAACATCAGTACAGAAGTTTTGAAATCAATTCTGTGATGCGAATTGTTAATCTAGAAGAGATCAAATCAGTTCTTCCCCACATCAATTTAGTGGAGGAGATCGAAAGGGGCTTCGCCGCTTATTCTAAGGGTGATGTGGTAGTGCCACCAGTAGGTGAGATGCATTTTGACGTACCACCCGGTGATGTCCATATTAAGTATGGTTATATCAAAAATGATGATGTATATGTTATAAAAATTGCTTCGGGTTTTTCTCGTAATTCTGATTTGGGCCTCCCAGGCGGCAATGGAATGATGTTGATTTTCAACCAAAAAACTGGTCAGCCGTTGGCAGTATTGAAGGATGAATCCTATCTAACGGATGTCCGTACTGCCGTCGCCGGTGCCATCTGCGCCAAACATTTGGCTCCAAAAAACGTGAAAAAAATTGGCATTATTGGCACGGGGGTTCAGGGTAAAATGCAGCTTAACTATTTAAACGGTATCATTGATTGTGAATCCGCCATTGTTTGGGGGAGAAGCAAGATATCCTTGTTAAAATATCAATCGAATATGAAAGATAGTGGTTATGAAATCACAACAACAATTGACATGGATCATATTATAGATCAGTGCCAATTGATTATCACTTGTACCGCGAGTGAAGTGCCATTGATCCATCGTGTAAAACCGGGAACCCACATTACTGCAATGGGATCGGATACAATGACTAAGCAAGAGTTGGCATCATCCATACTTTCTCAAGCAGACCTTGTGGTGGCGGATAGCAGATCCCAATGTGAATTAAGGGGAGAAATTCACCAAGCAATAAAAAATGGTTTTACCATGAATGATGTGGTTGAAATTGGCGAAATTATCTATGGAAAATGCAATGGCAGGAAAAATGATGATGAGATTACCATTGCGGATTTGACTGGCGTAGCAGTTCAGGATATACAGATTTCCAAAGCAGTTTTGAATTATTTATGAGACAAACCCATTGAAATATCCTTTTTATTCCCCTCTTTCAAGAGTGGTGTCCCAATTTATGAGACTGGGAGTATTATGTTATTTGTTTTTCAAAGATATTGTTTTTACCCTCGAAAAAAGTTTACTAAACCAATGGACGGAAGGTCCGATTTTGCAAATTGGAAAATATCCTGTAATATTAAGCACTTCAAAAGGGGAGAAATACAATGATTAAACAACTTAAAACATCAACAATTTTAGCACTTTTACTAACCTTTACTTTTGCCGGTGAATTGGAACTCGGAGCTTCCATACCGTTGGGAGATATTAAAATGACTGACATTAGCGGAAAGATGGTCAGTCTCAATGACGTAAAAATGGAAAATGGCTTACTAGTGAATTTCACCTGCAATTCCTGTCCATGGGTCAAGGCGTGGCAGGATCGATATAATCCTTTGGCGGTCGCCAGCGCTCAAAATAAAATTGGGTTCATTACGATTAATCCCAATGAAACAGCCCGGGATAATGGTGAAGGATTAAACGACATGAAGGCATTTGCCAAAAAATATGGTCACGATTTTCTTTATACAGTGGATGAAGGATCCAAATTGGCCTCAGCTTTTGGTGCCACCAAAACGCCACACGTTTATTTATTTGATGGAAAAGGTAAATTGGTTTACCGTGGTGCGATTGATGATAATGCTCGGAAGCCCAAAAAGGTGAAAGAGCCATATTTAATGAATGCAATTCATGCTGTGGGAAAAGGACAAATTGTTTCTGTAACTGAAACGAGGGCATTAGGCTGCGGTATAAAATTCGCAGAAAAATAAGGCTTATGGGATACAAAAATATTTTAGTGGGTCTCTGCGGTAGAGGTGACGAAAAAAAGGTTATAGAGGTTGGGATAAAAATGGCAAAGGATGGTGGAGGCAAATTGACCTTTATCCATGTGAATGAACCCCATGCCGGCGAAATGTCAATGATGATGGATGCGCCTCCTCCTAAATTTTCTGAAAGTGACATTTATGAAAGGGTGAGTGCCGTTAATGAAACTTCTGCGAATGATTGTACAATTACGATTATAAGTAGTGACTCAATTCCAAGGACGATAAGTAAGGCGGCGCTTGGTCATGATATTTTAATTCTTGGGCATCGAAAACAAAATTATTTTAAGAAAAATTTCTTTGATTCGATTGACGAGGGAATCTTGAATAAAGCCAATTGTCCCGTTCTGGTTGTTCCCAAATAAATCCAGATATCATTTAATAAATACATTTTACGTGAGCTAAATTTTCTGCCTTAATAATTAGCGGGATACCATGATTTTTCGGATTGCAATTCTTTCTTTCATAATTACATTATCGTTCCTGTTCGGGAATGATTCTATTATTGATCTTAAAACATTCCCTCGGCCAACGATGTATACGTCAGTTGTAAATGGGCACATCGTCCTGGATGGGCATGTGGATGAAGCGGCATGGATGCAGGCAGACTCCATTACAGAATTTTACCAATCTCAACCCAACCCGGGACACTTGCCAAGTGAGCGGACGGTTGTACGGGTACTATATGACAAGGATTATTTATACGTTTCGGCCGTGCTTTATGATTCGGAGCCGGATAAAATTATTATCGAAAGCTTGGAGCAGGATTTTGATTCCCAGAGTTCTGATGCATTCGCCCTTATGCTGGATACCTTTAATGATGACAAAAGCGGTTATGTGTTTTTATTCAATCCCGCCGGCGCCATTAAGGACATATATATTAATAATGACGGTACAAGTATGAACCGCGCCTGGGAAGGGATCGTTTATCCCAAAACATCCATCCACGATTACGGATGGGAAATTGAATTGGCATTTCCACTCACCAGTTTGCGTTTCAATCCCAGCGATGGGGAACAGGATTGGGGCATCAATTTCCTGCGGCGCGTGAGACGAAAACGGGAGGATGTTTATTGGAGTCCCATTGAACCATTTGAAAAACTTATTTCCGTTTCCAAGGGTGGTACGCTCAAAGGATTGCGGAATATTCAGCCCGGGCGGAATCTCCAGGTAAAACCATTTATTATTGGTAACCAGATTCGCGCCGAAGAAAAAACAAAAAATTCCGATGCAGGAATTGATGTGAAATTCAGCATTACGCCAAGCCTTACTTTGGATGCCACATACAATACTGATTTTTCACAAGTTGAGGCGGATGAAGAACGGGTGAACCTGACACGCTTTCCATTATTCTTTCCTGAAAAACGGGACTTCTTTTTAGAAAATGCCAGCTTGTTTGAATTTGGGGATATTTCCAATTATTTATACAGAATGAGCCCCAGTCGTTACCGGCGTTCTTTCTCAATGTTTCATAGCAGAAGAATTGGTCTAGAGGATGGAGAGCAAATTCCCATCACCGGCGGTGCACGTCTCAGCGGAAAAATTGGCAATTTTGATGTGGGTTATATCAACATGACTGCTGAAGGGACGGAAAATATACCTCAAACCCAGTTTAATGTTTCCCGTATTCGGGGAAATTTTCTGAAGAAATCAAATTTTGGTGCCATCCTTATTGATCGAAATTCCAATGGAGAGGATAGGGATCACCAATCCATGGGTTTGGATCTAAATTTTAATATTAACAAAATACTCATTTATACTTATTTTGCCCAGACTGAAAATCCTGAGACAGAAGGGGAGAATACTGCCGGACGAGTGGCGGTGGCTTATCGTGATAATAAGTGGGATCTTTCTGCTTATTATAAAAAGGTGGGCAGGGAATTCAGACCTCAAGTGGGATTCATCCAGAGGACAAATGTTGGTGAGTCTTTTGTAACTGCTGGGATTCATAAACGATATTCTTCCGGGCGATTTTTGAGTCTTAATCCCTACGTATTTGTAAATCAGTTTGATAATCTTGATGGATACATGGAATCCCGAAATTTAAAGGCCGGACTCGATATTCAATTCATGAGTGGTGCTATGCTTTTCTCGGGAATTATACGGTCAGAAGAAAACATTAAAACACCCTTTACAATCTATGGCGCTGAAGTCCCGGCGGATGAATATGTGTTCAATTCTTTGGGCCTTTATTATCGAGGGGATCGGACCAAGTTTATCACCATTAATGGTAATGCGAGTCTCGGTGATTATTTTCATGGCAAAAGAAATTCAGTAGGTATTTCTGCATCCATCAAGCGGGGGTATCGATTTAGTGTGGATATCGGTATGAATAAGAATATGGTTAAATTTCCTGACTCCACCGTAAATGCTGATGTTTATACTTTAAAGGTCAAATACAATCATTCGGTAAAATTATTGAATACGCTCTATTTTCAGTATAATGCCGCCGATGAGAAGTTGGTGTCCAATTTCCGTATGAATCTAATCCATGCACCATTGAGTGATCTCTTTCTGGTTTATTCCAATATTTCGGATTTGAAAGGGGTTGAGAAGAATAATGGCATGATTGCGTTGAAGTTCACCAAGTTGTTTGCTCTTTAATTTTTAACTTAATTTTAAAATTATGAATCCATCCAAATATTCAATTTGGCTTCTGCTTTCGAAAGAGGATGAAGCTTATATATCCGAAACTATACAATTATTAGGGGAAGAAAACGACGCCCCTATCTTTGAACCACATTGTACTTTATTCAGTCCTATCTCAGATCTGGAATTAGCAAAAGACATTATAAATGAAATCAAAATCAACCCTTTCCAGATCTCAACCAATGGTCTTAATCACTCTGACCTCATTTGGAAATCATTATTTATTGAACTAAAGACCAATATACAATTAACGATTATGAATCAATTATTCGACCAATCATTTGCGGTTGATTACGATTTCCAGCCACATATTAGCTTAATCTATAAAGAATTGAACATGGATACAAAAAAGACCATTATTGAAAAACTCACTGTAAAAAATTCCTACCGAATGAGTAGCCTTGCTATCGTTGATACAACGGGCCCTGTAGAGATGTGGGAAACGGTTCATGAAGTTTTTTTAAACAAATAGTATATTTTAAAGTAAATTCCTGTATGCTTAAACGCTCCATATCTATTGGATTAATCTTGATTATGGCTTTTGCCATGGCATCTCCGATTCTTCATATCGACTGTGATATGCCTTGTTGCGAGGTGAAAAAAGAAACATGTTGTGAGAACAAAAAGGCGATGAATAGTAATAAAAGCTGTTCAATGTCTGAGGCGAAATGTAAACATTCACAATTTATTCCTGTTATATCCGCTCCTAAATCAGATCAAAAATCTGCTCAAGTTGACATGACTAAAACAACATGCACTATGAAAATGGATGCACCCAAATGTCAACGCTCTCAAAAAACGGTTTCTCTAGACCGTTCGTCTGATTCTCAGGCGAAATTCTCCATACCTCTCCGCTTATAATATTATTCTAACCTAGGGCGATTGCGTCCATTTTTAGGGATCCGTATGTCTCGGATCTGTTGATTTTCTTCAACAATTAGGATAATTATGAATTTATTTTTACGACAAAAAAAACATATTAAACCGATTATCGCTTTGATGATTGGTACTTTTCCCTTGATGGCGATTCAGGGTGACCTGGACCTGTATATCCAAAAAGCACAGGAAAACAATCCTGTTGTTAAGAGTGCGTATAATCAATGGAAATCCGCAGAAACCAGTATAACCGCTGCCAAGGGATTACCTAATCCTACTCTTAATGTTGGTTATTTCCTCGAAAGTGTAGAAACAGCCGCCGGTCCCCAGCAATATAAGATTGGTCTAATGCAGAAATTCCCTTTCCTCGGGAAGCGGGGATTGCAGGGAAAAATCCAATCCTCAATAGCAGAAAATTCCTATTATAAGTATGTGGAACATCAATTGAAGCTTAATCACGCAGTTCGATCTACATGGTATGATTATTACTACTTAGTGCGTGTAACAGAATTAACCGAACAAAATTTTAAATTGATCCAAAATTGGGATGGTGTTATTCGTTCAAAATATGTGACGGCACGGGCTGGTCATCCAGACTTGATCAAAACACAGATTGAATTAATACAGCTTGAAGATGAATTATTTACATTAGAGAATAAAAAGATACCAATTCTTGAACGGTTTAAATCCTTATTGAATGACCCTTCATTGATGGATATCGTCGTTCCCGATTCATTAACATTTGAATTAGCTGAATTGGATGTATCTATAGTTAAAGAGAAAATCCTGAAAAACAACACCACTGTTTTAGGCGCAAATGCAGATATAGAAATGCAAAGATACCGAGTTAAACGGTCCAAGTTGAATCGAATGCCGGATATTGCTTTGGGTGTCGAATCAATTACCACAGGTGAAAAGGAAGGTAGTGCTTTTAGCGGGAAAGATCCACTGGTGGCAAAAATATCGTTGGATATTCCCATTTGGTTCAGAAAAACGAATGCAGAAATTGCATCAGCGAATTTTGCATTGAATGGCGCTGAAGCTCGGGCCGTGTCTATCCAAAATGAATTAAATAGTGAATTGGAAATGGTTTTATTTGACCTGGAGGAATCCAGCCGTCAGATTCGTTTATATAAGGATGTTCTTATTCCAAAAGGATTGGAATCCCTTGGCGCATCAGAAATTGCATATCGGGGAGATAACATTGAATTTATTTCTTTGGTTGATGCACAACGCCGTCTACTGAAATTTCAAATGAAATATGAAAAAGCATTGGTGAATTATTTGAAGGCAACATCCAAACTATCAGTCATAACAGGGGAGAAGATATGATGAATATGAAGAAAATTTTAAACGATTACAAAATAACCATTGGTCTAGTTGTGGTTGCATTTTTAATAGGATCTTGGTTTTCGGGTGAAAACATCCCATCTGAAAATGTGAATCATAATACTCATAGTTCCACATCCCAAGTGTGGACATGTTCCATGCACCCCAATGTGCAACTTCCTGAATCGGGTCAATGCCCCATTTGCTTTATGGATTTGATTCCATTAGAAAAAGAAATTGGTAGTGGAATTAATCCTAATCAGCTTTCCTTGTCAGAAGATGCGGTAAAATTAGCTGATATTGAAACGGTTGCTGCGATCTATGGAAAAGCTGAAATGGAAATTCAATTGTCAGGTAAAATTGCTTATGATGAATCTCGGATTGGGAATATAACTGCATGGGTATCGGGAAGAGTCGAGCGTATGTTTGTGGATTATACAGGAATTACCGTGAATAAAGGGGATCACATGATTGAACTATACAGCCCTGACCTCTACGCAGCTCAAGAAGAATTAATCCAGGCGCGTAAAATATTAGGTATGGGTTCTTCTCAATCCCCATTATACCAAAAATCTATGGAATCAAATCTGTTGGCAGTACGGGAAAAACTCCGCTTAATGGGATTGGTAGATGAACAAATAAAAGCGATTGAAATGGGTGAATCTCCTTCCGATGTAGTCACAGTTTATAGTCCAATGTCTGGCGTGGTGATTCAAAAAAATAGTGTTGAAGGTGCCTATGTAAAAACGGGGACCAATATTTATACCATTGCCGATTTGACCAGGGTATGGATTATTTTGGATGCCTACGAAACAGACTTACCATGGTTGGCATTCGGGCAGGATGTATCCTTTACTACCGGCGGAATTCCTGGAAAGACTTTCGCGGGGAGAATCGCATTTATTGATCCTGAGGTTGATGAAAAAACACGAACAGTTAAAGTGCGTATTAATGTCGCGAACTCTGATGGTGAGTTGAAGCCGGGCATGTTTGTACATGGTTCAATTCAAGCATCTATTGGAGGTGAGGGGAAAGCGATTAATCCTGAATTGGCGAATAAATGGGTATGTCCTATGCATCCGGAAGTGGTTCAATCCAAGTCCGGCAGCTGTCCCATCTGTGAAATGGATTTGGTCCAATCAGAATCCATGGGCATCGTCCACACGCCGGGCCATCGTCATGATAGTTTATTAATTCCCGCCAGCGCCGTTCTCAAAACGGGTAACCGAGCCATTGTATATGTAAAAGTGCCAGTGGATGAACCAACATTTGAAGGTCGAGAAATTGTCTTAGGACCAAGAGTCGGCGATCAATATGTGGTGAAATCCGGATTAGTGGCAGGTGAGGAAGTGGTTGTTAAAGGGAATTTCAAAATTGACAGCGCCATGCAAATTTCCGCAAAGCCCAGTATGATGAATGCGAGCCTTGATTTGGAAAAAGCGCAACCCATGAGTCATCAGCATTAAGCTAAATATAATCGCGATTTATAGAACTTTACAGAAGTTTGAAACTTCCACAAAGTTGTAAAAAGAAAGAATTAAAACATGTTAGATAAGCTGATCCATTACTGCCTCAACAACAAATTAGTTGTGGGTATCTTTTTAAGTACAATGGTGGTTTGGGGTACAATGGTGTCACCCTTCGATTTGAAAATTAGTGCTTTACCTCGAGATCCTATACCCGTGGATGCGATCCCTGACATTGGTGAAAATCAACAAATTGTATTTACGAAATGGAGTGGTAGAAGTCCCCAGGATATTGAGGATCAAGTTACCTATCCGTTAACCACTGCTTTGTTGGGACTTCCCGATGTTAAGACGGTTCGATCTTTTTCCATGTTCGGCTTCTCAACCATCTATGTCATATTTAACGAAGAAGTGGAGTTTTATTGGTCCCGTTCACGGATTCTTGAAAAACTGAATTCACTTCCATCTGGTACGCTACCCCAAGGTGTCCAACCGTCTCTAGGCCCAGATGCAACTGCCTTGGGACAAGTGTTTTGGTATACACTCGAAGGACAAGATGTAGATGGCAATTCCACGGGTGGTTGGGATTTACAGGAATTACGTAGTATCCAGGATTGGACGGTGCGATACGCCCTTCAATCTGCGGATGGCGTGGCAGAAGTGGCATCTATTGGTGGATTCGTAAAAGAATATCAAATTGATGTTGATCCCATCGCCATGCGGGAACACGGCATTCAATTGATCGATGTATTTAATGCCGTTCGTCAATCCAACTTGGATGTGGGTGCCCGTACGATTGAAGTGAATCGAGTAGAATACATGGTGCGCGGTTTGGGCTTTATCAAATCATTGGATGATATTGAATATACCGTAGTTAAATCCCTTAATAATGTACCCATTTATATCAAGGATGTTGCCCATGTTGCATTGGGGCCAGCACTTAGAAGAGGTGTTTTAGATAAAGAAGGTGCCGAGGCAGTAGGCGGTGTTGTGGTGGCGCGATATGGGGAGAATCCACTGGCAACAATTAAAAGTGTTAAAGAAAAAATAAAAGAAATTGCCCTGGGATTACCCAAAAAGACCTTGCCAGATGGAACCGTAAGTCAAGTGACAGTCGTACCATTTTACGACCGTACAGGGCTTATCTATGAAACATTAGGCACATTGAAACATGCATTGCAGGATGAAATATTGATTACCATCATTGTGATATTGGTGATGGTTATGCATTTTCGTACATCATTACTTATTTCCAGCATGCTGCCTCTTACCGTGCTCATGGTATTTGTAGGTATGAAATTATTCAAAGTGGATGCGAATATTGTTGCATTGTCAGGAATTGCCATTGCTATCGGAACTATTGTTGATATGGGTATTGTGGTAATGGAGAATATTTTAAAACATTTAGAGAAAGCAAAAGAAAAGACTAAAGAAGTTATCTTTAATGCAGTTTCGGAGGTAAGTGGGGCGGTCGTTACGGCCGTATCAACTACAGTTATCAGTTTCTTGCCTGTATTTACGATGATCGGCGCCGAAGGAAAATTGTTCAAACCATTGGCCTATACCAAGACTTTTGCACTTGTGGCTTCGGTAATTATTGCTCTAACTGTTTTGCCAGTCATGGCCAATTTATTACTTGGGCAAAAAAAGAAATATTTTTCAATAAAAACACCAGAAATATTTAAACGAATTCCATGGTTGGGGAACGGTTTAGTTATAGCGATGGTGGTGATTATTCTAGCATTTACATGGGCACCATTGGGAATTCAAAAAGGATTTTTTCTGAATATTCTTTTTGCATCGGCAATTATTGCCATCATCATGGGTGGCGTCACCGCATTTACCAAGGTATATCCCAAAATGCTTGTATGGGCATTGGACCATAAATTAAGAGCATTATCATTACCGGCATTTTTAACATTTTTTGGGGTGCTTGTATGGTTAGGTTTTGATTCATTCACAGGATGGATGCCTAACGCGATTCGTTCAACACGTCCGATTGCAGCGTTAAACCATGCATTCCCCGGGTTAGGGAAAGAATTTATGCCACCACTGGATGAAGGCTCATTCCTCTACATGCCTACGACTATGCCCCATGCAGGGATGGAAGAATCCATCGATGTTTTACAGACATTGGATAAAGCGTTATATTCAGTTCCAGAAGTGGAATCAGTTGTGGGAAAAATCGGTCGCGTGGATTCGCCTTTGGACCCTGCTCCTTTGAGTATGGTTGAAACAATTGTGTCGTATAAGCCCGAGTATGGTGTGGATGCCAATGGTAAAACGGTCCGCCTATGGAGAGATCATATTCGATCTTCGGATGATATATGGGATGAGTTGGTGAAAGTTGCCCAAATCCCAGGCACCACATCGGCGCCAAAACTTCAGCCTATTTCTGCACGATTGGTCATGCTCCAAAGTGGCATGCGGGCGCCCATGGGAATTAAAGTAAAAGGTCCGGATTTAGTCTCCATTGAATCATTTGGGTTAGATTTGGAAAAACATTTGAAAAAATCCCCGGGCGTTAAAGCAGACATGGTATTTGCCGATCGCATTGTGGGAAAACCTTACCTAGAAATTGATATTGATCGTAAAGCTATTGCTCGCTATGGTATTGCCATGAGACAGGTGCAGCATGCTATAGAAGTCGCCGTGGGTGGTATGCCCATTACTTCAACAGTAGAAGGACGGGAACGCTATCCTGTTCGCGTGCGATATATGCGAGAATTCAGAGATAAAATTGAATCATTGGATAAGATCCTTATCCCAGCGTCAAATGGTGCCCAGATTCCCCTTATTCAATTGGCAGAGATTAATTATGTCCGCGGTCCCCAAGTGATCAAAAGTGAAGATTCCTTTAAAATGGGCTATGTGCTTTTTGATAAGCAAAATGATTGGGCAGAAGTAGATGTGGTGGAATCAGCCCAGGACTATTTGAATTCGCTCATTCAAAGTGGTGAATTGGATGTGCCTAATGGTGTCAGTTATACATTTGCGGGGAGTTACGAAAACCAAATTCGTGCATCCAAAAAACTGGCAGTCGTTTTGCCACTGGCATTGGTATTAATATTCTTAATCCTATACTTTCAATTCAAGAGAGTATCAACAACATTAATTGTATTTAGTGGAATATTTGTTGCCTGGTCTGGTGGATTCGTAATGCTCTGGCTTTACGGACAAGGATGGTTTCTAAATTTCAATTTATTCGGTGAAAATATCCGCGATTTATTTCAAATGCATCCCGTGAATTTGAGTGTTGCGGTGTGGGTTGGGTTTTTAGCATTATTTGGTATTGCCAGCGATAATGGTGTTATCATCAGTACTTATTTGGATCAAAGTTTTCAACAGCGAAAACCCAATTCAATTAAAGAAATTCGGGAGGCTGTTGTTTTTGCAGGTGAGCGGAGAATTCGCCCAGCTATGATGACTGCTGCAACAACCATATTGGCACTCATTCCCGTACTCATGTCCACCGGCCGCGGTGCGGACGTGATGGTGCCCATGGCTATTCCATCATTTGGGGGTATGCTATTTGCAGTCCTGACCACATTTGTGGTGCCTATTTTTTATTCGTTAATCAGAGAAAAAGAACTTAAATAAACAAAAAGAAATAGAGGATCATTATGAAAAAAGGTATTATCATAATAACACTGGGTATTTTATTCGGGCTCACCGCTTGTCAAAGCAAAAAGGATTCGAGTAAAATACAGCATATGAAGGCAGAAACCGTTCAGAAAATCGAGAATGAAAGGCTGATCTATTATACATGTCCAAAGGAGAGTCATAAACATGTATATAGCCGGGAAGCGGGGAATTGTCCTGAATGTAATATGAAATTGGTGGCTGGTGTCATTACCACCAAAGATCAAATGGAATATTATGGTTGTCCCATGCTTATCCATAGTCACGTACGTAGCGATGTACCTGGAACTTGTGATGAATGTAAGATGAAACTTAAACCCATGCGTTTAGTTAAATCGTAAATGATAAACATGTAAATAATCGTGTTTTTACCCTCTCACATCGCATCCGGATATATATTGGGACGATTGATGAAACAATCGTCCTGGACGATATCGCCATTTATGCCAGTGTTGCTCATCGCGTCTATTTTACCCGATGTGGACGGCTTAATGTCTGAAACCGTTGCTGGTCACCATTCCATTTTGCATACACCCATATGTTGGATTGTAATATTTGGCCTCATGGTTTTTGTAGGTAGAATAATACAGAATAAAAAAATTAAACCAATTTCATTGGGCATATTTTTAGGCACACAACTGCATCTTATCACGGATTGGATTACAGCCAGAACCGTGGGAATAAAATGGCTTTACCCATTCAGCGATAAAGATTATTTCCTCTATCAAATTCAACCAGAACAAGGACAAGTACCTGTCTGGGAAATGGTCCAAAACCCTTATTTTTCATTCTATATGGACAATGGATTATTATTCTGGATAGAAATAGGGATAGTTATTTTTTCGGTCTTTTTATTGTCGAAAATTCGACTTTTAAAATTTGATAAATGAGTAATACGTTTAGCAAAACTGGGATTAATATCTCCACTCAGATTTAATCTCTATAAATAGAAAAAGAGGAAAGAATGAAAACAATAATGAGTATTTTAACCGCCAGCTTTTTAATTAGCTGCAGCAGCGATACCAAAACGGCTGAATTGAAATTAGACTCCATGCAATGCATGATGTGTTCAATGGGCGTGGAAGAAGCTGTTGCTGACCTTGAAGGCGTAAAGAAAGTTGAAATCGACTTGAAAGCCAAAACAGGAAAAGTGACCTATAAGGCATCGCTTATTGATTTCCCAGCCATAGAAAAAGCCATTACATCTATAGGGTATAGTGTCAATGATAAAAAGGCAGATCCCGATGCATATGCCAATTTGGAACTCTGCTGTAAAATGCCGGAAGGTCAATAATTAAACATAGGGGATGCCTGAAGGTCCCCAATGATAAAATAAATATGTAGAGACGTATAGCGATGCGTCTCTACGAAAACATTGATAAAAAATGAAAAAATACATTCTTCTATCCCTATTTCTTCTTGGGTGTTCAACCCCTGAATTCTCTCTTCCGTCTACAATGAATGGCAGTCGGTATCCCCGTGTTTCTGCTACAGAAAATGGTGGACTCCTCATGTCCTGGTTTGAGAAGGTTGATTCGGTACAATGGGCATTACAATGGTCTGAATTTTCGAAAGGAACATGGACAGAAGGCCAAACCATTACATCCGGGGATCCTTACTTTGTGAACTGGGCCGACTTTCCGTCTATTTATGAAGTGGGCGGGGATCAATTGGTGTCTCATTGGCTTCAAAAAAGCGGAAATGGTCCTTACGATTATAATGTTCAAATATCCCATTCCAAAGATCGGGGTAAATCATGGTCTGAATCGGTGATTCCTCATGGCGATATTGATCCAAAAGGGGAGCATGGATTTTTATCATTTTTCCAACAGCAGGATGCATCCCTGGGGTTTGTATGGCTGGATGGCCGCCACATGGGCGCCTATGATCCTGTGACCCATTCTATGGGAGATATGGCCTTATATCATTCCACCATGGTGGATGGTCAATTGGGTACAGAAGCAATGCTGGACAACCGGGTGTGTGAATGTTGTCCCACCAGTTCTATTCAAACGGGAAATAGTTTAATCATTGCCTATCGTGACCGATCTGAAAAAGAAATCCGCGATATTAATATTATTCGTTATGCGGATGGTAAATGGTTTGAACCCTATCCCGTTCATGAGGACAATTGGTTAATTGGCGGCTGCCCCGTAAATGGCCCCATGCTGGCTGCTAATGGGAATGATTTGGCCATTGCCTGGTATACTTCACCCAATGAAACGCCCACAGTTAATGTGGCATTTTCACATAATGATGGCGCCTCATTTTCTGCACCTATTCGCGTCGATTTATCTAAACCAATTGGCCGGGTAGATTTAACATGGATTAGCCAAACAGAAGTCATGGTCAGTTGGATTGAAATGGCAGAAGAAACAACCGATATCGTTACTTCAATAGTATCTAAATCTGGAAATGTTCAAACACCGCGAATCGTTTCTGAAATTCAACCGGGGCGTGTTTCCGGTTATCCCCAGATGGAAATAGTGGATGATCAACTCTTCTTTGCCTGGACTGAGGGGGGCGAAAACGGTCGCGTTATGACCCAATGGGTTTCTCTTTCAGCTTTCCGCTAAAATAGACCTTTCATAACCATTCGGCTGTTGTAAATTCGTTTCCGTATCATGCGATCGATTTATATCTGGACCACTCGATTTATCCTGGCCATAGCTTTGGTCGGGATTCTGCCTGTCCCCAATAATTCCTCTATTGTACTGGCACAATCAAAAAAAGCCAAAGCATCCCAAGCGTCCAAATATGCGAAACGAGGTAATTCAAAAGCGAAGAAAAAGGACTATCGCGGCGCCCTTTCTGATTATAAAAAAGCATACAAGCTCAGTCCGTCAAAAAATTATAATAAGAAAGTCCAACAACTCACTTCTTTAGCGAAAAAACAGGGTGGTAAAAAATCCAGTAAGAAAAAACCTTCGAGTAAAAAGGTTGCCCAGGCAACCGCTTATGCAAAAAGAGGGAATTCCAAGGCGAAGAATAAAGATTATGCCGCTGCGTTAAAGGATTATCAAAAAGCCTATAAACTGAACCCTTCTTCTTCCAATAAGAAAAAAGTACAACAGCTTCAGTCGATCCTGAAAAAACGGGGAAACCAAGTTGCCAGCCGAAATGCCACGAAAGCTAAAGTGCCCCGGCTTTCGGATATTCCAACCATTAGTCCTGTAAAATATGCTAATGACATTTATAATATTGCTGAAGCATTTGAGCTAAGTTCCCGTAATCTCGCCCGGGCCACCCATTATTTGGATGATAAAGAAAAAAGAAAAATAACAAGAATAGAAGCTAGGCGAGCTCCCACCATCACCGAGCTTGAAAATGCGGCACGAAAAGAGCCGAACGACTTTCGACTGCAAGTGGATTTGGCGCGGAATTATGAAGGAATCGGTCAGTTCGAGACTGCCAAAGAAATTTATCTCAAATTGGCAGCGCAAAATCCTTTTAATGCAGATTCTCACTTTCATTTGGGGTCATTCTATTCTCGATTTGGCCAAATGACAAAAGCGCGCCATTCATTCGATGAAGCAATGGAAGTTCAACCTAATCACCGTGCTACAATTGAAGCTATGGCTTCCATATTCGGTACAAATGAAAAACAAAATTTATCCAATGAAGTGTTGGCTAAATCAGCGGAAAAAGACCCTAATGGTCCAGGGCAACGGATGCAGACAATTCGAAGGAATCTAGAAGACCGTAATTTTGAATATGCGGCAAAACTCGCCCAGGGAGGCCAGGATTTATTTCCTAGGCAAAGTGGATTTATATTTCTAAAAGGGAGAGCTTTTGAAGGATTGGGAGATCAGGGTAAAGCTAAAGCAAGTTATCAAGAAGCGATCAAAAAAGACCCCACTTACCAAGAATCTTATGTTGCATTAGGCGATTTATATTATGGTCAAGGAAAATATGTTTATGCAGCTCTGACTTATGGCGATGCTGTTCGTCTTGACCCTGTCGATAGTGAAACAAGATTTAAACAGGGGCATAGTTATTTTAAAGGCAGTGAATGGGGGAGAGCCGCATTTGCTTGGGAAGATCTTTTACATTATGATCCCCATAACAAAAAAGTTAGAACCCTTTTGCCTCAGGCTTACTACATCCTTGCGGTGGAATATAATCGCGTTGGGGAATCGGGATTGGGCCAGACATCGTTCAGAAAAGCCTTGAGTGTAAATAAAAATTCCGGCGTTTGGCTCCCGGGATCCATGCAAGTATTAGGTGGTTTTTACAGAGAAAAAGGAATGTTTAGGGAATCTCTGGCAGCTTATCAAGAATCGATAGAATTAAAGCCCTCTGATTCCGGAACCTATTTAGGCCTCGGTATTACTTATTGGAAGATGAATGAATCGGCGTTGGCAAAAGCAGCCTGGGGGAGATCCATGGAATTAGATCCTGCAAATAATGATGCCAGGGGATGGTTGCTATTGGCGGGTAAGATGTCTGGTTGATTATAAATTTATGACTGAAATTTTTAAACTTTGAATGGACCTAGTACAGGCTATCAATATATTGTGAGATATTATAATCCAATAAAATAAATTTTAACTATTAATAGAAGTTCTTGTCTAAAAAAGCAAATAATTTGGAAAGAAAACAATGAATATTAATAAAACCAACTTCTTATTTTTATTTATTTTAATGACGTTTTTACTGAGCTGTGAAAATTTAGATGAAACGTCCGCAGAGTCTGATAAAATTATATTTAATGATAAGGATTTTACGGCAGATGATTGGTCACAGGAAACGCATGGGAAGTTAACCACTCCAAATTTTTCAGAAGTTTTTCCAAATGATGAAGTAAAACGGGTTGATATCATTATAAACAGTGATCGATGGGATTTAATGCTAAAAGATATGACTTCGTTACATGGAGAGCCAAATCAAGGTGGCGGACCAGGGGGAGGACCGGGTGGAGGTCCAGGGGGCGGATTAGATGATTCTGAAAATCCAATGTGGGTACCAGGAGATATATTATATAATGGTAAAAAGTGGTACCGGGTAGGTGTCCGTTTTAAAGGAAATTCAAGTTTACGAAGTTCATGGTCTCAAGGGCTGATGAAATTACCATTTAAATTGGATTTTGATGAGTTTGAAGATGAATATCCTCAAATTGATAATCAAAGGTTTTATGGATTCAAACAATTGAGTTTAAAAAGCAATTATGAGGATCGGTCATTTTTAAGAGAAAAGGTTTCTGGTGAAATATTTTATGAAGCAGGAATAGTCAGTGCGAATACTTCCTTCTGTGAGGTTTACGTTGACCACGGAGATGGGTCACAATATTTTGGGCTTTATACAATCGTTGAGGAAATGGATGACACGGTAATTAAGAATCAATTTAGTGTCTCAAGTGGGAACTTGTATAAACCAGAAGGAGAGGGTGCAAGTTTTCAAAAAGGAAGTTTTAACAAAGATCATTTTACAAAAGACACAAATGAAGATGATGCAGATTGGTCCGAGATTGAAAATCTTTTCTCTGTTCTCCACTCTGAATTAAGAACGACGGATCCTATCACTTGGGAAAAAGAGCTTGATGCAATTTTGGATACTGAAAATTTTCTCAAATACCTGGCCTATAATACGGTATTACAAAATTGGGATACTTATGGCCGAATGACACATAATTATTTCCTCTACAATGATCCTGAATCCAATAAATTAATATGGATCCCATGGGATAATAATGAGGCCCTGCAAATTGGCAAGCAAGAAGGTGCGCTTAATTTAAATTTTTCGAATTTATCAAAGAATGGGCAATGGCCATTAATTGAGTATTTATATGCAAATGAACATTATAGGTCTATCTACGATGCATTTGTAGGACAATCTATAAATGACGCTTTTAATCAAGAGCGATTAATCGCAAAATACAATACGTATTCCCAATTGATACATGACTCCGTTACGAAAGAAGAAACAGGTTACACATTTTTAAATTCAATTGGAGACTTTCAATCAGGGGTTTCTGATTTAATCAATCACGCGTCACAACGAACCGCGGCTGTTAATAATTATAAATAAAATATGGGAAAATAAAAAATCGATTCCCACTTTGATTTCAGCCTACCGAGGATTTCGCGTAATCCAGAAAGCCTTGGAGAAAGACCCTTGTCTCACGGATGCAACAAGAGTAGAAGGCTGTGTTAGCTGTCATCAGGTTTATGCAAAAGATCGATTTGATGGGTTCTCCACCTATGAAGAAGCGGCGCACGAGCATTGACCGATATTGGTTAAAACCTATAGTTCACACCAGCATATATAAATAGATTATTATAAGATTTATCTTTTAAATAATCGATATTGCATGAGAATTGAATTTTCTTTTGTATCCGCCAATTCACGCCGCCACTAAGTCGAGTTTGAAAATAATCTGCAGTTATATTTGCATATCCATATGAATAAAAGTTGTATTTAAACTAAGAACAGTTTAATATGGGTTAGTGAATACTAACAAACTTTAGGGTAGATTGAAATTATGGAAAATTACACCGAGAGACAAAACCAAATAATTCAGGAATCAATCCAATTGATTGCCGATAAAGGCATTCAAGGATTAACAATCAAGAATATATCCAAAGCGATCGGGATTTCTGAGCCGGCGATTTATCGCCATTTTGAAAATAAGAATGATATAATTCTTGCGATTATATCAACCATGAAAGAGTCAACAAATAAAGAACTATCCCAGATTGATGACAATAATGCAACCATCGAAAAAATTAAAAAAATGATTCAGGGGCATACCAATAGATTTATAAATAACCCATCATTAACGGCCATTATTTTTTCAGAAGAAATATTTAATAATAATAGTATTCTGGCCAAACCCATTCGCATGATGATGCGAATGAATCAGAATAAAATGATATCTATGATAGAAAACGGGCAAGACGTTGGTGATGTTCGCGTAGATATTAATGCAGAACAAATATCACTTATGGTCATTGGAAGCTTTCGGTTTTTGGTGAGTAAATGGCATATTATGAATTTTGATTTTGACCTAAAAAAAGAAGTCAATGAAATGCTTAATGCAATTGAGATTGTTCTAAAAACCTAAAATTTTTTACACTTAAACGTTAGTGAATGTTAACTAATAAAAGGAAATAACATGCAAAACTTACTTGAAAACATATTAAAACGTCCCATTTTGGTTCTGATGGTCTTTTTTGGAATTACAGTATTCTTCGTGTCAGCCATGAAAGACAATACGCGGATGGAAACGGATTTAGATAAATATATGCCCCAGGACCATCCTGCATTTGTCTATAGCGATCAAGCGGCTGAATGGTTTGACATTAAAGACGGAATCATTATTGCTGTGGAAAATCCAAATGGTATTTACAATACTGGAACCTTAGATAAAATCAAGAAACTCACCAAGCAATTGCAAAAAATGGATGAGATTGAGAAACAGGATGTAACATCACTTTATACGGCTGATAATATTGTTGGAACTGAAGATGGGATGGATGTTAAAGCCTTCTTTAAACGTGTTCCAAAAACACAAGAAAAATTGGATGAGCTTCAACAAAGAGTGCGTTCCAATGAAATGGTATATGGTCGGCTTGTTTCAGAAAATGAAACAGTTACTGTCATTATTGCTCGCATAAATGATGATGTATTTACACAGGAATTCTATAATGAAATTCTGGAATTGGCACATTCCTATGAAGGAGAAGAAAAAGTTCATGTAGCTGGTCGGCCCATTGTGGAAGGGACCATGGCGGTTTTAGGCCCAGCAGATATGAAACGAATGGTTCCCATCGTTTTAACCGTCATTATTTTAATTCTACTCTTTTTACTTCGGAGCGTTAAGAATACAATATTAACTATGTTGGTCGTTTTATTCAGCACCATTTGGACATTCGGATTATTAGCTGTGGTGGGGATTCCCATTTATGCAGTTTTTACAACAATTCCTGTGATGCTTATTGCTATCGGCGTGGCAGATGGAATCCATTTATTTAGTCATGTGGATTTATTTAGAGTGGAAAACCCCACAGCATCTAAAATTGATACAATACGAAATATGGTTCAAGAAATGTGGAAGCCGGTGGTGATGACTTCGGTAACAACAGCAGTCGGATTTATTTCTCTACTCACATCTCAAGTGTATCCCATCAAATATTTTGGCGTATTTACCGCATTTGGTGTTTTAGCAGCCATGTTACTTTCCTTGGTATTAATCCCTGCAGGAATGATGCTTGTAGGATTACCCAAAATTAAAAAGATCAAGGTTCATAGTGCTGATGATAAACATACAACTATTTTTGCCCATAAATTTGCTTCCGGGTTGATTAAATATAAATGGGCGACTCTCGGGCTTACAGCAGTCATTATTGTTATTGCCATTTTTGGAACAAGTAAAGTCTGGATCAATTCCAGCTTTTTAGACAAATTTGAAAAGAATAGTGATATTGTGCTTACGGATAAATTTATCAATGAGAATTTTGGCGGTACATCCACGTTAAATCTTGTTTTAGAGTCACCTAAAAAGGACATATTCAAAAATCCAGCCATGTTAGAAATCGTGGATAAAATGCAAACGGATGTTGAATCGATCGAAATTGTAGGCTCTTCTTTTGGACTTACCGATTATTTATTGCGCATGAATAAAGTGATGCATGCCGATGATGAAGCATTCAATATTATTCCCGAAACATCCGATTTGATTGCTCAATATTTGCTACTCTACGAAATGTCAGGTGATCCTGAAAATCTATGGCAAGTAACGGATTTTGATTATCAAAAATTGAATGTGACTTTTCAGCTCAAAAGTGATGATTCAAAAAGTATCAACTCGGCAATGGACAGGATTGAATCCTACAGAGACCAATTCAAAACACATAATATTGATATGAATTTTGCAGGTTCAGGTTACAAAGCGTTGGTCTTTACGGATTTGATTCTACAAGGGCAAATTGCCAGTTTACTTATGTCATTGATCATTGTTGCGGTATTATTGAGTTTCATGTTTAAAAATGTAGTGGCAGGATTAACAGGAACCGTCCCGATTATTATTACTGCGGCTATCAGTTTTGGCGTCATGGGGCTCTTGGGCATTCCATTAAGCACAACAACCGCATTGATGTCCAGTATTTCCATTGGAATTGGTATTGATTATGCGGTGCATTTTATTGATCGATATCGAGAGAATACTCGAAAAACAAAGGATATGGGATTGGCTATTCAACGCACAATGCACCATAGCGGACGCGCCATTGTATTTAATGCGGCTGTAGTAATTGCAGGATTTATGGTCATGCTATTTTCAGTATTTCCACCCAATAGAGAATTGGGATTCTTGGTTTCGCTCAACATGTTTACCAGTTTTGTGGGGACAGTAACAGTGATGGTGCTCATCATTGAACAGAAAAAACTATTTTGGAATAAAAAAAATAATACAGGAGAATAAAATGAAAATACTCAAATCAATATTAACCATCTTTATGCTGATTTCAGGAATGACATTCGCCCAAGATTTATCTGGCCTTGATGTTATTCAAAAGGTGTATGACCGTCCAACAGGAAATGATATGACAGGGAATTTGATCATGACCATAGAAAATTCGCGTGGGAATCAACGCGTCAGGGAAATCAAACAGTTTGTTAAATCGGTAAAGAATGGCGAAAAGAAAATCATGTTTTTTTTATCCCCAGCTGATGTGAAAAATACATCTTTCATGACATGGAGTTATGATGATGCATCCAAAAGCGATGATCAGTGGATTTATTTACCTGCGCTCAAAAAAGTAAAACGAATCTCCAGCGATAGCAAAGGTGATTATTTTATGGGTTCAGATTTCACTTATGATGATTTAGGCGATAGACATCCAATGGACGATACCCATACGATTTTGCGGGAAGAAGTCTTGAACGGAAAAGAAACTATCGTGATTGAAAGTGTGCCTAAAGATGAAGAATATATGTATGCGCGGACGGTGACTTGGGTTATAAAAGATTCTTGGATTGGACTCAAGAAAGAATTTTATGACGAAGATGATGATTTGCTGAAAATCCTAACCGTAGAACAAGAAAAATCATTTGGAGATGTTATCATTTTAACTAAGGTGAAAATGCATAATATGCAGAAGAATCAATTCACCATTATGGAATTTTCGGATGTTCAAATTGATAAGGGTATTCAAAATAATAAATTTTCAGAACGCATGATGAAGCGGGGGATATAATGAAAAACAAATCATTATTTTTAATTTTACTCATGGCTATGGGGACAAATTTATTTGCCCAAAATTTGGAAATAAACGGATATGTTCGTTCTTACTTGGGTGTGTTAACGAATGACACAAACGATTACTCAATTAACCAAAATACATTGGATTTGAAATTGAAACGCACCGACGATAATGTGTCTTTCTTTGCTAATCCATTTATCTATCAAACTCCCAATCAAGATGTGACATTAGGGCTTCGAGAAGCCTATATGGATGTGTATTTTGATAATATGGATTTACGGATTGGGAAGCAGCAAATTATTTGGGGTAAAGCAGATGGAATGTTTATAACGGATATTGTGTCGCCTAAAGATTTGGGAGAGTTTCTGCTTCGAGATTTTGATGAAATCCGCACCGGAATTACATCTTTGAAAGCAAATTATTATTTGGGCGATAATACAGTGGAAATGGTTTGGATTCCAACATTTACACCCACAATAATGCCGGATGAAACATCCATCTGGTCTCGTATTCCAGAATTCCCTTTACCGATTACCATTGATGAATCTCAAAAGGAAATTCCCGGACGATTAGAAAATAGCGAAGGCTTTATAAAATTCTCGGGCATGTCATCTTTATTGGATTATGAAATTATGGCAGGAAGCATGTGGGATGATGACCCGAATTTACATGTTTCACCTATTATTGAACAGGGAAATCCACAACCACTTGGATTAACACTGACACCCAAACATCATCAACTCACATTGGTTGGCGGTAGTTTTAGTTCTGAATTGGGCGGATTCATTCTTCGGGGAGAAGGGGCTTATTATATGGGAAAACAGTTTTCCGCTTTGAATCCAGACCAATTGAATTTGCCAACGAGTTTACTGGAAAAAGATTATGCGCACTATTTGATTGGGACAGATTTCTCTATCGGGACAACTCGGTTTAGCACTCAATTTATTCAGCGTGCCATTTTGGATTATGACGATTTAATTGTTCAGGATGAATTAGATAATACCATGACTTTTTTGGCAAATCGGACGTTTTTACAAGAAACACTCACACTTCAATTATTTGGGTATTTTGGGCTCAATAATGAAGATGCACTCATTCGACCTAGCGTAACTTATGATTTAGCAGATGGATTTGAAATCCTTGCCGGTGCAAATATATTTGTGAAAAATGAAGATAGCGAAAACACAGGACAGTTTGGTTATTACGATGATAATGACATGATCTATGTTAAAATGAAATACAGTTTTTAAAATGAAAGTGAAATGGAAACTAGTAACAATTGTTCTATTTATTTCGTTCGCTTATCCCATTGAAAATGACGTCCATTCTTTAACAATAAAGGTAGAAAAACTTCATAATTCTAAAGGTGTTGTCCAATTCGTTTTGTATAACAAAGATGGATCAATTCCTGATGAAAAGTTTAAAAAATATTACCGAAAACAAATTGGGACCATTGGTAAAAATAATACAGTAATTTCAATATTTGAAAATTTACCTACTGGAAGATATGCTGTAAATATTTTACATGATGAAAATAGAAACGGTGAAATTGATAAAGGGTTTATTTTACCCATGGAAGGTGTAGGATTTTCAAATTTTAATAAACTAGGATTATTCAATAGACCCAATTTTGTCAAATCGAGTTTTGAATTTCAATCGGATAGTACTTTAACTATCAAAATGATTTACATGGTGAAAAAAGGAAAATAAAATGAATAAAAAATCAATCATAATTATATCGGGAATTATTCTATTAGTCGTTGGTTTAATAATGGCTAAACACCATTATGGAGACCATGACGATCATGGTTCACGAATAGGGGAAAAGAGCGAAGTACGCGCAATAGATTGGACACCATCAACGCGAAATGCTTTAATGGAAGAAATGCGCTCTATAAATAAAAATTACCAAGAATTGGTGTCGAACCTTTCTCAAGGAGAATGGAAAAAAGTGATAGAAAATAGTCACAATATTCATTCGGCGTTTATTCTGAAACAGGAATTGTCTGAAGAAGATATGGCCGATCTACATCGAATCCTTCCGGAACGATTTATAGAAATAGATTCAAAATTTCATGACCATGCACTCAAGCTCGCCATGGCAGCGAAAGCCCAAGATGGTGAATTAGCATCTATGTATTTAGGCAAAATGATGGAAGGATGTCTCAGTTGTCATCAAGTCTATGCAAAAGATCGTTTTGAAGGATTCTCCAGCCAGGAAGAAGCGATCCATGAACATTGACTAAAACCGAAAACTTAACCCAGCATACATAAATAGATTATTATAAGACTTATCCTTTAGATAATCGATATTGCATGAAAATTGAATTTTCTTTTGTACTCTCCAATTCATACCGCCACTAAGTCGAGTTTGAAAATAATCTGCAGTCTTATTTCCATATCCATATGAATAAAAATCTGTATCAAAATATAGATTAAAATTTCTATTTAAGGATTGATCCACCCCTAGAACCACCCGTATTCCAGTTAAAAGATCGTTTCGGATAAAGTTAGTTTTGAACCGATAGGATTTTTTGTTCTTTTTATTGGGTGTTTGGTATC
>Ga0209657_1000229_pt1 | contig 39132 bp, 65 predicted proteins | sample SaaInlV_100m_DNA_FD_184650 | JGI IMG/M metagenome (GOLD analysis project Ga0209657, IMG submission 184650) | Marine microbial communities from expanding oxygen minimum zones in the Saanich Inlet - SI037_S3LV_100m_DNA (SPAdes) (version 2) | ecosystem: Environmental > Aquatic > Marine > Intertidal... | reverse complement strand
GGAAAAAAGATATGTAATTTTGTTCAAGTTTCTTTAAAAAAGGGGGAAGGTGATGCGAGGATTGGTAGAGTAACTACTTTATTGAGAACTCGAGGAGAACTTGGTCAACCTACTAAGTCAGAAAGTTATGATTTACATAATTTTGATTTTGGTGATAATATTGAACTGAGTGAAGGTCTTTTAAGTTTTATAAAAGATAAGATAGGTGATATATCTGATTATGTTAAAATGGGTGTTTCTAAAATAAAAGGATTTTTATTTAAGAAATTTAAAAAATGGTCTGATTTTCTATCTAAAAGTTTAAAGTCATTTCTTAAAAGTGATAAGTTAGTTAAGAGTATGAAAAGTTTAAATCAGTTAGCTGATAATATAGATTTAAATGAGGCAAAAGAAAAAGGAACAAAAATAACACCAGCGTTTAGAGAAGAAATGGGAAAATTTTCTTCTCTTTTAACAAAGACGGGTATTCAATCAGAATTAAATAATATTACTTCAAATGTTTCATCAATAAATAGTAGATTTGATAAAGAATTTATTAGTGTTAAAGGTGATGGTATAAATTTAAAAATTCCAATTGTTGCATTGAATAAAAAAGTTAAAAAATGGCTTAAAGATTATAAAGCTGGAACTTTATTAAAAAAACCATCACCTGCTAGAAAAGCATATAAAGAATTTAGTTCTCCTTTATTCTTAACTATTGGTAACTACTCTGCTTATGCTACAATTAATATTATGTTAAATAATATTTTAAAAGATTCTAAAGATATAAAATCTTTAACTAAAGCATTGGTTACACAAAATGCCTTGTTAGATGCAGAAGCAAAATTTGGAACTACTAATTTACCATTGTGGATTGTTTATGGTGGTGAAAAGGGTACAGTAAAATTATTAGGCACGAAGGGTGATTATAGAAAAAAAAGGGAAGACGCATTAGCTAAAGCAGCAGAGAAAAGTGAATTTCCTTTTATTGTGATAGAGATAAATGTGTCACGATCTTCAACCAAAGGATTTGAATATACTGCTGTGTATGTATATTTTCTATTTGAAATTGATGGAAAATCACAACCTAAGTATATTAGAACTGAATATAGACCAGATCAGGCGGATGTTATTTCGTTTAAAGTTGAAGCAAACAGTGTTCAAGTAGGAGTTCCTTAAATGCTATCATTTAAACAAACATTACAAGAAGATACTAATACTCATTTAGAACATCTGGAAGACGAAATAATTAATGGTGGTATGGCAGGTGCCAAGACCGCTATCTTATTTTTAAATTCACTCACAGATATGTTGAGTGGTAGTAGCACTAGCAAATTGACGGTGACGACCAAGTGGGATGGCGCTCCAGCCGTGTTTGCTGGTATTAATCCTGAGAACGGGAAGTTCTTTGTTGCAACAAAGTCTCTTTTTAATGCGACCCCTAAGATAAATTATACCAATGCGGATATTACATCCAATCATGGAACGGGTGGTCCTGTAAATAAATTAAAAGTTGCTTTAAAGTATTTGCCCGAACTCGAAATGGATGGTATTTTTCAAGGTGACATTATGTTCACTAAGGAGGATTTGGAACAAGAAAATATAGATGGGGTGATTAGTTTAACTTTTACACCTAACACAATTACATATGCTGTTCCAGATGACTCCGATTTAGCTAGTACTATACGAAAATCTAAAATAGGCGTAGTGTGGCATACTACTTATAACGGTAGTACTATTGCCGACCTTTCTGCCTCTTTTGGTGTGGATTCGAGTAAATTTACTAAAACAAAAAATGTTTGGTCTGAAGATGCTGGTTTGGATTTAGTTAATCCAAGTATGACAAAATCTGAAGTAAAAACAATTGAAGGACTTATAGCTAGAACTAAAGGTGCTTTAAAAGCTACGGGAAAATTTCTTAATGTATTAAAGAAAAATGTTAAGGATAAGAATTCTGTGCCTTACAATTTAAAGGTTTTCTTTAATACAAAAATAAGAGCAGGATTAAAATTAAAAGATACTAAAAAACTTCATAAAGACTTTGAGAAGTATTATTTAGATAAAATGGCAAAAGAAATAGCAGCAAAGAAATCTGATAAAGGTAAAGCAAAATATAAAGAGTACGAGAAGGAAGCAAAGAAATTATTTAAGAAGTATGACAAAGAAGTTTTTTTTACTTTTGCTACATATTTAGGTATTGCGGATGCAAAAGCAATGATAGTTAAACAATTAGAAAAAGTAAAAGGAATTGGGACGTTCTTAAGAGATGAAGATGGATTTAAAGTAACCGCACCAGAGGGATATGTTGCGATTGATTCTAAAGACGGCAGTGCTGTTAAGTTGGTTGATCGTCTTGGTTTTTCACATGCTAATTTTACAATAGCTAAAAATTGGGATAAATAATATGATATTGACACCACAAATTTATAGCGCATTACAGGACGTTGTTAATGAAGCAATGGGAGTTAATGTTTGTGAAAGGAAAGTTATAGAAGACATACATAAGGTGTATGTTGATAATATTAAAGAGAAGGATAATAACTGGGAGGAAATATTAAAAGGTAATGACTACTATTGACACTGATAGACTGTTTAGAGTGAGATCAAGATTTTGCGCAAGGTGTAATGCAACTTTAAGGTATCAATGTGAGTGTAATCCGAGAGATGCAATGGCATGGCAAAGAGAAAATATATTTCATATGGGCAAAAGATATAAAGGTAAACGGGCTTTAGAATATTGCAACGAGGAGATAAAGATGAAATCATTTAAAGAAGTAATTAACGAAGAAGAATTTACTAGCAAGACTTTTGGGTCGTATAATCGATTGATTGGAAGTGATCATTGGCATGAGAAAAATTTAACAAAGAAATCCAAAGACCTTCAAAAGAAATTTAAAGTGAAAGTAGGATCAACAATAGTGAGAAAAACGCGTCGTCTCGAGCAGTGCTTTCGGGCGCACGAAATAATATTATAAAATTTATGGTAGCAATGGGATACGCCAAAAAAGATGCAGAAAATGATATCTAACACAGGAGACAGCAAAAGATGAAAACATTTAAAGAAATGACAGCAGGACAAAAAGCATATCGAGAGTTTTTCGATAAGAAGCTTGCTCAATGGAAAGTTAAAAGTCCAGCTGAGCTTTCTGATGAAGATAAGAAAAAGTTTTATAATGAAATTGAAAAAGAGTGGGATAAAGATAAAGACTAATGCTTACGTTTAAGAACTTCGCATTAAAAGAGGCTATGGAAAAAACAGCGGTTTTTGCCTTTGGTCGTATGAATCCGCCAACGACTGGACATGCCAAACTTATTAAAAAAGTAATGAGTGAGGCGTTTACCGCTAAAGGTGTCCCTATGATTTATCCATCTAAAACAGAGGATAATAAAAAAAATCCATTAACGTTTAAAACAAAGGTGGCAGTTCTTAAAGATGTCTTTGGTGATATTATAAATACTTCTAGAGATATCAAAACACCATTTGATGTGTTAGATAAGTTAAACTCAAAAAAGTTTGTTAAGGTGATGTTTGTGGTTGGTAGTGATAGAGTACAAGAATTTGAAAAGAATATGACCAAATTTGTTAAGGAAAAATTAACAAATATTAAAGACTTCACAGTAGTCTCCGCAGGTGAAAGAGATCCTGATGCTGAGGGAGTTACTGGTATTTCCGGTTCTAAGATGAGAGAATATGTAACAAAAGATAAATTTAAAAAATTTGCTGATGGATTAATGACCAAAAATACTAGATTAGCGAAAAAGGTTTTTAAAGAATTGCAAAAAAGAATGAAATAAGAACGTTTAATTCACAAGGGAGGAAGAAGTTATGCATCCGCATTTTTGCAAAGTATTGTTTTTCGTGATGGGCTGGGGTATTGCTGGTTGGTTGTATCATTAATCATATTAAATTAATTTATTAGGAGAAAAAAAATGGAAGCAATGATTTTGAGTTGGGCAGAGACCCAGTCTTGGTGGCATATTGTATCAACGGTAGTTGTAATTGCCAATGGTATTACTATGACGCTGAAGGATAAGTATATGGAAGACATTCCTTTATTGGGAAAAATCTACCCTGTTCTTAATTGGTTGTCGTTGAACATTGGTAATAATAAAAATGACGCCACCACGAACGGTAAGTAATTATTTAACCAAAATACAATTATGGGTACGGGAGCAGCTTTGTCCGCAATGGTCATGTTGCTCTCCTACCGATATTGAAAGGAATGTTATGAAAGGAAAAATAGCAGCTTATCATTCTGGCTCTGGACAAGTTTTATCTGAAGGTCATGCATATAATTTTCATATAAATATTGTACAAGGACAGATTACAAATGGTACTGAAGTTGAATTTGAAGTTAATGAGAATGGAAAATTAAAAGTGATTTATGGAAATGGTGCTGAACCTCAGCGGGTTCCAAAAATCAAAAAAGAACGCAAAAAACCAAAAACAGTAGGTAAAATGTTTTTAACAGAGGAGGAATTCGAATGAGTTCATGGGGAGCAACAACGACCGATGAGGCAAAACCAAAGTATTTAACAGACGTTGAAAAACGTGATGTATATGCAACGACAGCTGGATGGACTGCTGCGGCTGGTGGAAATCCGGACGGAGCTAGAGAAGTATTAGTTGCTATTAGAAATTTGTCAGGTGGAACAGCAAATACAGCAAAATTGGCTGCTGCTACTGTTTCTTCCGTTAACTGGAATATCGATACGTTTGATAAGTCAGCTGGTGGAACATTATCAATAACAGTAAATTACAATGAAGCAGTAGATGTTGTCACAACTGGTGGAACACCAACTATGGCAGTAGCAGGAACAGGTGGAAGAAATCATGTACTAGATTACTCAACAGGAACTGGTACAAACCGTTTAACTTTTATCGAGCCTATAGCTGCCGCTAATGCTGCAACCAATGCTGATGATGTATTGTCAGTAGCTGCGCAGAATATAACATTAAATAGTGGTACGATTCAAGATAAGGGCACTTCTACTAACGCACAAGTTGCAGTTAGTGCTGCCCAAGGTACAGCTGCAGGAACAATTACAGTTGTTGCATAGTTTAGTGGATTGCCACGTTAAAAACAATATAGGAGATATGGCTGATGAAAAAGCTGTTATTTTTATTATGCTTTTTATGGATCAGCGACGCTCAGGCCATTGAACCGAAAGTTCCACAAGCAGATACTATAGAAGTAAATGAAATAATTGATTGGGTTCCAGAAGAAGTTCCCCGCACAGTAACTTTTTATATAGATACTGATGGGGATGGATTAACCAATATTAGAATTGCATATTCATTGATTGAAGCTTTACCATGCAAGACAAATTGTGTGCATGTGATAACGGATAATGGAGATCATTGGTTACTTCCAGCACCCGGTATAAATTATTATGTAATAAAAGAATGGATTATGTTTAAATATAAAGATGATGAAGAATGGCGCGGTGAGCATACAACCTCTGATTGGATATTTTTATATCCAATGTATGAGGATTGGTATGACAAAAAATTCTTGAAATTATGGCCAGATATGGCACCATAAAGAATGAGGGATTTATGAGTATGAGATTTGAACAATTGACGAATGGTAATTATATGATGTATGCATTATTACATTATGATAATCCCCATTGTAAAGATATTCAAGAATTTTTTGAAGATGTCAAAAGACTTCATTATATTCGTAGACTGTTTAAAAGGTATAAGGATGATAATATTTTAAAAGAAAGATTAATAATTAATCATCTTGTTACCTTTTATAATGTTTTTGAAAATAAAGCAGCGACGCGAATATTATTTCATAGAATAGAAAAGAACTTTCATTCAATGTTAAAGACATTCCTAATATTTTTAAATAGGATGCCTACTGACCAATATGCTGACATACCATTAGACGATGAAATAATTACAAAACTAAGGGGAGTTAATTAATGTCGGGCATTGTCGATACCTACATCACATATAGAATTATTACCACACTTACCATGGACTGGGATGAACAAAAGGCCTATGAGTATGGTATTATTGATAAGAAAGGTAAAGTATTAAGGAAGTATAAAGAACTAAAAGATCGAAAAGAAAAGGATTCTTATTCAATATTAATTCGTTTTATTTTTAACTTGAAACGATTAATGGAAAAGATTCCGGGTGGAAAATCTAAGATTGGTTCTTATGCTATAGCTGCATTAGTGTTTCTTCGAGAAGAAGCAGATGATGAAAAATTAAAGAAACTTATTTCCGAAAGGTTGGACTATGAAAAAGAAAAATGAGGATGCCCCTGTAAATTCTACTGGTCCTGCTGTTCCGGGTACTGGTTCTGATGTAGCACATTGGAAGAAGAAAAAGAAGAAAAAGGTTTCTGATGTAACAAAGAAGTATAAGGATAAGAAAGATTCAACTTGGGATTCAACTTGGGAGTCTGTTGAAGCGCCTGTTGATGTTCCTGTAAAGGCACCAGTAATTGAACCTGATACTACATTTGCAAGTATGCCAGTATTTAAAGTTGATGGAAAAGATTTTGCTAAGTGCAGATTTGGTAAAACTAAATTTTCTAGATGGTCAAGACATATTGATACAAAAAGTAAAATTGGTTTGAGAATTTATAATTATGCAAAAAAGAATCCAAGCAAATCAATTATAGTACAGCATCAAGATTCGGGACATATGTTATATTTGAGAAAATATAGAAGTCCTAGTGGTGGTAAATCTGGAATCATGGTTAAAAAAGGAGATAAGAAATGATTGGATCAATCATAGGTAACGCTTTAGGACTTGGTTTAAAAATCATGGACAAGGTGGAAAAGAATTCTGATAAAGCAAGTTTTGAGGAATTCAAAGCACGAAAAAAAGAAATGGATAAATCATTAGGGGATACTGATGTAGAAGGTATCGACTCAATGTTTGAATATTTAGCCGAAAGAGCCCGTGGTGGAAATACGGGACGAAAGGGATAATATGAAAAACATAATGCTGGGATTTTGTTTAATAGTTTTTGTTGGTTGTGCAAACAGTAATGCATATGAAAGACCTACAGTGAGAATTGTTGGTGAAGCTCAAATGACCAAGCTACCGAATGGTAATTATGAAGTAACACCTAGATGGATTAAAGATCGGTTTAATGCCGAAAATTCCATGCTTAAGCAATTAGAGGACTGTAGAGAGGATGGAAAATAAGCCACCAAAACCAGGCATAGAACATCAATCACGAGCTAGCTGTGATTTGCAATCACGAGCTTCTGAAACACAAATACTTGCTTTAAGAAAAGATATAGAACACCTACAGTATGTTATTAAAGAATTGGAAGGGCAATGTATATTTATTAAAGACCATTTTTCAACAAAGAATAGCGAACGATTAGATGATATTAAACGCTTACATGAGAGGATGGATAATCATTTGCAGGGGGATGTAGAATTCCACGAAAGCGTCCGTAAAAAGATTACATGTAGATTTGATATTCTCGATGAACGTGTAAGGCGCGTAGAAAAATGGAAATGGGCGACTTGGGGTGGAATGGTTGTCGTTGGCGCTTTAATCGGCGCTTTATTGTCGACTTCCTCGCCAATTAAAGGCTTAAGTCTCATGTAATATTTTTCCTTGTTATTTCACATTTATTATGATATAATTGGACTATGGAAAATAAAAAAAGACAATCAAACGCTAGATGTGCTATGATGTTAATAGCTCTATCTGGCGTTTTCGTTTTTATAGGATTGTTAAAAATGATGGGAGTATTTTGATTGGGCATTGTTAAATTAGAACAATATGAATATAAATGTGAAGAATGTAAATATTCTTGGGTATTAACTAATCCCTCATGTAATAGAGCATATTTTTGTCCTAATTGTGGTAAGCAACAACCAATCATATCTTTGTTTGGTGAATACAAAGAAGTAGAATCAATACATTATAAACTTGGTAGTGATATGTAGTTTTGGGGGATTTGATGAGTAGCGCTTATATTGATGTGAAGTACATTAATTTATGTTCAAGTGGTTTAGATAAGTTTAAACAGAACAATACTAATCTTTGGAATTTTCGCTGTCCTATCTGTGGAGATTCTCAAAAGAATAAAAACAAGCGACGTGGTTTTATATATGAAAAGCAAAACAAATATTTTTATCGATGTCATAATTGTGATTTTGGTGCAACATTTAGTACATTTTTAGAAAAAGTTAATCCTGTTTTACATAAAGAATATATAACTGAAAGATATAAGGAGAAACAATATGACCCTCAAACCATTCTTCCAAAATTCAATTTTATTCCTAAATTCAATAATGTCTTGGCAAACTTGGAGCCTTGCTCACGACTTGCACAGGACCATCCAGTATACAAATACTTACAAGAAAGATTAATACCGGTTAACTGTTTTAGTAAACTTTATTTTTGTACGAAATTTAAAGAGTGGACAAATACTATTGTTCCAAATAAATTTCGATCATTAAAAGATGATACACCGAGATTGGTGATTCCATTTTTTGATGAAAATAATAACGTCATTGGTTATCAAGGTAGATCGTTTGATCCGAAGGACCAATGCAAATATATAACAATTAAACTCGAAGGAGTAGATAATTTAATCTATGGTCAAGAGCGCATAGATAATACAAAAATTAAATATTGTGTTGAAGGACCTTTAGATAGTTTATTTTTGCCTAATTGTTTGGCATCGGCAGGATTAAATTTTAAAGGTATTGTTTGCGACGTCATTGTCTTGGATAATGAAAGGAGGAATATCCAAATAGCAGATGCACTAAATAAAGTAATTCAAAATGGTTATAGTGTTTGTATATGGCCTGATAGTGTAAAGGAGAAGGATATTAATGAAATGATTATCAGTGGAAAAACTACTGATGAGATTGTAGAGATTATAAATCATAATACCTACTCAGGACTACAAGCAGATTTTCAACTGTCTCAATGGAGACGATGTTAGGAGAACACGATAATGCTTTTAACCGAAGAACAAACCAAGTATTATTTAACCGATATGATTAACCACTATGGAGAGAAAAAGCAGGACTCAGTAACTAGTGAAGCAGAATATAAACAAAAAGCTTTTGAAGATATGAAGATAGTATTATTTGGAGATGATTACGATGAAGACAGAAGAAAGAAAGTTGCATGAATATGGTTTTGTAAGACTTATTGATGTAATGGGTGATGATAATTGTATTGCAGATGCAGCTCGGGTTTCTTATGGAAAGGGGACCCGGACTGCGTCCGACAATAGAAATTTAATTCGTTATTTAGTTCGACATAAACACACCTCACCGCTTGAGATGGTATCTGTTAAATTCCATCTCAAACTTCCTATATTTGTAATGCGGCAATTAGTGAGGCATAGAACTGCATCTCTTAATGAGTATTCCGGACGATATTCTATTATGTCTGATGATTGTTATATTCCTGAACCAGATTATATTCAACCACAATCGAAAGTAAATAATCAAGGACGTGGTGGTGATATGTCTGAGGGATGGAGAAAAAGATATAGTCAAACACTTTATAGTGCAGTTACTAAGGCTTTCGTGGCTTATAAGTATTTGATCGGTAATGAAACAGTATCACATGGTGGATTAACAAGAGAGTTGGCAAGAACAGTTTTACCAGTATCGAACTATACAGAATGTTATTGGAAAATTGACTTACACAACTTTTTTCATTTTTGCAGACTGAGAATGGATAGTCATGCACAACAAGAGATACAAGATTATGCAAAAGTAATGTATGAGTTGGTAAAACCAAAAGTACCAATAGCAGCAGAAGCCTTTGAAGACTACAGCCTAAATAGTGTATCCCTTAGTAGAATGGAATGGGATGTAATAAAAAAACATCTATTAATTAATACAAATGTTCTTAATGAAACTGATTTTAATATGGGCAAACGTGAGTGGCAAGAACTAAAGGATAAAATCAAATGATAGAATATTTTTCAACACCAGACCATCAAGTAGCTTTAATGGCCAATATTTTATCTGTATGGGCAGCGTGGTTGTTTACGAAAAAACATGATTGGGGTGTATGGGTTGGAATGGTAGCAGAAGTTTTTTGGGTGTTGTGGATTTATGAAACTGACAAATGGGAAATATTACCCGTCGAATTTTTAGCATTTATGATTTATTTATATGGTTGTATTATACAAATGAGAGGGAGAAAAATTAGATGAGCTTACCAACAATTTACCAACAATTCATACACCTGAGTAGGTATGCTCGGTGGTTAGACAAAGAAGAAAGAAGAGAGTCTTGGGAAGAGACTGTAAAAAGATATTTTGATTTTTTCGAGAAACATTTAGAGGGAAAACCAAATGTAAAAAGAGATCGAAAAATCTTAGAGCAAGCCGTGGTAGAACAAAAAATAATGCCTTCAATGAGATCATTAATGACCGCAGGAGATGCATTACTAAGAGATAATGTTGCAGGCTATAATTGTGCATATTTAGCTGTTAATAGGCCACGAGCATTTGATGAATGTTTATTTATTTTAATGTGTGGAACAGGAGTAGGTTTTTCTGTAGAGCGCAGAGAGGTAGAAAAACTTCCTGAAGTTCCAGAAGAATTATTTGATACAGATACTACTATAGTTGTTGCTGATTCAAAGATAGGATGGGCAAAGGCATATAAAGAATTAATTCATATGCTATATTCTGGTCAAATACCTAAATGGGATACGTCTAAAATTCGAAAAGCGGGAGAGCGTTTAAAAACTTTTGGTGGTCGATCTTCGGGTCCTTTACCATTGGATAATCTTTTTCGTTTTACGGTTGAAACATTTAAATCATCGGTTGGTAGAAAGTTATCGTCGATCGAATGCCATGATATTATGTGTAAGGTAGCAGAGATAGTTGTAGTTGGAGGGGTGAGAAGGTCAGCATTAATTTCTCTTTCTAATCTCACAGATGAACGAATGAGGAAAGCAAAGTCTGGTCAATGGTGGTTAGATAATACACAACGTGCATTGTCAAACAACTCTGTAGCATATACAGAGAAACCAGATGTTAACATATTTCTTAAAGAATGGATGTCGTTAATTGAATCCAAATCGGGGGAACGTGGAATCTTTAATAGAGTGGCTGCAAAAAAACAAGTTGAGAAACTTGGTGATCGTAGAGATCCTAATTATAGTTTTGGTACTAACCCTTGTTCCGAAATTATACTAAGAGACAAAGAATTTTGTAATTTGACCGAAGTGGTTATTAGATCAGATGACACACCTACCACACTTAAAGAAAAAGTTAAGCTTGCAACTATACTTGGTACTTGGCAAGCTACTTTAACTGATTTTCGTTACTTATCAAAAGAATGGAGAACAAATTGTGAGGAGGAAGCATTACTGGGTGTATCATTAACGGGTATTATGGATAATCCATATACAAACGGTACAAAAGATAAACTTTCTCACCTCTTAAATTGCATGAAGAAAATTGCAATTGAAACAAATAAGAAAGTAGCAAAACAACTTGGTATTAATCCAGCCGCAGCTATTACATGTGTTAAACCATCTGGAACTGTATCACAGTTAGTAGATGCGGCTTCGGGTATTCATGCAAGACATTCACCATATTATATTAGAACTGTGAGAGGAGATAAGAAAGACCCTATTTGCCAGTTTATGGTAGAACAGGATGTTCCACATGAATCAGATGTAACGAAACCAGAACATACATGGGTATTTTCTTTTCCTTTTAAAAGTGCAAAGGATGCTATATGTCGGCAAGATAGAACTGCTTTAGAACAATTAGAGTTTTGGAAGTTATATCAAGAAAATTGGTGTGAGCACAAACCTTCTGTTACTATAACAGTTAAAAATGATGAATGGATTGAAGTTGGGGCATGGGTATTTGCAAACTTTGACATGATATCCGGCATTTCTTTTTTACCACACACAGACCATACATATAAACAGGCACCATATCAAGATTGTACTAAAGAAGAATATGATGCCTTTGTATTACCAACAACAATTGATTGGAAGGATTTAGCTAAATATGAACACGAGGATCATACACGAGGGTCACAAGAATATGCTTGTACGGGTGATAAGTGTGAGATTGTCGATATAGCAACGGAGGCCAATTAGATGGAAGACGGTGAATACGAAACAAGATTTTATTGTGATGCATGTTCACATAATTTTTGTATGGAAGTAGATGAAGATATGCCAGAACCAAAATTTTGCATATTTTGTGGTTCACCGGTATACACACGAACAGAGGAGTGGAATGGTGAAGATGAATTTCCATTTGAGGTTTAATGTCAAAAAAATCTAAACAAAAAGGTAAGAGCTGGGAAAGAGATGTTTGTAATTATCTTTCTGAGCTATATAATGAATCGTTTATCCGAGTTCCCAATTCAGGAGCATATGTTGGTGGAAAAAATGAATTCAGAAAAGATTATCTCTCCGAAGAACAGATAAAGTTGTCGCGTGGTGATATCATTCCTCCACCGAAATATCCGTACTTCTTGGCTGAGTGTAAGAACTATGCAGAGTTTCCTTTTCATCAGTTAGTAACAAAGGGGCGAATTTCTTTACTGGATTCATGGATAGAACAAGTGGAACATGATATAACATCCCATGAGGATTGTTGGTTATTATTTATTAAGATTACTAGAAAAGGTACATATATATTATATCCAACACGTAAACTTGGGATACATTTAAATCATGGTGTGAAATACGGAAGTTATTGGTTTTGCGACATGGAGTATTTTTTCAGTTGTTATAAAGATGAACTTGATTTGAAATGGAGAAATTATGGTAGAGAAGCAGAAGAAAATCAATATAGCATTTAATGGTTTTGGTAGGATTGGTAGAAATTTAGTTCGTAAATTAATATCTGATACACGATACAATATTGTTGCTATTAATGCAAGATCAACGGTTGATGTGAGAGCACATCTGTTTAAGTATGATTCGGTTCATGGTAGGTATAAAGGAGACATTAGCTATGAATTGGATAATTTAATTATTGATGGACACACAATTCCAAATTTTGATAGAAGGACACCATCCAAATTACCTTGGGGTGAATTAGAAGTAGATTTTGTTATTGACTCTACAGGTAAATTTACAAACAAACATGATCTTGAACAACACATAGAAGCTGGTGCAAAGAATGTTATTGTAACATCACCAGCCAAAGATGTTGATGCTACATTAGTATATGGTGTAAATGAAAACGATTATAAAGTAAAAGAACATAATATCATTTCAGCATCCTCTTGTACTACTACTTGTTTAACACCGATATTAAAAATATTGCAAAAGAATTATGGTATTAAACATGGTACTATGACTACAGTCCATTCTTATACAATGGGACAATCATTATTGGATTCCTCCAATGCTGATTTAAGAAGAGCAAGAGCTGCCTCTACTTCTATTATTCCAACATCTACAGGCGCCGCACAGAATGTGGGAATTGTCATTCCAGAATTAGAAGGTAAATTAGATGGTCTTGCAATTCGTGTTCCAGTACCAAATGTATCTTTATTAGATTTAACACTTGAGCTTGAGACAGATACTACTATGGAGGATATTATAGAGTTATTTGAAAAGGAGAAAAAACTTCATGGTATATTATGTATTTCATATGAACCGTTAGTGTCTATAGATTATATTGGTAATTCGTGTTCCGCTATAGTTGATACCCTCGCCTCTAAAATGGTTAATAAACGCCTCCTACAATTGATTGCTTTCTATGACAATGAATACGGATATTGCTGTAGAGTGTTGGATTTAATGGCTTTTATAGCTAAAAAGCTATATAAACCCCCAACACCAAGTAAATAAAGGAGTTATAACTCCTTACTTTATAACGGGTTATAAAGCTGTTTATAACGGGTTATAAAGCTGTTTATAACTAGTTATAAAACAACAAGTTATACTGGCGCTTTTTCCGTGACATTCCTATCCTTGTGTGTTATAATAATAGTATATTTAATGAGAATGAGGATAATTATGAATTGGATATTATATGTAATGTTAACAGTGTCGGTGCAAAATTCGGCAATTCCTTTAGAACATAAATTTCAGTTATCATTTAATAATAATGAGCAATGTACTGAAATGAAAAAGGTGTTTGATGTTGGGGTATCATTTTTTCGTTTAGCAAATAAAAGTGATATCAAATATGAAGGTACTTGTAAACTAGTGGTGCTGGGTGAAGAAGGTCAAAGAACTTAATATATTATGAAAGGAAAAAGATAATGAGTATTTGGAAAAAGATGGATAATGATGGAGATGCATTTTTTGATGATGATGAAGAATTACGTCTTAACCACGAGGAATATGAACAGTGGTTAGATTCCTTAGAGGGTGACGGAACTGATAAAGAAAAGTATGATAGAGAAATGGCCAAGCAGGCTGAGTATCCTGAAGTGGTGGTTCAATCATCAAAATACACAATGACATATAGTAATAATTGAGGTGAGTATGATTAGTTGGATAGTTGAAGACTGGAAAAATAATAGGTTTAGGTTATTTTGTGAAACAATAGGTTCGTTATGTTTTATTAGTATTTATGTTTTAATGGCATGGCATGGTGATGATGTTTCTATTTTGAATATATTTTTAATTCAATTAGTAGGTTCAACATTACATATTATTAACGCCTATATGAGAAGTAGTCTTAATTTAATTGTTTTAAATGTGATAGTAATAGTGATTGCAATCTTTGGAATTGGGAGATTAATATGAAAAAGACAGAATATGATATAATGAGATGTCAGGATGGTGTTACAAGAGCGGTTCCAATAATAGATGGTTCTATGGTTGATCCATCTATTAAGATTATGGAAGAACAAAAGGCAGAAGAAATAAAGAAAGACGAAAAACCTAAACGCGTAATTAGTATCCAAGATCGTTTGCAAAGTAAAGTGGAAGATATGATATCCGCCGTTGAAGGAAAGGTGGATGATTTTATTGACAGTGGTTATAAGATAAAGTATGAAGCATATAACCACTTATTAGAAATTGGTTGTAAGGCGGCACATGCTAGAAAAATGAGACCGATGTATCTTGATTGTTATAATGAATTAGTAGATGTTTATAATAAAGATGATGAATATCTTATGGAAGCATGGAGTCATCTTAAACCAAAAGAAAGTAAGTTAATGATGGATTTGTATGGTACTATTTTAGATGATATAGATCGCATTATTAAGAATTCTACAGCACAGCGCAAACCACGTAAAAAGAAAACATTATCAGCTACACGTCTTGTTAATAAATTAAAGTATCAAGAGGAGTATCCTGATCTTCGATTAGTTAGTATTAATCCTGAAAAAATTATTGGGGCAAAAGAATTATGGGTATATAATACTAAGTCTAATCGTCTTGGTGTTTACCATGCAGAGAATACTGTTAGGGGATTTAGTATTAAGGGATGTACTATGCAACACTTTGATAAAACTGAATCGGTAGAAAAGAAAGCAGGTAAGCCAAAAGACACACTTGCTGTTTTGAAAAAAGGTACTTTGAAGAAAACATTAAATAATTTGAAAACGTCTGAAAGACCGTTAACGGGGAGGATTGGTAAAGATACGGTTTTGCTAGGTGTATTCTAGTGAAAGATAAATATATACAAGCGCATTTAGCTGTCGCAAGAATATATGGACAACTTTCAACAGCTGTTAGATTACAAGTTGGTTGTATCATTGTAAAGAATGATAGGATTATTTCTATCGGGTATAATGGTATGCCCTCTGGTCATTCGAATGTTTGTGAATCAGATGGCCATACAAAACCAGAAGTTCTTCATGCGGAAGCTAATGCGATAACTAAGTTGGCAAAATGTACTGAGTCAGGTTTAGATGCAGATATGTTTTGTACTTATGCACCATGTGTTGATTGCGCTAAGTTAATATTACAGTCTGGTATTAGGAAGTTTTATTATGAAGAAAGTTATAAAAATGAAAATGGTATTGAGTTATTAAAAAAGTATGGGAACGTAGACATACGACATTATAAAGGAGCACCATGATACTTCTAGATTTTTCAAATATTATTGTTGGTTCAATAATGGTCGCACATAAAATACCAGATGAGGAACGATTTGGTGAGGATTATATTCGTCATTTGGTATTGAATAGTATCCGGTCATATAGAACTAAATATAAAAGTCAATATGGCGAGATTGTTATTTGTTGTGATCAACATGCCAGCTGGCGGAAAGAACCTTTTCCATATTATAAAGCACATAGGAAAGCAGAAAGGACTAAACAAAAAGAAGAAAAGGGGATGGATTGGAAAGCTTTATTTGAAACAATTAATAAAATTATCGAAGAACTTGATACATACTTTCCATATAAAGTTATAAGAATAGATCATGCAGAGGGAGATGATGTTATTGCAGTGTTATCTAAATATGCAAATAATGACTTAAAAGAGAAAACTTTGATTGTTTCTAGTGATAAGGACTTCTCTCAACTGTATAAATATAAGTCTATACGGCAATATTCTCCTATGAAGAAGAAAATGCTTAATGGTATAGATCCATTTGAGTATTTGAAAGAACATATTATACGCGGGGATAAAGGTGATGGTATTCCGAATATATTGTCAGCGGATAATACAATGGTCGAGAAGATAAGACAAAAGCCAATTTCAAAAAAGAAAGTGGCTACTTGGATGACACAAAATCCACAGGTTGACTTTAAAGATGAAATGTTACATGGCTGGAATAGAAATCAAGTATTGATAGATTTTGAATATATTCCAACTAGTATTGCTGATGGGATCTTGTCGGAATATAAAAAAGATAAAGTATATCAACAAGGCAATTTAATGAATTATTTTATTACAAATCGATTGAAATATTTAATGGAAAACATGGAGGAATTTACAAGATGACACCAATGATATCTGAATTATTTGAAGAATTTGAACAATTGAAAACACGAAAGCAAAAAGCAGAGTTTTTAGAAAAGTATAAACAGAATGCTATGCTTAAAGCAGTATTGCAGGGTACATTTGACCCTAATATTGACTGGTGTATTGAGGTTCCTTCTTACACACCGGATGATGCTCCTCTAGGATTGAATCCTTCAACTTTGTATATGGAGATACCTAAGTGTGCTGTATTTGTAAAAGGACATCCTAAGAGCGTAGGTGTAAAACCAAAACGACTGAAAGAGTTATTGATTCAAGTATTGGAGTCTATGCATCCAGCTGAGTCCATGATATATGAACAGATGATGAAAAAGAAACTTAAAGTGAAAGGATTAACAGAGAAACTCGTATTAGAAGTATTTCCAGATTTATATAGAAAGGTATAAGCTAATGGATGAATCCAAATTAAACACGACTGTTAGATACAAAGCGAAAGGAAATAAGACTTTTAAAAAGTATGATGCTTTAGTTTTGGAAGCAGTTAAAGAAGATTATATTACTGTTGAAGTCAAAAGTATGTCTGATTCTCCTATAAGATTAAGTTGGAATGATCCAGACTTTACTGGAGATGTGTTTGGTAATAAATTTGAATGTTCATATGAATTCGAAAGGTCTTTTACTGCAAGAGCAGTAGTGACTTCGGATGGCGGGGCACCCTCAGAGAGAATTAAACGTAAAAGGAGTGGGTATCCAGTAAAAAGATGAAAGGGAATAATTATGTATATTTCAAAATCAAATCCTATCGTTCAAGCAATTCGAAGCGACGAAACAAATCTGTCTCGGGCTTATAAAGAACATCGAATAAGTTTGAGACAGTACTCTAGAACCTTTTTCCCAACTAAACATCTTATCACACGTTGGTTTAATATATTAAATGAGGAAATTTTTAATAATGAAGTACATCCTTTTTATGAGATTGAGATTATACAAAAAAAAGGATGTCATGCGGAACATATTCCGTATGAAGAATCAGATGGAAAGGTATATGGTGTCTTATCCATAGCCGATCGCTTTATTAACAAGAATGAATTTTTATTTACATTAGCACATGAAATGGTTCATCAGTGGCAATGGATGACTTTGAATAAAACAGATCATGGTGAATCATTTTTTAAATGGAAAAATAAATTTGCTAAGTTTGAAATACCTTTAGGAGTTAGTATATAATGCCATTATATGATTATGAATGTTCAAAATGCAAGACACGTTTTGAAGAGTTTCAAACTATTGCAGAAATGGATATACCATTAAAACGAAAATGTCCTAAATGTTCTACAAAGGGACGGATTTTACGTATTATTGGAAGTCCACGACCTATTGATCCAGTTTTTTTAGAAAACACTAAAGGCTTAAAGAAACCTACTAAAGCTTTTAATGAGAGGCTACATGCCATTAAGAAAAAGTATAATTCTAATTTTGATATTCGAGATTAGTGGATTGCCACGTTAAAAACAACAAAAGGAGTAGAAATGTTTTATCGAAAAATTATTGTCATAGCTGTGAGTATTTTATTATATTCGACAATAAGTAGTGCAAGTCATACACCCAGTACTCGGGTGATTGAAAAAGTTATGCCAGCAGTTGTTGAGGTTATATCAGAAAATAATTCTGCAAATCCAGCATCAGGTGGTTTTAAATTTAGACAAAAACGCGGACCTGATAAGTTTGAGGGTAATGAATCTACACGATCGGGGTCTGGTTTTGTTATTTCTAAAGAGGGATATGTTATTACAAATGCCCATGTTATATCAAATATAACTAATAATCGTGGTATTGTTCATTTGAGATTTAAAGATAACAAACAATATGACGCCGCTGTTATTGGTTATGATACAGAGTCAGATATTGCTGTATTGAAAATAAATAATCCACTTAACCTCCAATTTCCTTTTGTTGTTTGGGGAAAGACACCAGAAATTGGATCGCAATCTATTGCAATAGGTTCACCAATGGGTTTATCTTTCACGACAACGTTTGGATATATATCTGCTTTAAATAGGCATGTGCCTAATACGCCAAGTTATGTTCCCTTTATTCAAACTGACACTTCTATAAATCCGGGTAATTCAGGAGGACCTTTGTTTGATGACCATGGTGATGTAGTTGGTATTAATACTATGGTTATGACAAATAAGGGTGGAGGAGGAAGTATTGGGCTTGGATTTGCTATTGATGGTGATTATGCACAATATATTATTAAACGATTAAAAACAGGTGAAAAGATAAAACGTCCTTTTATTGGTGTTTTATTTCGTGAAATTAATAAAAAGGATATTATTAAGTTTAAAGAAAAATATGGAAGTTTAAAAACGGCATTTAGGTATCCAGAATTTGGCACTGGTATATTTATAGAAAAGATTGTTCCAAATGGACCTGCTTTTGGTATATTAAAAATGGGTGATGTTCTTTTAGAACTTGATGGCTCATCAATTCATCCTGCATCATTTGCAAGAGTTATCGTAAAGAAATCACCGGAGGATAATATAGTTTTAAAAGTATTACGTGCTGGAAAAACTATGATTGTTAACGTTATATTGGGATATAGAGAATCTACTAAAAAATGAAGCAGTTTAACCACGTGAAAGATATTGATGATATACAAGTCCCTCATCGAGAGGTAATGGATGGGAGAAGGGTATATGTAACACCGAATGGTCATACATATCCTTCTATTACATCTATTCTTGGTGCACAACCTAAACCAAGCCTTGATGAATGGAGAAAAAGAGTTGGTGATGAGGAAGCAGATAAAATAATGAAAGAGTCTGCTAAATTAGGAACTGACGTACATGACCTATGTGAGAGATATTTGTATAATCAAAATTTATTAATGATTGATGATGAAGCCCGAAGTGTGTTTAATCGTTTAAGGTTTTTGCTTGGTAATATTGATAATATAGTTGGATTGGAAATTCCATTATATAGTGATATATTAAAGATAGCAGGAACGACTGATTGTATTGCAGAATATAATGGTGTATTGTCCGTTATAGATTTTAAAACATCAAAGAGGGCAAAGAAAGAAGAATGGATTGAGGATTATTACATCCAAGCCTTTTTCTATTCAGCAGCATTCTTTGAGATGACCGGTGCAATACCAGAACAAATTGTAATATTAATAGCAGTGAGGGAATCTTTTGAGGTGCAGGTATTTAAAAAGCCTTTTAAGGAAATGGATACTTATATAGGTAGACTGATAGAGATTATGAAACAGAATCCGCAAGTAATAAAAATAGGATAGAGGAGAAGTGCTATGGCTGAAGAATTCAATTTTGATGACTATGATGACGATATGGATTTCGGTTTTAATACTGTTGATGAAGCAGAAATCGAAGAAGTGGAGAAGGAAATTCAAAGCAGAATTGCCGATACGAAAGGAGTCGCATCAGGTGACTTAGAGGATAAAATTGATAAGTTAATTGCGATCCGAGAGGGCGATGAAACACAATTGGATGTTTTGAAGAAAGAACATAAAGATGATTTATTGAAAGTTGAAAAGATGGTTATGCCTTTGTTATATAATTTGATGAAGAATCCTGAGGATGTTTATATTAAATGGCCTAATAGGAAAGAGATTATTCAGAAACAAATTAATAAGATAGTAGCCGTAACCCGAAAATCATAAGGAGAATCATTATGGCATGGGCAGCTGTAGCAAATAGTACTGTATGGCAATATGAAAATACTGCAACCGCATCTAATACATATTCAGATACTGTTGGTAGTGCTAATGTATATAATGCCGGTGTAAGGACTTTTACATATGCAGGTGGCAATACTCGAAAAACATATGCTAGATGTAGAAAGGTAGGAGAAACCATAGAGCGAGGAGAACTTTCGTGGGATTACTTTGACGCACAGGGGTAATAAGCCATGGGTAAAAAGCTGGAAGAAGAAAAAGAACGCTTTGATATGGATTCCGAGTCACTTAGTTTATCATGGAAAGATGAATTAATAGTTATTACATTATTACTCCCAATACCAATTACGTTTATTAGTACATTTTTTACTACTGAAACGATAGCGGATGCGTGGAAGAATTTAGGAATGATGCCCGATTGGTATCAGACTTTGTTGTTGGTTGTAACACTAGTAGTATTTGGACTAAAGGCTTTAGTCTTTAGGATAGCAGAGAAGTTGTTTAAAGTATGATCTTTTATTAATGAAAGGAGTTTATTATGGGAGTTATTTTAACAGTTGCAGGTTTAGTGTTTGGGGGATTTCTTTATCAACCAATGTGGTTTGATAGTGGACCTTATACACAAATTGACAAGAAGGAATTTACTTCAATGGCGGAATGTCAAATTGATACAGCAGGTACAAAAGACATTTGTGTTGGTAGTAATCCTGTAAAACGATATGTTTTGGATAAAGATGCATATCAGAGTAGTTCAGCACCCTTAGATTATGTTAAGTGTGATTATTGGGCAGGTTGTTTTACACAGGAGTAAATTATGGAACCCTATGACGTAATTATGTATTATTGTCCACAATGTCATCTGCGGAATGAACATCAACTTTTTCATCCGGAGGGGACAGAGGAACATTATCATGCAACAAATATTCCTGTTAAGGTGGCGATAAATATAACATCAACGGATGTTATATGTAAGGGATGTCAAACATCTCTTAACGTATGTTTAGAGGATATCCCCGCACGGCAATATAATCTTCTTGTTAGGTTAGATTGTTCTCATATGGCATCGGGTATGGATTCGTGGTATAATGACTATGGTCGAGGCTATGATTAGGTGCATTTAAATGCGATTTAAGGCGATATTATACGAAATGCATAGTAGGATATACCTTTAATAATATCGCCTTAAATCGCCGTATATGGGGTCAATAACTCCTTTAAAAACAACAAGTTATAACCCCTTTAAAAACAATAAGTTATCTAATACACTTTTTCCTTGTATTAGGGTGGTAGTTTTGGTATAATATTAGTATATTAAATGAGAGGAGATTTAATGGAACAGGTAATTAAAGCCACGTTAGGATTAACAATAGTTTGCACAGTTGCAGCGTATTTCCTAGCAGCACTCTTCGCCCCATTTGGTATTGTATACTTGGTATTTTTTAATTAGGAGGTTTATTATGTTATCAGGAATTTTGATCGGCACAGGTGTATATTTAGTATTCGCATATGTTGTATTTCCGTTTATTTAATAATTTTAAAAGTGGAGTTTATAATGAAGAAGCTGTTTAAAGTTGGTAAAGAATTTTTTGAGAATAAATCAGAAGCAAAGGTGTATCGAAATAAGTTAGAAGGTTACATACCAGTTATTGATACAAAAACAGGCATAGCCAAGCCTCATGTTTGGAAGAATGAAGTTAAAAGAGGACCTGATCATTGGAGAGGGTCTAGTAAATAATGTTTCCTATTTTCGGATTGATTAATTCAAAAGGAGAGCCAATGGTGATTGGATTTGCAGGTAAGGCTAGAAGTGGTAAAGATACAGCAGCAAAATATTTGTGTGATACATTTAACTGTTTACATTATTCTTTTGCAAAACCAATTAAAGAATCTATTAAAATTATGTTTCAGTTGACTGATGAACAGGAACGTAATAAAGAGGTAGCAATAGAACCTTGGGGTATTTCTCCCCGTAAGATGTATCAACGTATAGGTACAGAAGTTGGTAGATCATTAGACCCTAATATATGGGTTAAGAACGCGGAGATTTTTACTAAGAAACATCCGGGTAGGACAGTTGTAATTAGTGATGTTCGTTTTAGCAATGAAGCCATGTGGATTCGAAATCGGGGTGGTATAGTAATTCAGATTGTTCGTGATAAAGCATTAAGAATTGCTGAATATCAACATGCCTCAGAACATGGAATGGATGAGAAGGATTATGATTTTACTATTCATAATAATGGTAGTGTTGATGAATTACATCATAAACTATATTCATTGACCGAAACGAATATGAATAATATAATTGCTGTATAATCTTATTGTGAAAGTTTTTTTGGACGCGGGTGCAATTCCCGCCGCCTCCACCATATTTAGATGCAGACTACAATTAGAACTAATTGTGATAACTGAAGGATCTGCGACTCCTCAGGTTAACAATATGGGGGCGACTTAGTTTCGACAGGAGAATGGAAACCATAAGACAGCACGGAGAGGAAGGTTGGCTCCGTTATCAAACCTTCAAACTATAACTGCTAATGATTACGATTTAGCACTGGCGGCGTAAGCTGTCGGAGTTCGAGGGTACTTGGCAACAGAAACCCTCACCAAATTCAAGGGGAAACATTTTCCTTGTATGTTGTGCTCCATGATGGTATAATGGAGTTGTTATTATGGTGAATGAGATTAGTACATTCATTATTTATTTAAATCCTTTGAAGGAGATGATATGGGTATGACGATGAAACGTGGCGCACCTAGAGTGGGTCGAAGATATGCACGTAAGATGACTCGTCTGGAATGCGAGTTAACTGAATTGCCCCGCTGGGTAAGTATTTACACGAGTCCAGCAACTGGCGAAACTGCGTTTAAGAACGCAAACATCGTTGGTGGTGCAAAAACCGTTAAGGCTATCCGAAATAAACTGAATAAGTTTTGGGGATAAGTTTTAACTGACTTATATGGTGGGGATTCGTTTGGGTCCCCACCATTCTTTTATTATGAGAGGTATATATTATGAAGAAGTTATTTTTCATTTGTATCTTATTAGTTTCGGTATCAATATCTGAAGCTAGTTGGGTTCAAGAAAAAATGATGGAAATGAGTAGAGGAAAAGATAATCAACATAATGAGATTGATTGCTTAGCTAAAAATATTTATTTTGAAGCAAGAGATCAAATGACGAAGGGACAAATTGCTGTTGCATTAGTAACTATAAATAGAGTTAGGAGCAAGCATTTTCCTAATACTTTATGTAAAGTAGTACATCAAGCTAGGCTAGATAATGGAAAAATAGTATTACACAAATGTCATTTTAGTTGGTATTGTGATGGTAAATCCGATATTCCTAAAGACAAGATGTCATGGGCTATTTCTAAACTAATTGCTAGGGCAATGGTTAAAGAACCAATGAAAGATTTTTTACATGGTGCAACACATTATCACAGAGTCGATGTTGATCCATATTGGAATCGTAAAATGTTAAAATACTCCACTGTAGGGGATCATATATTTTATATAGACCCTTATAGAAGATAAATACAAATGATAAGTACCGCACACACAGGAATAAATAAATGGCATCCAAAAGTACGACCGAAGGTAAAACGGTTACTCCAGAAGATAGTGATATATATTTGTTTATGAGTCCGGTTAGTGAAGAAACATGTCGTGATTTGATTGCATTTATAATAGGAAAAAACTTAGAGAATCCTAAAGCAAAATATTTACAAATATTAATTAATTCAGGCGGTGGTGATTTAAATTCAGCTTTTGCAGTAATAGATATAATAAGGGGTAGTCCAATACCAATAAGAACAATTGGATTGGGAACAATTGCCTCTGCAGCTTTTGCAATTTTTATTGCGGGCGAAAAGGGACATAGGACATTAACACCGAATACTTCAATATTGTCACATCAATATTCATGGGGTATGTATGGTAAAGAACATGAGTTATTTTCTACAGTTAAAGAGTATGAATTAACGACTAAGCGAATGATTAATCATTATAAAAAATGTACTGGTTTAACTGAAAAGAAAATAAGAGACTATCTATTACCTGCACATGATGTTTGGTTAAGTGGTGCAGAAGCAAAAAAGTTAGGTATATGTGACAGTATAAAACAAATGGGGTGACTATGGCTATTGATATATCAGAAACAATTGAAGAAATGGTTAAGAAAAAACGCATATCCTACATGGATGCTATTCTGGAATATACTAATGAAATAGATGGTGAAATTGAAGGAGTGGCGAAGTTATTAAATAAATCAATTAAAGATAAAATCGAAGCTGAGGCTCAGTCATTGAATATGATGAAAAAACAGCCAAAGCTTCCAATTTAAGAAAGGAGAGAACATAACCGCTTTATAATGATAAACAATAATAATAAAATAATATAACGTAATAAGGAGTAATAAGTATGGCAAGTTTTAAAGAAATGAAAAAGAATAGAATGTCCAACCTAGAGAACCTCTCTAAGCAAGTTGAGAAACTAGCTGAAAAACCCTCGTATGAAGATGATCGTATTTGGAAATGTGAACGTGATAAGTCTGGTAATGGCTATGCGGTTGTTCGTTTTCTTCCTGCCTCTAACAACGAAGATGTGCCTTGGGTGCAACTTTGGTCACATGGATTCAAAGGTCCGGGTGGATGGTATATTGAGAACTCTTTAACCACTCTTGGTAAAGATGATCCGGTATCTAAAGCCAATACAGCATTGTGGAACTCTGGTATTGAATCAGATAAAAACATTGCTCGTGATCGCAAACGAAAATTAAGTTATTATTCTAATATTCTTGTATTGGAGGATAGTGCCAATGCAGAGAATGAAGGAAAGGTATTCTTGTTTCGTTATGGTAAGAAAATCTTTGAGAAGATTACCAGTGTAATGAATCCTGAATTTAAGGATGAGACACCATTAAATCCGTTTGACTTCTGGACTGGTGCAAACTTCAAAATTAAAATCCGTCAGGTTGAGGGATATGCAAATTATGATAAGTCTGAATTTGCTGATCCAACACCTCTATATGATGGTTCTGATGAGAAGTGTGAAGATGTTTGGAACCAACAACATTCTCTAAAGGAATTTGTTAGTCCAGAAAACTTTAAATCTTATCAGGAATTGGAAGCTCGATTCAATACAGTTGTTGCCCGTGATGCGGGTGGTGAGTTTGTTGGGACGATTGAAGAGAGTACTGATGATCCAGTTGCGTCTGGTGATAAAGGCGATGACTCTTTGGAGTATTTTAAGAAGTTAGCTGAGCAATAAATGACAAAGGGGACTTTCGGGTCCCCTAAGTTATTACTGTTTCTGGTTTTGCGTGCCGATCATGTGAGGAAGCATCTACAGTGAAATGTGCACCTTGACTTGAATCTCCACCTTTAACATTATTTATAGTTACATTCCCGCCTTGTCCGCCTCCTCCTGTTGATGCTCCAGCCGAATGTAATGATGCTAATTGTACACCAGCAGTAGAACCTGTTGTTGGTTTTATATTAGCTTTATTGAATGCCATATGCAGATGATCTTTTTCTTTAATTAAATTAGCACCTGGAAATTTACCCATAATGGCTTTTTTCAATGCAGGAAAAGTCTTTTCACCATATCCAGCTGGATAACTAAAATCTATTGCATTACCATGTTCATGTTCTGAAGACATGCCACCAGCGCGTAATTTTGCTACCCCTCTTTTTCTTGCCTCAGTACCCGCCGCAGCATTTAATTCTTCTTCTGTTAACATATCTCGCCATTGCTTTTTATATTTCTTTAATGGCGAGACTGATCCGATCATTGCATTAGTACCGCGTGCTTGATCACGATAACCAGAAGTTACTCTTATACCACCTTTAAACATTTTGCCAAGTTCATTAGTCTTTAATTGTGTTTGGGCTGTTTGACCTGTCCAACTTGAGGCTCGTGTTTGGCCAAAGGCCATTCTTACCCCTCTTTGTCGTGCAATCTCGCCGGGTGTATGTTGAGGACCAATTATAGCATCGGCAGGCACACCCGGAATTGGTCTCGGACCTCCCGGAACTTTAACACGTGCAGGTGTATCAACTATAGCCGCTGGAGGTATAGGATCAACTTTTTTTGGTTCCTTCAACCATTTCAAAAGAGGAGCAGGTTTTGCCCAGTTTGGTATCCAGCCACTGAAACTTCGAATCTTCTCTTTGAACATTTCCTCTATATCCCAAGAAGGCAATGTAAACTTAGGTATCTTTATGTCTTTAAATTTTTCTTCAATCCATTCCAATAAACTTGTTACTAAATTCGTACCAATACTACCAAGGTATGATCCAATACTTTTCATTATTTTAAAATAACCTGCGACAGCACCTTTGATATTTTCCCAGTTGAATAGATCATCTTTTATCCAACCAAATAATCCACCCCAACTTCCTAATTCTGTCCAATTTCCTTTTGTTCCTATCAGTGGTATAGATACAAGACTGCCCAACATCTTATAAAATCCAGCTGTTATGCTTACTAATCCTTTGATTGCTTTAGTAACATTTTCTACCGAAAATAGACTCTTAACACCGCCCCACAAACCACCATCTTTCTCATCACCACCTTCCGCTTCTGGATCTTTTTTACCAAATATAAAACCTTTGAGCATACCAACTGCTTTTGAACCAAAATCACTTAAAGGTCCATCAATAAATTCTCTAACTTTTTTGGGAAAATCGTCAAACATTTTAAGCATTGGATCAACGATAGACTTATTAAAATCCCACTCATCCCACCATGTTACAACTAGTTTCCAAGCTTCTTTTGGTTTAGTGACGGCTAATTTAAAAAAGTCAAATGTCTTTTTTAGACCTTTAGCAGCGTCTTCTATATCTATTAAACCAAATGTTAAGAAATCAATAACACCACCAATACCACCAGCGAATTTTTCTATTAGGGATGCTTCACCTTCACCTTTACCAAATATTTCATCTGCCTTTTTCCAACCTTTCCAAAATTCCCAAGCAGAAAATAACCAAAGTGCAATTCTAGTAAAAGGTTTCATAAATTTAGACACGCTATTCATAACTTTAACAATTCTTGGATTTTCTAGGAATGTTGCAACTTTACCTGTCCATCCCTGAAACATTTCCGACATTGTTTTTCCAAGTGAACCAAATATTTCACCTAATCTTGTTCCGAATTTTCCACCAGGCATTAAATTCAAAAACCATCTACCAATACTACCCATAACTTTAAGAAAACCCATTGCAGCGCTTCCCATGCCTTTTATTGTCTTTGCTAAAAATTTAAATTCTGGTGTGGCCATAATACCACTAAAAATACCAGCAATACCACCAATAAGACCTAAAAATGGCACAGCAATACCAGCAAGACCTATTTTTAAAAACTTACCCATCCACGACGCACCTTCTTTTCCTGCTTTACCGGCACCACCAACAGCTGAACCAATTATGCCTTTTAAGTCATCCAAGAATTTTTTATCAGCAGCTTTTTTCTCTTTGACCACTTCTACATTCTTTGGCGCCGGTGTTTTCAAAAGATTTGCCATGGCAGACATCTGCTTATTAATGCTGTCATTAATAGTTTTCAGAGTTTCACGTGTCTTCTCGTGTTCTTTTTTAATGTCGTCAGCCATTTAATCTATCCTTGTTGTTGTCGTTTTTGTCTTTCGTTTTCTTCTTCAAGATGTTTCATTAATAACATTAAATAAATTTCTCGTTCCCAAGGCATCCAATTTTCTACCTCGGTCATTGAATACTTATGATGATGCATTAATTGCCAATTCGTAGTATAATAATTAGTGACCGAATCTGAACCGAGGCTTAGGCGAAAAAAGACGCAAGACCCTCCAAGGTCCTTTTTTCTACATTACCACATATACTAGCCTTTTTTCCTTTACCATTCTTATTCAAACATTTCACTTCTATATCATGTCTTAATACAGGAACAGTATTAAAGAATTCTTGAATCTTTTGAAAAGATTCATCAGGTAAAGATTCAACAAATTTATCTAATTCCTCTTTTGTGTGATCTTTTGCTGAAAATACGTTTTCCTTATCCCATATAGAATCAATACAGGTCGTAACAGTTGTGAAAACGTTTTCTACATCTGTGTTCTCTGTACTAATAGTATCTTGCATTGATATTGAAGGATATTTCATTATTACACCAACATCTGATGATAATTGTATTTTATTGGTATGGCCTTCAGTTCGTGTTATTTCTATTTTTGCTAAATCAACTTGTGCTGGTATTTCTTTTTTACACTTTTCACATTCATATGATAGATCGACAATTTCACCTTTTGACTTAGCTCTCAATTGTAAAAAGATATATTCAATGTCAAACATTGGCATATTATTTACATCAAGATCCTCAAAGATGCAATTCTCAATAATCGTATTAATAGCACCTGTCATTTGTTTTGGATCATCACTTTCCATTGCAATAAGAAGAATTTTTTCTTCTTTAACTAAGAAAGGTCTATAACTTACTTCCTTTAGTGTTGATGGAATAGTTAATTTATACTGTGGTACTGCAATTGTTGGTAATCCCATTTCATTATACTCCTATGTAAAATGATTTAAATATTATACAAACATTCCGCCTAATTTAGATATTGGTAAAAATTGAGATTTTTGTTTTAAAATAGATCCAATTTTAGGCATTGATAAACTTTTTCCTAATCCACCTAGTTGTGAACCAACTTCGGTAAAAGAACTTAATGCATTTTGTGCTTGTGTGAAACCATCAGACAATGATGACAATAATTTATTAACAGGATTTCCACCTTTATAATCAGTATATTCTATATCCCGAAATGTAAAATCGATTGGTAGGTTTTGAATAGTTCCTGCTGTACCATATCCTAATGGTAAAGCCCCTAGAACTTTAGGATATGCATCAATTAATTTTACTTTCATCATAACTGGTAAGTCATCACCATCACCATTACCGGGTTTTGTACCAGCACATTGAAATATTTCTATAGTGCTTACATAATCACGATACCAATTTACACGTCCCCTATCCCACATAGTACCCATCCATGAATTAAAGAAATTGTGTTCATGCATTTCTTCACTTACATAAAAAGTCATGTTCATCGTATCAAATAACTTTTCATATACATATTCTCTTTTTAAACCATAAGGCTTATGTTCTTTTGTGGCCATGGTGAAACCGGGTATACTGCAGGTGTGGCAATTTAACATCACACCTCTAATGTCTCCAACATCAGCACCCAGTAATGTTTTTGGTGGAGTAATGAAGACATAGTACAGATAAGGTCTGGAAAATAAACCACCCCTTTTAACATTAGCCATCATTCTATTAATGCCATTTTGTGGTGTACTATCTTCTCCGCCAACTCCGGGTTGCTTTTTTCCTTTAAAAGGATCAGTGCCTATTGGAAAATTAGCACCAATAGATACCCCACCCGGCAATTTAACTTTTCCTAGTATATTTCCAAACATATTATCCTCTTATTTTTTTAATGGAGTCTTTCCAAACTCTTCCCGAAGCAACTCTACTACCTTTTTGAGTAACAAATTTATCTATCTTGGGACGCATTAGAACTTCTTCCCATTCAGCTGGTGCTATTCTTATAATCTTTCCACCTCTTATATTATCAAGTGTATATTTTTTAAAACAAGCTTGTGCTGGTCTCCATTTTCTTTGTGTCCACATAAGCTTATTAAAATATCTAGTAAAGGCAACAGCCTGTTTTAATAAGTTAGGCTGAAGACCTTTCAATAAGTTTAATAAAGGTATTCTCATCTTAGGTGGTATATAATGAAAATCAAGACCTTGAATTACGTTACCCTTTTTCCCTAAAGAAAAAACTAATGGAAATACATTAAACCATTTATTCCGTTCTTCTGTAACATATTTAAAGTAATAAAACTTAGCAGAATAGACCCGTGTTACTCTTGTTCCCTTTACACTGTTGATCGATTCGTTAGCCATACATATATTTATAAAGGTTTTTTGTGCTTTTTGGTCTTAATACCAAGCTCTTTTTCAGTTAAAATAACAAATTCCATACCACGTTTCTCAGCCCATTTACGCGCTGCTTTCCATTTAGCCTGATTCATTATATATGTCTTAAGCTTTTTAATATATCCTTGAGTTTGTTTTTTAGGTTTTTTGGGTGGTTTGCATTGGACGGCTGGTTTGACCTCAATGATGTATTTCTTATATTCACCTGATGTTGATCGGACTTTTGTATAGAAATCGACAAAATATCGTCTGGTTTTCTTCTCAATGGGATTATAATAAGGGATAATGACATTCTCCGAGCCCCATTCAATTATATTAGGATGAGTATCTAAATATTTCATATATTTCAATTCCCAAGAAGAGCGATATTCACATTCTTGAAGATTAGCCACATATTTCTCTTTATTCTGTATTATATACCGCCCGACACGTGGATATTTTTTCATATAGGTCTTATAAATATATTATATTAAGTATTTATAATAGGAGCAAGAAATGGCAAATGATTGGAGTATAGACAATTCAACGGGGACAACCGATATGGGACTGTGGGGTGAACCACCTGCATCGTCATCGCCCCCAACCAAGACTCCTTCAGTTATAACAACACCTAAAACCACAACTGGTCAGAGTACACCAAAACATGTATATCCTCTTAACATTGATAGTGATTTGACAGAGAGTAATGGTGAAATTGTTCAAGAGTGTATAGTATTCACGGCAGTTAAACAAGCTGGTATTTCTTTACAAAAGGCAGATGATAATCTACAATCACAAAAAGCTTTAGAAAATCAGGTGCAGAATGTTGGATCATCAAAAGATGGTAAGAAAATTTCAGGAATAGACATGATTGGTAATGGATCTACCAACTCTAATGCAGCAGCGAAAAAGAAACAAGAACAGGCCGCCGCGGCGCAGGCAAACGCCACTCCCGTTGGAGAAAAATCAGCTCCGACTGAGGAAGATGGGGCACTTGGCGGCAAGATGATGCAAGTATGGGAAGGCGGCAAAAGATTGGTCGGAACACAACTTCAGAATATGCGAATGCCAGCACAAGACTTAGAACATTGTTTTTTATATATGCCTTCTTCAGTTACATTTGCAGAGGGAGCAAATTGGGGTGCAGAGGGATTAGGTGCAACAGGAACGTTGGCAAAAAACTTACTTACAAAAGATTCTGGTGGTAGTGTTACAGATATTATGCAAAACTTTGTGGGTGGTGCAATCACCAATATAGGCAAAACGGCAGCAATTGCCGCTGGTGCTCTTGCTGCGAAAGGTGCTGGCGCACTAGGTGCGGCATCCCTTTTGGGTGGAGTTGGATCAGGATTAAAAGCAGCAGGAAGATATCATCAAAATCCTTATGAAGAACAATTATTCAACGGAATACCATTCAGGGAATTTAGTTTTGACTTTTCATTTGCACCTTCCAGTGAAGCAGAAGGTAATGAAGTGCTTAATATTATTCAAATGTTTAGGAAGCATGCAAGACCGGGTTTTGTTGGTGGTTTTTTAGGTACAGGTTTATTTACATTTCCTAATGAATTTAGAATTGAGTTTATGATGAATGACAAAGGATCTCTTGTACCTAATACATTTATACCAAAGATTCATAATTGTGTTTGTACGAATGTGACAACAAATTATACTCCAGAGGGATTTTGGGTAGCCATGAGAGATGGTCGTCCTATTTCTTATAATCTTAGTTTATCATTTACTGAAACAGAGAAAATTACTCAACAATCATTTAGTTCAACAACCGGTAAAAAATCACCGGGTGGTGTCGCGGAGGGCTTTTAATGGCATACTTTAAATATTTTGATACAATAGATTATGATGTTCGTGGTATTAAAAATAAACCAACTATTGATAATATAACTAATATATTAAAACGTGTTCGCATGAAGGTAGATTTTGTAAAATATCAATCTTTTTTTGCAATGCATACTATTATTGACGGTGAAACACCAGAATATCTTGCGCATGAATATTATGGAGATGCAGAATTGCATTGGGTTGTTCTTTATGCACAGCAAATGACTAATCCGTATTATGATTGGCCATTGCGTTATTATGATTTGAAGAAATTTGTTGCTAAGAAATATGGTACAGCAAATATAAATGCACTACATCATTATGAGGATGCAGATAAGTTTCAAGTTGATTCTGATGCGGCCGGTGCTCTAGCGGTTACTAATTTTATATATGAGGAAACTTTAAATGATGCTAAACGAAATATTAACTTGGTTCGACCAGAATTTGTACCTGAAATTGTTACTGAACTAAAACTTTTATTGAAATAATATGAAATCACAAGAAGGCGCGTCAGATGTAGTTATAGAATTTCTAGAATTAATTGGCGGTCAAGGCACTTTTGATTTAAATGAGAAATTCCAAGCTTTGAACATATATGAGAATATATATCGGAGCAATGTCACTTGTGATATTGTTATTAATGATTCTATCAATCTCCCTCTTAAAACCCCAATATTAGGCGAAGAATACCTTAACTTTAATATAACATCGAAGTCTGTAGAGGCTAATGAGAATCATCTTGAAGGACCCATGTATATTACTAATATATCTAAACGTACTTTTATTAAAGATAGACAACAGCTGTTTATTCTTCATGGGACTTCTGAGACAGATATGACGAATCAAAATACGCGCGTATGTCAAACATTCCGTAATAAGAAAATTAGTGAAATTGTTGAAACAATTTTAGATGAATGGGTGTTGTCTGATAATGATCATGTAATTGAGGATACTGTTGGTGCAGAAAGTATTGTTATCCCTAACTGGACTCCAAACGCTGCTTGTCATTGGTTGGCTAGAAGAGCATTAAATGAAAATAATGTACCAAATTATTTATTCTTTGAATCAAATAATATTACATATTTTAAAAGTGTTGATAGCTTCATGTCCACACCAGCTAAACAAAATTTCGTATATTCACCTACTCAATCTAAGGATGAAAAGATACTGAAATTAATGCAAGGATATCAACAACTGGATAAATTAGAAATTCTACATCAATTTGATGTTAAGGATAATATCAATAATGGTTACTACGCATCAAAACTTATAACACATGATATTATAAAGAAAAAAATTACTCAACATACCTTTGGTTTAAATGAAGCTCATGCAGAAGGATTTGCACATGCTGATAAATATATGCCTATAAGCAAGTCTGATACCTATTTTGAGGTTACAGACAGAAATATTTATGCTCCACAGGATACAGGTAGTATCAATGAGGGCGATAGCCTGCAATCATATTTTGATAGTAAGGTAATGTTTCATCCAAAGCATGATAAAATGTATTCAACAAAGACAACTGATGGATATGATAATAATGTTGAAAATTGGATGTTACAAAGAAATACTTTATTAAATGGACTAAGGCAAATTAAATTACAAATCGTAATGCCCGGTTTACCTTATTTACATTGTGGTGATATGATTCATATAGCAGTACCTTCACCAGAAAAAGTTATAGAATCAAAACCCGGTATGGCTAAAAATCTGGAAGACTTAAATGATAAATACCTTTCCGGTGATTATATGATTACATCAATGAAACATGCGATTGATTTTAATGAGGGTCGTTTTAAATATTCAATAGTAGCAGAAGTTATTAAGGATGCATTAGGCGATCCTCCAACACACCACTAAGGAGAGAATGTATGTACGGTGAATTTGTATGGTGGCAAGGAGTTGTAGAGAATAGAATTGATCCATTAAAGTTGGGTCGATGTCGGGTTCGTATTCTTGGTTATCATTCTAATCAAAAAGATTTAATGCCGACGGATGAGTTACCTTGGGCTTATCCAAGCCAACCAATTACATCGGCAGCTATGAATGGAGTTGGTACAACTCCAATGGGTCCTGTAGAAGGAACATGGGTCTTTGGTTTTTTCCGTGATGGGAACAACGCACAAGAACCAGTTATAATTGGAACCTTTGGTGGTATACCAGATGAAGAAGCTGTTCCGAATTTAGGATTTAATGATCCAACAGGTAGATATCCACTTACAACACATATACTTGAGCCCGATACAAACAGACTCGCACGAGGTAATGGGGCATTACCTGTCCCATCAGCGGATGGGGATGGACCCTATAATGGAGAAAATGCTCCATCACTTGACAAGAAAAGAAAGACTCGTCAAAAGGATGTTCCTGTTGGTATTGCGGCTACTATGTATGATGATGCTGCGTCACCGCCTGATGGTACTATTCCAAATACAGAAAATACGAAATTGTATGATGTTGCGCCATGGAATGAACCGAATCCTAGATATGGTGGTGTTGCTGATTCTGATACAACCTATCTTGAAACAACAAAAAGGTCTTCAGTATATCCAAAGAATCATGTTCGCATGTCAGAATGTGGTCATGTAGAAGAATGGGATGATACACCGACTGCCGAAAGAATGCATAGAATGCATTGCTCAGGAACATTTGAGGAAGTGCAAGCAGATGGTACTAAGATTACAAAAATTGTTGGTAATGAATATGAGATTACTGCTGGATATAAAGATGTTTGGATAAAGGGTGCTGTTAATATTACCATTGGTGAGAAGGGTGATGCAGAAGCCAAGAAGGGCGAGTGTCGTGTATTATATTATGGTGATTTAGTACAAGAGGTATATGGTGATTATCATTTAAACGTGCATGGCGACATGAGAACAAAAATCAGTGGTAATGAAGCAAGAGAAGTGTTAGCTGATAGAAAGATTGTCATTAATGGTGAGGATGATTTATCTGTTCATAAGAATCAAATTATTAATATTGATGATAACCTAACATATACTATTGGTGGTAACTTAAAAGAAACGGTTAAGAAGAATGTTGATGAAAATTATGGTAATGGTGTTCCGAATTTTCCACCCGGTAATCATACAACCTTAGTATATGGTAGTTCTATGTTATCTAATGTAACGGGTAAATATACTTTAACAGTTAAAGATGATATGAAGATTAGTACGACTGCTAATTATAATCTTAATGTAACTGGTAATGCTGAAATAAATATAGATGGTTATCAAAAAGAAAATATTGGATCATATGATAATCATGTAGTTGGTGATTATTACATTATGACTAATGGTGCGACGCATCAAATATCATCTGGTGGAAATTACTCTGTAACTGCACCAAGAATTGACTTGAACTAATGGCACATGAATTTGTATTACTGATAGATGGTGATCTAAAAACATTTACTGAATATGAGGACATACCAGAGAACTTTGATAACGTAATCAAATTTCTTCCAGATGTACCACATGACCATGATAGTCCTGATATCTGGAGTCCAAGATTACAAGAACTAATAAAGAGAGAGAAAAATGCCCGCAGTATGTAGAGGAGATTCAGTTGATGCTGATGTGCCACATTGTAGCACACCAATGAGAAGTGCAAGATCACCAGATGTGTTTGTAAATGGTACTGGTATATCAAGAGAGGGTGATAATAATACAACTCATTTGTTACCACCTCCACCATGTCCTAGCCATGCAGCTCCAATTGCATCTGGATCGTCAACTGTTAAGATAAATGGTAAAGGGTGTGGTAGGATTGGTGATGGTATTTCCGGTTGTACTAGTGTTGCGACTGGTTCGTCTAATGTATTCGCAGGAGGATAAATATGGCTGTATGTGGTTTAGATATAAGTATGAACTCCTTTCAGGGAGATGTTACTGCTAGGATATCAGGTTTTTTAAACTTAGAATCTTCACTAACGTTACCTAGTGGTGCATCTACCTATTTAAGTAATCTAGAGGGAGGTTTAGCTGGCCTTAAAGCCAAAGCCGATAAGCTTGTACCTGATATTCCATTATCTACATCTGGTCTGACTTCATTGAGGGATAAGATGGCGGAGATGTCGCAGTTGGATATTAGTACGCCCGGTGCCTTAACTAAAATTGCTGAGTTTGCGGAAAAATATGCTGGACTTAAAGAGTTAAATGGTTTTGCTAATATAGACGTAACTGATCTAGCAAAGTCGGCGTTTGGGTTTGGTGCCAGTTTTGATCCTTGTTCTCTATCAAATAATATACCGAATGTACTATCAGACAATGTAACTGGTGCATTACAGAAACTACCATCAATACAACCAAAGCTTGGTGGTGTTAAAGCAGCGGCAATGAATCTTATTCCTGATCAAGAAGTTATAGATAATACAATAACAGGTGTTGCTGATAATTTTGAGATAGTAAAAACATCAACTGTTTCCGATGTGGAGGATGCTTTAGAGGCAAACGTACAACCTGCTCTTTCAGCTTTGGGGGATAAGATTGTAGTAAATAATGTAGGAGAAAGAGTAGTTGAAACTAAAGAGGCAGTTATAGAAGAAATTAAAGAAACTGAGAAGATTTTAGATGATGTTGTCCCCTCTGTTGACCCCAGTCGTGTAATGGCTGATGGATCAATTAGGCCAGATTACCATGGAATAAAAATGCAGAAGATGCAGAAATCTAGACTTGCACGGAAAAAAGCTTTGAATGAATTTAAAGCTAGTTCAGGTTTGAGAAAAGGTCCATTATTGAAAGCTTTTTCTCAAGGTGTTAAACGTGGTGAAATAGAATATTACGGTAGTGACATCGTGATGGGTTTTTACTCATGGGACGATCTACCTTCCCCTTAATTCCTTGCCATTATGCCTTTAATGTGGTATAATGGTATTCATGGAGATAAAAAACATGAGCTATTCAGCGGAATCACAATTACGTACACAGGTGGCTATCCTAGAGTCACAACTTGATGTCAAAGGCGCACAAATTGCTTCACTTAAAGAGGAAATAAAACGCCTCGAACAATTAATAGAGAAATTAACAAAAGGATCATCATAATGAAAAGATTAATTTTTGTCATTGTAATATTATTAATGACTGTACCATCATATGCTTATGAATTATTAATGTTCAGTAATAAGCAATGTTCATATTGTGATAATTTTCTTAACGAGGTAAAGCCCGGTTATGGTACAACACCATATGCTAAGAATTTACCATTAAGAGTTATCGAGACAAGTGGCAATCCTCCAAGATGGTTTGAGGATGCATTTAATAAAAATAATATCGATTCAATTGAAGTTACGCCAACATTTGTTATTTGGGATGAAAAACAAAAGTATGAGGTCGCGCGATTGCAAGGATATGTTAGTAAGCAACTTTTTTATCAAGACTTAGATAAATTCATAGATGCAATGGGATGGGAAGATAGTGATAAGCCAATGGTGGATATTCCAATGCCTCAAATCGAATTACCACCATTGCATCCAGAGGGATCTAGACATAAATGAAAATTCTTAAGTATTTTTGGCGAAAGAAGATGATGCATATGCGAAATGTTATGTGCGATGACTTAGTTAATGAATGTTCGCAACAAATACAAAATACATTATTAGAGTCTGGTGAATGGAAGAATGCTGAGCATATTAACGTATATCGTCATACTGGTAATGAGGTTGCTACGGATAAATTGATAAAACGCTGTGTTATTCAAGGTGATAAATATTTGCATATTCCAACAGATGAACCAACAGATAACAGACGCGATGTCGATATAGTAGTTGTACCGGGTGTTGTGTTTGATGAAAGACGAGCACGATATGGACGCGGAGGTGGATATTATGATAGATTCCTTGAGAAGATACCGAAGAAAACTATTGTGATCGCCATTGCTTATGATTTTCAGGTATTGAGACCACCATGGAAATTAAAGCTAAATGAACTAGATGTAAAAATGGATATGATTATAACCGAAAAACGAATGATACAGAAAGCAGGTACACTCAATTACTAAGGAGTAAAAAAAAGTGAAATTTATTATTTCACTTGTTATGTTTTTGTTGACCAATATATTAATAACATCATCATATGGAGCTGATAGTAATACAGTTAGTAGTTCGACCGTTACAGGAACAACTACAGTTGACCGAACACCAAGTACGGCTGCTTCGCCAAATGTAATCATAAATAATCAAGATGTATGTACTACTGGAATGAGTGGTGCAGCGCAATCTGCATGGTTTGGTATCTCATTTGGTAATACAATAAAAGATAAAAATTGTGAAAGGTTGAAATTGGCACGTTCGCTATTTGGCATGGGTATGAAGGTGGCTTCAGTATCCCTATTATGCCAAGACGTTAGAGTTTTTCAAGCAATGGAAATGGCTGGTACGCCATGTCCTGTAGATGGTAAGATTGGTGAGGCGGCTAAGGTTATATGGGATAAAGAACCATACAGAAGACCTGATTACCATGAATGGAGAGAGAAAAAAGAGAACAAAGATAAAGTTGCAAAGTTAGATAATTTTGGAACTAACGATCAACCAAGTTGGGATGATGAAGAAGATGGAATGTATTAAACAACTATTGGGTAACCTGGTGAGTGAAGATTCCCCTAGTCCATCCAGTAGTAACAGGCCTACCGTTGCATTGCTGTTCTACCTAGCCTTGTTTGCAACGGTAGGCCTGGCCCAACTTTCTTACGCGGATACTACCACCTCAGCTGATGTAACAGAGAAGGATGCAGGAGCAACACACGTTTGTGAAAATGGTAGCAATTGTACCTATGACCCACGTTCAGACATCTACTCTGATGGTGGTTCTGATGATGATG
>Ga0209657_1000223_pt1 | contig 40179 bp, 14 predicted proteins | sample SaaInlV_100m_DNA_FD_184650 | JGI IMG/M metagenome (GOLD analysis project Ga0209657, IMG submission 184650) | Marine microbial communities from expanding oxygen minimum zones in the Saanich Inlet - SI037_S3LV_100m_DNA (SPAdes) (version 2) | ecosystem: Environmental > Aquatic > Marine > Intertidal... | reverse complement strand
GAATTGTGACGGATGCTTCGCGAGCCGGGTTATTCGGGCCTCAATATTATGTTTTATATTTAGAGAGGGATGAATAATGGTTCGGCCAGGAATAAATCGTCGCCAGCTTCGTAGTTCTATTTCTCGGCAATTAGGGCCAAAGCTTAGGAGGGATGCAGTTAAGAAGATAAACTCGAGTATTGAACGAGCGCGAGCTCTCATGTTGGCGGAGTTTGACGCCAGTCTTATTACCAAGGAGATTAAGGGAGGCGCTGGCATGAATAATATTAGCGGTACTTTAGGAGGAATAGGAAACCTGTTTTCCTTTATAGGATTTGACGATGGGGACCGCCCCATCCTGGCCGTGAGGCGTCTATTGGAAAATTCCATGAGAGTAGTCTCTGTTCGGAAGGCGTCCGGCGGAGAACTGGCTTTTGACGTCGTTATAGACCTTCCCTCAAAGGAGGACATTGCTGCCTCTTCCCCAGTGCCATGGGCTGCTGCTAGAAGTTGGGTTATAGGAATAGAACAAGGGTTGTCGGGTCTCGGTCAATTCTTCGTGAAGCCGGGAGCAGGACGTTCGGGAGGAGGAATACAAATCGGGGGCACTATAAGATCTGGAAGGTTCAAGAATAAGAAATATATTAGCGCCATCCTGAATCACCTTCAATCTAACTTAATGCAATTTCTTAAGTCATGAAAGTACAATTTGATCATGAATTTCAGTCTAGTCTATTCCTGTTTTTAGATAATCACTTTTTATATAAAGGGGAGGGTTCGGGATATTCCGGAGGAATGAACTTTGATTACTACCCTGAGACTAGCGACGTAGGTATGTTGGGCTCCTTTGAGCTAGGAGCCTTTTACACTCCCGAGAAACAACTTGTCGCCGACGGAGTCCCTAGTGGAAACAATAGGGTTTATATAAACAACTCTTCTTTAGTTTCAAATGGCTGGTATGGCCAATCTACAGAGGTGAATAACCTCTTGCTAGTTGATCATTATGAGGGTCGGGTTATCTTAAATACGGGGCATTATGGAACTCCGGTCCTAGATCCCACTATGACTGTAAGCGGAGATTTCGCGCAAAAAGATTTCAACCTTTATATCACTAATGAAAGCGAGGAGCAACTGTTTATAGAAAATGAATTTATTTTAGCAGATGATAACGAGACATATTATCAAAGCGTCTCAGGGCTAAACAAGCAAAGGTTTGTCGTTCCCGCCGTATTTATTAGCTTAAACAATAGCCAAAACGAACCGTACGGATTCGGAGGGGAAGACGATACTCGAGAAAACCCTCGCTTGGTCTGTGTGGCTGATAGCAATTATGGATTAGATGGGATTTTGTCGTTGTGTCGAGATGCGGTCCGCAAGAGTTTTCCCCTAATCCCTTTCGAGGATTTCCCTTATGGAGAATTTTTTCATATAAAAGAGACGGGGTATGCGTATACGGGACTTCAGGCCAAATACGCTACAGGAAAGCACGCTTATATAGAAAATGCTACCACCTCTAAACTTTACGATAGATCTAGCAATAAGGTGCCTAAAAACCTGAGGATAGGATTTGTCGATTTGGAAGTGTCTAATATTAGATACCCCAGGAAGTAATGAAAGATAGGGTCAGTTATGAATCTCAAGTGCTTTATGTGGGCCCTAGTGAAACGGGCACTATTGGAGGTTCGGTCATAAGCGGCCTTACTCCTGTGCAACTTAACCACATAACCAAAATAGAACACACTCTCGAAACCAAGACGGAAGCCCCCTACGCTTTCGGAAGTCTAAATCCCTTAGGTACCGTTATCCCGGAATTAGTAGATTTAAATTTGGAGTTCGAGTACAATTTAGCGGACGCTCAAAATGAGAAATGGTTGGGGTTCGATCTGTCGGATCTTTCCTCTTCGGCCATTTCAGGAATGCTTAGTGGGATTTGGGACGAGCAGAACTTCTATATAGTAACTACTCAGCGAGGGGATGCAGTTACAAGTCAAGACACTCCTGAGTTCTTAAAACAGCCCGGCATTAATGTCGTCGGGTTTGGGAATGGCGTTATAGAGAATTACTCCATAGAGGCCTCTCTGGAAGAAATCCCCATGGGTCGCGTTTCTGCCATCGCAAGCAATTTAACCTTTGCATCAGGCGCTTCCGGAATTGAAAGTCCAGGGATCGTCTCTGGGTGCCGGGACGAAGGGAATATTACAATTCCAGCTCCCGAATTTGACACTCTTCAGGTAGAGGCATTGCGGCCCTCTCACCTTAGCATCACTTTTGGCAGTGGAAGTCTTCCTCAGGGGGGATATCTTTTCCCCACGGGTGAAGATCTTCCCGATTTAAGCAGTTGCAGCCTGACGAAATTCTCTATTGATCTTCAATTGCCCAGGCGCATCAACCAACGTTTGGGCTCTAAACACCCTCTTTCAAAACCCATTCGTTATCCCGCGCAGGTCATTTTGTCTTGTACGGCAGTAACTAAAGATATTGTAAGCGGTAATCTACTAGATATTTTTTGCGCCCACCCCCAGGACGTCATTATCTCAATGGAGAATCCGCATACGGAGAAAGGTAATATGAAAATCGGACTTAAGGGGCTAAGCCTTGATTCACAGGTTCCTCAACATAATCTGCTAGAGAAGGAATTTATAGACCTGAGCTTCATAGCTCCCCTCTCTTCTCCTACCGGAGATGGTCCGGGGTTTTATATTTCTGGGGTCGCAGACATTTCCCAAGAAACGACTTATGGGCTCACCGCTGGACAGTTATTAAATAACCAACGGAGTACTTGGTAGGAATGAGTTACGACAATTATACATTTGACGAACAATCGGTTTATATCAGCGGCATTTTGGTGGATGGGGTTCAATCCGTTACTACTAATTTCCAGTATCCTGCTGTAGAGGAAAACTCCCTAGGCTATCTTACTCCTGTAGCCACCTCAATGGACGGGCTCATGGAGGGAGAATTTAGCGCCTCTAGGTTATTAGTGGGGTCAGGAGATACGCTCACAGGACATTTTTCAGACGGGGTAAGCGGCCATTTGCGCTACAGTCCGGAACACGCTTATGTATTTGAGACAGGTTTAATTAGCTCCTATTCTTGTAATTGCGAGATTAATGAACTCCCAACTTTAGATTTCACTATGAAGACATGGGGAAAGGTCTTCGGTTCCATAACCGGCGTGGGAGACCAGCCGGGTCCGGAGTCCAATTTAAATCAAGAACTATACCTCCCGAGTGCAGGGGATATAGAAATAGAGGTAAAAGACTGCGCCGGAGGTCATCAGCTAGATATTTCTACAAACGCGGTAAGAAGCTTTGAATACAATATAGACTTAGACTGGACCCCTCTTTCTACATTAGGATCTCAAAACCCTCAAGGTTTTTTCGTGCGTTACCCTATTGAAGTGGAGGCGGTGATAACGCTAGAATTAAACGATTTTATTCCGCCCGATTTCCTAAACTCTCTCTGTAATCCTATTTTTAAGGAAATTACGTTAAAGGTAAATTCATGTTCCACGGACTGCGCAGACAGCAAGCGGTTACTAAGAAAATTCGTACTGCCAAATGGAAAGCTTGTTGCCCTCAATCAATTTTCTGATATGGACGACGTCTTGCTAGCGGAAGTCATATTTAAATCCACTAATACTAGCGCAGGAAAGGTAGGGGAGCTGGTAAGTAATTAAGAAAAGATAAGGATTTTATTTTTTTTATGTGTATTTAAAATTACAAACCTTTAATTATAATATATCATGGCTGGATTTATCAGATTCGAAGAAGCTCCCGTTAAAATTGGTTTTGGCGGGTTAGCATGTAACCTTTTGGCTACTACTGTTACGGCGGGAGAAAATCTCCCTTTGCAAGCGGTAAGAGCTTTAGGCTATAACGGAGCCGTAGCAGTTACTGCTAATGGTCCTATTGACGGCACCTGGAGTGCAACTTATCACTTAGTGAAAAACGCAGGGGTCGGTTCTTGTACAGATACGACTTCCTATAGTGCCGCCGGTTGCGACAATTTCTTCCAGCCCGGAGAGGCTGGAAGCACAGACTTCGTCCTACAACGCGGAAGCTCCGAAGCAGATTTCATTCACCTCTCCGTAGGCGGGGGAGATGCCATATTCAAGAAAGGAATGGCTACCACTTTTACCCTTTCTGCCGAGCCCAATGCTATTGTAACGGCCACTCTGGCTGGCAACTTTTATGATTGCGGAATGGCTGTCGCTGGAGGCGGCATAACTGCAGGCGCGTCGAAGGATGGCGGAGGAGACCTAGCAGTTGCTCATGGATCCAAAGTTACTGCAACTAAGGGTCAAGTAGGGTTCAATTGTGATCCCTTTACAGCCACTTACGAGGCTTCTCGTGGTTTAACTCCTATTTATACTCTAGGCAAGCTCGACGCGATTTTTGTGATGGTCACGGATCCTCAACAAAGTCTGTCGATGCAAGGCGAAAACATTGCAAACCCAGTCCTGAAGGGCGGCGGCGCCGGCACTTGTCCGGATGATGCTCTTTGCTTGGACACGGCAGATATTGAGTTTGCAGTGAAGGATGTCTGTAATCAGCCTCTGGCCACCTTCGAAGTTTGCGGATTCATTAATAGCCGCGATATTGAAGTCGCCGAGAATGACGTTCTTCGAGGCAATGTTTCAGTCACTGATTACACCTTCAAGCAGAAAATGACCGCCGTCGAATGCTCTGAAACTGGCGAGTAAATAATCCTTTACCTCCCCTCACTAAAGGGCGCCTCTTCGGAGGCGCTTTTTTTTGTGGAATTTTACCTTAACTGCTTTTACTATATAGCGTTATGGCTATCAAAAAAAGTCGAGAACTTTATTCTTTTAATATAGACGTTGAACGGGAAACCGTCAAAATGGTCGAAATAGAACGCGAGGTGGAAGTGGAAAAGGAGGTAGAGAAGCAGCGCAAACGAAAGAATAAAGAAACAGGGAAGATGGAAACCTATACCGAAAAGGTTCTTACCCCCGTAAAAGAGAAAAGAGTAACCTCTGAGGAACGAACCGTTACGGAGAAATCTCCAATTAAAATTGTTTTCAGGCGTCCTACTCGAACTCAACTGGAAGACGGGGACATGTTCTATAGCGTGTGGCTCAATAAATTTATCAAGATGGGACTATTGACGAGGTCCATGCTGGCCAAGCAGCATATTGATATCGGAGGAACCATGGATGAAGAGGAAAAGCAATTTTACTCTCAAATGTATGTTAAATTATTTGAGAAGCAAATGTCTCTCCAACGATTTGCTATTGTAGGGCAAGAGGAAATGACGCCTGAACAAACGGAAAAACGAGAACGCCTCATTGCCGAGATTGGACTCATTAGAAAGGAGCTTACCGATTTCGAGACGGTACAAGCTAGCATGTTCGAGCATACGGCAGACATTAAGGCTAGAAACAAAACAATAACTTGGTATCTCCTGCACCTTACTCATTATCAATATCTTGAAGAGGAGACAGGAGGGTTGACGGCAATGTTTCCCGGAGACAACTACGATGAGAAGTACGAAGCCTATAAAACCAAGGAAGACGAGGATGACGAAATATTCTGGAACTCTGTAGATAAACTCAGCTCTATAGCTACTATTTGGTATATGAGCGGGGTACAACAACAAGAAGATTTCGATACTCTTCTTCAAGAAATTTCCGACGATGTGATGCTCGATGAGTCCGGAGAAGAACCAGCCCCCGCCCCAGAGCCCGAAAAAGCCGACAGCTGAAGAACGAGAGAAAATTCTTCGCGCGGTTTATTTTGAAATTCTGGAAGGATTCACTCCTGCAGCTGTAGATGGGACCCGGGTCCGAATAAAGCACTTTGATCTTCGGGCTCAAACGACCATTGATCAATACTATAAAGAAATCTACGACAAGGCTCGCTCCAAAGGGCTTCTAACCGAGACAGAGCTATTTGATCGTCTCCTAGAGGACGGTACATGGACAGAAGACGAGGAGCAGGACCTTCAGCGGCGGCAAAAGGCGCTAGATGGCCTGCGAAGCTCCGCCGCTAAGGCAGTAAATAAAAAAATGCGAGAGGTCGTAGAGGAAAACATCCTCACGGCCCAGAAGGAGGTCGCCGAGATTAAGGAGAAAAAGGGTTCTTTAATCGAGAACACATGTGAGCAATTTGCCGCCAGGCGGTCAAGCGATTTAATAGTTAGGCTATCTTTTTGGAAAGAAGATAAGGATGAGGCATACTTCTCCGGAGAGGATTTTGACTTATTGGACCGGGCTGACATAGCCTCCCTTATAGGAATCTATAACGCCGCCACCGTTGACCTTACCGTTGAGTCCATTAAAGCTATCACTACTGCTGATTTCTTCACATCCTATTATGCCATAGTAGAAGACAATCCGGCCCAGTTCTTCAACCAGCCTGTACACCAGCTAACTTTCTTTCAGGTGAATTTAGTAAATTATGCGAGGATTTTTTCTAGCATCATTAAAAACCTCGATCCCCCAGACCATATTCGATCAGATCCTGAAAAACTTTTAGGTTTCGCAAAAGGCGAGGCCAAGAAGAGGAAAACTGCCAACAGGAAGGCTGAACGGGACAAGGGCGCTCCTACAACTTTGGGCTAACAAAGGTCCGGGTTTAAGTGTAAGTAGGTATTATGGCTCGCAGTGATATGAGATTACGCGTCCAGCAAGTAGGGCTGGAGCAAAGCATGGAAGAAGGATACAATCGGGGAGCCCGACGTATCTCACGTCGACCTGTACGCCTCTCACTAGATTCAAAGAGCTTTGAGCAACCCTTGGGCCGCATTACGGGCAGAGTGGGGGAGTTCCAAAAATCTATGGATGCTTCTGTAGCTCGTGTTATGGCTTTTGGGGCGGCGGTGGGCGTTATTAACGGGGTCCAAAAGGCATTTGGCTCCTTAGTAAAAGAGTCTATAGCTGTGGAAAAAGCTCTTACCGATATTAATGTGCTCCTACAGCTCAGTTCAAATAATCTTACACGTTTTGGGTCGGAGTTATTTGCTGTCGCTAGAAATACTGCCCAGGGATTTAATGAAATAGCTACGGCAGCTACTGAATTTGCGCGCCAAGGGTTGACTGCCGAGGAAACTCTTAAGCGTGTTAACGATGCTATGGTTCTAACCAGATTATCCGGTCTTGCGGCGGCGAATTCCGTAAATGTCTTGACGGCAGCCGTAAATAGTTTCACCAATGAAGCTCTTAAGACTACAGACGTTGTTAATAGATTGGCTAATGTGGACGCCGCCTTTGCGGTAAGCTCTAAAGACCTGGCCGATTCTATGGCTCGAGCAGGTGCGGCAGCCATGTCGGCGGGAGTTCAGTTTAATGAATTATTAGCAATAACTACTGCAGTTCAGCAGCGCACAGCCCGAGGGGGCGCGGTGATAGGCAATGCGTTTAAAACCATATTCACGAGATTGCAACGCTCTAGCGTTAGAGAGGTAATGGAAGGCATTGGGATTGCGACCACCAAGATGGATGGTTCTTTTAGGTCATCCGCCGACGTTTTGAGGGACTACGCGCGAGTTTACCAAACCCTAACTGATGCCCAGAGAGCTTACACGTCGGAGCAGGTGGCTGGTGTAAGACAGGTAAATATTCTGAAGTCCCTCATCGGGGACATGGGGAATAAATATAGCATCTTTAATCGAGCTCTTGGAACTGCCAATAATACCACGGACGAAGCCATTCGTCGTAATGCGGAGCTCAACAAGACCATGGCAGCCTTATCTCAACAGACCGCCTTAAGCGTTCAACAATTAGCAGCCTCTTTAGGAAAATTAACCATGAACGAGGGAGTCCAGAGAATTCTAGGCATTATAAAAACCCTCTCAGATGGATTGAATAAACTTTTAAATCCCGAGAGTGGAAGTGGGCTAATGCAGGGATTTTTTCGAGGAATTGGAGCTTTTATTGCCGGGCCCGGGCTAGTGCTTATAGGGGGCGCGTTTTTAAAAATATTTAAAATCGTAGGAAAGCTAGGCTTAGATGCAGGCAGAACTCTCTTTGGGTTAAACCAAGAAGCAGAGCGACAGAAAAATCTTCAAATGGCTATTACCAGTGTTCTACAAAAAGAAGAGCAAATCATGCAACGCCTCCTGGCCGCAGCAGGGAATCAGGCAAAACAGGAAAGAATAATTTTAGACATTATCAGGCAAGAGACCGCAGAAAGAGCTAAACAACAAAGGTTTGTGGCGGGCTTGGCACGACTTCCAGGACTCCGAGGCATAAATGCGGGAGACCAAGGATTTACCGCTACTACTCCCGCTGCAGCTGCCCGTATTGCGCCTAGAGCTGGGGGACACATACCTCAGCAATCAGTAGCCTCTATTACGGAGAGGGCACGAGCTGCCGAAGGAGGGTATAAAGCTGGGCGAACCGTAGCTATGAATCTCCCTTCTTCGGGAAAGCCTATTGTCTATAATATGGCAGAATCAGTAAAGTATTTGCCCGGATTTAAAGATCCTTTTATTAACCCACCAAAGGGTAAAGGTACGGCCTGGAAGAAGCATCAGCAAAGATCCATTGATACAGTTGGTATTGATCCGTACGCGGGAGGAGGCTTTGTTCCCAATCTCTCAGGCCGTTGGTCAACAGGGGATGCCGAGGCTGCCCTAAGGCGTTGGATTCAGACTTTTAAAAAACACCATGGAGCCTTTGTGGGAGGAGGAGCGGATTCTATTCGAGACTTAATGCGTCACGACCCCAATTTTACACAAACCGACAGGGTTAAAGCCAATGATATTTATACTTACCTCAAGACGCGGCCAGATACTCCTGGGCAAAATGCTCGTCGCCTGGCCTTTCTAATGGGACATCAAGGGACCGGAGCTCAAAGCAGTAAGTATAAGCATCCGGATCCTGGATGGGGACAGGACCCAAAAACGGTAAAGCTAATTAATGAGTTTGTGCAGACTTATGATATCGCAGCCGAACCCGGAAGAGAGAAAAAAGAGGAGATGATTGCCCGGATGACCGCAAGAGAGAACGCTCCACTGCCGCGCCCGGGACTGAAGATTAAAGTCGGAAAGAAACCATCTCTCTTTGCCACCATGGGAGCTTCCCCCTTTAAAAACGAAATCACTATGAACGCGCTTCAAAAGACGAGAGCGCTCGCAGCGGATGTGCTAGAGGCTCGATGGGGGAATACGGGACAGCGTATGCAAATGGGAGGCGTTCCCGAGGACTCCGCTTTAATTCATCCAAAGACCAAAATCAAACTAACTCCGCGTGTAGATGTGGCGAGAACGCAAGTCTCAAAGGCCGAATTTGATGAAGAGATAAAAAAGGTTCTCCCCCGAGATCCTAAAACTGGGCGAGCTTTACCACTAAACAAGGCAGCCCTAGGACAATTGGGAGCCAAGTTATTCCCCATAACTCCGGGGCGTGTAGACTCTATAGCTCAACAGGACTTTTCTAAGAGAGCTTCGCAGGTAATAACCTCTCACGCAAACAAAAAACATATCTGGCAAAAAGAGCATTCCCAAAAAATGAAAGGAGGCATGCTCAATCGCAAGGTAGGTCCCCGGGGCAGAGCTCCAAGCTTCTCGGAGAGCGAGAAGTTTTTGAAGCAAAAGGGTGATATTCTCTTTGGTAAGGATAAAACCCCGAGAGAAAAAGGGCAGGCTCGCGGATGGATTTTTGATCAACTCAGCCATTTTGCTATGGGAGCTCTGACGGGAGCCGGAAGAACGGAAGTTATGGCGATGGATAAGGGTACTTGGGACATGCCGTCGAAGTTGCACGAGCGGTATCAGGATTATTACAATACTACAGCACAATTCGGGGACTACAAGGCCGGAGTCAAGGCAGCAAGCGCGAGCTTCATCGGTAAACATATACGGCGCCCCCTGGGAGCCCACGGGTTTATTCCCAGTCTCGCTCCTGCCGCGCTAAAATATAGAGAATTAGAGAGATATGCGAGCGATGGGAGGCCTGGACTCACCTCTAAAATATCCAAATCCGTAAGAGAAGGAGCTATAACCGAAAGTCAGGGAACAGCAATATTAGCCAAAACGGCTACTGCAAAAGGCGAAGTTAGCAAATCCGAAAAGGCTCGTCAGGAGGGGATAAAGAAACGCAGGGAGGCCAAACCTCGGGTAGACGCCAAGGGGTTGGTGACGATGCTAGTCCCCCAGAAGCTAGGGCTTACCCCTGGAGGGGCCGAGACCGCAGGCCATAGGATAGAATTTATGATGGCGGGGATTGAGCAAGCTAAACCCCCAAATATCAAAAATGCCACCGACCTGCGCTTGCGTCGTCTTTCGGGCGCTATAGCTTCCTCAGCTTTCCCTCCGGCCCGCTCCTCTACACCTAGCACTTTAACGGGTGACCCTTCGGCTGCTGCAGGGATTGTATGGGAAACAGCTGCCAAACATGCGGCCAAAGTAGGAATCAGTGCGTCCGATAATAAACGGTTTGACATTGGGCGGGCTGGAGACCCCCTCGCTGCTGCGCCCCCTAACCAAGCTTTGCGGACAATGTTCCACGACTTCAGCACGGGATGGGCCGATATGAAATTAAATACTGGCCTGCAAGGGGAAATGGCCCAAAAGGTATATGGAGCTTATGAAGCGGGACAAGGACCATTTAAGGGACTAAAAAAGCGAAAGAAAAAAGCGGGAGCGGCAGGAGGTTTTATACCTAAGATGTTAAGACATCAAGCTGCGGGGTCAATGCCAGATTTTCACGCAGAAGGATTTATTCCTAATTTCTTCCCCGCTATGAGAGTTCCCACATTTCTAGAAGAAATGGCTTTGAAAATTAAAAAAGCTGGAGGATCTGCGCAGGTGGTAGGAGGAGCGCCGCGTGATCATGTACTCGGTATAACTCCGAAGGATTGGGACGTAGAGGTTTTTGGATTAACTCAAGATAGGCTTCAAAAACTTTTAAAGTCTGAAGGAGGTCTATCTAAGGACGGGTTGATAGGAAAAGATTTTGGAGTTTTTAAAACAAAACACAAAGGGGAGGAATATGAATTTACCCTTCCTCGTCGAGAACGGAAGACGGGGGCTGGCCATAAGGATTTTGATGTAGAAGTGGATCCCGGAATGTCGCGAAAAGAGGCTGCTCAGCGCCGAGATCTTACTTTAAATTCTATTGGCTTTGATCCTCTGACGAAAAAATTCATAGATCCTCTGGGAGGGTTGAAAGACTTACAGGCGGGAGTCATGCGTCCTACTTCAGAAAGATTTAAAGAAGATCCATTGAGGGTTTTAAGAGCTATGCAATTTGCGGGAAGGTACGGATTTAAAGCTGATAAGCAATTAATAGACTATTCAAAATCTATGGTTGGAGACTTTTCATCTTTACCAGTAGAGAGAGTTAGAGATGAATGGATGAAATGGGCTTCTAAATCTAAAGATCCAGCAAAAGGATTAGAGTTTCTTAAAGAATCAGGATGGATAAAACACTTTCCTGAAATTGATAAATTACAAAAAATTCCTCAATCACCTATATATCATCCCGAGGGAGATGTTTTTGAGCATACTAAGTTAGTAACTAACGCATTAGCGAAAAACCCTGACTGGAAAAGCATGGCAGAAAAAGAACGCTCAGAGAGTATGCTTACCGCCTTAGGGCATGATTTTGGGAAAGTTACTAATACTCAAATCTTACCAGACGGAAAGATAACATCAAAGGGCCACGCCGAAGCAGGGGTAAAGCCTTTTCAAAATTTCTTATCTCGTATAATGAGTAAAGAAGAATCTGCTAAATGGAGTAAGAGGCTAAGTCCGTATGTTGCAGATCATATGGTACATTCTCAAACCAATTTCGCAAAAGCTGAAATGACGGACAAAGCTATTAACCGTCTAGCAAAGAGGGTTTCTTCGGGAGGAGGAAACATGAATCAGTTTATGCTTCAGATAGAAGCTGACATGATGAGACATATGCCTCCCGATACTATTTCGAGAAAATTTTCAACATTAGACTCTGATAACGTCAAATCCCTAAAAGATAAGATAAGCGCAAAGAATTTAGCATTAAAGCCTCCTGAAGCATTAGTAAAAGGAAGGGATTTAATTGAAAAAAATCTTGTAAAGCCGGGACCGCAGATGGGTAGAATTCTTAATGAACTAGAGTCAGCTCAGTTAGATGGAAAATTCCATAGCCTGGAGGGGGGGTTGGAGTATTTCAAGAACAATCGCCAACGGATGATGGCCGGTACTGCTGCCGCCGGATTCATTCCTCATCTCGCTCCTCCTCAATCTCTTTACCGGGGACAATCTTTTCAGACTCGAAACTTAATCAGGAGTCCTGATGGTTCGAGAGTGGATTATTTGAGAGGGTTGGATGCGCCTGATATCCCTCCCTGGGCCCTCAGAGATCCCGCTTTAGCTGCTAGATCTCCTTCCGAATTTATTGAAAGTGTGGAGAAATTTTTACACCGACATACTGGAGGAATGCTTAGCGGGAGCTACCTAAAGGAGAGTAGTATAGGCGAAAGCAGTAGGCTGATTACCAAACGAAATTTATCTAGAGAGGATATGGACGATTGGAATAAACTCAACGAGCCATTAGGTTCGGGGGCAGTCAGCTTTACCCCGTTGGAGGCCGTGGCTAAAAAGTTCGCTCATCGAGGAGTGGGGAGTACCTTTGCCGACCATATTCCCACCGTCCCTTCCGACTTCAATCCCAATTATAGCTCCAATACAGAACTAAGGAAAGCGTTTGAGAAAGCGCGCGGAGCAGTTTTTGAAGTAAAAGGCTTTAATGCTGACAAGGCTTGGTCAATTAAAAGTTTGGAAGAGTTCTTTCGCACGGGAAACCCTTCCCTTTTGGGGTTAAAGAGAGGAGGAGGCTTGGGGCCGGCGCTTAACTTCAAACCTTATACGGAACGCTTTTCTCGCCCACTGGAGGATCTCCAAACTCTTATAAGAAAAGGACACCTTGATGATCCCTACATAGACGCATATAAGGGTTTTAATATAGGACTGCCTAGAGAAGAAGAACTGACACGAATTAATTTTGGCATTCCCGGATGGGCGAAGCAGAAAGGGGATCAGTTCGGGAATATGAGTCCTTGGGAGCGCACCCCTACCTGGCAAGAACAGGTTGCAACTGGAGCTTATACTCCTATAGACCGTCGAACCGGGGGATTAAATCTTCCGAAGGCGGGACGAGCCGCCGGAATGATACCTAGCTTAGCCGGCAAGATTATCCCTTTTCCGCAGCAATCTTCTCGGTGGATCTCCAAGAATGTTCCAGGAATGAAAACTGGAGGAAAAGGCTTAGAAAAAGCTTATCTAGAATACTACCTCAATGCTGGAGGAAAAATATCTTCGGGAGATTTAGGAAGATTAATGAAATATGGCTACTCCAAAAAAGATTTAAATAAAATTCTGGAAGGATTTAAGGCTGACGGGGGAGTGATTCATGGAGCAGAAGGATTTGTCCCTAATTTTAGCGGAATTTCCATACAAGCACAAAAAGGGATGCCGGGACTGATTGGAGAAAAAGTGAGAGATGCATGGAATGCCGAGCATGCCGCCGGCGTACCCTGGGGAGACATTAGACTAGGAACGCACCCCTCTATACCATCTCCCGGTCATTTAGCTGTTTATGATGTTAAACAAGGCGGTCTCGGAGGAGCTCTAGGAGATCACGGAGGAGCGCAAGGAGCCATGAGAGACTCTTTAGCTGCACGATCTCAGGCTTCGGGATTTATCCCAAGTTTTGCCGATAATCCGTGGGGCTTACAGCCTCGGGGCACAGTGCGGGATCCCGACACCAATAAAGTCATCAAGCATACGGCAGCCATAGAGCAAGGAACCAGAGCTATTAACACTCAACTGAGCTTATACCGGCAGGGAACTATTTCCCTAGACCAGTTCCACTCTAATGTGAGGCAATTAACAACTGATTTCAAAATAACTAGTTCTAGTTTATCTAATGTCCAAAGAGCGCTAGCCGGACAAATTTCGTCTATCGATAGAGAGCGCGCTGCCGCCGCAGCTCGCGGGGCGGCCATGGGAGGAGAAGTAGACGAAGCTAAAAAAGCCATGCGTGCACAGCAAATGATGATGGCCGCTTTTGTGCTTCCCATGGCTACGGGATTTTTACCTCAGCCTGGAGGGCGCGGAGGAGCCGGGGACATGGGCTTGGGCGCCCTTCACGGAGCAGGACAAGCCGGAGGCATTGGCGCAATGCTGGCTATGAGTGGAAGTACTCCTGGTATGGTGGCCGGCGGCGTCGTGACAGTGATGGGAGGGGTAATAGGAATGTTAAAGGCTATGGAGAAGAGTCTTGAGGCGCTCGGGAAGGAACTTCAGAAAGTTAATGACTACCAAATGAAGTTGCAGAATAGCGTTAAAGCTTATGTATCCGTCCAAGAACAACTCAACAAAGCTTACTCTTCGGGGGACGTAAAAGCACAAGAGCGAAATTTCAAAGAACTCACTAAGGCATTTCGCGGGATCGAGGATGCTGGCGTCCGCTCCGAAATCATTGGGGCCTCGGCTGACCTCGACAAATTAGCAGAAGTGCTAGAGAGAGTTCAAGATAATGCTGAAGGTACGATTCGATCTAATAGTGCTTTAATGAAATTCAAAGAGGCAGACACCGCTCGCGAAACTATCGGAATAGAGAATGTCGGACAGAAGGCCCAGAGTTGGCTGCCATGGATGAACTTTAAAAATATCTCCGACACCGAAGGTTCTGCAGAATGGAATAAGCAACTCCAAGCGGTAGGGGTGGATATTGGAACCATTAAAGATTTAACCCAAAAGGAGATAGAGGCAATCAGGGGATTAGACCTCGAGACTTCGGGCGGTTTAGTCAAAGCTTTTCAGCAGCTAGGAATGGATTTTAGGACAGCCATGAAGTTTGTGTCTGAAATAGACGCCGCTAGCGGGGGTGGACGAGGGGGGGATAATTTAAAAAATATTTTATTCCGAGCGCTCTCCATTCAGGAGCAACGAGCCCGAGACCTCACCGGCCTGCAAGCGCAGCAACAGTTAGCCCAACCAGGACTGGCGTTAAAAACAGACCTCTTTACAGCTTTTGAGGAATTAGCTAAAGTATCCGAAAAGGTCATAAAAAACTTTGACGCCTTATCTAAAATGGAGAAGGGGGTCTTAGAAACGTCTCAGCAAATGGCTACCGCCTTTGGGGCTGGAGACACTCGAAGCTCCCAACGAAGACAAGTTATTGACTTCCAGAAAGAAGCCGTAAGCGCGAAGGGTATAGAAAAAATAGAGGGGGCGCTTCGGCAAGCTGCGGCAGATATGCTTGAGGCTGAGAATGTTGCGCCGGCCACTTTAGGATCTCTGGAAAAGTTACTGGTAAATATCGGAAACAAAATCGGGAGAGGGGGCTCATTTGGGGATCAACAATTTGGAGGAGAGATCATGAAGAGCATAGAGAGCCTTAGAGGAGTGCTACCGACAGAAGTCTTTAATTCAATAGACCAAACCCTTAAGGATATTCAAATGGAGACCCAACTCCAAAATGCCCTTTTGAATTCCCAACTTAAAACTATGATGCAGGGAACTGCTGCCGCCCAATCTCAGGCTATGCAAGCTAAATTCTCTGAGAACTTTCTGAGAGACTTAAGATTTAGTGATGGCTTCAAAACGATGGGGGGAATTGATTCGGTTACGTCAATGAAAGATGAAGCTGACGTTTTCCTTCGAATGAAAGACGAGTTAGAGAAGAGGGGGGTAGAACTAGACAAAGGAAAAATCGCCGCTGCAGAAGATAAACGTTTAGTGGGGAATTTGGCAGACTTTATGCATGGGCTCGAAATACTGACAACAGATACCAAGGGTGCAGGCTTGAATATCCCGGGCTTTGATCCTTCTAAAGCAGGGTTTCAGGACCTTTTTAAAACCGACCAGCTTTTCCAGGGGCTGGGGCAATTGAGCGATCTTGACTTTGCTAAGGAGATGGACTTCGATAAATTTATCGGTCCAGATAGAAGCGCTGACGTAGAAACTGCGGAGAAGGAGTTTCTTGGAATGTTGGATAATTTATCCCTCCAATCCAAGCGAAAGCGCAAGCTTAATACAGATGAGCGGGATTATTTTAAGGGATTTTTTCAAGCGGCCATGCTTCGCGAAAGAGAAAAACGCATTGGAGGCCGGGAGGGGGGCGCAGACACCCTGAAGGCATGGGATATAGCGCAGGCAGCTGACAAAGCCGTAGTCTCCAAGGATCCGCTGGATGGGCCTTCAACGCAATATCGAGATCGGGCATTCGATAAAGAGGGTAACCTCGTAGAGGGAGTGGCTATGTCTATTGCGCGAGAAATGGCCAAGGGCCCGCAAGTAATAGCGTTAGGACAAATCGGAGGAAAAATTGAACGATCCAATACACTACTAGAACAAATAGAGACCTCTCTTCAACATATCGCAGGAACTTTTGAAACACGTCAGAGCCTCAAGGAGAGAGCTGAGGAAAGGAGTGAAAACTTGAGAGGAGTAGGAGAGGCTGCCGGCGATATCATTAAAGAGAGAGAACAGAAAATAGCAGCATTAAGGGAAGATTATGTGAAAACAGTAGAAGGCGGGGGTGAGCCCGGCTCGAAAACTTTATCGGTTATTACAAAAGGAGAGGTCGCGGGCACCGATGCAGTCAGGAAGGATGAACTTACTGCACGCTTGTCGAGTATCCTAGGACTGAAGGGCATGGAAAAAACCAAGGGTGGGAGCGCGAAAAAGGAAGCCCGCGCCGCTCTAGAGGGGCTAGTAGACAGCTTGAGGGAGCCCATAAATAATCTCAGAAGTGTTTTCCTCGAGAGTGATAAGAAAATTCCCATGACTTTTGGGGAGGCTACCTCGGGCAATCTTGAATCGGTAGAAGTTCAGAATACAGCAAGAGAGGCATTTGCAGATTTCAAGAAAAAACTCAAGGCCATAGATCCCCAAGCGACGGGACTTCAGATGACCCTAGACCAATTTTATGAAAGAATATTCCTTCCCCTCAGTCTTTCTCCTGATACGACGGCAGATCGATTGGGGGGGGTCGGTGGTTGGGATAGACAAATCGGGACCGATCCCGCATCCAAGGCTTACCAGGAGTATGCGACGAAGGTGGAAAAGGCCTTCTCTGACTCAGCTACAAATCTATCAAAAGAGGGAACTAGACTAGGTGTTGATACGAAATCATTGCTTCCTGGCCCGAATCTTAAAGTAACTACCATTGCGGGGGGCCAGAAGCGCATAGGGCGCGTAGGTTCGCAAGCTGGGGGGAGCGACAATGAACTACGAATAGAAGAAGGTTTACGCGCCGCCCAAGCCCAACTTATGCGCATGGGCAAGGCGTCTGACATGCTTTATGTTTTAGGGGGAGCTCTAGACAATACACTGGACAAGTTTGATATAGAGAAAAACTCTGACCAAGGAACGGCTCTGGAAAAGTGGATGAGAGAGGGGGGAGATATGCCCAGCGGCCTGGATGAAGATTTAGCTCTAGATCTGTCCGTGCTAAAGAATTTTCAAGAAACTATACAAGGTTTAGTTAAACGAGTCTCAAGCGGGGAGACGGGCGGAGATCTAGACGATGAAATTTCGAATCTAATAAACAAACTCGTAATCCTTACTAACAGACAGGCCACTCCACAACAGGGTCGCAATCTAGCAGGACAATTCACTACTCAAGAGCAAATAGCACACGCTGTAGATTCCTTAACTCATGCGGGCAAAGGTTTACAAAAGGACAATACCGAGGCAGCTGAAGCCTTAAAACAGGCAGCTGAAGCCCTCACAGCATCTGCGGGAGATCTGGAACAGGCCGCCTCAGGAGACAGCGCCTTGGCTGCGTTCGCGGATGCTTTAAAAGGGAATGCTCAGATGTGGGACGCAATGAAAAAAATGGCCGAAGACGGCGCGGAGGCGGCCAACACCTTAGAGCGTACCGTAAAGGATCGAATAGACAAGGACCCTATGCTGCAGTCAGCGATCCGAGAGCTAATAAAATTTCTTAAAACTGGAAGTAGTGGACCTGCTGCCGGATTTATTCCTAATTTTGCGCTTGACGTGAGGGGCGCCGCTGATTCTTATAAAAGGGAAGTCACCGCTTTAGCTGCAGGAGGTATTCCTGTTTCTGCCGCCAAGGGGGCGGTACGAATGGATAGTAATCCTCAACTACAAAATCCAGCTAATCCTTTTGGCGTTGGATTTTATAATAATTTTCAAGAGAGTGGGTTGTCCGACGGTATTCAGAAGGCCAGAGGAAGAGGATTTGATCCATCGCGATATGCAGGAGGAACCTCCGCCAGAGGCTTTATCCCTAATTTTGAAAGCGGGCCCGAAGTAGACCGGGTAGGCGCGGATAGAAGCGACAAGCATAGCCTGAGATGGCAGGGTCAGACCTTATATTTCAAAGATGAGAAATCTAAAGATGAATGGATAAAGGCCCAGAGGTCTCTAGGGGGGCCGGTGGCGGCAGCTCCACCCCCTCCTCGGGGGCCTCGCCCAGATATAAAAAGCGACGGGGTCAAAATCGCAGGGGCAACAGCAGGCCAAGCTCAAAAGGGTAGGCAGCTTTTTGAAATCTGGCGTTCTAGCCTGAGGCAGGGGGGATTGGGCAATACCTTAAAAGGCATAGACGTTCAGAAGTGGAAAGCAGAGGACCTTCCGGGCCCCTATCTGAGATATTTTAATTCTAAAGAAAAGGAAATTATCGCTGGGAGCCCTTTTCGGATTCAAGATACGGATGTTTATAACCGAGTGCCCAATGCTCCTATTACTAAACTCGAAGATGAGGCTGGATATCCTGGACATGGAGTAAACTACCAAGATAAGACTGCAGGCATCATAAGAAACATTACGACTAGAGATAGATATGGCAAGGAAAAAGCACGAACCCTTACTGACGGAGGAAGGAATACTTATTTAAATAAAACAGTGGGAGAGGCTTCAAAAAATAAAGAAAATTATAATCTTTATTTAACTAATAAAAGAATACGACAAGCTTTTGGGCAGTATCCCCCTCCTCCTGCTGCGGCTGGAGATCCAAAGTATAACGACTATCAAGCCAAGGTAATTAAGGAGATCATTGCTTTGCGGTTGGGAGAAGATCCCAATTTAGAGCAGATCAAACAAAGAGGATGGTTAGCGGAAGGAGCTTTCAGGGGAAAGACTCGAAAAATTCCTGGAGGAGAAGAGATTGTGAGGCCTTATGGAAGCGCGCGAAAAACTCCTCTTGGGCAAGATGCTGAGATAGAAAAACAATTAAAAACGACTCACCCCGAGCTTTACTTTGAACAGCCTGTTCTTAATCAGATCACCGGGGACACCGATTTCGAGGAGAAGTTTCCTCATGGTCGAACGGGCTTAAGACAACTTCTCGATAAGGAAGTACAGGGAGCTCGTGAAGGGAGAGCTCCTGATTTGCCTAGGGTTTTTGCTAGAGGCTTTGTCCCCAATTTTGCCAATCGCCTGACCGCACAGAGTATGATGCCTAATTTTGCACCTATTCCGGCGTGGCACGATACGGAGGGAGAAGGTCAAGAGATCATAAATGTTAAGCCTAAGGATCTGGAGAAATACGCTCCTGAAGTACTCATGGAACACCACGGCGCGAAGAATGTCGGGATTCAAGGATATTCCGGAAGCATTACAGACCATAGTGGTGTGAGGGCTTGGCAAGTTGGTTCGCTCGGTCTCTATGATGCCGCTGGTGAGCCGGACCTGGCAGCAACGCGACGTTTTTCGGAGGACGCCCGGAGAGCGGGGGGGTGGAGGTCTGTGGAGGGCCTCCCGAGAGGTGATGAGCGAGTTCAGGTCCAGTCGCTTAGAGACCAAAAAACAGTAGATGCATTAAGGAAAGAAAAGCTGGCGTTGCTGGAGGATCCCAGGTGGGCCACGAGGAGGGCATCGCAGAAGATCTTCGGCCACGCACAAGGCCCCCCGCTTACTGAGCCTCCCCCCCTTCCCGGAGGGCAGGTATCTTCGACCATGGATAGTCCAGGCTACGCCACAGATGCGAAAAGAGCTGAATTCGAGGCCTTAAGAAAAACGTATGTTCTAGAAAGAACCGATAAGCTCGAAAGCCTCAGAAAACAAATAGATCGCGCAGACGGCAACAGACAGTGGAGTGAGCTGAGGGACCCTCAAAAGATAGATTATGCTACCCAAGCGGGACTTTTTGACGTCGAGGCAAGAAAGAAGTTGTTCCCCATGCCCGATAGTGTATCGAGCCTTGAGGCCGGTGGTGCAGCTCCACTCACCAAAGAAGAGGTTCTTCGGACAGGGGAATACGCTGGCCTGCGGAAAACAGCCGCTCCCGCCACTCATTTTGAATTTAGGTCAATCATGTCCCCCATGTCTTATCAATATTTGCACCCCAAAATGCGCGAGAAATTTTTCAACGTCCTTAATAAGAAATTTGGGACAGACATTAGGACCTTTTCCGCCGACTGGAACGGTTTTGGGGGTGGGGGAAACGGCATGCCCACTGTAGGCAATATTCTGGGCTTTGACCCTCAACTCAAGGAAGAGTTCGAACCGAGGCTTCGTTGGGCTCGCGAGAATCTCCATGGGAGTGGCACGACGGCGAACGAAGATGCCGTGGCGAAAGTAAGAGGAGAAGTCCTAGCGGCATTCCAGTCCAAAATGGCAAATTGGGGATTTACCCCTCCAGCGGCGCTAGGGACTCGACTCCAAGGTTCGACTGCACCCCTGCCGGATTCAGCGCAAATAGAAACGAAGTTTCGCGGGGTTCGACCCAAACGCCAGTTCAAACCTACTCGCGGGCCCAAAATAGCGGAATTATCTTTGAATAGTCCTAAGGTAAGTGAGCGAGAATTCTTTCACATGCAAGCCGAACTGGGAGGATCCCGAGCTGAACGTGACTCCCGGTTTAGAATTAACCAATCTGAACCCGGTTCTCCGGAGCGTAAGAAATTAATAGAGCAAGCACAACGGGCGTCTGCGCAGATGCCTGATCTAAACCGAGTTGTTGAAGCAGCTACCACTCCTCGAGATGTACCTACTCGTGTGAGACCGACCAAGACTCCTAAAGTTCGAAGAAAAGCGGGGGGATTCATTCCAAATTTCGGGAAAGGTTCGCGCGAACAAGACATTGCTCAATTACGAAAGAATGCTATAATAGGGAGAAAATATCGGGCAGAGAAATTAGCTGCGAGTCGAGGCGAACAAAGAGCTCGTAAAATCAAAACCTATTCCCCCCAGTGGCAGAATCTTCAAAAGTTAATGCCGGATTTAGTGCCTGAGCACGCCAAAGGAAAAAACTTCGACCAACTTTTTGAAACTGACGAGGGAAAATCTATTGCCCAATACTTTATGCAACATATAGAGAAAGGGAGTTTTAGCCGGCGCTGGCAAGAACTCCAAGCCGCGAAGGCGGCACGCGAAGCTCCCGCTCCCGATCCTACGTTGCCAAAGCTTGACGATGCGTTCTTCAAGGAGCAGCGAGAGGCTACCCGCCGCCGCCTTGGTCTTCCGGATGAAGCATTCCCGATGGATGATGAAGGGAAAGTTCTCTCTCCCGGGGAGAGAAGGGAAGATCTTTTAAAGCCTGAAAACGTTGATGCGCTCATTGAGGCCTTAAGGGTAGATATGAACCTAGGACCTGCAATGGATTCCAAGAATAAGGCGGCAGGACTCATTCCTAATTTTGCTAATAAAGTGGGGGGAAGAAGGGGCGATGCTAGAGCTCATGGCATGATCCCTAATTTCTTACCTCCGGGATTTGAGGTAAAAACCACTGAATCTAGGAGCCAAATCCATGGCCCTAATGGCCCTCCAGATATTACTGCACAACTTCACAGAAACGGTTTACCCATTCCGGGAGCGGTTATGAGTTGGACTCAATTAACTAGGACGCCAGGAGAATACGAAGCAATGTCGCGACTCCCTCACTATGTAAATGAGCTCGGTCAGGTATCTGACGTGGAAGCTCCCGGGTTTACGAAAGTGCGAGGAATGGGAATCGCTTCAGAGATGAACACTATTGGGGAGGCGAGTCTCCCGAGGGGGAGCTCCGTAACTGCTAAGGGTTTAGTTCCGCAGGAAATGAAAATTTTATCCAACCCTGATCAAGTAAGAGGACTTTCTTCGATGGCTGACGCCATTGCCTATACCTTTCCTCAATTAGCTTATAAAGAAGGAAGATACAATAAAATAAAAGGGAGATTTATTGCTCGCTTACCTCATACGGGGCGCACTGACCCCGTTATCGTGGACTTAGCTAAGATTCCGGAAGGTACGCCCTTAATAGGAGGTATTGCCGAGGAGTTAAAAGCTCAAGGGGTAAGCCTGGAAGACTTCAAAGGCGCAATGACGGGAGAAGAGGGTACTGGAGAGAATAGGTTTAATAGGGGTCAATTAGACATTCACTCAGTTTCCCAAACTACGCGTGCAGGAGGAAAGAGAGACTTTCTACAACGCACGCCTTTGGAATTTCGGGCCGCCAAAGAGTTGAGTGATGTAGAATATAAGTCGTTAAGCAACGCGGTGGCAGAATTCAATATTGCTGGAGCCGCCCAAGGGGGAGAGGTTAGCTTGGCTCCGCGCGGAAATCCTAACATATTAGAGCTTCCCGACGGTGGGGAGGCACGGGCAAAGGCACAATTAGACGCTCTATTATTTTTATCCTCCCCGGAGTATAAAGGCGTAGACGGTGTATCCCCCGAGGCGAGGGCTAAGATAGCTAATTCCATGGGAGGGACATTGGGGAGCGACCTTTTACAACAGGGGGCTCTAGGCCCGGGAGCAGTAGGCCACGATGTAGCAGGTGAAAGACCTCTCGCGGACGTAGATGTTTTATTGGGAGAAGGGGGTCTTAATGCGGGAGAACAGAGATCCATGGGGACTGGCACCACCAGTCAAACTGATCCTGTGGGATTTCATCACCGCCGACTTCGAAAGCAAGCCGGCCAACTGTCTGAATTAGCCAATAAATTCAGCAATAGAGAAATTCTAGCCCTCCTCCAGACGCCCCCTAATTCTCCGGAGCGCACAGATCTCTTGGGGGATTTAGAAAGAAGGTATACTAGTCTAGTGATCGCCCCCGACGATGCTGTCAGAGCGGCCACTACCGTTGCCGATCCAAGCAAGCTCCCCCTCCACCTAAGGGGCCGAGCGCCTAAAATTCGGAGAGCTGGAGGGTTCATTCCTAATTTCGCTAACCAACTAAGCGCACAGAATAAAATTCCTAATTTTCAAGCACCGCAGACTAAATGGGAAGATATAGAACAAGGATTGATAGATAAAATTAAAGCCAAGTACTCCATTACCACTGAGGGCCTACCGGATGAAATGGAGTTTAATGGAGAGACTGTTTACCCCGATCAGGAATTGGCTTTAATGGCAGGCATACACTACCGTAATGCGGGAGCTTTTGTGCCGGAGCTAGTAACAGGGCCGGCCACCCTAGAGGCGATTAATAATCGCGAGGCAGCCAGCGCCATGATGAGCGAAGAGGACATGAGGGCAGGCAACTTATTTCAGAAATTGTGCGCACAATTTAGAAGTGGAGCTCTTTCGGAGACTGAGTTTAGACGGGAAGCTACTAGGATATTTAAAAGTGCGCCCACTATGGATCCTAGAACTAAACAAGCATATATAGAGAACTGCGTAACAATGTCTAAGAAGCCCAACGAACATAGATCTAGATTTCCTTGGGTAGAGAGTTCCGCCCTCATTCTAGGGGTGGGGGGTAGTATGTATTTTAGGCGTCAAACAGATAAAAAGACTAAACTGTTATTGGGTAGCGAGGGGAGTGACAAAGCCTTAAATGAAGTACTGCAACAATTCATTATGGGGGATAATGGGGCAGGGCTTATAGATGAGATTTCCGATCATAAAATAAAGGGAATGTTCCCGGATGGGGTAAACACTGCCGCCCCAGGCGAGGCAGTAAATACGTCCAAGAATGTAACCGACTTAAGAACTCACTTGGAAAAAATGCGAGCTAGTGATCCTCAGAAGGTCGCGGAATTCATGTTAACTCGTCGGAAATCCAACTGGTGGAGAAAAATGAGAAGCGCTAGTACCGCAGGTCTGTGGCCGCGCACACCGCCAGTAGGGGTGAGAGGACTTCAGGAAAAAATACTCAGCGGGGACGGCCTCACTCCTCCCAGGGGGAGAGATTTTGAAACAATTAGAAATGATCTCGGAGACAGCATTAATAAAGCTCACGGAGCAGCGAGAGGAAAGGTGCCGAAGGTTCTATATTCTCAAGTTGGCCAGTCTATACCATTCGCTGGGGAGGTAGACCCTAAGGTGCATGCTATAATAGAGAGAATGTTTGATGCAGCAGGGCCCCTTCAGCAGCGCACCGCCATGGAGGGGATTTTGGATCAGCCACGTTTCAGAAACGGAGATTGGTCCCTGTCAGCACTTCAACAGCGTGGTACGGAACGCGGCATGCTGGAGGAACTTGCACGCCAATTAGGGAGATCTAAAAATAGTTTGAACTCCCTCATTCCCCGGGCTGCTGCAGGAACTATGGGCGCCCAAGACGTAAAACGAGGTGATCTTACCCGAGCCACTCTAGACGAATTAGAGAGAGTGAGGGCGTTACCCACTCCTGAACCTAACGCATTTCCTCGCAGAACAAAAGTCCCCAGCCCTCGAGCTCGAGGGTTTATTCCTAATTTCGTTCAGATGTCTCCGGCAGCGAAACAGGTTCTATCCGCCAATCCTGAAGCTATGGGTATGACCATGGACAGTGTTCAAAGAGAGGCTTCTTTTGGGGTTACTCCTAAGGTTACCCAAATACCAGGGCTTGGATCTCCCTTCGATTTAGCAGTTATTAACACTCAAGAAGGAACTGCGTTAGGAGCTAAAGCGGCGCATGGTGGACAGCTTAGTCCATTGCAGTCTAGCTCTAGAGCCGCCGGCTTCATTCCTAATTTTGCCACTAAAACTACAGGTCGGGCTCGCTTTAGCCAGTCAGCAGCTTCAGTCCCTAATTTTGCACCGCCGCCCGAGCCCAGTAATCGAGATTTTGATATTGGCACTATAGAGGGGGCCAGCGGAGAAGCCGGAGCATCTTATAATTATTATGTAAAACACGGGATATACCCAGACCAATGGGCGAGTAAATACGGAGGAAAAAAAGGCGACTCCTCAGCCCGTGAATTGCCTTCTTCACCAACCTCAGGACAAATTTGGTCGCTCCCACTTCGCCCACAAACCTATAAGCCCCCAAGTTTCCCTATGAAGACGACAGGACACGTCCCGAAGACGGTGGCCGAAATGGAGAAAGAATACTATGACAAGCAAACTGCCAAAATCAAGGAGGGCTTTACTACTAAGCGCCCCTCAGAGGCAGAGTTTGCTGCCGAGCTGAGGAGACAGCAAAATAAAAAAAATCTCGAGGAGAATTTTGAAAAATTAGATACCGTATTAACCTCCCCTTTCCGCCTTCTAACTGATGTAGTAGGCTCAGGATCGGGCGTCGTGGGTTGGGTAGCGGAGGGTGGTCCCGCTGGGGTGGCCGCGCGATTGATGGCGGGTGAGGAAGATTGGTGGAGTGGTGATGGGAATTTCTTTTATGATATAAAGGATCACGCTTTTGGCGCATCAGACTGGCTAGCTCATACAGGCACAAATCCTTGGTCTGAGGGATTGGCGGATAATGATGATTTCGGAAGATGGTTAGCCAAGAATCCGGGTGAAGCTCCCCCTGAGCATCTTTTTTACACACGCCTGGGGTCAGACATAACAGCCGGCCTTTTAACGGGAGGAAGTACTTGGGTGAGTCAGGCCAAAAATGCCAGACACTTACGCTTTACGAACGAGGTAGCTAAGTTATCAAATAATGTTACGAGGGTAAGCCCAAAGATCACAGGGGCAAGACCTGGGCTAAGTACTGTCGTAGACAAAAGTAAACAAGGCTTAGGGAAAACACAGAACGCATTAAAAACCCTACAGGAGAAAGCCTTAACTATTCAGCAAATACTAGCTGCGCGCGGAGGAACGGTAGCAAACAACGTCACTACATCAGCGCTTAAGTCTTTACAGGCAGCTCGAGAACCTACGTACAAACTACTAAGTCAGGCTGGGGGAGAGTTGCTGAATAAAGCGAAAGGGTATGGGAATCTTATGGCCGACGTAGGATCGGTTGGACTTCATAGCGCCGTTGGACGTCCCGCGCTTTACCCATTTTTAAAGAGGTTAGTTAGCGGGGGAACCAACGCTATAAACACTCCTAGAGGCTGGGAAACATTTCGAAAAAGCCTACCGAGTTCCCTTATAGGAGGCAGTATGGATATCGGCGGCGCCGCCTTATTGGTTCAAGGGCAGGCCGAGCAGCAGGGAGTTGAGATGGGGTTTGGAGATGCTATGAGAGTACTTACCGATCCCAACAACGCTACCGAAACCGCAAAGTTGTTAGGGGGGGAAGGTCTCATGGACGCACTTGATTATATGGTCGGATCCTATAACAAGAAAGACGGATTGACGTCGGGCCCCGGAATGTTTGTTGGCGATATGGCGACACTGATTACAGAGGTCTCACAGTACGGCTATAAGAAATTAACGGGAACCGAATCTTCCTCCGGAGAAGACTGGGTGAAAAGCGCTTCACTCCCCGCAGCAAGCTCGAACCCTTTTGATGACCGTATCGTGAGCAGTCAGCTCATAAAAGAGATGTATGGAAAAGGGGCAGGAAGGGACGCTTTTGCTGTGGAATATTTAGATAGCTTAAAAGACTCAAAAGGTGAGAAAAGATATCCCAATATGATGGAGAAATTCCAAGCCTTCGAGGAAGCGCTTCGCACAAAGACTGATAGTGAATTAAAGGAGTTGCCGAAAGACTCGGCGGCTAAGGAGGCAATGGAAAAGGTTCTCGTAGCTGAAAGCGCCGCCGGAATGAGTCGTTTTGCAGTGCATATGGCAGAAAGGCTCGGGGGTGGTGCTGCCACACCTCTGGAACTTTTAAATTATGAGGAATGGTTAAATACCGACTATACCGACCTGGAGAGGGGAAAAGGTGGAAGGGAAATAGTAGGGGCGGCTAATCCAGATCAAGCGGGCTTTCCGGCGGGGTCGTATGAGGCCATGTTAACTCCTGAACAGAAAAAGGCTTGGAGGGAGAAAGCTGCACAGGGTGGCTCTTACCGCCAGATACAAACCGGACATGAGACTTTCCCTACTAAAGAAGACTTCTTACAGCATGAATATAACAGATATACATCAAACACAAAGTACTATGACTCCATGGCCCAAACCCTTACACAGCAACTCCTGTTTCCAGAACCGGAGGTGGGCTTTATTAGTCAGGCCGAGATTGATGCTGCAGGAAATGATCCGCAAGAACTACTGGCACGCCAAAAGAAATTAATGTCAGACCCAACAGTTAGGCGGACGTTCCTAAAAGACAAAGAGGGGAAGAATGCCGGTATCAGTTTTCGCAAAAACCCTACAAAAACCCCCTTATATCACGCTGCGCGCATAGCAGTAAGTCACGGGGGAGACTTGAGGAAATTCCTAGAAACCGTAGGCGAAGTAGAAATGACTCAAGGAGCTCAAGAGCAAGGATTGCAAGCGAGGGTACAACAGGACCCGAAGGCCAAGGATCTTTGGCAGAGTCTTAACTCACAGGCGAGAAGCAATGGAAAAATTCCCTTAGAGGTTAATGGACAAGCTATAGAAGTTACGCCTCTGGAATTGCTAGATTTATTTATTGATTTTCACAAAAAAGAAAGCACTCGACAAGCAGAAGTCGGCGGATTGGTCGACGTCGCCACAAAAGATGCGGCGGCAGTGAGAGAACAGGCAGGAGGGCGGGCACCACCCCCTGCTTTTGCCGGGAACCCCTTAGCGCAAGGATTTATTCCTAATTTTGCAAGAAGGGCATCTGCAGCACGTGGAATTATTCCTAATTTTCAAGGAGTTGGGTCCACGGCGGCACAGGTATCCCACGTTGATAAAGTGGCGGAAGCTCTAACTGCCAATCAGGCGGGATATCCAATGCATGTGAAACCTAGCGACGCTCATGGCTTTAAACAGCCCGACGGTACCGTGCAGGTAATAAACAGATTTGAGGACAGTTTTCGAGTAAAGAAAAACGACACGGGAGAAGTAAGCGATCTCTTTGCCCATCGCCCGGGGGGTGGACCTGCCAAAACCGCCTTTAATCAAGAAATGAGCGCTCGAAATCTAAGCGCCGCCCCTTCCGCAGCGGGCGGGTTTATTCCGAATTTTGCGCCTACAGCTAGCCTTCCCGCAGTGGATACTCGCGCTATGGAGGAGTCAGCATCTACTATGAATAAGGCAGCAACTACCCTGAGTGACGCGGCTGAGATTTTCAGGAGTGGCGCCATCGAAACCAAACACGGATTTTCCGTGGCCTTTAATGGATTGGACGCGGGAGCTCTAGCTGAGACCCTTAAAATCGAACTTGCCGACAAGATAAAAGAAGTCATACAGGCTTATTTAGGCCGCGAGGTGGCCGACTTAAATCCCTTCAAAAACACTCCTCCAGGCAACCTTCTGAGTTAAAATGAGCGGGAAGGCAGCATCAAAGTTAACAATAACTCAGGGGACCGTCCTGAGCTTTACCTATAATATGGTAAATCTCGATAGCGGCTTCAGGTTTGGCGTGCGGCAAAATATAACAGTGCAAGTCAGCAAGCTCGATTGCGGGAATACACCAAAGGAGGGGCAGATAGGACTTCAGGCAAGCGAGTTAGATGAATTAATTAAAACTAAAGATTATTTTGATTTAACCATAAACGGGCACAAGTTTGATAATAAATTTCAACTAACTGGATTCACCATAGACGAAGGTAATTGGTCTGCGGTAACAGAGGGAACGATTTCAGTTCAGTCTTTTGAGGAAGGGGAGATAGCTCTGGATTCTGGGAATGAAGATTATAAAGGCTGGGACGTTGACAGGCCGGAGTGGAAATACTTGGAGGAATTCTCCGATGATTTTACTTTTAGCCGCGCCGCAAATTCGATTTCTTATTCCCATAATGTCAATTTTAAATTTGGGGGAGGGGGAGACGATCTTTTAAAGGCGAATCAGCCCCACATAACTGATGCCCTCAGTATAGGCCTAAGCTTTGCTCAAAAAATGGTGGCCAACAAGGAGGGGAGGCCCTCTTTTGACTGGCTAAAGGAAGTGGGCTTTCAGAATTTGTACAGTGATATTGCCCCACCCGACTATAAAAGGCTTATCACTGAAACAGTTGACGAAATAAATAACACTGTCAATGTTACGGAAACCTTTGAGGCGGAAAATCTTAAAGACGATAGTTGCGGCTCCTATTCTTTTTCGGCCCAGCAAACCATAGATATTTTAGAAGATGGGATTATAAATGTGTCTGAAAAGGGAACGCTTATCGGGCTAGAGGTAGGAGATAAAAACCGTCGAGAAATGCCAGAGGACTGTTTGGATGTCGAGCTGGGGGCTGCGGTGAATGCAGGGGATGGAAGGCTTCAGAAAATATTCGAGCACTACACGCAGACCTTGGAGGAGGAGGACTGCGTGGGCGAAATCCCTGATCTTGTTACCGACAGTAGCGGGGACCTAATTTTAACCCAAAAAGGCATTACGCGAGATCCCTTTCGGGGGAAAATTTCCTATAGCGTAACTGCCACCAACGACCAGAAATTAGGAGAATTGGCAAAACATGAATATACTGTTGAAATTGCAGCGCTTAAATGGGATACGACCAATGCTTGCCTTCCTTATTTTAAGGTTACCCGACAAGGAACCTTTACAGGGGTTGACTCTAAGAATTTAATCTTAAATAAAAAAGGTGAGATCGCTCGCCCCCGCTTTGACAAGGCCAAGGAGGCGTGGGAGGACGAGAAGAATAATATAAAAAAAGATACGCGGGACTGTGCCGGAGTGGCCGCCAATCAATATCCCGTAGCCGTGAGTAATACCTATAGTCCATACAAGGGAACTGTTTCATATAGTATTATTTATTCTACAGAACCAAAATATGGCACTACGAGCACAGATTATAAATTATGGACTGATAAATACAACCACAGCAATCCAGCTGCGGGAGCGAATTGCCTTTTTCAGTACACTTTGCAAAACGTCGTCAATCATCCCGACGGCACTCAGTTGTTGCAAAAAAGAAACACAACTCAATTACCGAGTTCTACCGATACTCAAAAACTAGTGGGGAAGCGAGACGCATTACTCAAGGATTTATTAGATAGCGCTCGTGGGAAGGCCACTCCGGTGGCTTCGGAGCCAAAAATCCTTAAGGATTGCAACTACACCTTTAACGCCCATAATGATATTATTTTGGACGCAACTTTCAACTGGGAGTAAAGATGGCTGACCCTGATTGTAGTAGTAGCCCTCCAAATCCTCGTGGAAATGCTTTAGTATTATATGGCAGTTCCGCCGTAGGAGGGAGCGGATCCATCGTGACCCCATTCGTCTCCAAAGATGTAGAATATGTGCGCGGCCTGAGGAAGGGGGGTGATGGAGGGGATCGCTGGATAGAAAAGGAAACCTGGACGCTTCAAGGGCAACTGCTGAATTGCAACGGATACGAGGAGCTCTTGGAGGCACAGGCTACGTTACGTCAGATATTTTTTAATGATTTTCAAGAGTTGTCCGTGGGGGATCTGGACGTGCTCTATTTTGGCCGGGTGGTTAGCATTGATTTTGGGGACGCTCCGTATCTCGATAACACTCCCTACACTGTGGTGATTGAGGGCTATAGAAATATAGATGATGTTTCTGAAGACGCTCGCGTTATTAATCCCAGCGCAACTTACACATGGGCAGAGAATGACGATGGGACCATGAATTTAACTTATAAAGTTTCTGCGCAGGGAATTACCACTTCATCTACCGGTGGGGACGCGCTGGATAATGCAAAGAAATTCGTGCAAGACTATTTGTCTCAAAGTAATAAGATGTTTGAGAACAAGGCTGAGGGGTTTGGCCCTTACATTGCCTACATCGGAGAGAATCCAGACAGTAAGAGGTTTTTAGTCTCAACGGAGGAAAGTATTGATCGTACTGGTGGTACATATGCCATCAGCAGAGTATACAAAATGGATCAAGGAGAAGCCGAATATTCGGTATTAAGGTATACATCGACTGTAGATGAGAAATTTGGAGAGAATACCCGCACCACTTTTGAGGGGTCTATTGATGTGGGGTACAACGGAAATGCAGATCTAGCCGACGGGCGCATGTCCCACTTACGGGATAGGTATTATGACTTTAAAAAAAGCCTCCAACATCCTAATTCTGATGATGCTGTTGACGAAAGCGACTATTTGTCGGAGCGTGTAGAAGAGGATGAATTGGCCGGCCTATTAACTTTTACCCTTGTCATAGGAGAGGGAGAAGATGGTTGCGTAGACGATTTTGATGTGTCTGTCAATGAAAGCGCAGAAAGTAGCCTCGTTAGCGTGAGGGTTAATGGAACAATTACCCATTTAGGGCCGTGCGATTTTGATTCTGTAAAGAAATGTTTTTATGGAAGTAAGTACGGGAAGGATTGTGATAAAAGGCCTGAATACGCGAGGGAAAAATATTATTATGATGTGGCTGTCAGTGGCTACGACCAGTTCAAGGAGGATCACTCCGTCGAAATAGGCAACAGAATTCCTAACGATGTAGAATTAAATAGAAATCCTTTAGATCTATCCATTACGGAAGACCCCTATAATAGAAAAATAAATTACTCCATGACTTTTGATGATAGGTTATCCTGGGGGGCTCATAAATTTGATTATACTATGAGCGTTAATCCCCCCGTCCAGCAGATCTCCGTAAATTCATTTCAAGAAATTTGCCCCGCTACGGATGGGGCTAGTAAGGAAAGGGCAGCCCCCGACTGCACAACCGCTTCTGGCCCCGCCCGTTCACATCATTATCAAGATTTAGGCTTCGCTAAACGCGGGACCTTTGGATTTAAGGCCACTGTCGAGGGAAGTCCTAACCTCCTCCCGGCCCAACCCATCTTTGCGTTTGCGGAAGATTTAATGGCAAAGAACATAGGAGAAAGTAACCCCGAATGGTTCTTGACCAAAAACACAATAGGGCAGAATGAAGAAGAAGATGCTTGCTCGGATACGTGCGCTGATACCTGCGTTTTTGGAACCTATGAATACGAATGGCTCTGGAAAAGTGCAACCGACGGAGTAGTAAATCCAGACCCTGACGACAGAACGGATGTACAAAAACTCTATTTTGGGACCGAAGGATGAGTCGAGACGCCGTCTGCTTTTACTTGGATAAGCACCTAGACACGGGATGCTTGGGGTTTTATTATGACTTCGATCACTGGTCTGGGACTCACGTTTTAAATGCCGGATCCGCAGCATATCCCGCCTACACTCGCTATTCCGGATCTGTAGTGGGGGACTTTAATAATTTCACAGGTCATGCTTCAGGGAGAGGATCTTTTAGTAATAGCTATATAAAAGTGGAAAACGCAGAAACCCAAGACGGGGAGTTGTTAAGAGAGGGGGGAGCAAAGGGATTTTCATTTTTAATTTCCCAAGAAAAGGTTGACAATAGTTGCGGAACCTTATTTAGTAATTATGCGGGACTACAGCCTTTAAGCAGTGGGTGGGAGATAGGGATCAACAATGCAAACTTACTTTATTTTAAATTCCAAGACGCAGCGCAAGACGGCACTCCGACTAACAATATAAAAACCGTGCTTGAGGTTCCGGCAGCCAAAAATTGGTATGGAATCTCTATTCAAGATACTACTCTGGAGTTGACACATTTCACCCCGAGGGAGAATAGTCTATCGACGAGGCGAATTAATTCTAACTATATCAGAAATAATAGCGACTGGTACATTGGGACAGGGGAATACCCTTATAGTGGTTATATTGACAATTTTTTTGCATTTAATACATATCTCTCCCCTTCCGCTTTAGGGGATATTGTTACCGCCTCCTATCAGGAGATTGTAACCGGAGTGGGAAGCGAACTATTCACAATTGCTGGAGAGATTACGGGCTATTCGTTTTATGCAACTGGAGAAACTGGAATTGTAGGAAGTACTGGAACGTTGAGCGGTTATATTTACACCACAGGGAGCGGAACTTATATTACGGGGAGCGGCCTAACTGGGGAGGTAGGCGAGGGGGAGATCTATTATGAAGGCTACACTGGATTCAGTGGGGTAGGAAACCCATTTGACCCTGAGTCGGGCACTTTGTTATCTGGCGTGACAGCGCCTAGCCCTCTTGTGTCCGAGATTACGGGCTTTGAGACGGGGTTAAGTGGCTTTAAAGTAGTTACTCAGCAACCAGTTTATTCCGGGAGTGGAATATCGGGAGTTTTATGGAGTGGGAGCGGCTTTGACCCCTTATATGGGGCGGACCAAACGCTTTATCGTTATGTGGGAAAAACCGTCCTAAGCGGAGAAAGGTTTGAGATTGACGGAGATTATGACTGTTCTTATCTAAAAAACACCCTATCCTACCTTGCGCAGCGCGGGTCTGCATTTAACACCGGGGAGGGGAGAACAGGAGATTTTGTGGAAATTATCGGCAATATAGAAGAGCCGGTAACTAATATTAGCGCCAACTACGGATATTCCAGGGAGGTTTATAGGTCTTCATTTTTTATTGACAAGGCGTACAGAGGAGAGCCTCTTTTGTTAAATGTCTTTTCTAATGGAGTTTATCAGATCACAGGAGGATTAGTAAGCGTGCCCCTAAATAACCCCAGAAGGCCATGGGCTACGAGAGTTTATGCAGAAGATGGGAATTATGCCCTTAAGGGGAGCACTCTAGTAACACCACAGGAGAGCCAGCTCGCAGCTGAGGATGAGGTCTATTATGATGCAGAGCAAAACGGAAGTAGAGGTCGTCGTGATGTCACCAACCTAGCAGAGTATCTTTTTCCATTTCCAGAAATTCCAGCAAATGACTCCCAAGTCTTTTTTAACGGGCAAAAAATATATTCCGGTATAGACTATATTGCCCTCCCCGCCTTCCAGGCTATAGGTGAAATTACCAATATGACCGGGACCTTTGCAGCGCGCCCAGCTTACGAGGGTAGTGGGGTGACGACTTATTCAGGGATAAATTTATATGATTTAACCGGAGTAATTAACAATCGAGGTTGCACGGGATTTTCGGGGGAGAATTTCATTTATTATGTTAACGGAGTACGTGGATTTCCCTGGGGAGGAACGTCTAGCGAATCCACCTTTGTTGCTTATTCTACCGGAGTTTCTCTATTGAAAACGGGGAGGAATGTTATGGAATTACCACAAGAAACTTTCTATAATATAACAACCCGTAATAAATTCTTTTAAATATGGCTCACGGACCTCCAGGAGAACAAGTAGAACCCTTATCTAATCCAGCGATTGGATTTGGGGACGTCGAGGGCAACACGAGTCAAGAGAAATATAATGCGTTCGCTTATTCGCTGGATTTCAATTTATCTCTTTTAGATCCATCGAGGTTAACCATTTCTTTTATTAGCGATGATAGGAACTATGATGAAGAAGCGCTGAAGGAGGATATTATCAATGTGGGCGCCAAAGGAGCTCCGGAACATATAGTTTACTGTGGGGGAGCAAAGCATTTCTTTGGATTTCCATTAAAGTATTCAATAAACCGCTCTCCCCGAGGAGATATCCTTACGGTAGACTACTATGACGCCTCGATCCAAATCTTGGACAATACTTTTGTCTTATTAAATGGGCAAGACATGCCGGCAGTTAACCCTGATGCCGTTGAGAATAAGGATAGTGTAAATTATAAAACTATTGCGTCGAATCCATGCGAGTGGGGACTTTTTAACCTCGGAACTGAATATTTCAAAAACTCCTCAAGTATACCTCAGGCCAACGAGGCATGTATAGACAGGGAAAGTTTAGTACCCGAGGTTCTCTATACTAATCATGAATTGGCAGCCAAAATAGAGGAATATATAGCGGTAGACGAGAGCCTATCAATTTTATCCCCCAAGCTTGAGGGGGGAGAGATTGACCCCGAGCAGACCTATGTGGAGAACTATCATGGCACTCTTCGAAGCGTTCTAAAACAATGGGGGGAGCGCATGGGATTTACCTTTTATTGGGAACCGGAGAATCTCGAGGCGGATGACCCCTTCAGCGTGAGCGGCAAACTAGTATTCTTAGATTTAAAAAGTGGGCTATTTTATGATGACATTAGTACTATAGTTGGCTTAATGTTGGGAGAAGAATCTGGCGGCGCTTGTAATTTATTGGAGTCTACTTCTGCTCACACAATGGAGCAGACCTTCAATAAAGCGATCTCTGCTCGTTACGAAAATAACTTAATAGGAGATTCGCTTCTTACGGATAAATTTATGACTTTAGATCTGTTCTCCCTCCCCATTAGGGGATGTTCTACAGATGTGGGGAAGGAGTATGATATAACTACTTTTAAGGGGGGTATTCAGCCATCTCCCTCGTGGCCAGATGGTAACCCTCAATATAGGTGGCGAACAGGGAACTCGGACTGGTACAAGGAATGGGATAATCCCAATTATTCTCCCGACCCCACTGACGAAGATGTTCAAGAAAGGCATTGGCTGGAATATCAGCCCATTAGGCCAAGTGCGGTAGTGGGAGATGCGACTGAGGCAGAGTTTCGTGATTACATACGACTAGTAAAGGCTGCCGCGATTGGGCAAGATTTTTTCAAGGCTTATATTTTCTTCAAGATGATGAAGGCACCGCGCCTCGACAATGAGCCATTGTCCCTCAAAGATTACGTCGAGCAAGATCCCGGACTAAATGCGTCGCCCGATCCTGACGATCCTAATGATCCTATAGTGAGCAAATCTTGCCGTGCAGCCGTTAAACAAATTCTAGCGGCAGGAGGGCGCATAGTAGATGGGGGTGGGGCGGTGATTGTTCCACCGGCAACAGTGCTGAATAACGCAACCCCCCCCACCGTGACTCAGGATAATGTAGCGAAATGTTGTGGAGATGCTCCGAAAACCCAGAATGGAGCGCTAGTAGTCCCCCCCAGAGACGAGATCTTGGCTAAGATGGATACGGTCTTCGTGGAAGGCTTAGATGCGAATAGTTCTACTTCCAAAGGGATTCTTTCGAAAAATGGTAAAATATTAATTCCAGACTTAGTTCAGAATTTAGCCTTGAATAAAATTTTATCGGACGCCCCCGATACCTTCGCTGACCCTCAAAAACCCCCCGTAGACACGGCTAATGTTAAATTGTGTCGAGGGACGGTTCTTGGGAGGGATTGTTTGACGGTTAAGGTTTTGGATCCTATATATAAAGCGGTAAAGCAACTATATAAGGAGAGTTCTGAACAGCGAGGTCCGTGCGGCAATCTAAACAGTCAGCTGAGTATAGATTCAGTTGATGAATCTCCAGACGTTTATAGGGCATGGTCTCAGGAGGATCAAGCGGTTGGAGGAGGAGGGCCTGATGGTGACGGAGGAGCGGGACTGGAGCCTGGAGATGCCAAGAATATTGCTAATGGGAGCGCCTACATCTTTACTTATCTACATAATTATGGGAATAGTATAATTTTTGACAGCGCCAAACATTCCGCATTTTTTAGACAGCTAAAATTTGTTGCAGAAAACGCAGGACGCTGGTGGGTGTCCCCGGAGTTGTTAACCGCAAGAGAGTTTAAGCGCCGCTCATACATTACAGAGGGAATATCTTTTACTAATCGTCTTTTAGATGTCCACGACACCCCCTTCCGAGGACTTTTTCAAACTTTTGACCCTATGGCCGGACGGGCTCAGCAGCCTTGGGGGGAGGATGAACACATATACGATTATTTTTGGGGGGATTATTTTAATAAGACAGGGTTCAGCTATCAAAAGCAGCTTAATGGCTTCGAGGGCGAGGAGCCCCCAAAAGAGAGTCCTCCCCAGCCCTGTGATTATGGGGACGGAGAGGCTTTTGGCCCGGGTTTTACCGACACGGGTGAAAACACTCGAGCCCCTAATATGGAGCAAATGGTTGAGAAAATCATTGAGAAAATGACTATACCTGAAGACCAGATGGCTCCGTGTCAGCAGACTGAGATAATGTCGTCGCTTGGCGTTTTGACTATGGCCGACATGCCCGCTGTGGCACTGAGGAAAGTTTATGGAAATGACGACAATCCTTCGGAGATCACAGGATATCGACTCAAGTCAATTTATGATGATCGCGTGGACTTCGAGGGCGGATTTGGTTATTCTAGCGCCCAGAATGCAGGGGTTGGCCCCACAATAGAATTCCACTCCGATGTAGGAGATTTAACTAGTTTGTCCGTTAAAACAATCATAGATCATGCTCGAATAAAACAGATTATTATTGAAAATCCAGAGGATGCCATTCTCCCCGTTATTGGGCCTGGTGGAATTCCTCCTTCAGTGCAGGTTACTTTTGAAGCTCCCTCTGACGGGCCTATAAATTTCTTTAAAAATTATCTGGCTTTTACAAACATGAGTGACATGGATTCAATCACCAGCGCTAATCTATCATTGAGACAAAAACAAAAAGAACTCGCTTGCTGTTGTACGGATCTGGAGGAGGGAGTCGTGATGCTCGACGAAGGTGAACAGTTGGAGCTAAATTTCAATACGCAGCTTCAGCGACAAGTAAAAAGACTAGCAGACGCCACCAATAAAACCATAAATCAAACGCATGCGTCAAATCTCGTGCATGATTATAAAAGAGATAATAAATTAATAAGTTTCTCAACAAATTTAATACCAATAGATAAATTAGGGACACCCCAGGATGATAATGACCCTCAAGACGAGCTTGATTGGATTGTAGATCATGTAAGAATTGGAGTGGGGGAAGGGGAGCCTACTTATAAGAGTAGTGACTACATGATGCCCATAACTCAAGACAAGGGAAACACCTCCGGGCTTACCTGTATGTTTGATGTAAAAATAGAGGACTACACTAAAGCGGGGCAGCGGTTCGAAATGACAATCCTAGCTATCCCTCAAGAGGAGAATAACGGCCCAGACAAAGGCGAGGTTTCTATTGTGTGCAAAACTCTCTCCAGTGCGGAAGAGGAAGGCTTAATCACTGATTGTGCCGGATTTATACACGCCGATGGCATTAATGCGCGAGAAATGCAGATAGAATTCGTCACTCCGAGCAGCGAAGATTTGGGGGTAGAGTTCGAGTGTGGAAAAAAATGGAGTGATCTTACGAAAGAAGAACAAACTGCATTATTAAAGAAAATACAAGTAAAATTAGTGGAGTATGCCTGTAAGCGTGCTTATTTGCAAGATAAACCTTCTCGCGAAGCTTCGGTAACAATTGCAGATAATGTTTTATTGGATGCTGATGGAGCTCAGGTAAAGTTTCCGTTGCCTGACGGGGCAGACCAAGAAGGCATCCCCAGCATAGGTCAAGGTTTAGAAAGCTTAAGTATTAAAGTGGATGGAAATGGGCAAAGAATAAGTATATCGGTAGGGACTCGGAAGAAGCTGCGAAACCTTCGAGAGCCCAACTTTAATTTGTGGAGAGGGATAAACCCTCGCACAATGAACCAGCTAGAGCCTGGAGTGGGGAATCAGTAATGGGGCGTGTGGGCGGCAGCGTTTTTTCGTTTCCCGAGAAGAGTGGTTACATTGCTTACTCCTTAATCGTGGGAGCAGATAGAGAATTGCCGGGTCAAGAGTTTTTCTTCGCTTTTGGAAGCTCCGGAGTGGACCCCACTGCGCCCGGCCTGGGGACCGTTAATGAAATGACAGGTATGCATTTCCTAGCCCTAAGTGGACAAAGCGGAAAACTTTATGACAACGAAAAAAACTACATCTTTAGTTACGACTCAGAGACGGAGTTGAAGATAGATGGTAATATTTTTCCAGATTATCATAATTATTCCATTTACAATGTTCCTATAAATCTGGATTGTGCGCGTCGTACGGGAAAAATTGACAGTGTTTTTGCGTCAGGAGTCAATAGAAACAATTTCAGCGTAGAATTACGAGAAAATAATAGTTTATTTGATTAAGCATTAAGGCTTCTTAGTTTTTCTATTCTGAGAAACTCTTCCAATCGTTGACGGTATAAAAGAGTTATATCTCGCTCCGAAGTCATGCAGCAATCGGATTTTTTTAAATCCCGTCTGTAGAGGTAGTTTATTTTATCGCAATTGCGTAAAGGGATTCTTTTTCCCTCGGCATTCATGCATCCCGAGGCGAAAAATGCTTTGATTATTTCTTTATCCTCCATATTTAGGCGTCCATAGGCGTAAATCAGTGTAATAGCACTAGCATCTAGAGTAGAAAGTGCGTAACTAATTTATTATAATAAATAAAGGACTTTTTTCAAATGGCAAGTAAGGACATAAATGACAATACATACATTGCTCAAACATGTCTTAATACTGCCGGCCACTACGAAAAGGATTGCTATAAGGGACTAACTTCTGATGTCCTGACTCCGGCATTAGTTATTGGGGATCCGAATGCAGCCTTTGATACTATTGATGTTACGGGTATAGCTGCGGTAGATACCAAATTATATAGCGTAAAAGTTTCTCCTGTTTTAGGGTGGTTGGGCCAGCATAAGCCCACCCTGTATCCTGCAGAACCCAATCCTGATATAAACTGGTTGTTGGATTTTAATACAGCAGACCTATATACCTATGAAGGAGTAGAAACTCCAGGCACATGGCGCTCAACCGGTCCAGATGGCCAAACAAGAGAGGATTCGTTATGGGGGAATAGTCTACCCTTGGAGGATCTTAATAAGAAAAACTTCATTTATGAAAATGCTCCCGTTAAAAGCCCTCTCCAACCATTCGTAAATCAAGACGGCTCCAACGGCGCAGGCAATATGCCCCCTTTAGGTTATCCCTGGGCTGACCGCCAATATAATATCTGGGGAAAAGACACTGTAGAGAAGGCGGAGCAAATAAATTTATGCAGGCCCGTCATGGGTTGGCCCCTGAGAATTCAACGAATTCCACTTTGTATTCCTGTAGGTGCGGAGAATGGACCTTTATATTCCTTGGATGGGTCTGCGGATGGGTCTTGCTCGGGAGCTGGCCCTACAGGGGAGGACATGGAGTATTGTGTTTCTGGGTATTATTACACTTTGGCCACGGACCCAGTTTTATTTACGGGAGCTCCGGAGACGATAGCTGGTCCGGATGGACAAGAAGTAATCAATCCGGAGCACTATCAAGGGAAAACTTTTCAGTGGATAAGTGAGACCGGGCTCTTACCACTTAATGCGGGTTGTGGTGGTGGTGGTGGCGCCTCAGGAGCGGCGGGAGGAATGTGTATTGCTGGAGTTTCTTGTGATTATAATCCAGATTATGGATATTCTGGTCCCGATTATGAGACTATTAATTGCGGCGATCCCGGTT
>Ga0209657_1000209_pt1 | contig 41199 bp, 51 predicted proteins | sample SaaInlV_100m_DNA_FD_184650 | JGI IMG/M metagenome (GOLD analysis project Ga0209657, IMG submission 184650) | Marine microbial communities from expanding oxygen minimum zones in the Saanich Inlet - SI037_S3LV_100m_DNA (SPAdes) (version 2) | ecosystem: Environmental > Aquatic > Marine > Intertidal... | reverse complement strand
TAGCCAATCCATAGCCTTCCTAGCAGCTATAACCACGTTGCCAATGGCTACATAGTTCTTCTCAGCAATGTAATTAGCATCAGCAAAGGTAGGGGTAAACCCAAAGTCGTGCCCACCTTCCCTCATTTTAGTTAAGGTTTCCATTACTTGACTCTTCATGCCCCATTGAGTTACACCATAGGGCATAGTCATGGCATTACGCTTGACTAGATCACGAGTCATACTACCCGCCCACTTAGTAGCCATAGGTGAGTCCTCATCTGAGATTAGTGCCTCCACCTCATCGAGTACATCAGTGTAAACATCAGGCGGGGTTGCTGTAGGCATTAAACCAACAGCCTTACCCCCTACCTCATCCCTAAGCATTGCCGAGAAGTTCTGGAGTCCATTGCATGTACCATCAAAGGCAACGGGCAGGTGAGATATAAAATCTTCCTGCTTAACCCCAGACATTATCATTTGAGACCACTCCAGACAAAATGCTAGGAATGACCAAGGCTTATCAGCATCCTGCCACCATGTGGTGTCCAGTGGGTTAAGTGCAGACCCTAAAATAGCATCTTGATGTTCCTCTATGAAGGCCACGCGATCATCAAATGTAACTTTATCTACACCGTAGCAATTAGCACCTTGAACTGCAAGCCAATACGCACCATTCACACCTAGTGCCTTACCCTCAGCAAATTTTAGTAGTGCCTTCGCAGGGTCATCACCCTGTGGGTTCAAATTAGCTGACACTGGGTAGGCACGCCCACGCCAATCTAATGCATAGGGAAAATAGAATTTATCCTCTGATAAGTACCTCTCGGAAACCGAAAGTTTACTGGCTAATTGCATACGGGCTGAGTCATTCTTGTGTAACTCATCATGGTATATAGCCGTTTGTTTTTTCCATGCAAGCATACTCTCATCCGTAACTATTCCAGGTTTTGGTGGAGGTTCGGCATTGTAGGCATTAGGAAGGCCACCAATCTTACCCCCATATCCCCACGCTTTAGTCATAAGCAAGAATATAGGCTTATTGATTGCCCATGCTGTACGCTGCAGTGAATTTACAGCACCATACACCAGTGGCATGTCGTGATCCTCTAACTCAGCTAAGTATTTTCGGTTAGCAGTCTTGAGTAAAGAATAACTTGAGGTATTGGTTAAGTATCCACCCCCGTATGGACTATTCCAATCTTTTGGAGGTACTATCATTGGCATATTAAAGGGTGTTAGAAGCTCGTTGTAGCCATGTGATTCTGTTAACCACCTACGGGTTACATCAGTCTGTTTTATGACCTTACAGGTCGATCTATTCTTCCTTGCTTTAGTCGCTTGGAGGTAGCACATTCCTGTAGTCTCAATAAATAACTGAATTAGTAGCAACCCCAATTTTGCTCTATCACGCTTACCGTAGCGAATAGTAGTAACAGCCCCCCACTTACACTGCTGCTTGACCATCACGTGCAGCCTATCGGGACTCATAGTGGGAAATTTCTTAATACGGTTGAGGTAATACCTGTGAGCCACTGGGTTCTGTTCTTTTAGATTCTGATAATCCAGAATGTTATGTAGTCGTGTAGCTATTGTGGAGGCTATGCTTGATTCAGTCTTACTATCACTCATTACTTCAATGATTGTTTTAGCGGTAATGAATGCTACATCCTCATATTCAAACATCGACAAGTACTTGCATACCTGATTGCCCCTAGTAGCACGACCTGCAAGTGCAGCCTCTACTACATTCTCAATGGCAACGGCTAGAGGTGCTATTGTAGGCTCAATGAGTCCTCTGCCTACAGGCATATCACCTATGCCCCGCTTAATTACTGCTGCCCTATATCTTTTGATGCCTATAGCTGACGATTCACCCTCTATTAACTTTTGACGGGCGGTTAATTCTCTCAGTGTTTCTGATGGCATAATTACCCCTTTAACTTATAGTTTATACTATAGTATATATCCTCTATTCCTATACTGAGGGACAGTGGATTTTAAAAATAAAAAAACCTGGAATGTGGCTTCTACTCTACCGATTCATTAACTCTAGCGACCCACGCCACAATCTGCCAGTACTGCTGCACATCACTATCGGTGACATTGTTTCTGTCCACCTTTTTAAACCTCTCAGGGTGGGCTTTATACCACTTCTCGGCAGTCTCCCGCATGAATGGATATATAATCACAGCATATCCTCCCATTCCTCAAAGTCCATAGCAGCCTCACCCGCATTATGGCAATCTTCCACGTACAGATCGTAGCGTGCCCCCTGCTGATCGCTCAGTTCTTCATTACGGGCACACTGCGCCTCATACTCAAGATATTCCGCCTCGCTGACTTCACCTGCTGCCCTAGCTTCTTCACTTATTGACTGATCGTGTAGTTCCTCCTTCCTAAGCTCTTCTCGTTCATACAATTCCATATCATCCTCATAATCTTCCATGGGATCACTCATTATTATCCTCCTTTTCGTGTAGATTCATAATTTCCATTGCCACTATTAGTGACTCAATGTCCAGATACAATTTTGCCACGTAGGCAGTCTCTACCACCTTATCATCGGAGATGTGCAAAATGTCCTTATTAATTTGCTTTTCGTGGTCTATCTCATCTCTTATTTTATTTGCAATGCTTAAAAGTCTCATTTTGTGTATTTTATTTATCCGCATCTATTAATCCTCCATTTGTAATGATTTTTTTAAAAGCTTGTTATAAATTTTCTCTATTTTTTGGTGCATCTGTCTTTTGGCATAAATTTCGTACTCTTTTCTTTTTTTCAACCATATTATCTGGTCTTTTTTTGATAATTTAACCCACTTCCACTCGCATATTTTTGGCACATAATTAACCATGTTTTGCACCCTCCATTTTTAAGTCCTCCCGTAAACTGTCCATAATTTGCTTGCCTATTTCAGGGTGCACAGCGTTTCTGAGCACTTGAGCGGGGCAATGGTTGCCCTGATAGTAAATACTGCCCTCATAAGCGATTCCAAGCCATTCTTTAAGTGCTTCTGCACCCTCCAAAGTGGTTTTATTAATAAATCCTTTTGGGCTTTGTACATCCTCAGCTTTAATCTCAAAATTAGACCAGAACAAGTGTCTGCCCACCTTTTTGGTTGGCGTAATTAATGGCGTATACCAAGGCACAACATTCTCCACGATCCACTTGCCCTTAAAATCAGCTTGTAACAGTAAAATTTCTTCATATATTTTTAAATCAACAAACCTAGGCTTTCGATTTTTACCTGATCGGATCATTCTACTATGAGACTGACAAGGCGGGCTTGACCAGATAAAATCATAATTTTTGAAATTATCAAGTAAAAACAGGTGAGCATCCGCCACTACTACGGTATCTTGTGGATACTGCTTTTTATAGGCATTGGCTATCTTTTCGGTATATTCTACCGCCGTAACCTCGCAATCTTTCCAATGCATACGGTTACCACCTAATCCCGCGTATAAATTCAATACTTTCATTATTTAGACCTCCCAAAAAGTTCACGTTTTAAACCTACGGGCAATTCTTTTTTGCTGCCATAGGTAAAGATAGCCATCTCTTTCAACCGTGCGGTGGCGTTTGTTTTACCGCCCTTTACATCAGTGAAAGTGGCATATAGCGACAGTGGTATTTTACTCAACTTGATAGGATACTCCCACCATATGCCCGTTACCCATTTTCTGCCCACTTTAGTGCATGTAAAAAGGCGGTTGCCCTTATCGTTTGTATATGCTTGTCTAGTAATTATAGCCATAATTTATAGTTCCCTATTTAATTGTGCGATCATTTTTTCGTGCTCTACCTGTACAACAAAACCATTAGGATCAAAATTATTTACCGCCTTTCCCTTGGCAATCAGTCCCACTATACTATTTTTAGGATCTAGGAAGCGTAGATCACCACGTGCGTTATCGCCGTCTATAACCCGCTTTTTAAGGTATCGTGGTGGTAATGGGTTACCTTTCAAAACATTGAACACTACAGCCACATTTAGGCCACGTGCTACGGCTTTTATAACATCATTCTGATTATTTTCAGACTTGCTAAATGTTAAGTGGTAGTTTTTTGGGTAACCACTACCCAAAACTTTTGTATAATCATACCACTGCACATCAGGGAAAGCGTGCATTATCGATCTATAGGATTTACCTTGATAATTAACTCTTATTTTATGGAACGGTAGATCACTTGTGCCATTAAGCCTAAAACAAGGTATTAAATTCTGTTTTGCTGCTAGTTTAATGCCATTGTGAACCTCGTTAACTAGTTTATCCATGAATTCTGCTTTATGCTCAAAAAATGCTTGAGTTTTTGTAATTCTTGCAGCCACTACCATTGATATAGGGTTACCATCTAAGTCCAATGGTGCAGAGCCATCAGTTTTAACGATAAGGCCATGCCCTGATTTATTTAAACAGAATTCTCTACATTGTGGACTACTTTTTGCACACACCTCGAACCCGCTAGACTTTGCGGGCGCAAAATGTAGGATAAAAGATTTGTAACCATCCTTCTCACCCTTTTTGATTTTGACGTTAGCAGTAGACAACAATTTTTGAGTAACATTAGGATACTTTTTATTTACCATGATACTTTAACCTCCAAAAAGTCTATAAAAGAAAAAAATTAATAACCTAGCCAATTCAAGACAAGTGATCCTTTATACAGTGGTTTTATTCCGTAGATTTCAAAAAATTCTTGTGGGTTTACGTGGTGTTCCCTGATTGTATTCTCTACTTGTTTTATCGTTAAATCTTCAATTCTAAATTCATTTTCTGTATAAATAGCCACATTTTTAAAGCCTCCAATTAAAAGAAAAAAAATATGTTTCGGTGTGTCTATCACGATTATAAACATATAACTATTATTAGTGTCAAGCTTTTTATTAATATACTGAGTGATAGTAGTGTGAAATATCTCTAAGAGTCAATCCAGGCTTGGCTTTCAGAGCTTTTCGTGCCACTACCACACCACATATCGTGTGGCCTGTATCGTCTCGTGTAGTATGTGGCGTATCGTGTAGCGTATGGTGTGGCGTGTAGTACGTGCAAAAAAAAAACATATGGGCAAGCATGAACGAGCAAACCACATGCAAACCACATGCCACACCACATGCAAACCATACGCCTACCACATGCCACACCACATGCAAACCATACGCCTACCACATGCCACACCATACGCCATATACGCACGGTTTCGCATGTGGTTTGAAAACCTGGCCGTTCACCATTCGCGCGCATGCCCGCACACTTTAGAAGGGAGGCAAGGGGGGAAGGCTCAAATCCTGACCGTTAAGATACCCTCTGATATTTTTGTAATGAATATAATTTGGAGGATATTAAACATAGAGGATATTGAGCATAAGTAGTAGTCTTAACTATAAGCTACACTATTTGCTTATTCCTATACTGAGGGACAGTGGCCTACTTTCTAGTGTAACTCCTTGTTTTTACTCCCAACTAGTAGTCCACCCCTTGTTTCTCTTAGGTTTACCTAGTACTTGCCTCTTGAACTCCCTAAGTGATTCATCCTGCATTCTATCTCTATGATCAGCTTCAGCCTTATCAGTATCTCTATCCATCTGTTCAGCCCACCTAGCTACAGCCATAGATAGGGCATCTAACCTATCGTCATGCTTTAAGGACTTCCTATCTCTAGTTATCCTACTAAGTTGGTACAGTAACTGGTACTGGTGTGCAGTATCTTCAGGGTAGTGATTGTAGTTAGTCTGATCTCTTTTTACTAGTTCCTCAGAGATTATCATCTTGTGTCCCTGAAGTACAGGTTCTAAGGTATCAATAATACGGAGTTCCTTTTGTTTATTACTATTCATCTCCTCTATATGACATGGGTATGTTCTATTAACGAATGGTGCTAGTAGCTTATTAAACATACCATCACCAAATGTCTTTTCCACATATATCTCAGTAGCCTTATAGTGTTTAGCTGTATCCGCTATCTTCTGTAGGTTCTTATCTGAGTAACCCCCTTGCATGCCCTCACAGGCTCTTACATAGAGGAAGCCATTCATCATAGATACTACTGCGAATGATAGCTCATCACTACCTCTACCCGCAGGATCAACTGATAGTACAGTACCTTGATATGGTTTAAAGTCAGTTGATACAAATATAGGTCGTAGTAGCTTATCACCTTCTAGCCCTACACACTCTATATCATTTATTATCTCACTAGCTCCTGATCCCCATGCTACTTGTACAGGTGCTATATGCCCACTGTCTATACCCATGACCATAAAGTCACTTATCTTTAATGGGTGTCTATCAGCATCTGACATAGCTGTTATCAGTTGAAACTGTAAGTTATACCCTGATCTACCATAGGACATTTCACGTTCAAGTAAGTCCCTATCATCGAACCTCGTTGGTTCTGTAGGTTCACCCCTGCCATGACAGGCTGAAGATAGCTCAGGTTCAGATTCTAGGTGTTCACGTAAATAAGGGGCTAAACGTGATGCATAGAGTTCTGACTTGAGAGCTTCTTCTGTAGGATACCTACTAGCCCATATCCTTATCTCATAGCCTCTCTTAGGTAGGGCATTATATAAGGACATTTCAGTTTGGGGTGTACCTAGGTAACTGATGCTACCATCAGGTATTAAGACAGCATCACACTCCTTGACGGAGTTAGATAGATTATCTCTCATACTCTGGGTTAAACTATTACGAGGTACTTCCACATCATCAAGAATAATATGTGAGGCACGACCACCTGTCATCTGACCTGTAATACCTACTGATCTAACTGAGGGGGCTTGATGTGCCGTGGATGGACCTACATCAAAACTAATAGCTGAATCCCGCTGTTCCTTCTGAGGTAGTAAGTGATGTAGTAACTTCATCTCCCCAATTAGCCTACGAGTAAAGATGGTAAATGCCCTAGCTCTATCACTACTAGCACTGATAACTAGTATGCGTTCATTAGGGTTACAATATAGTAGCCATATACAGTATATTGCTGTGATCCAACTCTTACCTACCCCTCGGAATGCCTGTATAACCTTACGCCTAGGACCGTGTTGTAGGAAGTTAGCTATGTCATATTGTATGGGTGTTGGCTCAGGTAATCCTAGATGTTTCCAGGCTAGGTACAGGAGATTCCTAAAGTCCTCCTTAATAGGATCAGTGCGTTTCTTTGCCACTAACAGCCTTCAGTCCTACAAAGGGTAGACCTTCCACTAGATTGTGCATCTCATTACCCTCTACTACATTAGCTTCAATCCCGTTATCCTTTAGGAACTGGCGGGCAACATTAAGTGTACTTGCAGTGGGGTCTGCTTTAATGAGTTCAGCCAGTGTCTTAGCCATTAGAGCGTGTAGCTCCTCTAGCTCCTTGGGTGTTGCTGTCCGTTTACCATTCATATTATTTAGACCTCGGTGTATTAATAAATACTTGTTCAAACATATCCTTACCTAAGAACCACACTAAGCTACACGTAAATGCAATAGTACTTAAAACTTTAACCATTTTAACCATACCTTCTGCTGTGGTCCACGCATCAAGTAGTGCCTTGACTGATCTATCTAGATTTTTTACATCTTCATGAAGTGACTTAACCTCTGCCTTTAGTAGTTCGATTTCTGTTTCTTCACTTTTGCTCATTTCTTCTTCTTCCCCTTGTGTAATAATTGTGTTTGAACAGGTAAACTACTGTACATATCTAGTTTGCATGCTATCTTAATTGCTTCTTCTGGTGTTTTTCCTAAGTGCATTGCGGTATCTGCAATCATTGCCCCTGATCCTATACTCATGGACTTACCAATTACCTTATCTGGTCCAAATGCTGCACACCAGAAGAACAATCCGTTTTCATTAAGTGTTAATGCAGCAAAATCTTCAAGATCATCATACTCAGGATCATCTACGTTATCTGGATCAGCATACCACACTAGGAACTTCTCAATAGCGGTACAATCCCCTGAACAACCTATAACAGTTCTGTCTATAATTAAAATTTTCTCGGCTAAATAGGGTAATGCACCTGTTGTTACTTGAGAGTCGCTGTATATACCTTGTCTAGTTCCTATAATTGTAGTCATATGTTACCTCTGAACTCTACTTTTCCACTTATAAATAGTATCGAGGGCAGCTTCTGCCTTCATCAGTCTTCGTTGTAGTTCACTTCTGGAAAGCTGCTCAAGGGGTCTGGACAAATCGCGGGTGCTAGGAGAGTCTGACACCCCGTCAGCGTTAATAGTATTAATAGTATTTGTAAATTCCGCATCTAGTTCCTCTTTGAGTTTCATATTGTGTTTATCTATCTTGATACTAGTTTCAGACTGATGCTTACCCAGAGCTTGTAAACCTGCAAGCTCCTTTAGGGCAGCATCTAGCTGACGGGCGGTGTAACTTCTCCACCCATACATACCAATAAGGATAAGTGTATAAGCTAGGATAACATACACCATTATATCCATCCTAGTCTTCTGAATCCTTTTCCTTCAGTACAGTAACAATTAAGCCAAATACAAAAGCTACAACGGTAGCTAGTTGTAATTCTTGCTCTACTGTCAATTCTAAACCTAATAGTGCGCCACCCCAAGCTAAAGCTCCTACTGCTGCTGCCTGTGTGCTTTTTTCTTTTAATCTTGCTTTAAGCCATGCCATCATATACCAAACTCCCTATTATTAAATGTAATTAAAATGTAATGCTGTAAAATATACTCCATAAGCGCAGGGAATACCTGCATAAGCAAACCAGAGGTCACGCCTCCAGACTGTTACCCGTCTACCGTGTTGATAGTACTCCCTCGACAAGGGGAAAAGTAGTACTAACCAGACGAACCATATAGGTTGCCATAGTATTAGTAGTGCAGGTACAAAGGCTGTAAGCCAATGTGCTATTTGATCAATAATTTCTTTTATCATATTAGTAACTTATTATCATTTTAACAACGAAAGACGGTTGCATATTATTATGTGCTGCACCACCACCAGTTGATGCAGTTGGGGTTGTGTTAGCTGAGTTGCCAACTTTCATCTGCGCCCCTGCTTCTGGGTCATTGGAATGAGCCTGTCCAGTACCACCTGTATGAGTATGGGCGGGCATTTGAGCAACAGTAAGTGTATGCGTTTCCGTACCTGTAAGATAAGCTAAATCCCTATGAGTAAGTCCTGCCCCACTGCCCTCACCAATCGCTGCTCTGCCCCTAGTATCTGGGACATTAAAGGTACTTGAACCATCACCTACACCCCAAAGAGTACCGATAGCAGCAAACAGTGCAGCGTAAGTAGTACGGGATACAGCCTGTCCTTGACACCATAACCAACCAGTTGGTGCTGTACCACCTGCATAGGCTTGCATGCACCCCGCGGGTATAATACTGGCACGAGCTAAGTCTATAACAGTCTGTAATGTTGCTTTCTTCTTATTCCCTGAGCTAGATTGATCTGCGAATGGCACACTATCCAATGCTGTAGGCACTGTTGCAGTTAAACCTTCAAATACAGATTCATTTAAAGCTGCCGTTGTTACTGAGCCATCCCCAAACCCTGCGGTTACAGGGGCTGCATAAGTTATTTGTACTGCACTTGTGCCAATTGGTATAGCTGAGTTAAACGTAACAACACCTAGAGCTAAACTCCATGTATTAGAGTGCTGTACTACCCCATCAAATGTTATAGTGACAACATTAGTAGTTACATCAGTACCCGCACTCATCGTTAATTGGGTAGTTGAACCTGCTGTGAACCCTACACCCGCTGCAAAGGCATCTACAGTAGCTAGATTATCTGATCTATCAATAGCTTCTTGCCCTATGTAGAAGTTTTGGTTAGCTGATAGGTCCAAGTCAGGTGCTGTTAATACTGAGGCATCCTGAAAGTCTACTAGCCTTGTAGTTGCAGGTGTTACCCTCTCTATAAATATGGAAAGGGGAGAAGCAGGTGCTGTTACGAACTGTATTGTGGAATCAGTCAGCCACACATAATCCGTAGTCAGTGTCTTTAGTACACCTGCTACCTTCACTGTAACATGAGTTCTATCTAAGAATAGGAAGGGTATGCTAAAACTTCTAGCTGAACCATCCCCCGTGTATGTTACTCTTGAGTATGCCATTAATCATTTCCTTTAGGATACTTTAGTTTAACTGCCAAGCAATCATCAATGTACTTCTGTACCTGAAGGTCATCAGCTTTAGCAATGCCATCTAAGTAATCAGCTACAGGTGGATACTCTCTTGCCCGTAGTTCTTGATAAGCCAAGGCATCTTGTTCAGTTTGCAGTCGTTTAATTTCTTTTGTGATTAAACCTTCATCTAATGTAACTACATTACCCTTCTCATCAGTAGCATCTATATTATTGTCAATAGAGACAACAGTTGAGTGTGTATTTCTGATTGCTAAATCCCTCATGCTCCTATCTCCATAACAGTTATTGTTGATATAGAAACGCCAGAGTAACTAGTATTTCTTACGCCTGAAGTCTGGTCATTAACTCTAAAAGTCCCACCACCTTGCACACAGGCAATTTTTACATTATATGTTTGGGAAGAGGTTGTTGATGGGCTATCAAGAAACCCCATCCCTGTATTCACGGTATGATTGTTATCTCCATTATCATAACCATTGCTATGCCATAAATGTGTTGCGCCTGAAATAACATTAGCTAAACCAATAGGGTTAGTTCCTCGATACAGTCTAATCCCTCCTGCGTGTCCTCCAATTCCTGCATTTATATCATACCTAACAAGTATCTTACTTGAAGTTGAAGAAGGGGTTATTGCTACACTTAACCCAATACCCACATAAGTTCCAGAAGTTGTTGTAAATACATTTGTCTTGGTAAAACTTAGGCACTGTAACACCTTACCACCACCACTAGTATTACCTGTACCTCCACTTGCTGCGGGTAAAGGTGCAGCTAAAGTAACTACTCCATTTGTTCCAACAGTTAATTTAGCAGCATTATTTACAACTATTTCTGTAGGATAGTTCGTTGTTGAACCTAGCCTGACACTTTGATTACTAAGACACTGTATGCCACCCTTAACTGTGCCTGTAGTATTTAAAGACATTAGCTCAGTATTACCTGCTTTTGACTGAAGTATAGTTCCTGAAGCAGTAATCGCTGCCGTGGTTAATGTGCCTGTAAGAGCAGGAGATGCACTAAGTACATTATTGCCAGAGCCTGTAGAAGATGTTACTCCCGTACCACCACTACCTACAGCTAATGTGGCACTTAATCCTGCTGCTGTTCCGCTAGTATTTTGATTTAATGTGGGGAATGAACAGTTGGTTAATGTCCCACTTGCAGGAGTACCTAAAGCAGGAGTTACAAAAGTAGGGCTAGTAGCTGTTAACGTATTAGTAATAGCTACATCATCATTAGTATCCACCGACATATAAGTATTGCCGTTATTCTTTAGCGTAGTAGTAGTGCTTGTAGTTTCTATGCTAGATGCCATTATTTATTTTCCTTTAGTTTTCTCATTATGGAGTAGTCTCTTGTACTATCATCCAAGCACCGTCATATCCTAGATTTCCATCTCGTCTAATTTGTATCCACCCCGTATTACAAGTCATTTTTAGCGTGAGAGAGGCTGTTTTTGTTGTTGGAATAACTATTCTGTTCATTCCAGTAGTGGTGTACCACCCAGACATAGTGCTACTACCTAGATGAATACCATCACCCCAATTACCATGCCCTAGTGCAGTAGAATCAAGAAAAGCTGTTCCTGAAAAATGTCCTGCTGATCCACCATAAACACCCGCAGTCCACCAGACTGTTAAGATATTACCTGCTGTTACAGGTATGTTTGCAGTACATCCTATTGCTGTCATTGTGTTAGTAGCTTGAACAGTAGCTATACTACCAGTACTGTTTATATAGTGATTTCTAACCACTTGTCCACCTTGAGTATTACCAGTGCCACCACTAGCAACGGGTAGTGGAGTACCTAGTGTCACTTCACCGTCACCACCAACTTGAAAATCAACATTACCTGCATAGTCTTTAACTTGAAAATTCCCACCAGCATTATTTGCACCACCTTGAACTATTAAAGAAGGAGAATCTCCAGAACCACTTGTGTTCCTAAAATGACCTGCGGGTACTGTAGCACTTGAGTGTGTAACTTCTAACTTACCATTTGTAGGAGCAGTTGTGCCTATACCAACATTACCTGCTCCAGTAATCCTCATCTTCTCGCCATTGTCAGCACGAAAAGCCATGTGATTTCCGTTATTAAGATAAGCAATTGAACCAATATTTTGGTTGCCACTATCACCAAAAGCAATATGAGCATCGCTGCTTGTACCCGCAGAAATTTGAAGGACAGTCGATCCACTACTCTCGAAATGAGCAACAGCCGAGCCATCTGTGGAAGCACCAGAGGAATCCTTAAAAACGTGTAATTCACATTCTGGAGAAGTTCCTATACCAACATCACCATTAGCTAATACCGTAACCTTAGTAGCACTAGTACCACCAGTAGTTGTCTTTAATTCTAACTTGCCTTCGCCACTAGATACCTCTGTGCCTGTAACTGCTGCGACATTAGGAGTCTGAGCGCAGCCAAAGTCTAAGCTATCTGCTCCCCCATTTGGGGTTGTAATCTTAATTGTCAAAATTTATACCTCTTTTATTTTAATGTTCTGTCCAGACTCTGTTTCCATATTTTCTTTTTGGAAGAGTATAAAATCTGCACCAAGTTTTTGGTCACATTCAGACCATTTAGAAAGTGATATAATCTTATCACCAAAGTACACATCCATTCTGTCACTATCTGTTTGATAGTTATGCCCTTTGGCTTTTCTTAAAGTTTTCCAGAAGAACCCTCGTTTATATTGAAAAGTGTAAGTCATAATTTAAGCATTAACCTTTATTAAATATTGAGCGTTAACATATATTGGTAGGTGAGTGACAGCAGTTGTACTACCTGTTGCACCAGTAGCAGCACCTCCACCTGATCCAGTATTTCCTGCACTAGCAGAACCAGTATTACCTGCACTAGCAGAACCAGATGTACCATTACCACCATTATTTACTGTTACTCCATGACTATGTGCGCCACCAGAAACAATGATTTGTCTACGAGCATCATGCGTTCTAGTAGTATCTGTCCCACTATAATGCGATCCTGCAATGCCACCTTGGGAGTTCCAAATAGGTCTAGTTGTTCCGTCATCTTGTGTCTTAGAAATAACACTATGAGTGTGATTGCCTGCACTAGCTGAAGAAGCTGAATGACTATGAGCAGGTGTAGTATGTGTATGTGCAGCAGTAGAATGCACATGAGCAGCGGTACTATGCGTATGCGCAGAGGTAGTATGAGTGTGCGAGGGTATATTAGCAGTAGCTAAAGTAAAGGTAGCACTACCTCCCGTACCACCACTACTTGTTGATCCCCGTAAGAATCTACCATCTGTTAAATTTGGGGTAGTTCCACTAACACTTCTCCCTGCGGGAATTGCAGCACCATTACAGTACATCCACCCATTACTATCTACAGACCCTGAGTCTGGTATGGTATGAGTTCCAGTAAGATTAGAGGCAATTGGTATAATCATGCCTAGTGGAAAAGCTTGACCTCCTCCATTTGTTCCCCCTGTGCCTCCTTCTGATGCAGAAAGTGGTGTATGGAAGTCGGCACTACCTGATCCATATATTATTGTTGGCATTTCTTATCCTTATATTAAAGTATTACCCAACGGCTACCCGTAGGAATGGTTACTGATACTCCAGTTGCTACTGTCATTGGTCCTACACTACTAGCATTGTTTCCTGTTGCTAAAGTGTAGTCTGCAACTACAGTAGAGACATTATTACTAAATCCTAAAGCACCATCTCCACCTCCACCACCTATAGCACCCCATTCTGCACCATCATATCCTTCAAAGGATGTATCAGTTGAATTGAACCGTAGCATACCTGTAGCGGGAGTAGGCTGTTGAGCCGTAGTTCCTACTGGTAATTTAATTGCATCAGTTGCCCCAGTACCTACAAAGCCACTAGCTGTCACATTAGTAGCTGAAACTGTAGTAGCTGCAACGGTACTAGGTGTTGTTGCTCCTACTGTACCATTAATATTTATGGAGGCAGTACCCGTGAGGTTAGTCACCACGCCACTGGCAGGAGTGCCTAGGGCAGGTGTAACTAATGTAGGGCTTGTAGCGAATACAGCTGCACCACTACCAGTTTCATCTGAAAGTACACCTTTAAGTTGTGCTGATGTGGTTGCCCCAAATTGAGACAATGGGTTAGCTACTAGTGCAACATCAGAACCTATATCTATTGAGTTAGCATTAGCAACAATTCTTCCAGATGTACCTATAACATCAAGTGTATTAGATGTCTTGGTCATACCTGTACCCGCAGCAATTGCCCCTGCACTACTAAATTGTGTGAAGGTTAAATTGGTTGTATCCAGAGTAATAGGATCAGCGGTTGTAAGTACAAACCCTATAGCATTACCTGCTGTACCCTCTGATACATAGGTGTACATACCACTTGTTACTAGTGTGTTCGTGTTAGCATCTAGTGTTCTAGAGGCTGCACCTGATGCAACCACTGCATAGATACCATTCTCTGAAGCATCAGTCTGGTTCTTTAAAAGTACTCGATCACCTGTAGCAACCGTAACTCCATCAATAGTAGAACCATTAGTTAATGCTGAAGCTATTGCTATATTAGCTGTTGATGTAACTCTACATGAATCCTTAATATCAATAGAGCCTTGCTTGATTGTATCAACGTATGCCTTAGTAGCAGCATCAGTATTATTACTTGGAGTAGGAACTGTTACCGTACCCGTTAGAGTTGGACTAGCTAGTGTAGGGGCTGTATCAAACACAGCTACCCCACTACCTGTCTCATCCGAGAGGGCAGTTAATAGCTGTGAACTTGAGAATGAACCAAGTACTGCTGAATTACCCACGCTAGTCACATGACCTGTCAAGTTAGCATTATTGGTGACATTAGTAGCTAACGTAGCTGTGTCTGCATTACCAGTTGTCGACTGATTAAGAGTTGGGAACGTACAGTTAGCTAAATTACCACTAGCAGGTGTGCCTAATACAGGCGTAATAAGGGTAGGTGAAGTAGCAAAGACTGCCACTCCAGTTCCTGTCTCGTCAGTTATAGCACCACGTAATTCTGAACTTGTGAATGAGTTTAATGTAGAGGCATTCCCTACACTGGTTACATGACCCGTGAGGTTTGCATTGGTGTTTGTTGCCCCTGATGTAAAGGAAGCCCCTGTGCCAGTAATGTTAGTACCTACTAGAGCAGATGGTGTTCCTAATGCAGGGGTAGTTAGGGTAGGACTAGTACCAAAAACAGCAGCCCCCGATCCTGTTTCATCTGTTAAGGCTGAAGCTAACTGTGATGAAGTAAAACTACCTAGTACAGCAGCGTTACCACTACTGGTAACATGACCAGTAAGATTAGCATTAGTAGTTACTGTACCTGCATTACCTGTAATATTAGTTTGATCCCCTGTATTAGTACCTGATGTAGTACCAGACCCAGTTACCGTACCATTGGCTGTAGCTGCTGTAGCTATGCCATCTAGTTTAGTTATCTGAGTAGAGGTAGCATATCCATCAACAGAGGCAGTTGCTGCTACCATTGATATAGCAGGAGTAGTACCTCCACTAGATACAACTGGTGCTGTACCTGTTACTGCTGTGACCCCTGCATTATCACCTGTGTTAGTACCTGATGTAGCATCTATCTTTACCTTATCCGCTGCTGACATTGATCCCGCAGCAGAGGTTGTTGCAGCAGTTATGCTAACAGCAGGGGCAGTACCACCGCTTGATACTATGGGTGTTGTTCCTGTCACACCTTGAACCGTGGATGCTGTTAGAGCTTCCTGCTCATCTGCACGTTCTTGCGATAAGTATAAGCCCTGCAATGAGTTTAAATCCAGGTCAGCTTCTGTTAATACAGCAGCATCGTGGAAGTCAACTAACCTCTCAGTTATAGTTGTGTATCTACGGAAAACTACAGCTTGACTAGATGGTGGTGCAGTTACAAATTGTATTGTAGAATCATTAAGCCACACATAATGTGTAGTAAGTGTTTGTGTTACAGCATTCACAGTTACAACAACATGTGTACGATTAATAAAAGGGAATGGTACGGTGTAACTCGTAGAAGACCCGTTGCCTGTATATGTTACTCTAGCGTGTGCCAATGTTTAATCCTTTTTAAAGTGGGGGGAATCTCACCCCCGCTATTATTACCTATTGTGCTTTTGGAGAATCTGCTAACCACTTAGGTAGAGGCTTCCCCGTAAGGCCAAACTGCACGTTATGCCTATCATCTATAAGAGCCTGATTTAGTGATGGATACTCCTGTCTAAGAAGATAGGTTGCCCTTTTAATAAAGGCTCTTCTGATATTAAATATAACATCCTCTTTCAGTGATCCCTCAAAGTTAGGGTCTTCGTGAAGGTTCTTAAACTCCTCATCAGCCATAGTCCTAGCTAAGGCATCCTTTAAGCCTAACCCATCTATTTGAGCTTCCTTTCCTACTAGTATTTGAAACCTTTCATACTGTTCCTGATCTAGCTGAACACCCTTAGAATCCTTAATCCTTCCAATTTTTCTAGGTATTTTAGGTAGGTTGATTTTTAATCTAGCTAATTCATTCTTAACTGGATCATTTCCTCGTTCAGAAGCTTGAATAGGTACTAACCAATCAGGTCCGAGGCGTTCTACGTGCTGCCTCTTCTCACCAAAACTATCTATCTTAGTTGTATCTTCATCCATGAAAGGCATTGTATTCCTAATCTTATCCATAGCCGTATACATTTCCTTTACATCAGGATCAATAGTTCTAGCTATAGTCCTCCGTAAAGAGGAGAAAGGAATAAGAGTATTTGGATATTGACCTACGAATTGATCAAGACTTCCCTTATCACCACGACTTACAGCAGCTAGAAGTTCTATTACACCAGAGAACCAAACCTTATCTCCTGCAAATTTAAGTGTTAATACCATAGCTTCAGCAGCCCTCTCATCTCTCTGCCTTGAACTCATATTATCGCCTAGCTCCATCATTGAAGCTGCAATAGCAAGAGGTATTGATATAGGGTCTAAGCGATCATAGCTATACCAAGTGCCTCCAACCTTAACGCTATATGCTTGCCAACCATCTTCACGTAGTGCTTTGGTTTTTTCACCACCACCACCACCTGTAATATTACCTTCAGCAGCACCTACAGCAGCCATCATATACATGGTAGAAGTTAACACCATCTTAGAATTGGCAAGATCAGCCCTAGCTCCACCCGCAGCTAAATCATCTTGTACTGACTTAGCCATCAGGCGGAGGAATGGTGTTCTAGTACCTGCGTACTTCAGTATGTTTACTGGTGTGCGAATAAAAGGTACAACGAAACGTGCGAAGGGTACACTGTTTATAACATTAGTCAGATTACGACCTGAGTCTCCCAAGGGGTTAGTAAATGTACCTTCACGAGCAACCTTGAGTGCTTGCTTACGGAGAAACTCTGGTGGGTCTTTTTCAATAGCTGCCATACGCTCGGCAAATTTAGTACCACTTGAAGGATCGTAACCCTCTCTAATAGCTTGATTATAAGCCTGTTCAGCCAACTCACCTGTGTAACCTACAGTTTTAAATAAATCATCTGCGGTAATCAGCATCCTTCCTGGCATTCTCACGAGTGAACCAAGACCATCAACAACCCTACTTAGACTCCAAAGAGTATTACCCTCGTCATCTAAACGCGGCTTTAAACCTGCCTTCTCTCCAGTAATAGCATTCACATCATCCTGCCCCATCTCAGTCTTATGTTTGCCTAGTGGGTCTATCTGGGAGTCACCTTTAGCAAATGCCCTGAATGTTCCACCAAACTCTTCTTCATTCTCTCTAAGGACATCTCCTGCTCCCTTGAAATCACCACTACCTGTACGTTTAGCAGCCTCTCTAGCAGCTTGTATTCCTTTAGCTGTTATTCCTAGTGCATTCTTTACACCGCGAAACATGCCCATAGTCTTAGCTTGAACTGCTGCTGCGGTTACCGCTTCATTACCTGCACCTATGTTATTCTTAGCACCCAATCCAATTGAGTGGATACCTGCTGCCCCTGCTTTCTCTACAATGGACATCGTACTAACTAAGAAGTTACTCAAGGCATTAATCATATGTGTTTGTGGACCTGACAACATGCCATTAATTAGTACTTCTAAAGTTGCACTGTGCATTCTTATAGGTACAGACTTTAATAGTGTCTTTTTTACAGCCTTCGCACCCTGTGCTTCATGCATTAAGATCATCTCAAATTTCTTGAGGTTTACCTCTGTGCCCCCTGCACCTTCTAGCAAGTCTGTCAATCTCTTCGCTGCCAAGACATCAGTATCATTCTTTAGCAGTCTATAAGAATTAAGTGCGCGGGCCGTATTAGTCTTTGTACCTGCAATTTCTCTATTTATTAAAAGAAATACTTCTAGTGCTTTATTAGCTGATGCTATATTAGCAGGAAGAGGCTCATCAACAGCTTGCTTAATTAAGTTCATTGTATCTCTAAACTGTATAGTATTTACTGCAGTTTGAGCCATTACCCTAGCACCTAAATCCTCAGTATCTATATTAATACTTTTAATCTTCCTTGGGGATAAACCACTACTACGTGCTAAAGCCTTAACCATAGCAAAGGTTTCTACCTTCTTTGTACCTGCTTTTGCCTTTTTGTGTACGTCAATTATTGATTGCTCTATATTAGCAACGATAGCTCTAACACCCTCAACATCATCCACATCATTTAAGTTAATACCTTGATCATCCAGAACTTTTGCTATACCTGCATCATCGCCATCACCCACAGCTTTAGCTAGACTTTTAACTGCTGTTGCTTTTATAGGGTTTACTTTTTTTGGCGGAAGAGGCTTACCATCTTTACCTACACGCTCCTTCTTCGGTGCTAAGTTAGGTGTTTTAGTTTCTTCACCACCAATAGTTTTGGCTTGGAGATGTTCTGGTACAGCACGCTCATCATCAAGATAATGCTTCTTTTCTTTTAATTCTTTTATTTTACTAGCAGCATCTTTACCGTATGTTCCCTTGAGGATTTTAAAAGATTTAATAATACCATCAACTGCACCACCTAGTGCTAAACCCTCTAGTACATTCTTGAGTCTACCTTCAGCTTTACTATCGGTAGGATCAGCAGCAAACCATTCCATTATACTTTTATCTGCTTCAGGGTCTAGTTTTTCTAGGTCAACAAATAGATTAGCTAGACGTTCTTCATGGGGGTCAATTACTGTCCCATCTGCTAGGCCACCTGCTGCTGAGTACTTAACAAAATCTCCACCTTTACCATCCAATATGGTATCTGCTTTTTTACTTTTAGTTAAAGCATTACTGGCAGCCCTAGCTGCTGTACCTGCTTTCCCTACCACACCAATAGCAGGTATAAATCCTGCCATCAGTTGAACCATAGAGCGTGCACCCTCACCAATACCAGACTCATTAGCATTAACTTCTGGTAGTGTGAATGCAGGTTTATCTAAACCTATTATATCAGAGCCTGTTTCTACAGTTTCCTGTAGTGCATCTCTAACACCTCCACCTACTGCTGAACCAACTTCAGAAGCCCAAAACCCAAAACCTTCATCTTCTTCTTCTACAGGAGTAGTAGTAGTAACTTGGGCTTGCTGACTAGGGATGCTATATAACGCAGCCCTTTCCGCCATTCGTGTTTCTCTTTCATACTTAAAGCTTGCTTCAGCTTGTTCAGCCCGCTGACGCTCATCTGCTTCAGCTAATAAGTCCATATCTAAATTATCTTTGTTACTCATTACCACTCCTATTTAAGGTGTATTATAGTTTTCAGTAGAGCTAAAGCTTTTTTCATCAAAAGATTTTTTCTTTTCGGGTAGAGTAACAGGTGGAACTATTGGTTCTTCTCTGGCAAGGTATTCTTCGTGAATTGCCTGCAGATATTTCGGTACATACTCATTCTTCATTGCCATCCTATACTGTGCCCTTGTAGTCCAAACAATAGATAAATCCTGTTCCATCTTTTGACCAGATACCCATTTCTTTATATTTGCATTACCTCTAATATCCCACTTGTCTAATATAGCATCAGCTTTTTCCTCACTAATAGGGTGTTGCTGCCTTGTCATTTCATTTTGATAACCCCACTTTGCCATGTCTATTCTTCTCTGAATATATTCTGCTTTCTTAGGAGACAGTATAGCCCCCGTCTCTTTGCTTGCTCCCTGACCTTTGACTGAAGCTTCAAAACTAGCGGTTAAATCACTAAGCCCATCTTTGAAGGTTTGACTATTCTTTATTTTATTTCCGTCACTGTGATCTATCTCCGCGTGTTTCAACAGCGGATCAACATCTTTTGGTTCAATATCAGGGTCTGCAAGCAATATAGATCGATCAACATATGTACCTGCTTCTATTCTTTCCTTCCACTCCTGAACTGCTCTTGGGTCACTCTTATGCTCAACATCTGCAGCTTTTATTTTCGCTATATCTTCTCTTAGCAAATCTGTACTACCATAGCTATCTGCGTGACTCCAAAGTTCGGCTACTAAATCATCAATGTTCTCGCCACCTCTTGCTGCCCTTCTATGAATAGGCTCAAAGATATCAATAGTTTCTGCTCTATGCTCCGCAGCTATTTCTGCTAGAGTTTTCTCATCATTTGCTTTATTATAAGCAGCAGCAGCCCTACGTGCTGTAGTAACTCTGGTTTTATATTGGTTTTGTCCTGCTATTCCAGGAGTACCATCAACAGTCGGTTGGCTCAGTATATCTAGAAGAGATTCATCTCCTGTTCTGGCTGCTATATCAATTGCAGTAGCTATGAAACCATCATTTATTCTCTTTTTATCCATTCCCTGTGCTAGGAAGCCTTGTCTAAGTGTAGACAAATTTGCAGGTGTTACTGTTGTACCATTTAGTTTTGCTGCTGTAATTGTATCCTCTAATGTTTCCGATAGCATAGCTGATTGAGTCTCTGCTATTTCCTCTTTCTGTTTAGCAATCTCTCCCTGACGTATTCTTTCAAGTGAAGCATCATACCTAGTGAAATAAGCAATTTTATAGGAATCTGATTCACCTGCCATATCTGCTTCTGCTTTTGCCCTCTGTTCTGCTATCCAAGTAGCATACGGTACTGTCCTATCTCTAGTAGCTTGTGCTTGCTCCAGATCAACTGTTGCTTTCCCTGCTTCACTGTGTGCTACTGCTGCAAAGTAATTTTCTGTAAACCTCTCAGATTCATCTCCTTGCAGTCCCGTATTCATCATCCCTGCAGCAGTACCTGCTTTAGCATCCTTATCTTTTGCTATTGCATCCTTCTTTTGAAATATAGCCCCTACAGCAGGATTAAGTTTATCCAGTGCAGCTACTAAACCATCTACCGCATAGTTCTTCTTCTGGTCTATACTTGTATCTAAAGGCGTAGCTTCTGCTTGTTGAAACTCTTGATCTGAGTCAGCTTCAAGTGATCTCATTTGGCGTGCTGAACGCTTAGTTATAGTAGTCTTTACTTCCCGTACCATACTTTATCCTTTTATTATGAAAGAGTCTTTGCGTATGCGCCTGCACCTGCAGTAGCTATACTAAGTCCACCACCTATCCAATCTGGCTTTCTAATATTATTGCGCCTGTTCTTAGAGTCGGCAAGTAGCTTCTTACTCTCGTAACCAATCTGGGTTTGCCTTGCAGACCTATTAGCTTCCATTGAAGCTATATCAAATCCTTGATTAAACTGGGATTCTTGCATTACCTTATCATAGGAGATACCAGATAAACCTGTATCCGCCCACATAGCTGCAGCTTTACCCCGCGCTATCATTGAATCTCTAGCCCTTTTACTTTTTTCTTCTTGTGCCTTTTCATTCTCCTGATCACCTTTACGGTTTTGTGCTTGGGACTGCAAGAGGAAATTAGTATCTTCATTCTTCTGCGCCTTCTTAGCTGATGCTGATGTAGCCATATTACTAGCTAACATACTTGCTGCTGCAATACCCATACTAATACTAATTGCTTCACACATTCTTATTCACCTTGTAAAATTGATAGAAAGGGGCTGAGGCATAACCCCAGTTTTCATTGAGTTCACCTATGGTATAACCTATATGTTGCAGCCACTTAATTGTTTTTTCATTTTGAGAATGCACCATGTTAGCTAAAACAGGGTGTTTCTTATTCCATTTCCGAGTACGTGCTTTAGCATCTCTCACTACTTGCTTAGGATACTTATCAACCTCATCCGAACATACCATAAATGGTACGCCCAGATTCGTGTTGCTTTCTACATAACAACAACCAAGGATAGCTATGACGTTACCTTCAGCATCAATTGCAGCTTCAGCCTGACCCCTACACATATCTACTGAGTCAATTAAAGCCTTACCATACTCTGGACCTGCAGATAATAGTAACTCAACTATATCCACTGCTCTAAGTTTTGGTATTAACTCCCTAACATCTGCAGCTTCTGCCTTACGGTAACTAATCATATTCTATACCCTCTGTGATTGCTTAACATATTCACCTACCCATTCTGCTGCTTGAAACTTACATGGTAGATGATTGGCACTGACTATATCAATAGTCGCACCCTTACTCTTAGTTCTTACGGGAAACTTAAATGAACCCGAACTTATACCTACTTGGCCCACAGTTGCACTTATGTCACCTATGACACCACCAGTAAACTTATAGGTATAGGTAGTACGTGCTCTCGGTGTAACCTCTACTTGAAAGAAACCTGAATCAGCAAATGATACAGACATATTTTTCATAACTACATTAGCAGATTGTACTGCAACACCCTTAGCATCCTTAACAGATTGTTCGGAGAATCTATAGCGAAGCTCAAAGTCTCTGCCCACTATACAAGGTGAAGCTGAGTGATCGCCTACTCCTTCTACTGTACTAGAGCTAATAGTATGCGTGGTAGCTATTCTCGCACCCGCATTCGCAGCCCATGTAGAGCCTTTTATCACTGTAAATGCACCTGCATCAGCATATGGTAATGTCCATGTAGTTACATTAGTTACACTGTTGTACGCCCCAGTAAGGGATGTTTGTCTATCTAGTAGAATCTGGTAGTCGAAACCTGTAGATGTATAACCTTCCTGCAAGTTCATGCTCTCTAAATAAATCCCATCAGCCCTCTGAATAACGGCATACATAACAGAATTAATAAATCCTATGTGTAATATTACATCTGCTGCATCAAGTAAGAATTTACCCCATGCTGATTGTGCTTTCTCATCTCCATTCCAATATACCTTATAAACATATATTGCATTACGCTCGTCTGTAGACAGTGCTACAACTAAATCCTCAGTAGTACTAGCTGCTAATACAAATAAGTTTGCAGGTACATATGCAGGTACGTGTGCTGTAACCTCTGAAGCATCATTAGTTACAGTATTTACATCTACAAAGTATTCTCTAACTGAGGAAGATGTACCCTTATCTGAGGCAAAGTAAACAGAGTTTCCTAAGCTAACAGGAGAACATTTAGGAGTAGATTCAAACTCAGTAACAACCTCTGTAGTAATAGTCTTAGGGGTTAGGCTGTCCGTTGAAGTTACCTGGAATTGGGTCTGATCAGAGAACATTAGTAGAGTCTTATTAAATGGTATTACATTTTTCAATACCGATACTTTCGTGTGACTCACACTAACATCTATAGGATCATCATCCAATACAGCGGTCATTGTCTTAGAGAAGAAATTAAAATATAATCCTGCCCTAGACATTACTAAAGATTCACCAGAGTACAAACCAAGTCTATTCCTGTGGAAGAATATACCATTAATAGTACCACCAATGAATGATGGGTCTTGGTTAGATAGTGCACTACCTACTAACCTTGAACTCCAAGTTTGTTTAGCAAACGTAAATGTACCATTAGCATTACGCACTAGAGTGTGTGGCATAGTAGTGGAATTAATTGTTGTTTGTTGCGCGGGTGCTGTTGTTTCTTCCCAAACACCTGCTGCAGTATACTTTACATGGTAGTCATCAAACCGTTGTAGATCATCTCCCTCTATCTTCCATACATCACCTGTAGAATTTCCACTAGTAGGTAACTCACTAAATTTCTGTTTAGAACCAAGCGTTGCAGAACCAGAGGTAGCCGTATCCATAAGGGCTGTTACTGACTTATTAACTATAAATGTAAAATCGGCAACAGTAACTACACTAAAAGATGTACGAGGTGTAGTTGCAGATAAGTATCCCTTACCATCTGGGAACGAAATTGTTTGCTGTACCCCCGCTAAATTGTAAACCTCTAAGTCACCATTAAGTATAACTACAATGTAACGCTCTACTTCATCTCTATTAATTAGGTGAAGGAAAGCATCACTAGCTATACTATTCTTAATTTTAGCTATATGATTGAATGCAGGTCTTTTGCGTAACCCTGTAGCAATCGTTGGGTAGCCATTATCCTGTTGTGTACACTGTGAGGCATGGCGTAGTGGATCAGGTTGTTGCGATACTCCATTGAATAAATTAGGTATAACGCCATTTATTAGTGCCATACCTACCTCCCATGTACTACTGAATTAACAGACCAACTGTCTCTAAACATGTTGCCATCTGTCTTCTTAACTTGGTGTCTCCTGAGTGCTGCAAAGGCTGTCATCTCTTGCTGTTCGGAGAACTTATGCTGTGAATCAGAGCCTAATGCTCTTGTCTGATATATTCGTGCAGCCTTAATCATAATATATGAACGTGCTGCTTGTGGAAGTTCATCCCACGTTAGGAGTAATACAATCTCTCCTGTGAGTGTTTCTGTGAATACAAACGTGTGATTCTTCTTATCATATAAGCGCAGCCCACGTTGTATTGTATCGGCACTGCTTGATTTAGTATTCCATTGTTCAACATCAAAACTTAGCGTATTAACAGGTAAATTAATAAAACCCGATGCATCAGGAACTAAATCCCATTCTTCTTCTTTATTAAAAGTCCAACCTATCTCTAACACACTTCGTATTACTTGGTCCAACACTAACTGACACTCAGCTACATCAGCCAAACCTGAAGACTCTAATGTACTTACAGGACTTTCTCCTGCTGCATCTAGCATAGTGTTGATAGCTTCGAGTTTCGTAGTGAGAACCGAAGTTGTCATAATGTTTTCCTTATTATATTAATTTTATGAAAAAAGGGAACTAGTAGTTAAACCACTAATCCCCTTTTGTATTACTCTACTATTAAGAAGTAGTCTTCAACTCAACTGCTGCTTCAGGGCGTAGGATACCATGACCAATAGCATATTTAGCTAAGAGTAATGTTACCTGTCTACGCATATCCCAAGACATTTCTTGAGCTAGGTCTAATAACTTAACAGTACCAACTGCACGTGTGGACATGAGTAGTCCAACGGTTAGTGCAAAGTTACCTTGGTAAGCGGTTGGACCTGTTGTAATATTCGTGATAGGGAAGTTATTGGTCTTAACCAATTTAGCTCCACCAATCTGGAATACTGCGCCATCCTTGAAGTTACCATTACCTGCTGCATAGTCTGTGTTGTACAGAGTCTTATCTTGTGCAAGTAAGTAGTATTGTGCAGGGCGCATAAACACATTGCGACCATCTGCATCAGGATTGTTCTTTTCATCCATAGCTTGGATACCTGAGTATATACCCGCAGCTAGATCGCTAGAGGATGTACGATACAGAGTACCAGACGATGTTAGAACAGTTCCGCCGTCACCACCAGTGACAGTAGCTGAAGCGCGGGCTGCATTGACACCCACTTGTAGTACGTTTCTGTCCCACGTATTAGCAAGTTCAATACCACACTCACGTGAATAAATAGAACGGTAATCGTAGTGGTTCATAGCTTCATCAATTGATGGTATAGCTACTGAAGCAATCAACTGATCATCAATAGCAATAACACGCTCATTGAGATTAGATGTTTGCCCTAAGATTTCAGCACCCGCTGTGTGGTATGCTGCCGATACTTTCCAAGTTGCAGGGAACTGTGCTGATTTACCGTGTGCAATCTGGCGAACCGTATGTTTGTCTACTACCACTTGTGATTGTTCAAAGGCGGTTAGTACTTCACCACCAAATACTTTTAAGAATAGTGCATCTGTTGCGCCCGAACTATTAACCTGCCCCGCGCGTAATGGAGTTGCATTTGCCATAAATATATTACCTCATTATAAATTAAATAAATAGTTGCTTCTGCTTCTTCTATTTATAAAACCGTCACACAATGTTATCCAACCTCAGTCGGGCAGTGGCTTTCGTCTTACTTCTAGAAATTAGGTAGGGGCAGTTATCGACATACCCTAGTGAAGTCGTACTAATTAGAAAGCAGTAGTCTTACCTACTTTAGCTTCCACTTGTTTTCGATATGATGGGTCTTTCCCATATCTAGGATCAGCCATTGCAGCAATCATCTCTGCTCTGCTACTAAACCCTGCGGTGTTCTGCTTACCACCAGTACTGCCACCTAGTAATCTAGGCTCTCTTCCATTTGAGTCTTCGTACTTAGCTCGTAAGCCAGTAACAGCTAATTTAACTGCTTCAATATCATTACCATTAACGGCTTTGTCATAAGCTGCAATCTCATCTGCTGTCAAAGAATCAGCAGCCCATGCTGTCATACTAGCATAAGCCTCTTCTCCACCCGCTGCTTCTTTAGCCTTAAATTCCCACTGTGCAGCCAATGCTTCTTGACCTGCAATATAAGAATCTATAGTTGCTTCTGGAATTCCACCATTAACTAAACTTGCTCTACTATCCTCTGATAGAAAACCTTGTTCAGCATACTCAGCAGTCAGTTTATCAAAATCCATACCAGACTTCTCAACTAACGCTTTAGCTGCATCTGCATCTTTATCAGCTTTCTTGGCTGTGATTACGTCTGCCTTGGCTAGAGTGAGTGCTTCATCTGCAATTTCAAGAGCATCTAAATCCTCTTGTGTAGCATCATCAGCTTCGGCTTTTTCCTTAGCTGCATCATGTCTCACTTTAGCTAAAACTACTGCATCTTCAGGATTAGCCTTTTGTGCTACTTCTGTTTTAGCTTTAGTTTTTCCTCTACCCTTCTCTAACTCATTGTATGATTTAGTTAAAGAAGCATAATCTACTTCTCCTGTTTCTTTATTATAGAACTTATCAGGAACACCATCAGGTTTAGCTGCTATTTCTACAGGTGCTTCCTCTTCTACTGCAGCTTCCTCTGGCTGTTCAGTCCCTTGACTCGCATCAAACTTATCTGCCATCTCTTTGTTATATGCATCAGTACCTGCTTCTGGTGGTACATCCACACTGGTTTCTTCTACATTATCCAGTTTTGCCATTCTAGTTATCTGTTCTCACAGCATCGTGCGTTTTTAACTTTGTATCTTTTGTCTTTACCACAGGTTTAACTTCACCCTTTACCACGGGTTTAACCTCTGGTTGTTTGTGTACTGGAATTGCATTTGCCATAATTTTGTTGCCTCTATATATAAATTATTAAACTTCAGGTGGTGCTTCTTCGCCCCCACCCTGTGCCAGACCATCAGCATTAATATCTTTCAACATTCCACCTGCTTGTGTAACAGCATTAGGTCCAAGTTTCTCCATCATCTGCATCTGCTGCTGCTGCTGTTGTGCTTGCTCCTGCTCGGCTTGTAAATCTTCTGGTGATTTAACTAAGCCCTTCATATCTATCCCACGGGCAACACCACTGCGTTTAATGTAATCACTTGCAACAATACTCTGAGCTACAACCTCTGGTCCTAACACGGATATATCATCCATCCATGATCTTAACTTTTCACTATCTTGTCCTCTACCTATAGCATCTACACCTGTAGTTACCTGTGGTCGTACCATACCCTTAGGTAGCACTGGTAATTTATTTTGCTTCTCCATACGGGCCATAAGTAGGGTTACTAGTGGTAACTGAAACTCTTGTGACAGTGAAGAATATATTCCGCCCAAGGCATTTTCTAGTTCATTAGCCATGAATCTAATTTCTTCTGCTGTTACCCTTTCACCATTACGTTGTATAGATGTATTCATTAGAAAAGCTAAACCTAGTGACTGCTCTAAGCGTTCTATTGTCTGTGCTGCAACTTGAAAGTCAGCATGTTTCTGTAATTGTAATACCCCAACATCGTCTGCATTACCAATAATAATATCACCTGACTCTGATTCAGTTATGTCGGATGCTTCAGTAACCGCACTTGGGCGCAGCATAAATAATACTTTAGCTGCTGCTGCACTACCTTGTACAATTGCCTTGGTTAAGTACTCAAGTGATTGTATATCACCTTTGTATTCCTCAACGTATCCTCTACCATAATCTTCACCTGATATACCTGTGAAACGTAAGACGGAAAAGGGTGACTTATCAAGAGGATATTCACCCTCACTTCCTGGAACTAATACTCCACCTGCTTCTTGAGATACATACCACTTCTTCTCATGTAACTTTACGCAAGTATACAATGCTATAATTTTCTCACCATTCTCGGTAACACTAGACCCCGCCTCGCCAGTTACCTCACCTTGTATTTCTTCAGGCAAGTCTGAGATGGATACATGCTCCTCGGTGATGAGTTCTAGTAGTTCTCCCATTGGATCACGCCTAGCAACGTATCGACCCAGTGGGAAGATTTTCATACCTCCTTTCGGATTTAAGTATGTAGCTACATTACCTGCAACTAATAAGTGTTTCAGAGATTCAAATACGGCAGGTCTGATTGCCGATGTTTCTATCTCGGTCATCACACTTCTTTCCATACTGTTGAATGTTTCCTCTACTTCGGCTCGTAAACCCTCTTTGCCCGTCAACTCAGCCAGTATAAAGTCATCTACAACTAGCTTAAAGAATGGGGCATTAGGTGGTAGTAGTGTTATTAGTAATTTAGATGCTAAGTTATTAACCCCCCTTGCTCCTAAAGATTGAAAAGGTGTAGGTAAAACCGTGCTACCACTGCTACCTTCTGGTGGTATTAATGATGGAATAGTCAATACACTACATGACCTAGCCCGTTGAAGATAGGGGTCACGGAAGGTTGTTAACCTATTGTACCTTGCTCGTTTAGTTCCTGCTTCTCCTTCGGGAATTCCTTCCATATACGCTTTCATATACACTTAACCTTTTTTAGTATTTTATAGACAAGCCCGTTGAGCTTTCATCGCGTTTTATCTTGAGTGAATCTTTAGAGGTAGCCCTCTTATTAGTGCTCCTTTGCCTTGCTACCCTCTGTTCATCCGCAGCTATTGCAGCCCTCTTCTCGCTTCTCTCTCTTAATTCTCTGTCCCTTTCTATCTGTGCAGCACTTGGGCCACTGCTTGCCTTTCCTCCTCCGCCTCCCATACACATATTACTTCTCCCTAATTAATTGATAGCCCTGACCCACTAGAGGACTGCTTATCTAGGGGTATAGTTAACCCCTTCCGCCCTTTTCTCCTTAGAGTCTTATCTTTATCTTCTAGCTGATCAAACTTATCTTCAGGATTGAGTAGGGCTGACCTTCTCTCATTAGCCCGTTCTTCTGCTAGTCGTTCATTCTCACGAGCCTGTTCTTTTGCTGCTGCACTTGGTCCACCACCACCGCCCATACACATACGGAATCTCCTTGAATTATTATTAGTCATTAATACTCCCTAAATTCGGTATCATACATCCCTAGGGCATCTAGTTTAGGGTCGAACTTACCCGTACTGGGTATCTTAGCTACTTGTTCAACTAACCGCTTTCCTCTACCTTTAACCTGTTTATACCAATCTGATGTTTTATACTTATTATTTTCCTTATCCCACGTAAATTGCATCTCATGTGCAACTTTCTTACTGTCTCCTGCAACTAAGCCCTTCCTCATCTGCTTGAACTTACGTAACCCCTCTCTTCCCAGATTGAATGCCATGTTTACCAGAACTTCTCGCTGCTCTTCAGCCATCGGGATATCCCCATAGAGTGCCTCAACATCATCGTTAGCATCCTTCAAATCAGCAGCAAACCACTCATCGGCTTCGTCATCTGTGACTGTTCTTCCTGTTCTTTGGTATGCACCTTTACCCTTCCTTAATTCTAATACTTGTTCCTTAGTATGCAGTGGTGGCCCTCTATGCGTATCTTTTAGTTCCTTTATTTCTGCCTTATCAAGCATGTGTCCACTACCCGCAGTAAGGTATCCCTCGGAATCATAGTAAACCTCATGCTTACCTGTATTATCTGTTGTACCCCAATCTCCATTTTCATATCTTAGCTCACCCTCATCTGCCCTAATTTGCATCTCTGCTTTAGTATACTCAGGCATTATAGTACCCCCTCAGCTAACACATTAGTATTAACCTCATCAAATTTAGCTTGTAGTATTTCAGCCACCGAGCACTGACCTTCTCTAAACCAAATTTCATTAGGCTGCGCCTGTAGATTCAGAGGTTCTCTTGGAAATGTCTGGGCAATAGCTTCAATTAACTCTGGTGTTAGTAATGCACCTAGTTTTTTTCCTCTTCCATTCCGTATTGCCATAGTTTTCCTGTAGTTAATAGCACTATTTAAACTGGTTTATTCCTATACTGAGGGACAGTGTGATAAAAAAACCGCTAACTATTTGATAGTTAGTGGTTAAGTGCTGTTTATTTACCTCTTAATGCAGGTGTTTGTAGTAGTACTTCTTCATGAATTAATTTGTCGAGGTAGTGCTGTGCTTTATACAAGTCTACTAGCCCACCTTTACTCTTATACCTACATATATACTTAATTATATTGCCCTCCAGGAATCCTATATCGTTAGAATATATAAAATCCCAAGGCTGTATCTTCTTCAGGTAGTGACTTCCACCTACTTGTTCTTCATTGGGTGATTTCATTTATGAAACTCCTCTATCTCTTTAATAAAGTCAGGCACGGTTAGAAACCTACCGTCTGTTAATAAGACATAACAACCTGCAGACTGAACATCCCACATAATCCTAACCTGATCTAGTGGTACATAATTCTGAAAGTTAACACACTCTTTAAATTCCTCAATGGAACTCAGCCTCTGTATCACATGCCTATCAGCTTTAGCCTTTTGTATAAAGTGGTTCATTGAAAATAGGGCTAGTGCTATTATTATTGTAAAACTAATTATTCTATTCCGATTCATCTGGACTCCATAATATTGGTTGCCACAGTGGGTAAGTCCCACGATCTGCATGCCGTAGTATCCTTGCCACCCTTGCCTGTACTAGCGCATCCCCTTCTGTCATATCTGCTGCTTCATAGGTTTTAATTACCATACGCCACCAGTTTTTCTGAGGTGTATTATCCAGTAGCCTGTTAGCCTTGATCTTACCTATCCCTCTACACCCACCATACCCATCAACTGCATCACCCATCAAAGTTTGCAGCATATGAAACCTATGGGCATGGTCCATTGATATGTACTGTGCTTTACTATCCTTACGGGGATTAAAAAGCCAACCTTCAATGGTTTGCATATCCTTATCTTCCGATACAATAATACGCTTACCCTTGTGTGGTTCAGTGGATAGTATACCCATTACATCATCAGCTTCCAAACCCTCCCATAATTTAGACTCATACACACGTGCCAAGTAATCCTTAACCGCCTGTAGTTGTGTGGGCCTTGCTACATTGGTGCGGTTACTCTTATATGTTGGGAGAATTTTTCTCCTAAAACCATCACGAGTCTTACAGGATAGGCAGATAATTACATCCTTAGCTTTTAGTTTGTGTACTAATTCACTTATCTTCTTATCCGCCAACTCAAATGCAGTTTCAATATTACCTACATCAACTGCTATGTCACTACTATCCTCACCAAACCTATAAGTATGTTGGTTAGCCGAGGATACATGATATGCTAATATGTCAGCATCAATGAGCAAGGTGGTCATCTTTAGTCTCATATGATAGTTGTTGATACATTTCATAACCAAGTGACCACCAGTACCACTCTTTAGAACGCTCGGCATAAGGACAATGCGGTGGTGAGTGATACATCTCATCAAGCTCCGCAGCATCTAATCCCTTCCTAATTATTTCCATCTTCTCTGATCTTATATACATTGTGTCCCCCAGTTAATGAGTGTCAGCCCAATTCATTCCTACTTTATATTCACCGTCAATAGGTATGCGAAAATTAAAGTACTTACCTGCTTCTTGATATGCTTCAACCTGCATCTTTCCTACCTCATCTGCAATAGCTTCCTCACAATCCCACTGATGCTCATCGTGATTCCACAGAACCTGCTGCGCCCGCTGTTCCCACCCCTTAGCTATAATCTTCTCACGCATTATAACCATAGACTTCTTAGCGAGTAGTGCTCCCGCAGATTGTAACAAAGTATTAAGGGCAGCATGTGCATTGCGTATAGGAATCCTACGCTTATCCAGACCTACCAAGTAACCCTTCTGCTGTGCTTTATCCTTAACAGCCTCAATGAGTTTCTTCAGTGCAGGTAGACTAGTAAGGAACTTCTTCCTTAATCTCCTCCCCTCTTTAGCATCCTTACCTACTATGCTACCTATCTTTTCATTACCTGCACCATAGATGAATGCGTAGAAGAATGTCTTAGCATTGTCACGAGTAGCAAGACCTGCTGCTTGTTGGTTGGTTGTATGTATATCACCGTCTAACACAACCCTACAATACTCGCCGTCATCCCATAGTGCCATGAAGTGTGCGAGACACCTACCTTCAACACCTGACTGATCCGCACCTACTAACCTGCGACCACTAGAGGCAGTGAACAGTGCACGACACTCGCTGCCATACGCTGAGTAAACAGCAGGTACTTGTCCTAAGTTTGGCTTACTGTGTGTGGCTCTACCCGTCACTGCACCATTAGTAATTACTGAACCATGCATGCGACCCTTAGTTACATGGCGCAGCCATGCCTGTGGTGCATTAGCAACTGCTGCTAACCTCTTGTTTACTACCAGATATTCACGCAGTAGTGCTACCTCTGGGTAATCTAATTCTTTTAGGATTACCTCATCCATCTTAGGCTTGCCATCGTCACCCATAATTTTTGGTATCCAATTGTATTTAGCCTTCAGCCAGTACACAATATGATTCCTATTAGATGCACTGAACTGTGTATGTGTTACCGCTGTTATTCTAGCATCAGCACAGTAACCCATAGTTTTATTGTCACGCTTAGGACACCACACCTTACTCGGAATATACATATCAGGAAAGGCTACACTCAACTCACCCTCTAACTCTAGCTTGCGCTTGGTTAGGGTTGCTGCTAACTCCACTGCTGCATCCGTATCAAATGCTACACCGTATCGTTCTTGTTCTGATATGATGTAGCGAACTTCATGTTCTAGGTCCAACGCTTCCTGAGAATAATTCTTCCCCAAAATCATTTCGTATAAAACCTTAGTAACTTGCGTATCTTGAATACAATAATCAAGCATATCCTGATTTAATACAGCCCACTTCTTAACCTTACGTTCCTTCTCATCCTCAATGTTGGTATCACCTGTGTACTCACCCTTGTGACACTGTAGTCTGTGACCCCATGCCTCCAACGAATGTCTATTAGATAATCTCTTAGGAAACCCTTGCTTGATCACTAGCTTACTATCTGCATCCCAACGATCAGGGAAGATTAAGCGTGATGCTACCAATGTATCGAAGCACTTGTGTTCTGGTAGCTCAAACCAATAATAGCATTTAGTGATAGCAGGTATATCAAACCCTATTAAATTGTGACCTACAAATTTAGTCTCTAGTTTAGAGGCTTCACCCATAAGTAATTCCAACCCATCTATCACCCGCATATCACTGGTGTCACTACAGGTTAGTACCTCGTCAGTTTCCACACACCTTATTACCATGCAATGGATTGTATCAAGGTCTTTCAGTAAACCATTTGTTTCTGTATCTATTATATATGTAGCCATACTATCTCCCTATCGAGTATATGTAAATGTGTGTTATTAGTATTCTATTGGTGCGTTACGTGGTGTTCTCTTCCTAGGTTCAACACCTAATTTTTTAGATAGTGCCACGTAAGCAACCTCTTGTGACATTTTTAGTAAGTCCTCATCTGTCCATGTGTGCTTTGCACAGTTGTAAGCCCATGTAACTACCTGAGTGTTACTCGGAGTATAACCAAGTAGGGCTACAATCCTATCTAAACTTGGTGCGTGCCTTTCATTCCTACCTTTAATTTTAGGCTCACCCATATAAAAGTCTACATATGTTCGGGGGCATGTACCCCTTCTTAGTGCATCAATAACCCATTCCTTGGTGATATCAAAAGGTACACCCCTTTGCTTGGCCCTCCGTCTTGCATCTAACCATAGTTTATTAGCGCGCCCCTCTACTGTTTGAATGTAAGTCTTTCGATATGCAGCCTTTTCTTCTTTATTCATCTCTAAAATTCTCCTTTATCTGTAAATAAATTGTCACTGGCAAACGGGTCATCAACTACTTCAATGAGTCTACCAGTAGCTGCATCATAATCCAAGTAAACACAAGTACCTACTGACCTACCAGTATAGCGATCCTTCAGTATTCTAATGGTAGACATATGTCTCAAGTGTTCATCCTTGTGCTGCTGATTCCTTTCAATACCTATAACAAAGTTAGCCCACTGACCTATAGCCCTTGAACCGAAGAAGTGTTTGATCTGTACACGCCCACCTTCTTCATGGGGTTTACCTTCAGGTGTATTGAGGTGTGATATTAGGAACAGACTAACCTTCAACTCACGTGCTAGACTAGCAAGATCAGTCATGATGTATGCTAATTGCTTACGCTCATCTCCTTCTACCGTACCCGATACCATAGCAGTTATGTGGTCAATGAATATATGTCTACAATCAAGTGACACAACCATGAACCTTATGCGCTGCTTGATTACCTCATACTCAGTGCTGCCAAAGTGATCATACAGGTGATACCTATTGCTATCCTCCATACCCTTCACTGTAGTAATCAGTTCTTCATCAGTCCAAGTATCAGACGGCACATGAAACAACTTATCTTTTATCTTACTAGCAAGGCAACGTACTGTATGCTCTGGTGATTCTTCTAGGAACAAACCACCCACGTTTAGCTTGTGGTGTTCAGCTAGGTGAACCATAGTTTCCTTCCAGATTTCTGACTTACCCATACCTGTACCTGCACCAAGCACGTATAGTTCACCTGACCTTATACCATGAGTAGCATCAGTAAGCCCCTGCCATGCCCATGATAGCCCTTGCTCTAGGGGCTTAGTCAATCTGTCCATTAGATCACCAACACCTACAATACCATCAGGCTTAAACTTCTTGGCCCTCCATAAACATTGGATTAACTCAGCACCCTTACCCGCTAACAGCATTTCATTAGCATCCTTCAGGGGCATTGAGGCAACGGCACACTTATTAGGTGAGAACAATGGAGTCACTGCTTCCACTGCTGCAGCACCTGCATCATCCTGATCGAAACAAAGTATTACAGTCTCAAAAGTTTCAAGCCATTCCAAGTTATTCTTAACAGCCTTCGGTGCTGAAGTAGCACCAAGTGGTAGTGATACCACCGCCCATTTATTTTCCTGGATTTGGCTGACACTCAAGCAATCAATCTCACCTTCAGTTATAACTAACCGCTTACCTCCCTCACCCCAGAGGTGCTGCCCGAATAGTTCAGTACCTTTCATGCTACCCGTTGCGGTAAACTTCTTACCCGCCCCTCGTATCTTCTGACCTATCTGCTTACCCTTTAGATAGTAGGGTGCAATCTGAACGGGATGTCCATTGTGGCTACCTACCTTATAGCCAAACTTCTTGCAAGTCTCAAGGTTAATACCTCTAGCCTTGAGTGGTGCATACTCACCATCAATTAATCCCTTTGGAAGTACCTTGGGTTCAGCCGTGAGGTGCGCGTCTTTACTGGCTTTGGTGAGCCTACAACTGAAGCAATGAGTATGCCCATCAGTATATACACTAAGCGCATCACTACTCCCACAGTCTTCACAGTTCGTATGATAAACGAATTGGCTTGAGTTGTTTCTCTCATATTTTTCATGATCCATTTTTCCTCCTTACGTTAGAGACTCTAACACGTTCCTTGTGCATCTTTCGTTGTAGCCCTTGTATGATTCTGCTACCAACTTCGTTGTTGCACTTACTTACCTTGAGTTTCTTAAAGGCATCTAACATAATTGGATTCTTCATTATTTTCCTCTGAGATTTAGAAAGCCTAAGCCTTCCCTTAATAGAAAAGCAGATACCGAGAAGTGAGGACACTTAGTAGTATTGTCCAGTTTACCATGAGCCACCACTCGTGCATTGCTAAAACTAACTGACATATTTTCGAGAAGCCATGCCAAGTTTTTATATTGTGAGTCCGTATAATTATCTTCCCCTTTCCCCTTCTTACTTTGCCCACCTATCATACAAATACCAAGAGCCTTCCTATCATATTCCTCAAGGTGTGCCCCTGCATTATTCATAGGTCTACCATATTCTATAATACCATCACGATCAATTACTGCATGATAACCCACAGATAACTTACATTGGCTGCGGTGTAACCTGTCCATCTCTTGCAGTCCTATAAATTCTGTAGCCTTGGTGAAGCTTGAATGTATAACTATGTACTCCCACTCCCAAGGGTTTATGTGTTTCATTGCCATATGCTTAATCCTTTAGCCATGCCAGAGGTATTAGTTTATCTGCAAATTTAAAACCATTCTTAGTACACCATAGTGCATAGGTGGTCTTACTATTCTTGTTAATTTTGGCTTTGCTATTTGAAAAGACAAATCTAATATCCAACTCTGGATGCTGTTCTTTTATTAATAGGTGTTTCTTCCTATCAGATACCATGAATCTACCTTTGGTTTCTATAATTATGCCATTAGGTAATTCAAAATCTGGGGTGTACTTGTGAGAGGACTGAGGCCTAGTGTACTCAATGTACATTTCCTCATACTTCACAGGCACACCCTCATCCAGTAACTGTTGAGAAACTTTATCCTCAAGCCCACTGCGAAAACCATGTAGTAGGTCTGAGGCTTTAACTTTCTTAAAACTCATTCGCTTCTATTTCGTGAAGTGGATATTTATGATTCTCTATCTTAGCAGCAACAGCAGGTGGTGGTACATCCTCTGCCACATACCCACCTTCTTCACCACCGAAGCCAAAGGAATCACCAGTACTACCGCCACCCTGAACTAATTCAATCACCTGTACAGCATTCATGCGTAGCTGCACACCTACACCTACCTGCTGTGTATAGAATGGGTTGAACTCACCTGCTACCTTAACTATTGAGCCACCATAAATAGGTGTACCGTAGGCTATCTTCTTAGGTGGTTTGCTTGCATCAAATAATTTAGGGTAAAGCATGATGGTTTCATTTGATGCACGGGTGACAATCTTATGGTTCATCTTAATGTTGAACTCATACTCACCTGTCTCATTACCATCATCATCCACACACGCTTTGATAGGCAATGATGCCCGCTTCACATTTTTTGAAGCAGCAATGGACTTACCCTTAGTAGATGGGTTAGTGTCTGATGCTAGTCTCTTGACTGTTTCCTTGAAGAACTCATCAGCTATCCCTTGAATCTTTTTAGTAAACACCTCTGAATCCTCAGCATTTAAACGTAACTTACACGAGAACTCACCGTTAGGCTTGTACTTAGTGTCTGGTTCAGATAAGCGTGGGTACACTGCTACACCTTTTGGTGTTACAAACTTCTCTAATTTTTTATACATCTTCGTAAATATCCTTTTTAAATTTTTCATTCAAAAATGCACAGTGGGCTTCATCAACTATAATACCCGCTTCACACATCTCAGCATGTAAGTCTAATGGTATTGGCTCATCCATAGACCAATGCACATTTGCTCTTGATAAAAGTACATCTTGTAAGCTTAACATAAATACTCCTTATGGTTTATTTTGATCTTTTGCTATCATTTCTAGTATGGTCAGAAGCCCAAAAATCGCAAGGGTTACTGCCCCAACAGATAGCATAAGTATAGGAATTGCTACAAGTGCATCTGGTAAACTAGCCATCTCCATTATCTCCAAGTCCATTATTAAAATCATCTTCAGCATCATCTTCCAGTATTATTATTTCTTCAGTAGTGAGGTCATCCTCAGCATTAGTTATGTCTACTATAGCTATCATAATTGCAATTAAGATAAACCAAGTAATTATTAATTTCATTTCAATTCCTCCTCTACATACTTTTTAAGTGCTCTAGCTTTACTGTCCCACCGTACATCAGCATCAGCATTAATCCTACTACTGTATTGCATCAACTCTGACACAGTTAGTCCACTTGATTCAGCCACCTCCCTAAATAGTAAGGCTACCCCTGCTACCTGCATGTCTGAACTAAAAGTCTGCAATGCACTGATAGCTTGGTATGCTGCATCATACGCCTTTATCGGGTGGGCTGAGTACAGTTTGTCGTTGTTCATTAGCTTCCTCCCTCTTTCGTTTTAAACCTTCATCCCTGATTTGCTTCAATGTCCTACCACAACTAACACATGCGTTCCCTTCGTCATTCAGAAGACACTCAAGGATACAACCCGTGTCTACTTTAGATCTCACAAGCCCCTGCCACACACGCCAGTGTCTGAGAAGATTCCGTATTATCTTTATCCTCAACCATCTTCAGCCAATCAATACCCTTTGGCATCTTATCCAGTAGCTCCAAGTACTGAGCTTCAGTGATGTCCTCATAGGGTGCTTGAACGTAAACATGATCTGAGTGTGGCAAGAAACTAATACCTGATATGCGATCAAAGTTTTTCCAGACCCATGCTCCCACTTCCACCCACTCATCCTGCTTAACATACACCGTACAGCTTGGTTTGTGTTCACAGAAATGATCTTGATACGTTAACCACAATTCCATCTGCTCTAATGCAGTCTTATCATTCCTGAAAACCGCTCCAGGAGGGGCTTTCATAGGAAAACTAGCCACCATTGTGGTATCTTTCTTGGCTTCATAATCAACTAGTGGGAAGCCATTTCGCAAGAGGAATTCACACACTGGGTCTTTCTTATCTAACTGAATCCTCCGAATATAATAATCACCGAACCTAGCATGGATACCACTAGCACTGTCAACAAGCTGAGATACAGTACCAGAAGGCTTAACGCAAGTAATAGCAGTTGAACAAGTGATATTAAATTTTTCAGACCAAATAACATTCGTCTTTCTAGCATGATCCCTTAACTCCTCTAGTAACTTTGGAAGACCGCGAGAGTCCTTAGTTCCATTCATCAGGGAACTATCCATAATGCCCGTTAGGCTCACCCCTAGTAGGCGTTCTTCGTCAGTGTTCTTCTTCCACTCCTCTGAAAGGAACTTGAAGTCCGTGAGTGTGGACTGATAAGTACCCAGAATAGTAGCTAACTCTATTTTTTTCTTGAGGCTTGAAACCGAATCGTTGGCTCGGACAACAACCTCCGTAAGGTTGCAGAACTGTTTATCACGCAATATAATTTCTGAACACGGGTTGCATCCGTAATCTCGATTCTGATCTCTGCGCCCCCATTTAGCTGCTTGATTTTGTGCAGCCACTCTGTTAAATATCCCTCGCTCACCTGATCCTGACTTAACCAAACTGAGCCACTCTTCCATAAAACTTTCAACATTTGGTCGCTCCGTATAACACACACTATTATTGGCTAACATCCGATGTGGATTGCCACCATCTTGTACAGGTAAGTACCACTGTCCCGTCTTGGCATCGCGCATACGGTGATCGGTAAGGTTAGACAACCCTATCAGGGCACTACGCCTAACTCCTCCGACCACCACAATGTCCCCGATCATGCACACTATGTCGTGCACCTCAAGACTATTCAGCTTACGGCCTTGTGCCTTCTGGAAAGTACTAGTTACAAATTCAAAAAGATTGCGTAAGGGTTGTGGGCCAGAAGCCCTACCACCAAAAGTCTTGAGGCGTTCACCTGCAGGTCGTATCTTGTCATAGTCAATTGTAGGTATGTCACCTTCCCACAGGCTACTCATCAACTTCCTAAACGCTACTGCCCATCCTTTCTTAGAATCTGCTACTACAATTACATCGTCACACTTAGCTAGTGTGGGTATAGTGGGAAGCTTAGATATAACATCACGCTCATTACTAAACCCAACACCCGTGCCATTCATTAGTATGTACAGTGCCTCACTGAATGAACGCTTGGTACTCATTGCTACATAGGCGCAGTTAAACGCTGAGATATTATCCCTATCACACGCTACACCTGCAGTCATCAGTAATCGCATTGATGGCATGATTTCTTGCTTTAAAATTGCTCGGTGTAATTCCTTATACTTGTCACCTATATTTACTCTTGTTGTCATGAAGTCCATGTATCTTGTAACCGTTTCTTCCCATGACTCCCGCCTCTTTTTATCTTCTAAGTATCTTGCATACTTTGTTACATGTATAATATCTTGGTATGTTGTTGGTAATTTTTTATAATTCATTTTTGGTGCGTTCCATAAATTGATAGCGGGTAGGGTAAGCTTAGGCCAAGAGAGTCTATTTTTATACAAAGCTTTCCCCTATGTTAATAAAAAGTTATATCTATTCCTATACTGAGGGACAGTCAAAAATATCAGGCGAAGAAATACTCGCTATCCATTACCCCATCTAGGTTTAGCTTGCCCCTAGCAGGTAGTGGTTCTACTGATAATTTAGTACTATCATCAAGTTTTGATAATATTGAATCCCGCAAGTTATTCAATACATCATCCTTATATTGATCTACAAATGCTCGCCTCAGTTCTAGACAAAGTGTATCTGCACAGGCAGCATGAGTGCCGTAGCTATCATGTATCATGGCAAAACTAGTAACACCTGCCTCCACACAGTAGTTCACAGTAAGCATGAGGTGGCTTGCATCAAGTGAGTGTACAAAGTTCGGGGCAATACCCTTCGCTTGTTCTCGGATGTTTAGCTTACCATTCTCAATACGCTGCATCACCTGTACACGCTTACCCAGTATATCAAAGTCATACCGCACTTCCATACGCTGCTGACAATACTGCAGCACAGGTAAACCTGCAGGTGTAGTCCATGTTATAGGTAAGCCATCGCTTGAGGCTACTCCCGCAGCTTTAACTAGCCAATCCATAGCCTTCCTAGCAGCTATAACCACGTTGCCAATGGCTACATAGTTCTTCTCAGCAATGTAATTAGCATCAGCAAAGGTAGGGGTAAACCCAAAGTCGTGCCCACCTTCCCTCATCTTAGTTAAGGTTTCCATTAC
>Ga0209657_1000201_pt1 | contig 42641 bp, 31 predicted proteins | sample SaaInlV_100m_DNA_FD_184650 | JGI IMG/M metagenome (GOLD analysis project Ga0209657, IMG submission 184650) | Marine microbial communities from expanding oxygen minimum zones in the Saanich Inlet - SI037_S3LV_100m_DNA (SPAdes) (version 2) | ecosystem: Environmental > Aquatic > Marine > Intertidal... | reverse complement strand
AACTTGCCTGCATTTGGGTCGACAAACCAAGGTCGAGAAATTTCCCATGCCTCTATCAGGCTTACTTCACCATTTCTCGAAAGTGGATGATTATTGGAAAGTGTATAGCGCCGGGCATCAGGTGATGGCCACTCAGGACGTACGCCCCTGCGCCACTCTTTGAGCCCTGGTCCACCGTTTTGGTCAAGGCAGCGCTGAACTTCGTTCAAATGAAATTGTAAGCCATTGATGCACATTTGTAAGCAGTAATCAGGGTTAACCGAATTCCAATCACCTGCTCTTCGTTCATCTTTCTCCCATTCTCGTTTCATGGAATTCAACGCTTCATGCAGGTGAACCTTCAATCGGCCAATGGCCCAATTTTTTAGACCTACCATATCTGTTGGCAACATATTCTCTGGTAAAGCCAACAAACGTTCAGCTGGCCAAGGATCAAGACTTGAACGGCTTGGAACACCATTTTCATCAAGCGGTATTGCCGAAAGTGTATCTGAAGATGCTTTGGAAACCAATAGTGCTGGTGATTCCATCAACATACGGCAAATGGCCTCTTCAACTGCTCTCCCGACAAAGAGTACTGGGATTTGTGGCATTTTGAAGCGTCGAACTTTTTCATAAAACCAAAGGCGAGGGCAAGACCTGTAAGTGTTGACTTGACTTGCTGAAAGTCGATTAAATGGACCAACATTATCTTCGGATGGAGTAGCAAGTCTTACCGGCATACCACCTAGTGTTTTGTCGAATGTTCTTGAACCCTACTCTCTAAAATTCAATCTTTGACTTGAAGACGAGTTTTTCTTGTATCGATTCGGAGTTGAGGCAATCCAGCCCTCCATCCGATCTCAGCCGCCAGTAATTTGAGAGTCTGTCCCGGCCTTAGTGCTTCCATTTGTCCGGTAATGCTTGAACCAAAAGAGGCAACTTCGACCACGGAATCACCATCCCAAAGATGGACATTGAGCATGGTCCATGGTTTTCCATCCAATCGAATTCCTGAACGCTTCCTAACACTGAGAATGACACCCTCAACATTGGCTCGAGTACGGAGTAGACCAATTCTAGTGGTTCGTTGTGAAAGAGGAATTGAAGTTTGTTCAAATTCTTTTGCAGCATCTGCAACTGGGACAATTCTTGTTCTCGAATCAACATATAATCGAGGTGCTCCTCGCCAAACACCCGGTAACGCATCTAAGATGACAAGTTCACCATTTGGTTGGTCATGCAGAAGTGGATAACAACCTGGTTCACTTTCTTCAACTGTAATTTGTGCCCCGCCAGCAACAAGCATTGCCCCTAAAACCGGTTCTCCGAAATGATTCGGTAATGGCCCCCATGCTCCAGTGAATTTTCCTTGAACACTGACACGAACAGGTATTTTCGACAAAGGCTCGCTTGGCGTAGTCAATGGTACTTCTCGTAACGAAGTGATTCCAGAGAGGAGTTCTTCTCCAAACCAATTCCCTTCTTCATCACGAGCAAGACTGCACCAATGGCAACCTGCGGCCTCTCCATCGCATGCTTCAATTGGAAGAACTGGCATGGCAGCAGGGCCGGAGCCCATCTTTTGCATCTCGGAATTGATGGCAAAGAATTCTGAAGTCATCATACCATATTCTTCGGCTTGTGGGGCATCATAGACGATGCGGTGAGGCCCGTTCAGATACCAACCTTCCAATCCATCGATGCATTCTCCATCATGGGTTTCATGCCAAAGCCAAGCATAGAAGCGCAGTTGGTGTTGAAGGGATTCTGCAAATTTAGAACTTGGGTCGCCGGATTTGATATCGACTAAACGAGTTTGGCCATCCCAACGGAGTACGAGATCAAGTTCACCCGCAGCCCAACGTTCTGGATGGAACAATCGTTGAGGTTGATGAACACGAGGGTCTTTGGTCCAAGGTCGCGCAATTTCCAAGGCTTCGTTCCATGAGACTGGAGTACCAATTGGTTGCCATTGCATGGCTTGTTCAGGAATTGCCCAAGACCGCATACTATGATTTCGAACTTTTTCGGGTACAGGGAAATATGGTTCATCGCCCCAAGCCGGCGAGGGGATGGAATACGGTGATTCGCCGGCCCTCATCAACTCCAAATAAGGGCCACCGTTTTCTTTGTAACATGACTCGACCTCTTCAAAAAGTAGCATCAAACCGTTTTCAAGCCGAGCGGTGAAGGATTCGATTTCAACATCCTCCCAAGAGGTCCCTGGCTCGTACCAAATTCCTTCATCCCAGAGTTCCTTGCCGGCATCAAGTGCTTCTTGTGCAGCCTTAGGAATCAGACTGTGCATCCATTTTTTCAAGTCTGGAAGTGTTTCAATTAGTGTAGTTGGGCGTTGCATCATCAAACCGCATAACGCGTCTTCAAGGACAATTCCAATAACTTGAGATGGCCGCAAGGGTCCTGAAATTCCAACTTTGGAACCCAAAAACCATTGACGCTTACAACGAAGGAAAGTCGTCAATCCACTGGCAGAAATTCGTGAACGTGAACGCCCTAATGGGCCGCCAAGTGGTGGTATTCCTACTGGCATTCATCCACCCTCATCAATGGTCAAAGGAATAGTAGTCTCCTATTCCTCGTTGTTCTCTATCTTTTCGACTTTCCATTTTATTGATTCTTGGGCGCTTTGAATCATGGTCTCGCCTGAATGTGACATTGACGCCTTCGAGGAAACGATTCATTCCCTCACGAAGTTTGAACGGACCTTCTGCTTTCCCATGAACACCGCCTTCTCCTTCAAAGACGAGAAGTGAATCACTTACGATATCGATGAAATAGACGTCGTGGTCGATGACGAAGGCGGATTTTTCATTGGCCTCCATTGTCCTTCGAATCGCCTTTGCAGCCTCCATCCGAGCATTCGCATCCAGATGGGCTGAAGGCTCATCCAACAGATAGAGGTCCGCCTCTCTTCCAAGGCAGATGGCGATGGCAACAGCTTGGCGTTCACCACCAGAGAGTTTCTTGACGCGTTTCGGAAGCAATTGGTCAACACCTAATGCGCGGATGACATTGACATTGTATTCACCAACTCGCCACTTGGGTCCAATTTCACTGTCAAGCCATAATTGCACACTGCAATCCATATCGACATCGATGTGCTGAGGCTTGTATGAAATAGTGGCGTTTTCGGTAACCCACCCTTCATCGTAACCATGCTCTCCGGCAAGGACTTTGATCATGGTGGATTTTCCAGTTCCATTCGGGCCAACGACTCCGACTACTTCGGAACGATGCACTGCACCCTCTCCAGTAGTCAGTTGGAATTCTCCAAGTTTCTTTGTAAGACCGCCCCAAGAAACTACCTCTGTGCCAATTTCAGAGATACGGTCACTGTGATTTAGGAACTTGATTGGTTTATCACGGATACGAACATTTTGCTCTGGTAGGAAACCATCGAGATAAGTGTTGATGGCTTGGCGTGTTGTTCGTGCTGGCGTGAATATTCCAAAAGCACCCTTTTTACCATAGACAATATGAACCAAATCTGCAAGAACATCAAGAACTGCAAGGTCGTGTTCAATGACGATGACTCGTTTTGTTTCCGCCAATTTTTGGATTATTCTGACAATCCTCATACGTTCGTGAATATCTAGATAAGATGAAGGTTCATCGAAGAAATACACATCGACATCACGCAACAGTGTGGCACAAATAGCCATTCGTTGTAATTCTCCACCTGAAAGTTGTTGAACTGTTCGCTCGAGTAAATGGTCAATTGCCAATTCGTTGGTCATTTCATCAAACATACCTCTCTCGTCAACCCGCGAAAGTAATTCGCGTACAGTCCCCTTTATTTTCTTGGGCAAACGGTCGACGTTTTGTGGTTTCAAAGCAACCTTGATGTCGCCTTTATCAACAGAAATGAAAAAGTCTCTCAATTCTCCTCGTGGAAGAGATTCAATGACGTCGTCCCAATCTGCCTCTTTGTTCAACCAATCTCCAAGATTCGGAACCATTCGACCTGAAAGCGCATTGATGGCTGTCGATTTTCCCATTCCATTTGGTCCGAGGATTCCTACAACACTTTCTTTCGATGGCGTTGGTAGACGGAACAAACGGAAACCATTCATTGAATACCTGTGGATCATGTCTGTCTCAAGTTCACTTGGCAATTGTTCGATGATTAACGCATCATGTGGACATTTGTTAATGCAAATACCGCAACCAATACACAGGCTTTCAGAAATATGTGGCTTGCCGGTCTTTTCATCCATAATTATGCATTCTTGACCGTTGCGAACCGGTGGGCAAAAGGCTTGACATTCATCGTTACACTTCTTTGGTTGGCAATGGTCTTCTTTCAGAACTGCGACTCTCATTCATCCACCTCCTAGTATGCTTCATCGATTGGCTTTTGTTCGGACTTAAGGAACTCACGCCCAAAAATCCTCGACAAACAGGGATTTGTCTGACATTGGGCTGAACCCAATGAATTTCAAATGAGACCCTTTAGGTGCTCGTGTCCTTTAATCAAACGGACTGTGCACGGAGTTGGGAACTTCATGTTCGCCTTGCGCAATGCATCACGGGCAACTAGGTAATGCTCAGGCTCAACTTGCAAAGAAATGACTCGTTGTCCTCGCTTGACTCGGGCTGCTGTTCCGACGTTCTTACCGAAAGCACAGCGCATACCTTGAGAAACACGGTCTGCACCTGCACCAGTTGCTTGCTTGTTTTCACGAAGCACATGGTGGGGGAAGGTGTGGACTCGAAGAGCATAGCCTTGCATTCCTGCTACTTTACGAATTGTTGAATTTGAAATAACACGGGCTGCTTCAAGAGCTGTGTGGCGGATTTGACAACTGTTGTCAGCACGGAGTTCCATGATGACTTTGAATTGTCCAGTCTCCGCAGCAACACGGTTTCCGGCGTGGAAAGACATAATTCTGTTGTTAGGGACACCGCCGATGTACTTACGTCGAGTGTAGGCAGGACCCTTAAGGCGGCGATACATAGATGCTGGTTTACGTGCCATGATACTCTCTCCAAGCAGTCCTGCGACCGATATTCCCTTTATCATCCCTCCGCCTCAACCTTTGCCGCTATTTTTCTAAAAATAATGAAATGAAACTTCAGCCATCTTACAATAAAAGGTTTCATGTGCTCGTTTCGCATCCTGCATCCATGGCGAAGGGTTGGCGCAGTCTTCTTGAAGAAGAATCGGAACATCAATGGGTTGCTATTGCCGGATTTTTCGTTTTTATCATCCTCGGTGCTCTAGCCATACAAGGTACCTCTTCACTTCCAGGGGTCGATTACAGAAGCCACGGACTCGAAGCTATGGATGGCCGTGTTTTGGATATTGTTTATGGAAATTCAGATACCTATACCGCTATTGTCTTAGGCAACGAAGGTGAAATGATGATTCACTACAATGAAGCCGGTGAAATCAATGACATTGGAAGCGATTATGATGACATCTTAGGAATGTCTTTCATGACCAAACTACATGATGGAAGTATGGTTGTTTCTCCATCGAACAATACACTTCAGGTTTTCCATGTCAATGACGAACAGCAACGTACCAGTATCACATTTAACAACGATCAATTATCTTTTGATATACTCGATGTAGCCGAACAACGCAATGAAGACTCCTATCGCTGGCTGATGGTTACTGATGAAGCGAACTCGACAAGTCTTCGTGGCTTTGGCCCGATAGGCTCACCGCTATTGCCAGCTCAAGATGCCTTTGCCAGTTCTGTTGAAACCTCAGCAATGGCCAATTCAGCGAGCGATATTTCTTGGAACATGGTTGAAAATTTGGGTGATGGAACTTGGATTGCTGCCGGGTCAATGATCAACGTTTTCGGAACCGATGATAGCAGTCCTGCTGCACCAACAACACATCCAGTCATCGGTTTTATCTCTTGGTCTGATGGACCAAGTGCACCAATGCTCACATCAATTGAAGAATTGGACAAGGGAGATATTCACTCACTGATTCGACTTGACAATGGGACAATACTCGCCGCAGGTTCCGATTCTGCAGTCCATATAGCCAAAGATAGAACGACAACAACCGTGGATGTTTCCAGTGTTTCAGCAACACTTGATGGAAATGGCGCTGTGTGGATGTTTGGAAGTCAAGGAAGTACTTCTGTAATTCGTATGATTGATGGAGTCCCAGAGAAAATGCCTCTAGCACGTCCTTTGCCTTTGACAATCGAAACCTCAGGGTCCTCAAGTGATGTCATTTATGCTCATGGTATCGATAGCCAAGGGGATCCGGCTACATACTCAATTGATACTTTAGCAATTGGTTCTATAGAGAGTGGAAGAGGTTTTTTGAACTTCGTATTTTTCACAGCATCCAGTATTGTAATGGGTGTGATGCTGTGGACTGCCACCAAGAGAATGCGGCAGAATAAATAATTCTCAAAAAACTATTGAAATCAGCAGTTCTTTCAAGCCTGCGCGAGAACCTTCATGTGCTCTCGGCAACGACAGTAAACTCCAGCGAGAGCAAGGAGTGATTTGTGCATGGCAAAAAGGGGAATGATGGACCAATTCATGGACATCAAAAAAGAACACCCAGACACCATTCTGTTCTTCCGCATGGGCGACTTCTATGAGTTATTTCATGAAGATGCCGCGGTTGGTTCTGAAGTTCTTGGATTGGCATTGACTTCTCGTGACAAAAAGGCTGACAAACCGATTCAAATGGCTGGATTCCCGTGGCATGCTCTTGAGGATAATATTCGTGTGATGCTCAAATCCGGGCACAAAGTCACTGTGGCTGAACAAGAACAGGAACTAAGAGAAGGAGCGAAATTGTTGGAACGTGTCGTCACACGTGTATACACACCTGGAAGTTTGTATGAAGAATCACTTCTCGGCACTGATGAACGTTCGCTTTTGGTCTCAGTCGCCCTTGGAAAGGCGGAACTTGGGCTGGGAATTATCGATGCTTCTACTGGACAGGCTTGGGCATCAAATTTGAATGGCGAAGACCGTTTTGCTCGGGCATTAGATGAAATCATGCGTTGGCGACCTACTGAAATTGTTGTTTCGCCTCAAGATGCCGAGGATACCGCCTTATGTGCTCTCTTTTCACACCTTGAGGGTGTTCTCATCAGTCAGCATAGAGCCAGTGAAAAAAAGCGCCGTAATCGTCTGGAAAAAGTGCTTAATGTCGCCGATTTAGGACATTTGGACTTGGATGATGCACCCCTTGCTTTAGCTGCTGCTGGCCTTGCTGCTGATTATTTAGCGACCATGCACATTGCTGATGAAGTCCCTCTACGTGACATCGAAGTCATTGATGAGTCTGGTCATCTGGTTTTGGATCAAACGACTTTGAAGAATTTAGAATTAACATCAACTCTTGCAGGTGAATTTGAAGGCAGTCTGCTTTCAACAATGAATGCATGTAGAACATCGATGGGGCGAAGGCTGTTGAAAACATGGATTCTTCGCCCACTTTGCAACATTGAAGCAATAAGTGCTCGACATGAAGCGGTTGGTTCTCTATCTCGTTCTGCTCGTCGGCTTGAAGGATTGAGGGAAGCACTTCGTGGGCTGAGAGATATGGAAAGGTTGGCAACTCAACTAGCATACAATCGCTCAAATGGTCGCGACTTACTGGCTGTATCAGATGCATTGGAACGAATGCCCGCAATCATCAATCTCTGTAACGAAACAGAAAACCCACTCCTAAGCCATCTTTCACACGAATTGGATGCACTGAGTGACCTTGCAGAGGATATACGTCGAACCTTGGTTGATGAACCGCCCTTGAGTATTAGAGATGGTAAACTCATCCGCTCCGGACTTGATTCTACTATTGACGAACTTCGAGAAACCTCGGCTTCTGGGCATTCATGGTTCAATGATTTGGAATCTCAGTTACGAATTGAATTGGAAATTCCTTCACTCAAGGTTCGCATGAATCGGCAAATTGGATGGTTTATCGAAGTGACAAAATCCAATGAAGCAAAAGTTCCTGAAGAATGGCGAAGAAAGCAACAAATGACCAATGGCTCGAGATACGTGACTGAAGAATTAAACAAAAGAGATGATTTGCTCCTCACTGCCGATACTAAAGTCAAAGAATTGGAATATCGATTATTTACCTCACTACGAGAACGTTGCCGAGTACATGCCCAAGCACTGGCAAACATTGCTGGACGAGTGGCGGCTATCGATGTCCTACAATGTTTCGCTTCCATCGCACGTTCTCGTTCATGGACTCGCCCTGAGTTGACCGAGGGTGAACATCTCAAAGCGGATGGGGCTCGTCATCCAGCACTAGAGATGCAATCTGGCTTTGTCCCTAATGACATACAACTGAAAAAGAATAGAAAATTCTTGTTGATTACTGGGCCCAACATGGGTGGTAAATCGACCTATCTTCGGACGACTGCGCTACTGACGATTCTTGCACAAACCGGTAGTTTTGTTCCTGCAAAGAAGGCTAGAATAGGACTAGTAGACCGAATATTTACTCGTGTTGGAGCAAGTGATGATCTGCGACGTGGGCGTTCAACCTTCATGATGGAAATGATTGAAGTCGCCCATATTCTTCGTAGAGCAACACCTCAATCCTTGGTATTACTTGATGAAATTGGACGCGGAACATCTACATTTGATGGCCTGTCAATCGCTTGGTCAGTTACCGAAGACATCTGTAATAGAATCGGTTCTCGAACCTTATTTGCCACACACTATCACCAATTGATTGGTTTAGAAGGCGAAGTCGACGGATTGGTCAATGTCCATGTTCAAGTGGCTCAGGCGGATGGGGAATTACGATTCCTCCATACTGTTGCAGATGGCCCATGTGACGACTCATACGGTGTACAAGTTGCTGCTTTGGCGGGATTACCTCGCCCTGTAGTAGAAAGAGCAACTGACCTTCTCGCTTTCCTTGAGCAACAAGCCCATGGCGCCAAAGCAGGCGAATCAGGAACACCTTCAACCCGGGCTCAAGGACAATCGAGTTTAATGGGCTATTTTGCTGCTGCTGCACTTACTCAGAAAAATGGAACCTCGCAACAGACACCTATCCTCAGTTCTGAACAGGAGGAAACACTCAATTATCTCTCAAATATCGATGCTGATGAACTCTCACCACGTCAAGCACATGAAGCACTCTATCGACTAAAACAACTGCTTGGAGGGGCTCGAGATGTCTGAACCAAACAGAATTCGGCAACTGGATGAAACGACCATCGGGCATATTGCCGCTGGAGAGGTTGTTGAGCGACCCGCACAAGTAGTCAAAGAATTGTTGGAAAACAGCCTTGATGCTGGAGCAACACACCTTGTAATCACAGTTGAGCGAGGTGGTTTTGACCTCATTCGTATAGAGGATGATGGCAGTGGCATTGACGAACAGGATTTGCGCTTAGCACTGGACCGACATGCTACATCCAAATTGCAAAAAGCAGAAGACCTGAATTCGATTCATACACTTGGTTTTCGTGGTGAGGCTTTGGCTAGTATTGGCATGGTATCTCACCTCTCGATTTCAAGTAGACCCGAAGGAAAAGAAGGTAAATCAATTTCCATGAAAAATGGGGAAAAAGGCGTAGTAAAGCCTTTTGGCATGCAAAAAGGTACACGAGTCGATGTTGAACATCTGTTTCGAAATACACCTGCCCGTTTGGCTTTTCAACGACGTCCAGCAACTGAAAATGCCCGTATTGTCGATGTTGTCGTGGCACATGCAATGGCCCACCAATTGACTGGGTTTCGTTTACTCATCGATGAACGGGTGATGCTCGACATCCCTCCATCTGAATCAATGATGGACAGACTGTTCGACTTACTTGGAGGTCAAGTTGAATCAATGCTTGAAATTCAATCTCCTCAAAGTGATGCTGAGGCTCCTGGTCAAGAACGATGGAGCGGGTGGATAAGTACGCCAGATATTACTCGTGGTAAAGGTGATGACATCCATATTCTCATCAACGAGAGACCAGTCGCTGCTGGCCCATTTCTACAAGCCATACGCAGAGGTTATCGCACCCGTTTGATGCAAGGAAGGCACCCTATTGCCGTTCTTTCCCTCACTCTGCCACCAGAAGAAGTGGATGTTAACGTTCATCCAACCAAGCGTGAAGTTCGCCTTAGACATTCGTGGCGTGTGCTTGAGCGGCTGGAACGTTCTATCGCCCATACACTTGAATCTGTCCCAACACAACCTGATGCTGCAGGCGGTATTCCTGGACTACAAGGACTCGGCATTCAGAAAGTGACTTCGATTCAAGAGCATCTAACTGTTGAAACTCCTTCTACTAATCCACTGGATGCAGCTGCTGGTGCCCCGGCACTGGTGTTACCTAAGGAATCCAAATCCGAAGTACCTCCTGCTTGGGCTCTTGCTGCTGGCGCACAGTTAAATCTTCACGGCAAAGAAGCCACTGAACCCGAATCAGTTGAAAAGAAACGTCCCCAATCGACTGCACCTGAGGCCCAAGAAACGTTGCCTGGAATGGATGAGAAACCGACTGCTCCAGCACTCTCACCTGCCGAACGTACGCTTCACCGTCATGCGGGTTGTGGGAATCGTCATTCACCGAACGAAGAGCAACCTCTTACAGGCATCGTTAATGAATTGCCGGAAATGGAGCCATTAGCACAATTCGCCGATTCATATATCTTGGTGCAGGCTGAAGGAGAATTGTTACTGATTGACCAACACGCACTCCATGAGCGCATTCGATACGAGCGATTACGCAACGATGAATCGCTGTGGGAAAGTCAAACCAAACTTGAACCAATTAAATTAGACCTTGATGCACGCCAATCAGCACGTATGTCGGCCGCCATTAACACCCTGGGTGAAGTTGGATTCACAATTAATGAAACAGAGCAGGGGTGGGTAGTAGAGGCAGCACCACACCTCCTTGAAGGCGAAGAATTGGTCCCATTCCTCCTTGATTTGTTGCAAGATACTGCCGAAGATGGGGCGCCTCTAGAAACTGTGGACCGACGAAAAGATCACCTTGCATTCCTCAATGCTTGTCGAGGAGCAGTAAAAGCAAATGAAAAATTAACCTTGCCTGAAATGCGGAGATTGGTCGAGGATATGAGGCGAATCACCAACCCATGGGCTTGTGTCCATGGTCGCCCTACTGCCCTAAGACTTCCATTGGATTCACTCGACCATCATTTCGGCCGACATGGCTAATCGATAAGTGACGGAGTCGTTGCCACTTCAATTCCGATTCCTGCATCAATTAAACGCTGTAAAAAGCCTTCATCTGCCACTTGGTGAAGTGTTTGTCCAATAACTTCACCCCCGGTTCTTGCCGCAAGAATAACTGCGGTCATGAATAATCGGTGGTCGCCAAAGGTTGGAACTGGTTGGTCTGGTTTTTTTGGTTCTTGACGCCCTTCAACTTCAACTCCATCAGAGAGTAGGGTGGCCTTTATCCCGAAAAAGCCGAGCAGTTCAACGGTTCGTGCCAAGCGATTACTCTCTTTGTGAGCGGCATGTGCTGCACCAATAATGCGTCCACCCGGGCCCAGTGATAACAATGCAGCCATCGGAGGTAAAATATCATTTGAATCTGTGACATCAAGCGTTACTGGAGACTTTTGCTCATGTATATTTAATATTGCTCCATCCCACTTAATGCCACATTCTATAGCGGATTTTTGTAAAATTTCATGACCTATCGCTTGTTCAGATTCAGGCCAGCCATCAAGATGAACTTCTGATTCAAGAACATGTGTTGCCAAAAGTGCAAAAGAGGCCATTGAGGCGTCACAAGGCACAAAATAGGATTCACTGAATGCCGGCACCCAAGGTGAAAGATTGCACTTACCCTCCTTGAGTTCGACCGTCCCCCCAGTAAGTTGAATCATTTCTGCTGTCAATTTAGAATGGCGATTTGATACGCCCTTTCCGTGAAGATTTAGTTGTAAATCAACAGGCAGCCCTGCTGATGCTAACATCCATGATGATAGTGGTTGACTTGAAACTCCGATATCCAGTTCGATTCCTTGTTGGAGTTGCTCCTTTTTCCAAGGACCACTCAAAATAACCGGCAAGCGCTCCTTTCCTTGTCCAATCGAGACTTCTACTCCAGCCTGCCTGAGTGAATCCCATAGGGCATCGGAGTCTCTTTGCCTCAATGTGTTGTCGCCATCCAACATAATTGGACCTTCCATTCGTGCCACAATACCCGCCAAAAACCGCAGTGCAGTACCAGAATTCGCTGCATTAAGAACACTTACTGGACGTTTGAACCCATGCGGGCCAACACCTGTAAGAACCCACTTTACTGAATCGGGGTGTGGGCCTAAATCCATAGGATTGGTTTGATGAAGTATCTTGCCCTCATCATCGTAATCATCGAATTGAACACCCAATTGCGCTAGGCTTCTACGCATTGCTCGTACATCATCACCCGCAGATGATACATTCTCCAAGGTAACCCGTTGTTGGGTTTGGGAAAACAAAGCTAACGCTCGAATGAGGTGGCTTTTTGAGGGCGGTAAATGCCATGGGATGGGGCCCCGGGACGACCTCGGTGTTATTCGAAGAATGCGAAGGTCATTCCGTCGATGATCCTTGCCAGATGAAGTCCAGCGCTTCACCCAACCCTTCGCCATGGCCATTCCAGACTACAAGAACCCATCAAACCTTGCAACACAGAATAAAAAGCCGAAGCCACGTAGCCTGCACGATGTCGTTGCAGGATTCGCATGGGCGCCCATTAAGGGACCTTAGAATCTCTATCACCGACCGATGCAATTTTCGATGCACTTATTGCATGCCAAGAGAAAATTTTGGACCCGAACATGTCTTTTTGGCGAAGGAAGAAATCTTGAGTTACGAAGAAATGGCGAGCGTCGTTGCATCATTGCTACCCTTGGGTCTTTCAAAAGTCAGAATCACCGGCGGTGAACCTCTTCTCCGAAGAGATATTAACGTCTTTATCGGCTTGCTTCGAAGCCTTGACGAAACTCTTGACATTGCACTAACCACCAATGGGGTTCTTCTCGAACGTCATGCAGAGGCGCTTTTCATGAGTGGACTCAATAGAATTACAGTGAGTATAGATGCACTTGATTCAGAATTATTCCAATCAATCACCGACAGTAAGAATAATCCAGGAGATGTTTTCAGAGGTATTGATCTTGCTCAAAGCATTGGTTTGCCGGTCAAAGTCAATTGCGTGATAAAGAAGAATGTAAATGAATCTCAACTTATTCCACTCACAAAGGAATGTGTGAAACGAAATATTACTATTAGATTCATCGAATTCATGGATGTTGGAACAACAAATAATTGGGACCTTGACTCGGTGGTCAGTGGAAAAGAAATGAGGCAAATATTGAGAAATCATTTCGGCCCACTGGAACCAATACTTGCTGAACATCCATCCGATGTTGCCCGTTTATGGCGTCTTGTGAACGGCTCTACTGTTGGTTTTATTGAATCTGTGACAAAACCATTCTGTGGAAATTGCTCTCGTGCCCGGCTTTCAGCACACGGTTCAATCTACACATGCTTGTTTTCAGAGCAAGGATATGACCTTCGAGGGATTCTTCGGTTCGGTGCAAATGAAGAAGAAATTGCAACAATTATTCAAGACATTTGGACACACCGAGATGACCGCTATTCAGAACTGCGTCATCAACTCAAGGACTCAAGACTACCGGTTGAAATGTCTTTCATCGGTGGCTAACTATGATTCGATCGGTGGCAATACAACATTCACCATCAACGAATTTGAGGATAAATCGACGAGTTTGAACCTCCAAGTCCCCGTATTTGAGCCAATGGTTGTAGAATCGATGACAAAATAATCACCCTGACTTACTGAATAACCAGCATCACGGTCATGGAATGATATATTCGCTCCTATCAGGCCATAGACGCCTGGATCACTGACTAAGCCACTTATTGAGGAGCCGTCATTCATGTTTTCTGGAGACAGGTCAAATTGAATCTTTGCAGGGTCAATCGTTTGGTCGAGAGAAGTCATACGAATTACATGGAACCCGTTTGATAATCCACGAACGCTAACTGTTGCTTGTGCAGGAGGTTTCTCCGCAGTGGTCAGTGCTCCTTGCATCAAAACAAACACCATACTGGAAAGCATAACGGTGATTGCAAGCAGCAATACGGTTGCAATAACGGGGCTAACAGCCTCGTTGTTTGACGACCTCCGCAAGTTGCGCATGAAACCACTGTAGCACCGATAGGACTTGAACCAACCGTTTCAAAACAAGGTTCGAAGTCCCCTTTCCCAACTACTCAGAAAAGCCACATCGGTTTATCGCACTCCATGGCCCGTTTGATTCCGCCAATTGGGCCAAGAATTCTCAACAATGTTTCTGTGACCAAGTCACCTTTGAAGAAGGCATACCCCATTTTCTTAGAACGAAGTGAATTCTTCAATGCCCTTCCCATTGATGCCCTCACTCGGGTTTCATACATTAGTAATGGCGTCCCATCGCCCAGATTGTCAAGTATCGCTTCAGCTGCAAAACATCCAGAAATTATCGCTTGTGAAATACCGCCTCCGTTACTTGGCATGACCAAACCAGCAGCGTCTCCAATGGCCAATGTCGTGCCATCGACCATGGATTTTACTGGGCCACCCATCGGAATCCAACCTCCACCCCAGGAGAGTATGTCAAAATTCAAGGAAGCACAAAATTCTGTCAAATGTTCTTTCAAATTACCTTCCAAGTAACCAGCACGTACACCGAGGCCAACATTGGCGGTATCTGGTCCCTTTGGGATAATCCATGCATAACCTGAAGGTGCTACTGAGCCCAAGAAAACATCAAAGGTTTCCGGTACATTACCTTGGACTTGGGCATAAACTGTAGGGACTTGGTCTCTTGGTCTATAGCGATTATCATCTCCGTGGCGCAAGCGCGACACGTGCGCCAATGAACCACTTGCATCAATTAAGAAGTCGAAAGAATAACGCCCATCAGAAGTAATTAACAGGTCCCGGTTGAGTTTCGATTGATGTTGAATGTTAGTCATCGCTTCACCAGTACGTACTTCTGCGCCCGCATTTATCGCTTTGTCACAAAGGAATCCATCAAAGTGTAATCGATGGCCTGCAAAAGCATCTAACTCAAAATGAAAGGATTTTCCAGATGGTAGAAAAACTCGCATGTTGTCGAGGTCATGAAGGCGTAAGCGTTTAGGAAATTCAAAATAATCTTTCAACCATTTATGGTCATCAAGATGTGAAAAGGTGCCAATTACCTCCCCCCAATTCGGGATACATTCACCGCACTGAGCAGGATTCCCTACAATTTCTCGGCGTTCTATGACCAAGACATCAATATTGTCCTCAGCCAAGCGTTGAGCACATGCTGAACCCGCAGGACCTGCCCCCACAATGATTACTTGACGGTGTTCAACCTCTTTACGGGTCATTGAATCCCTCACATATTTCGTCGCTTGACATAGTCTGTAACAGCAAGCAGCATGGTCTTTGAATCACTTTCAGGGAAATGCTCGAGGTTAGAAATAGCTCTCTCAAGATGAGTTTTTACCAATATTTCGGCATAATGTAAACTATCTGAATGGTTGAGTAAAGTCATCAATTCATCAAAGTTATCATCGGTGAAGTTTTCAATAATTTGAGCAAGACGTTGCCTTCTTTCACCGTGGGAAAGCGTTAATGCATGAATTAATGGAAGAGTCATTTTACCTTCAAGGACGTCAGCACCTCTTGGTTTGCCCATCCGTTCATCACCGCGTAAGTCCAGTAAATCATCAACCAATTGGAAGGCGATTCCAAAATCCATGCCAAAACTTCGAAGTAGGGATGCATCCTCGTTAGAAAGACCTGCAATAATTCCTGCAGCATAGCACCCTACAGCAAAAGGCCCTGCTGTTTTACCGCGAACAATGCCCAGATAATCCTCTGGTGAAGTGGTAAGGTCAAGAACATGGTCAAGTTGATCGAATTCAGAAACAGCTATGTCCGCGCAATATTTAGCCACATTGCGAACAATGTTCTCATCATATCGACCTGCGAGCGAAAAACCGAGTGAAAATAACCAATCACCTGCGATGACCGCTTTGGGGAGCCCTACCCGTGAATGAATTGTTTCTACACCTCTACGATGTGATGCTTGATCGTTGATGTCATCATGCACAAGAGTAGCCGTATGAATCATTTCTAAAGCCAAAGCAAGCGGCATTACATCTTCGATTACTTTACCTCCTGCAACCTCGTAAGCAATGAGTAATAAAAGCGGACGAAGACGTTTTCCTCCTGCAAAAATGACAGAAGAACAAAGTTCAGCAACTTGCCCAGAACCATTCTTTTTTTCTTTTTCAATCAATGCTTCAAGCTCACTATTAACCAAATTGCGCATCGATTCGAGGCGGTCGCTGACATCCAATTCAATACTCGCCACGACTATCCTACAAGGGTGCCCTTCTTAACCCGTAGTCTCCGGCCTTGTAATGTGAGGAGTCATCCTCGCCGAGGTGATGTGTTGTCAGAAAGGGTTCGACTTGAAGTCTTAACCACTGCATCACGCCATGATGGTGTTCGCCTACAAATCGAGCGTAGCATTGAACAAAATCGTAAGGATTTCGATTTTAAATTAAGCCAACTGCCCCATATTGAGTCAGCAATAGAGGCACTCAAGAATGGTACTGGTGACCTTGTTGCAATGAGTGCACTAGATTGGAGAAATCACAATGTTGAAGGTTTGTCCATAGCGACAATTTTACCTCGCCGAGAACCAACATGGGTTCTCGTATCTGATGATAAGCCGGAATACCTGTACCCAGAAGCACTCATCGTTTGTGATAATGAACTTTTACGAAGACAAATGCGCCGTCTACGTAGTGACCTTGTGTTGTTAACTGGTGAACAATTTGCTGACCGAATTGGCAAACTCGATGACTACCTCAATCTAGATGACCTCGACAGAATTCATTGGATAGAAGAATGTCGCCAGGATGAGTTGTTGGAGGGTTTCGTGGTTTCACGTGCTGAACATTCTGCACTCAAATACAAAGCACGCCGCCATACACTCGGACTTCAAAGAGAGAATCCTGAGCGAACTCATTTCATTCCACCACCTTTGTATGGGTTCACCTTGCTAGTCTCGCGCTCTCGCTTCCCATCAGATACTGTTCAACAAATGGGCGACTCCGGAGCATATATTGCGCATCGTATTGAATCTGCATTACTTGATTCACTGCCAAATAATTTACACCCGATTATTGGGATATTTGTGGAACAACGAAAGTTCAAGACCATTCTCAAAGAAGCACAACGTTCCGAAGACGAGTTCACAAGTGAAGTCTATTTAGATTCATCAGATACTAAAAACAAAACTGGAACATCAAAATGGGCTCATTCAGTGCCTAGAAATGATGTTGATTCCAAGGAACGAAGGATCCAAATGAAGATGGAAACTTTGAATTTCCATGGAACCGTTTCGGCAAGCGCAGAACGTATTTGTACCGTTGAAGATAGTCACATGGGTATGATTCATGTTCTCAAGGAATTTGAAATCCTGCTCGAAACAATGCAATCGGAACATGAAGAAATGATTCGTAAGTTGCCAGGATTACCTGATGAATTTAATCTTGCTAAGCCAGCCTTACTGAATCTTGACGCGGTTCAAGCATCTTCTTCAGAAGAAGAATGAACTGGTCTTTCGAGCAGTGAACCGTATCCCTGTTTTGTAATGTAATGTTCAAGGTCACCAATTTCAGCGGGTTCGTGTTCATCACACAATTCTAGAATGGCTTCATCTATTTCACGACCATTTCGTTCCCAGGTTCCAGCTGAACGCTGTATATCAGAAGCAAACTTTTCAACAATTTCAATAGCACTGAGAGATGGATTCAAAACCGCTTTTAGTGATTCGACGATTTTATCATTGGCCACTCTTAGGCGAAAAATACGTTCCCCAAGATCTACTAAAAAAGCACGTAATTCTTCAATATCATTTGAACGAGAAAATCGACGTTGGGCTTGTTCCAGATTCTTTCGCATAACACCGATTCCAGCAATTATGGCTAACTTTCCTTTTGTTCCATCGAGAATTGCTTCTTCAGCGCCCTGAATTCGTGAAGAAAGCATTTCCTCAAAACCACCATACTGATTTTTCAAATCAGTCCAGACAAGTTCCCGCAAGGATTCTGAAAGTGAATTTGCCTCCTTGAGTCCGGCCTTGGTAGCCTTAACGGTTCTCGCCATGGCAACTATCCTGTTACTCATACTCTTCAAAGCATTGGATAAAATCGAAAATGATACAGGCATATGGAAAGGAGTAAACAGTCGAAGAACTGCCCTTTTTTTTACCTCAACACTGCGAAGACACATATACCCCTTTGAACCGAAAGTCAACGGTAGGTGAGGCAGTGACTGCAAAAGGCGAACTCTTGAACGAACTCTATCAAGCACGATTTGATGGGCTCAAGGAGTTGGCTGCCACCTATAATTTGCCCAAAAAAGGCTCAGTCGAAGTTGTTCGGGCTCGATTGATTCAGCATCTTATATTGGATGAATGGGACCTTTCTCCAGAGGGAATAAAGAATCTCATGAATGCAGAGATTGGAGAAATCCTAGGGATTTTTGGAATCAAAAAATCAGGCTCAGTTCGGGCTCGTCGCCAACGCCTGTATCTTCACCTCAATCAAGACCCAAAACAATTCGTACCTGAATCACTTGATTCAATGACTCGTGACCAATTGCATGAAATGTGCAAAATTTTGGAACTACCTCTTTCTGGCAATAAACAAGCACTACTCGTTCGTGTCGCAGGCGTATTAGCCTATCAGCAAGGTGGCTGGGGTAAAGTCAAGAAAAGCCTGCGCCGCCCACGCAGTGGCGATTCTGTTGTCGCAATTCCAATTCCAAGTGAAGATTCAAAGAATGAATCTCCTGAAACAAAAAGTGTTACCGAGCAAGATGTTGTTATTGAAACAGTAGAAAACTTTGTTTCACAACATCCGGAAGGATGGACTTTTGAGCAAGAGACTGAAATGCGAACTGAATTAGCTCAAGAAGGGATTCCAATCTCTCGGGCACCTATTGCTGCATCAATTGATGATGCACTACGTGCAGGGCAGGGTTCTCTTGATGTGGTTGATGCTCCAGCAATGGTCCAAAGTGCCCATGTGGCAGAAGTAGTTGAACACAGCCTAGAAGTCGAAGCAGTGCTGCTTGAATTAACTGCTCGTGCCGCAGAAATTGAGGCGGCTGGAAGAGATTACTTAGCGGTGAGCAGTACCAGTGACACTGATGATTTGGAAGCATTTATCCAAAGTCTTTCAAGCCATGGATTTGCTGTAGAAATCCCAGCAGTTAGTGATGGAATTCGCAATACAATGATGGAATTAGAATTCCGTTCTCAAACTGAAAAGGATGCTGTGGTCGCAATGCCAAATTCTTGGCGAGAACGTGAAGCATTACGAAATTTCGAAAATGCCCGCGATATGCTCCGTGATCAATTGAACAATACACTTGCATCATCAGAAGGCGATTTGGTCAAGGCCAGAATGTCATTCGAAGAAATTGGACATGGAATGGGTCTCGATTTGAGAATTCCTAGTGTATCTGGTAGGCTTCATGCACTATTCGACCTCCATGTGGAAATCCACCAGGCTGAAGCACTTCAAGACCCTTCAATCGCTCGACGTAACCGTATTCTTCGAGTATTGCAACATGGTGCTGTTCATCTAACTGACATCGAGCGTATGACTGTTGATCGACTTGAGAGAAATATTGCCGGATTTGAAGAACTCGTTGAAACAGTTCTCGAATCAAGTGAGGGGAGTTTCTCCGACTCACAACAAGCCTTAGTCATTCGATTCCTTGAATCGAGAGGTTACGAAGTGAATACGGTTGATTTACGGCCACGTGTTCTTGCTTGCGCAGGAATAATTGGAGCTGAATTAGGATTTATTTCGCCCTCAGAAATCCCTCGCATTGCACCAGGAATAATGATTTCTGACACCCAAGTCGATGCAATTGTCACAGAACTCAAGGCTCTTGCTCAAGCATTCAAACCACAGGGAGAAGAAGAAGTAGAAACTGATGAAGAATTAGTCATTGCTGAATCAGTCAGTGATGCTTCTGACCGTCTCAATTCAGTCCGTGGGAAAATAGATGCAATCGACGAATTGCTTGCACGTCTTCGAGGATAAACTCTTCAACGAGATGCGTAGAAGTTTTGGATAACTTGTGTTACTGTTTGAATGTCGTGGATGTCACGTTGTACCAAATCTTTGAGAATTGCTTGTCGTTGTGAAACGTGTTTTTCGAAGATATCCGGTGAAACACCAGCTGCTTTACAAATAATTTCACGGAGTTTCGAAGGGATTCCGGTTTCTTCAATTTGGTCGGTAGCAGCATTATATTTCCAGATAATGTTTAATCGAGGTTTGTCACCTTCCATTCCAGCAATCTCCGCAACTTCAGTAATCTTACGAGCGGTTTTCCCATTAACGTGAAGTCGTGCTTGGATGATTATTAGATCAAGACCGCTGAGCATAATCGGTGGAACATTCATCGGTGGGTTGATCATTCTAGTTACTGTTTCTTGAGCTGTGTTTGCGTGCAGTGAACCGAATGAGCCATCGTGGCCTGTGTTCATGGCGGTAAGCAAAGTTGCTGCCTCAGGCCCACGAACTTCTCCAACAATGATTCGGTCAGGTCGCATACGGAGACTTGACTTCAAGCAATCATTCATGTCGATTTCAGCTGTCCCATCTGGGCGTTCTCGTCGAGTTTCCATACGAAGCCAGTGGTCGTGGTAGACTTGCAATTCAGCGGTATCTTCTACAGTGAGCAAACGACGATGCCAAGGAATAAACATCCCGAGGCAATTTAGGGTGGTTGTTTTACCAGAACCGGTTCCTCCTGCAATAACAAAGTTAGCAGGACGACTATCAAGTCCTTCGATCCAAACCCACATCATTGCCGCAAGGCGGGCATTAACAGTACCGAATTTGACTAGGTCAATCATTGTCAAGGGGTCTTCACGGAATTTACGAATGGTGAGAGTAGGGCCATCTGGAGTGACGGGCGGGATAGTTCCGTTTACACGTGAACCATCTGGGAGTCTTCCATCAAAAATTGGCACAAGTCCTGGGCCATCTCCAAGCGGAACATTGGTAAAAGCAGCGATGTTTTTGGCAATTTGAATTCCAGAATCATCATCAATCCAAATGTTTGTACGGCACATACCGTGGTCTCGGTGGGCGATTTTCACACACTGAGTCCCACCATTGTACATCACTTCTTCAAGTGCATCATCTTCCAAAAGAACGGCAATATCGCCATATGGGTTCGGCTCAACTGCACCATCTACATGGTAAATCGGTGAAGGGTGGTTTTCTTCAGTATAAATTGTCACTCGGCCGTATTGTGCTAAGACTTGTTCGCTCATTTTTTCATCCTCCAATCATTATGACTGCCCCTAGATAGAGACTCATAGAAAAAGCAATCCAACCTGGCATCCACCAAAGTGCATCTTTGAATCGACCGAGCATTCGTCCTGAAACACCAATTGCAATTGCAGATGCTGCTCCAAAGAATAATGAAAATGTGACATTGAAAGAATCGATTTGAAAGCCTCTGCTAGCAGGAGCAAATAAGCCAACGATAAAGGCGATGAGAACTGGTAAGCCGATGCAGATGAAAAGAACAATCAATATCCCTCTGCCCAATAATTCCTCTTCGCGCTTGTTCATGAGGTCATTAAGACGCTCGTAATCCATTGCTAAATCAGAAAGAATGCCCTGAAGTGGTGCATCTTGATCGATGGCAGTCTGAATCAGAACCATCACACGTTGAACTTGTGAAGAACGTGTTTTTGCAGAAAAAGCAGCAAGAGCAGCATCAAAAGATGAAGAATGGCTTTCTTCTAGTGTTTCTTTGAGTAATTTTCCAAGAACTCCGGGGAGAGTTCTTGATTGCTCCATCATTGATTCTTGAATGCCTCTTCCAGCCCCAACAGAATCGGAAAGAGATTCGAGCAAGGAGGGAAGTGCGTTCTCTATAGTACGGCGCCTTGTACGCTCAAGCATAGGAGGGATTCCTCCTGCAGCGCTTGCAACTCCAAAGACAACAAGTACCAATAACAAGAGATTTTCGTTGAATGTTTCAATGAGTCCGAACAACATCAAATCACAACCCCGGATCCTTTGTGTGTGCTTTCAAACCAATCATGAACATTCCAAACAAGGTCACAATCAGCCCACCATTCACGACGGAATTAATGGTTGAGGTTGGAGGTAATTGCATGAATGTTCCTAAATCGCCACCCATAATCTGTGGAACAAGTCCAGCAATAGCGAGAATAATAGGTCCTATCATGCCGATAGAAAGAAGCGTTTCCGGGACTGCACCGAGTTCTTCGATGTACTTCTTCACCGACTCAGTTCGCTCATTTTCCATACGTGAACCTTGTTTTCTTATTGTTTCAATAATGTCAGTATTCTGTGTGACATTCGTGTACATTGTGTTGATAAGGCGGCGATATCCCTCAGAATCTGCTTTATTCATGAGCGATTTCAATTCAGGCCCTAGTCCGCGACTGCTTCCTTTACGCAAACGCCCCATCATGTCAGAGAAGTCTTCAGAAATAATTCCATATCCACCACTGCCGATTGTGTGAATCGCTGCTTCTAGACCGACGCCGGAAGACATCAAGACATCCATTGTTCGGATGACATAGAGAATTTCTCTCTGTTCATCCAATTTCCGCATAGAATCACCTCACACAATATCTTCGAGTAATTCGAATGTAAACATTTCATTTGAACCATCGTATTCCATTGAGGCGAAAATCACTTTCACATCACGTTCTTCGAATGGGTCATGGATGTATGGTTGGCCGGAACGGAACATAGACAAAACACGCTTGTAATCATCGAGCGTGATTTCGCCTGTAACGCTGTATGCTGCCGATTCTGAACCTTCGTCGTGCAAATCATCACCCTCTTCACCACGAATAATAGTGCGGGTTAGACGGCGTGTCAAACGCACTTTCATGTCACAATTGGGAATACGAACCCAATCTGCACTTGTCGTTCCAGATGCGGGGCGAATAAAAAAATCCATGCCAGCCATTTCTTTACCTCTAATTTAGCCACGCAGTGGCAAGGACTTCAATGTTGGGGGCGGAAATCATCAAGCCACTATTCTAAACCAACCAAATCTTGGTTCATGAAGTGTTCCTTCGTTTGAAAGTTCATCGAGCTTTTCTTCCGCTAGACTGCGGTCGAATCCTCGTGCAACTGCATTGGTCAATACAGTTTCAAAATCAACACCGTCACCTTGGTCGAGTTGCTCGATTATTGAAATGATTGAATCCTTAACTTCTGATTCTCCGCTTGGAGACGATTCATCTGTATCGTCATCGGTTCGAGGGGTTGGTGCAGCAACCGGTTGGCTAGCTGCCTCCATACGTCCTTCCGCAATATCCAATGCCTGCATGATATTGAGGGTATAATTTTCAATATCAATTTCACCGTAATGATTACGAGAGACGAGTAGTCCATCTATCATGTGTTCTGGGACTCCAGCATTTACCAAACCTTCTCGTGTTGGTTCAGCAGCCAAGGAATCGGTAAAGTGCTTCATTCTTTGGAGTGTGTCTTCGCATGTTCTAGTCAGCCAAAGGGCGTATTGCTGAGCATCAATCTCACAAGCCTCTTCTGGGCGAAGTGATGTGTATATTGCACCCTCATCGGTTTGGTACCATCGAGATTTGGCAACCATAAGAAGAAGTACTGGTTCACCAACTTCCGTTTTCTCTACTAAACTAAGGGTTAGTTCGCGCATAGATTCACTTGCATAATCTCCGACTGAAAAGTAATGCAGACCAGAAGGGTCACGCATTTGACCTTGGTAGAGTGTTGAACCATTGGATGTTTCTCGAACTTCAAGGCGTTCTAAGAGCCCTGCTACAACCACTCTGTTGACTTTTGCACCGAGTTTGGTAATAACGAACGAGGGGTCGTATTCACCTGAGCCTTTCTCGTTGAGAGATGCTTCACTGAATTCCGAGGCAAGCATATGCCACGCAGGTTGTCGTTTTGCACGACCGCTAGATTGCATCAAGCAACCCTCCATTGAGCACGAATTTCAGTCGCCCGTAGTCCTGCGTCTTCTTCAACGAGAGATGCACCATCTGCAAGCAGCATAGCACCTTGCTCATCAACTATGGTTCGCCCTGATGCTGAGATCTTGCGTCCAAGCATTTTTCCACGCAAAGATTGGACAAAAGCAACTTGTCCTGCATCATTAACCGCATCTTGAAGTTGTGATTCATCCATCCCAAGAAGGCCCAGTGTAGCTTCTTTATTAGTCAAAAGTGAGACACTAGAGCGGCCATCGTCAATGGCCAAACGGAGACGAACATCGGTGTTGCCGTCATTTGAACCATGCTCGGCACAAGCCCCTTCACGGAGAACGCGCCGGCATTCTGTGCACCTTTGTATAAAGCCAGAATCTTCACGGACACTGACCACAATTGCACTGGTAGAAATTCCAACACGACTTGGGCCGGCTGAAAGGTCATGTAAAGCAACCTCAACGGTATGATTTTTCAAATCCAGGTCATTATCCCAGGGTGGAGCATCGAGAATCTCAACTTGGTCTGTCGTATCAACAGTGATATCTGGGACCCCTTGCCAAGCCCTTACACGTACTCCTTTGAGGCGAACGGTGATTGGCAATTTATCTTCAGAGATAGGTAATTCATTCCATGCACTCATACGACAACGACCAGTTGGGTCTGCGATTTGACCCGACCATAGGAAGCGTTCTTCCCCATCTCGAGTAAACGAACGTTTTGCCCACTCGGTGATTTGAACGACAGCATCAACATCTCGTGCACCGTCTCGTAATTCGGAGACCGTAAGGACTGTCTTTTCGGAAAGTTCTTCAGTATCTGCGAAGTTCTTGTCATGGTAAATTTCGATTTTCGAAGTTCGACCGAAATTGAGTTCGGGTGTATCACGGAATGTTCTCACTTGTGCGCCTTCAATCTTGAGAAGCGTTCCAACTTCATGGTCAAATGGCTCCCAAGAGAGGAAACCAATGGTTCCAGATTCATCTGCCAACCGACCTCGAACGATGTCTATGGAGCCTGAACCATCTTTACGGTGAATCTGGTCTGGACGTGCAGCAAGAATTCTTCCAACAATGCAAACATACCCCTCTGCAGGTAAAGTTGAGATGTCCTGTGGCTCTCCTGGTGCAACCACTGGTCGAGTTCCTTCTCGGACCACAGCAATACGGGTTGATTGGTTGATGTTTAAGGACATCTTTCCTTGGTATTCGTTAACTGAAGCACCTTCGATTCGAACGACCGAACCTGGGGTGATGTTTGTATTTGGGCCCCAGTCCTTGTATTCCCAACGGTTCTTTTCACCATTTTCTTCCCAAGGATTATCTTCAAGAAGGCCAAAGGCGATTTGCTTTTGTTCACCACGAATCATTTGGTCACGTATATTGTGCGAAATGATTTCAACTTCTATTTCGATGTCACGGTCATCACCTTTCAGTTCACTGAGGCGACTTACCTTGCGTGTCGGTTTGGTGGTGGAGGAAGACGACGAGGAACCGGAAGATGGAGTCGGTGCTATATCACCCTTGAAACGACGAAGTATTGAGCGCATAGCGTCTTGAGGAGGAATAAAGAATTCTTTCTCGTATTTTGCAAAGGCTGCGGATATTTCTTCAGAATCTGCATCCGGGCATTCTGCAAGTATTGATTTTACATGCGTTTCGTATTTTTCAGACATCGCAAAGACCTCCGCCAGGCGTATTCGTTCGGGGCCTGTACGGAGAACAGGCTGCGGGCTTTCGTGCGTTTTGGTTGAGACTGTACACTCCCTTGACCTCCATGGATGAGTATAGGAGAGACGACAGGCCATAAAGAATGCCGTGATGTTTTTTGCTTTGACTGGGTTGTCAAACCAAGTGACTGAGAGACTTAGACAGGGTTGATTCGGAGCCCTTGCATCAATAACACATCCGGGAGATGCATGTTGCCGGATGAGTAAGAGCCTTGTACTCTAACATCATTTCCAAGATAGACCTCTTGAGAAAGTGCTTTTGCCAAATTACCCGACAAACCTGCCTGCTTAACTGGGCCAAGAATTTCGCCGCCTTCTACTCGCAGCAATGTGCTAGAAGTAACCGAAAAATCACCACTGGTTGGATTCGCTGTGTGGGCACCCATGACGCTGTGAACGATATAACCGTCTTGCATGCGCTCAAGAAGAGCATCTTGGGAGGAACTTTTCTGAGAAGATACCATTTGCAAATCCGCACATCCGGTGCTTGGTGGACTTTGATGTCCTCCTCGAACCGCACAACCGTTGGATTCAGCCTGCTCAATACGGCCTTCAGCTACTTGTTGTGCAGCATCTCTTGTCGACCAGAGCGACCCGATGAGACGCCCATTTTCGACCAATGTTTGACAACGAGTTGGAACACCTTCACCATCGCGAGAAGAGGCTGATTTGCCTCCCTCTAATCTTCCATCATCGATTAGTGAAAGGTCATTGGCCAGTACCAATTCACCTTGTTTACCGGACCAGAAGGATTCATTGCGAACCAACCGGTCTCCACGAATTGCGGAAGGAACAACCATCGAAAACAATGGAGAGAATCCTTCACTGGTCATCAAAACAGGAGTATCGTGAGCATCGGTATTTACTTCGATAGGCCCTCGAGTCTTCTGTGCCCAATCTACGGCAACTGCAACGCAATCAGGGACATTTGTCAGACGTTGACGACTCGAGTCACCTTCGAATGAACTGGTTAATTCATCATCGGCATCAATAGAAACTTGAACCCCAATTCCATGAGAAGTTGTAACACCACTCGACTCGATTCCTTCGCTTGAATAAATCGCACCAGCGCTCGCTCCAACGCCCAATCCGCCTCCAGTGACAACTGCTCTTTCATCGAGAGAAGAAACTTCACTCAATATCGCATCTGCTTGTTCCAAGAGATCTTCGGGACTAATACTGAGGATATTCTTATCCAATAATCCTGCAACTTTGTCGGCTTTTTGCTCACTTGGCAGGAGGAAACCGGCCACTGACGGAGATACTTTGGCAATATCGCGTGCTTGTTGGATGGCATTATCCGCAGAGCCGATATCGACAAGATATGCATAACCGAAACGTCCATCTTCGACCACCCTAATTCCATAACCACCTTCGCCGCCACCAGCAGCAAGAGAAATTTTTCCTGCTTCAATATCGATACTGTGGCCATAAGATTGAGTTGCAACAATTTCCCACTGCTGAATCTCGTTATTTTGGCAGAGTTTACCGATTTGCCGGCAACCCTCAGCGATTCGGTCTACTGCATCATCTGGTAACATCTTCATCCCACCAGCGCTTGAGAAATTCGCATCGTCGGGCCACCGTCACCAACAGGTACCGTTTGACCTTTACCACAGAAACCAGGGGCTGCAAGACGAGCATCTCTAGTTAGGCCATCGACATCTTTGAGGATTTGAAGCGTTAATCCACTGACACTCACATCTTTCAATGGACGTGTGAGTTCTCCGTTCTCAATTAACCATGCTTCTTGGGCGGCAAATTGGAACGAGCCTCGGCCGGTATCGACTTGACCGCCTCGAGAGCCACAAGCATAAACACCATACTGAATATCTTCCATCAGTTCATCGATATCGTTGTGAGTACCGCCTTGAATAAGTGTATTGGACATGCGAACAAGTGGGTGGTGCAAGCCATCTTGGGCCCTTGCACCTGCATTTGGTTCCAAACCAAAGTGGTGTGCTGTTTCTCGATGATTGAGGTATTCTGTGAGCACACCATTCTGAATGAGTTTCTTTTCACGGGTGTCAAGTCCTTCATCATCTATTGGGTGAGCGCCATATCCTCCACGTATTGTTGGGTCATCAACGACCGTAACGATATCATTTCCAATACTCTGTCCGAGTTTCCCATCAAGACATGAATCACCAGCAGCAACAAGGTCTGCTTCACACGGATGACCTAGTGCTTCGTGAATGTAAACCCCAGTTAGGTCACGGTCTGCTATGAGTGGTAATTTACCTGAAGGTGCTCGTTCCGCTTTAAGCAAGCGTAGCGTTGCTATACGTGCAGATTCGCCAAGTTGTCCTAGATCGCATTGCTCGATGACTTCAAGACCACCTTCGCCGCCATGCCTCGTTCTATAGGAAACTACTTCATCGCCATCCCGGCCAGTCACGCTTGCATTGATGAGTGAACGTTGAAAAGACCAAACTCGATTCATTCCTTCACTGCTCATCAGTTCAGTATGGAGGTGTTCATCACTCCAACCACAAGTAACTGAGATTATGCTATCATCGTCTGCTGCACTGTCATGAAGCGTTTTCAAATGGTCAATTTTCGTTTGTAAATCCGTGTTCCGAACATCTTTCTTTGGTTTCCAATGTATTTCGTCTTCAAGGATTGGTACTTCTGCTAACTGTACGGGTTTGTCTTTGGAAGAACGGCGTGCTGCTACGGCTTTAGCCAACCTGACTGTCGATTCAATTTGAGATGGTAAAGAGATTAGATCGGTGGTCGAATGAACGCCCCAAGCACCGTCTGCTAAAATTCTCAAGGTAACTCCGACTTCTTGGCCAGGAATTGCTCGTTCAAGCTTCGCATCCCGAAGTGCAACACTTGAATCGGTAATCGCCATCAAACGCACCTCCGCATACGATGCTCCAAGTTCTTGAGCCTGATCGAGTGCAGCCTGAATTTTCGACTGGTCGAGGTAACGGCCTGTACTCGGCCTGTGTTCATCTGTTGGACTTGCGCTCATCACCATACAGTAACGGTAGGTGCAACGGTGTTTGAACTCTACTCCGTTTCGTTCTGCTCAAGAAGTAAATTCTGAAGAAACGATATGGCCTAGAAGAGTGGATTCAGTAAGCGCTTCATCCTCCGATTCAAATTTCATTCCAAGGCGTATTGCTCCAGTTTTTGAGAGAAGGTATTTCATGGGGATTGATTCAATCTTCAATTCCGAATAAATCGAAGACGCTTGATTTTCGATATCTTTTTGGTCGTATTCGGCGGCTTGGCAATCTGTTTGAGATTCATCAATTGTTATAGCATCCGGTAAAAACACAACAAAACCCGATTTGTCACCATTTCGAACACCCGCCCGTTTGAATGCTTCAGAAACGTGATGAGTTCCTGAGAGATATCTCAAGAACTCGGCATCTAGAGAACGAGCCAAGGAAGTCTTGCGGACCCAGCGGCGAGAGGCACATGACCATGCAGTCCATAACTGGAGATTAGATTGGACGCAGCCATCTCCAATCATCACCCACTGATTGTTAGGACGCAATTGAAGAAATGCTTTGAGGAGGCCCTGAGCATCAATGGGCTGCTCTGAACGCCAAGCAAAACATGGGAACGGAGGTTGTGCCATGGTTATTCCAAAAGGAGATTCTCTTTCAATTATCCGATGCCGATTCATCTGAAAGCGGTACATCATCAGCGCGTTGTTTGATTGTATTACCTTTGAGAGAGTTTGATTTGAAGCGAAGTAAGACTTTTTCTACTTCTTTGCTAATTTTATCCAGTAACATCGGCCCCCATCCACGTTTTGCTAAGAGTTGATTTCTGGTTGGACGGTCCATTGCGATAACATCCTTCGGTGTCCGAATGCCCATGCTAGCCAATTCACGTGCACGTGAACGGCCAATGTGTTTGATGTTAACCAATTGAAGGAGGTCTGTCTTGCATCCATGTCTGATGCGTTGTCGAAGCATATCGAGCATTGTCGCGAGTTCTCCAATTATTGGAAGGTGTTCCTCGGCAAAGACATCGTCAGTGAGAAGGACTTGCTGGCCAGCAGCAAGAAGCCAACCCATGAGGTCAACACGATGATTAACATCTCCTGGACTGACATCAAGGTCACTTTCAATTGAGCGTAATGTTTCTTCTTCAATCCACATTTCAAGCATCCATGCTGATTTGACTTTACCCAGTAAACGTTCTTCCAAAGAATCATCGTCTAACAATTCATCTTCAACTGCGTTTGTTTTGAGCCAAAGAGGTGAACTGCGTTCCATTTCGGAGTTTTTCGCCCAAAGCGGTAAGAAATCCGGCGTGGAGGATGCTAAATGCATCAAACCAAAGTTTGTCACTGAAGCGTTTTGACGAACTTTACGGCGTACGGCTCTTCGTAATCCTGTTCGTAAAATCGATGCTGAAAGAGGGTCTAGATAGAGTTGAGTTATTCGTTCGCCCATCAATGTCGCTTCATATTCCATTGAGGTATGGTCGTTGGCTGAAGGCTCCGACCAACCACCTACATGAGCCAAATCTGAGGCTGATGTGAAGCCTAACGAGGCTTGTGTAAAAGCGGTTGATGCCTTTGGCACTGGGATATGTGTGGGTATGTTTGAGCGTAATTCAACTCCACCAGTGGATTGCGCAATAGAAGCCCAAATCGGCATTTCATCATCCCAATCCTCATCTTCATCTTGACCAACTAAGGCATCTGCACGACGTTGAGCATAATCTTCATCTGGCCCTTTTTTGCGAATAAATCGTTCTTCAACTAACCAATTAAGCATCTCATCGAGGCGTTCATTGAGTTGCGTTTTAGATATGGTGGCTCCAAGAAATGTGGCAGAGAAAAAATCGCCAATTTCACCACGGTGTCGGAAACCTCCTGTAGCAATTGAAGCCAAGAGATGTGAGCGCAACGCTGGTTCGCTCGCTAATTTTGATGAGATAGATTCAACTGGTCCAAAGAAATACCGTTCACTTACATCATCAGCAATACTCCAACCATCCGTTCCTTTGCACAAAACCCATGCTTCACCAAAACTGTCGTACTTTGGACGACCAGCTCGGCCAAGCATCTGTCGAACTTCCATCACCGGAAGTGGACGGCTCATACCATCATCCCAACGCTTTAGGTCGCGCACCAAGACTCTGCGGGCGGGTAAATTAACTCCTGCTGCAAGTGTGGGGGTTGCTGTAAGGCCAATCAGCAGACCATCTTTGAAAGCCCCTTCAATCGCTTTTCTTTGTCCGTATGTTAATCCAGCATGATGGAAAGCAATTCCACCCCGTATTGATTCAGCAAGACGTTCTGCCATAGCTGTTTGACTACGTCCTTCAAGAGTCGAAGCAAAATCTTCTAAGCGCTTCAATCGGTCAGGGTCCTCTGTTTTGAGGCGCTTCTGGATTCTTTTGGCGAGTTTCAACGCCTCTGATTGAGCACTTCGTCGTGTTCCAACAAAAATCAATACTTGTCCATCCTGGTCGATTGCATCATTGACAACAACCCAACTTGGATGAGATTTTGGCCCTTCTAAATCCCGTGGGGGCTGGAGAACTTCTGCCTCTGTCGACATCTTAGAGGATTGAACAAGTCGAGGCTCAAGGTGCAAATCATGAAAAGTACTGTATTCCAAAGCGACAGGCCTCCAAGAGGAGAGAATTAGGTTGGCATCCAACCATGTAGCCAGTTCTTGGCAATTCCCTACCGTAGCCGAAAGGGCAATAATTTGTGCATTTGGTCGAAGATAACGTAAGCGTGTTAGGTTTATTTCAAGTGTTGGACCCCTGGTAGAATCGTTCATCAAGTGAAATTCATCTGCTACAACAATCGACACATTCGCCATGAGTTCCGAACGATTGCGCATCAGTGAATCAAGTTTCTCAGAGGTGCAAACAAGAATATCACACTCTTCGATTTTTTTGGCTTCTCCAGATGCATCGCCAATACCAAGGCCAACGGTTAATCCAACCGAGCCGCCCAAGGCAACCAAATCTTCATGTTTTTCAGTTGCGAGTGCTTTGAGAGGCACAATGTACACTGCTTTCGAACCAGGTTCATCGACAAGCAAACGGCGTATTATTCCAATGTAAGCAACTAATGACTTGCCGCTTGCTGTTGGAATTGCGAGTAAAGTATTGCTGCCAGACAATACACTCGGAATTGCCTCGTGCTGCGGCGGATGTAAGTCCTTGATACCCCATGTATCGGTCAAGAATTCTAGGGCTTTTTGCGGCAAATCTAAGCCAGATACAGCCCGCTCGCTCGCCTCCATGTATCGACAGTCGCGCCAACAGTCCAAAAGGACAACGCTTCGAAGGGTTCAATCCGACACCCATAAGACCCGCCTTCTCATGACCTTACACATGGCCGATGATGTTGAAACACTGGTTGATGAACGACTTTCGATTTTTCAAGATGAACCAGATATGAATGACTGGGTTGAAGTTATGTCCGGTGCGGCAATGGCAGTACTTGGAATTTTTCACCTTGTTGAGCCTTGGGAATTTGTCAATCCAGACATAATGCGCTGGTTTGCTGCCGCAGTAATCGCAGCCGGTGCGGTTTGGGCTGGGCATGGCCTCAAAGATATGGCAGTGAAAGAAATGCGACGTTCTATCGCCATCCTTGAGATGTCTCAAGTAGACGATGGGCCCAACCATGGACTTATTCGAGATGTTTTGCTCAATCCAGATGCATACCGCTCTTTCCTTTTGGAATCTTATGAATCCGCTTGGGAAGATGGCATCATCACTGAAGAAGAATTAGCTGAATTGAAATCATTCCAAGATGCATTGGGAATTACCGATGAAGAGGCTGCAAAGATGAACGTCGATGCCGCAGTCAAGTCCGCTTCCAAAGATGGAGAGATATCTGCTAAGGAAGAAGCTGACATCAAGAAAGCTGCTGAAAAAGCAGGCGTTGATTCTGAAGAAGCAATCCAAGATGCAAAATCCAAAGCAAAGAAAGGCAAGAAGTGAACTTCAATTCCACTTTGAATCTGAACCGAAGAATGCAGAAGCAAGTTCTTTTGCTTTCTTGCGACGTTGATATTCAGTTCGACTTGCAAATGTGCAAAGAAACAGCCCCATTACAGCAACAGGTGTTGCATATCCGATGAGTCCCGAAGCATTTTCAATGTCGATAAACTGTGGGACGTCAGCAACATCAAAGCCCGTTGACGTGACAAAACGAACGTCTAAGAGATCCAAATCGCAATCGCATAGGCTTACGGAAATTTGTTTTGGGAATAAGGATGATTGGAGTAACACCCAATCATTTGCACTCACCGTATTTGGACGAGTGGCCCAAGCAGGAACACTGACCGAGCCAGTTGCAGGGGCATTCACCATCTCAAAATCAACATGGAAAACTGAGGATTGTGGGGGTTCATCAACCACCATCATGGCTTCAAGCATCAATAAATCAAGAAGCAAGGAACGGCCTGCAAGAAGAATAAAACGAACCATTTGTTGCTCAAGCATACCTTCATCCGTGGTTTGGACCCCACCTCGGGCAACTTGTGAGAAAATAGCTTGATCCATACGTAAATCTTGCAATTCTGGAACAATCAATTGCCAACGGCCGTCTGGGAGAGGACGTGCCTCTTCAACAACAAGTCGAAGTTGCAAACGGTCCCCATCTAACATACCCCATGTAGCTCCTGTATGAGTCACTAAGACTTGTTCAGGAACCCCAGGGTAGGATATATCCCAAAGTTGTTGAAGGCGCATATCAATCAAATCGTCAATTTGTATTTCTGTATCTTTTTGAACTTCATCAGCCAAGACCCACATCGGATGAAAAATACCTCCTACAAGTAAGAAAATTATTCCAGGAGTGAAGACAAAAAGTCGAATAATATTCGATGTTGAATTTCTTAGACTATCGATAATGAAACCAATCAATGCCAAAAAGCAAACAAAGAGGATACCAAAACCTGATTGTGAGAGAGTGACTGCTTTATCCTCGTCTCCTATCAGAGCTGCGCCAGCAGGATAGAATGCTTTACCATCGAAGTCATTTGGACTAATTGGACCACCCGTACCTTCAAACGCGAGTTGCCCCGTCCAAATATAAGGTTGAAATTTTCCTGCAGTCCCACCGATACAGAATATATATTCTCCAATTGGAAGGGCTCGCCAACGGTATGTAATTCGAGTAGAATCATCATTTTCTTTAATTACAACTTCAGGCGCAGAAGAAAGGCGTCCTGAAGGTTGTATCAGGTCCGGTAAACCATGACTTTGCTGAATCTCAAGTGGTACAATTTCCCATTCGAGGTAAATGTTGAGTATTTCATGTTGGTCTATTGTAAATGTCCAACAATCTCTATCGTTCTCAAGTAATGCACCATAGTGAACCGTTTCAAATTCTGACGAGCGAGGTTCAAGGTCGCTAGAAGGCTCGTCGGTATTACGGGACACAACATCTTCTGACCACGGAATGTCAATTACCATGGATGATGCACCGCGCAGATGTAATTCCCATGTTCCCGGTCGGTCAAGGACAAAGGTCAATCGCAATCGAACCGTTTGCTCAGGCCACAACAAACGCTCTCCATTTAAATTGAGTTCTTCATCCTCTAAAGTATACGAATTGGATGCTGATGCTGTGGGAAGGTTTTCTGCATCAAAATTCCATGTTGTAACCGTTGATGCAAGTATCAAGGAAACTTCCAGTTCTGGTTTATTTACACCAGAAAATTCACCGGTGAATCGTAAATCGATAATCATCGATGAAAGAATACTTGGGAGCAAAGCCAATTCGATTTGTTCCGGATTCATTTCAAATTCAAGAGATATTGTATCAGTTTGGGCTGGAGATGCAAAAACGGTGTCTGAAATGATTTCCTCACCACTGGCGACTGAAGTTAAGTAGCATTCATCATCTTGAATGCACGACAAAAATAGTTCTCCGCCATCGACTGATTGGTTCAAATTTGCCTGAACACTTGGAATCAAAAAAGAGAACAACAATAAACAAATTAGCAAGGACAGAGGAAGGATTGGGCGTTGTTCAACACCTTGTTCCCTGCCCATAGACAGTCGTCTGCATCGCCTCCTTTCAATTCAATGGTTTGATGTTAAACCAATGTTCGGGTTTTTTTTATCGATCAGTGTTGTGTTGCATTTACGGCAACGAAATCTTCGACGTGATGGTTTTTGACGCGGGAATTCTTGCTGGCATTTAGGACAACACCACAACCAAATCGCCTTTTCACGACGCAAGTATTCTGTGAACTGGATGCCGTGGGTGCTGGCTTTATGACCCGGCCAAGCTGCCTCAAGTTGTCGAAAAACAGAATTGTGTGCTCGTAATCCAAGTGCATGAATATATTCATGATGTAAGACAAAAGCAGAATATGCTCTCCACTTCAAATTCAACAATTTGGGATGCAAGTCGATGACCTCAACGTCTTCTGGTTCAAGTGATTCAGGGTTTACTCCTCGCTTCCAACGTGTCACTCCATGGCGCTGAGTAGCATTTCTCCGAAGAACACCAAGAGGGATAGTGCGCAAACGCTCAACATTCGCATCAACCCACTCCGGCATATCTAGCATAACATCGATGACGAAGTCTCTTAACTCATTCAACAGAATTGTCTGTTCTTTACTCGGTTTGGCCATCTGGGAGTTCAACTCCATCGATGATAGGCAGGGTGCCCTTCTTTCACCGCTACAAACAGTCCACTTCCAGTTGCACAGACTTTTCCATTTGCTTCCAATAACAATTCGACTTCGACTCGGTCATCACTTAATTCTTTGATTTGACTGGTGACTTTGAGAACAACGTCTTTCGGTGTAGGGCGGCGTAATTTCACCGTGTAAGAGGCGGTGACAGTGCAAGGTGGCTCTTCGAGACCTTGTGCATCCATGAGAGCAACGGCAGCAGTCCAATTGCCATGGCAATCAAGAAGCGTTCCAATAATCCCTCCATTTATCATGCCCGGAAAGGCTTGGTGATGATTTTCAGGGAGAAACTCCATTGAAAGGCCGTTTTCGATTCGGATACTGTTGATTCGCAAACCTTCTTCATTTGCTGGACCACACCCAAAACAGATTGAACTTGGAGCGTATTGACGTTGAACACCGACTTCTGACATGGTCTTTGGCTCAACTGCAAGCACTTGTTTTCTTTGCTTGTTTGTTCGAAATTATCCACATTATTATGGAGGGGGGATGACTGCCGGTGCCATGGCAGCAAAAAAGCCACGGAAAAAGTCCAAGATCCGTGTAGCTCACGAGTTGTCGAAAAGACGCAAAATTGCGATTAAAGAAGCGATGGATGCCCACAAATTGGAAGACCGCCCCGAATGGGATAGAAGTGCGAAATGGTCCAGTGAAAGATTCTATCGTAAAATCATCAAACCAGGCACAATGCGAACCATTCATCTCCCCCTACTCGAAACTGACTTGGGAGAATCATGGCCAATACCGGTCACTATCATTCATGGTGTTCGACCTGGTCCAATCATTACCATTCTTGGGGGCGTGCATGGCGATGAATTAACTGGACCCGCAACATGTACTCATCTCCTATCAAACTCCTTTACTGACCCTGAAAAACCTCTCGACCCTAGGCATTTGGCTGGAACAATACGAATTGTGCCGATTGTCAATCTACCGGGCTATCGTTCGAAATCTAGATACTTTCCCGATGGACGTGATTTGAATCGAAATTTTCCTGGTGACATGAAAGGTTCAACCACGAAACGGGTCGCTGCTCAAACATGGAAATATTTGTTTTCAGATGTCGACGCTATTGTCGATTTGCACAGTGCTGGAAAAGGTCGTTCCAATATGCCACAACTAAGGGCAAATTTGACACATGCCGGTTCGAACATACTTGCTAAGGCTTTTGGAATTGAAATTATTCTTGATTCAAAACCACCTTCAGGCTCCTTACGCAAAGCGGCCATCGAGGTAGATATCCCTGTTATCACCTATGAGGGGGGCGGGGCTGATTCACTGGACAATGAGGCTGTTAAAGTCGCTATTCACGGTGTTTTGAATGTACTTCGCTCACTTCGAATGATAGATGGCAATCCGCACCGCCCTCGTTTCAGAATGCTTGCGAGTGGTTCTCACTGGCTACGTGCTGGTGAAGGGGGCTTGCTGGATATGTTTGTCTCTGCCGGTTCAGTAATGCGTGAAGGTGAGGTCATTGCTACCATCTCAGACCCTGGAACTCCGGGAATTACAGTCGATGTTGTTGCCCCAGAAGATGGACTGCTCATCGGAGCTGCTACCAATCCATTCACTGCAGCAGGAATGCCGGTTGGGCATTTCTTGCCCATCTCAAAACATCTCCGCCTGCTAGATGACCAAATTGATGAAAACGGGCGTTTCCTCGTGTGTGGTTCGCAAAGTGAACCGGTATGGCGAGAAGAAAAAGATGTCGATGAAGTGGCTGTTGAAGGCGACTGGAGCGGTGGAACCGTTGATTCGGAATGGACTGTGACAAAAGAAATCAATGCATCCCAAGGTGATACATTCACCGATAATGAAGAAGAGGCCGAATCTTAATCAAGCGTTAAGAAAATCTTTAACCGCTTTCTTGACTTCTTCATCTTCCATATTTCTACGCTGGCTCTTTGCCACTTCGAAAATGTGTTCTACAAGGTCATCTGAGGCTTCATAGCCGTTTTGTTCAAGCCACCAAATAATGTTTGAACGCCCAGCCATATGGCCAATTCGAATAACTTGTTTGAGGCCGAAATCACCAGCAGGTACGCCAGAGTACACGCGGTCAGCCAACCAATTGTCGCCTTTTCTCATTGCTTTGATAACTGCGGAAGCATGAACACCGGTTCCAGTTTCAAAAGCATCCTTTCCAAAGACAGGATAGTTTCGAGGAAGAGGCACTTCGATGTATTCATTGGCCTTTTTCATGTAGGCATCCAATTGTGTCAAGTCATTATCGATGATGCCGAGAAGTTTGAGATTGACCAATGTTTGGTCAAGTGGTGCATTACCTGCTCGTTCACCAACGCCCAATGCAGTTCCATGAATCACATCAGCGCCTGCTTCAACTGCAGCGATATTATTGGCAACACCTAGGCCACGGTCTTGGTGGCCATGCCAATTAACTTCGATTTCTGCACGCTTGTAACCTGAATCCTTGATAACCTCTTCATCGATGTATTCCAACAATGCTTTGACACCGTTTGGAGTAACATGGCCACAAGTATCGCAAACACAAAGGCGACGAGCACCTAATTCCATTGCACGTTGATAGATGAGTTTGACATCTTCGGGTTTTGAACGGGTTGTATCTTCGGTGACAAACATGACCGGGACATCGTTGTCAACGGCATAGGAAACCGCTATTTCCATGGTTGAAAGAAGTTTTTCCATTGTCCATCCCTCCGTATATTGACGAATCGGACTTGTTCCTAAGAAAGCGCTCGCTTGGATTGGGATTCCGTGCTTTACTTGTAATTCGACCAGTGGTTCAATGTCATTCATCAATGTGCGAACAGCAGCTCCAGGTCGAATTTTGTAATCATTTTCAGTAATATGGGAGAGCATTGCATCGATGTGTTCCAGGTGAAATGGGCCAGCACCAGGTAGACCGAGGTCGACTTTTTGAATTCCTAAACTCTCCATAAAGGTGAGCAATTCGATCTTTTGTTCAATGGTCGGGTTTCGAGCACTTGGGCTTTGTAGTCCGTCCCTAAGTGTCTCATCATCGAACCAAACACCATGGGGGTGATTGGCTGGATTTCTGTTGAGTTCGTAATCAACTTTATTCCAATCATAAATCAATGAGCGCTCATCCATAATATATCACCGCGACGGCCGACGGGAGCCGGTGCAAACACTCACAGTATGGAATCATGTTTGAAGGCGTCGATTGATAAATATCATTCTTCTTCAAGATTTGAGGCACTCTGTGATGCTTGGGCGGCATCAAATTCCTCACGACTTACTACGCCATCACCATCTGTGTCCATCGCATCAAACTCATCCTGTTCAACAAGTTCTGCTGGAAGACGAGCAGCGAAAATGATGTGGTCGACAAAACCCGTTTTCTTGGCATTCCTCAATTCCATGATTCGTGTTCCTTTGGACTTCTTGTTCTTGGTTTCCTTGGTTTGACCTGCATTAATACGAATCATCATACCTTTCTTGGTCAGCAAAAATACATTGTCTTCAGGGTTAGGAATCTGTCGAGCACTGATGATGTAATCTCCATTCTCATGGTCGAGGTTCATCGTGAAGGCACCTTTTGCACCCGGTTTAGTTTTACGATATCCATCGGTTCGCATTTTCCCTTCTCCGGTTTCTGCATCCACCTTTTGAACACCTTCAGCATTCAAGTCTGGAATCTTCTCAGAAGTACCCAAACGACTTCGCTTTGCCATTCCATTACGAGTGATGGTCAGGATTTGTGTATCGGTATTCTCAGTTGACATCATACCGACGACATGACCACCATCAGCATTCTTTCGATTTCCGGTCTTTATTCCATAGACACCTGCTGAAACACGCCCTGAGGCTCGGATATCAGAACAGGCGAAGCGGCTGGCAAAGCCGGTGCTTGAAATCATGACAATTGCTGAATCATTAGTTCCTGTTCTAACATTGACAAGGCTATCTCCATCCAGCTTGAAGCGCAATGCATACTTTCCATTTCGATTGATGCGAACATATTCTTCGAGTTTGGTTTTCTTTATTAGACCCAAACGAGTTGCGAATAATAAGAAATGTCCTTCGGGTGATTCAAGCAAATCGCGAGTAATAGGTAGGATGGTGACAATATTTTCATCGTCTTGAATCCTTTCAATGACGTTGCGAATATGGCTGCCACGAGCATGACGGCTAGCAAGAGGTGTTTCCCAAGCCTTGAGCCCATACACTCGCCCTTTGTCGGTGAAGATCAGCAAACGGTCTTTGCTGAAACAGGTAACAATGAGTTGTGGAGTGTCTTCATTCTTCGTTGCAACACCCTTGAGCCCTTTTCCGCCTCGGTTTTGAACACGGAACATTTCAACAGGCATGTGGCGGATGTAATTGTCTTCACTAAGTGTGATAGCAATCGCTCTCTCTTCGATGAGGTCTTCACGATTCATCGAAAGTGGCATAGGGTCAATATGTGAACGACGTTCATCACCATGGCGTTCAACCATTTCATCCAATTCAGTCAATAAGATGCTGAGACGGCGAGAACGTGAAGCAATGATATCCTGCAAATCTGCAATTTTAATCTGCAATTCTGCGTATTCATTTTGAACTTTGTCAACATCCAAACGACTCAATTGATAGAGACGACGTTCTGCAATAGCCTTGGCTTGTGCTTCAGTAAAACTGAATGCAGCAATGCCTGGCATTGTTTCTACGCCCCTTAAGACCGATTCGAATTGCTCACGGCTGGCGCTAGCTTTTCCTACTGCAACAACATCATCAATGCGGTCTTGTGCCTTTACTAGTCCTTCAAGAATATGCGCTCGAGCCTGTGCTTTTTCAACATCAAACTGTGCTCTTCGCTCAACAACATTTTCTCGATGAGAAACATAAGTGTGCAACATCACAGGGAGAGTCAGGAGGACTGGGCGGCCATCTAGAATTCCCATCATGTTGGTTGAATATGATTCTTGCAAGCGGCTGGATTTGAACAATTGATTCAAAACTGCGTGCGGGTCTGCATTATTTTTCACCTCGATAACCACGCGGATTCCTTCTTTGGATGATTCATCACGGATATCACGAATACCAATGACGGTACCTTTGGTTACTAATTCGGCGATATGAACCAACATGTCGGCCTTCTTCACTTGATACGGGATTTCGTGAATGATTATTCGCTTTCCTTTGGAATCATCGAGCACATCACACTTTGAACGAACATGGAACTTACCTTTTCCAGAAGTGTACATGTCATAGATTCCATCGATGCCATGTATCGAAGCACCGGTTGGGAAGTCTGGACCTTTTACATGCTCCATATATTCTTCTATAGAAATTTGAGGCATGCCCTTATTGGCATCTCCTTCCTCAAGAATGCGGTTGACATGCAAGTGAACTGCACCAGCAACTTCGGTTAGATTATGCGGAGGTATTCGAGTTGCCATACCGACAGCAATACCATCACTACCGTTGAGTAGGAGGTTTGGCAAGCGTGCAGGAAGAACGGTTGGTTCTTGTTCAGAATCGTCGAAATTCGATTGGAAGTCAACCGTTTTCTTGTCGATGTCTTCGAGCATATGCTTGGAGATTCGGTCTAGACGGCTTTCGGTATAACGCATGGCAGCAGGAGGGTCCCCGTCGATGGAACCAAAGTTGCCTTGTCCATCGATTAAAGGATAACGCAGCGAGAACTCTTGAGCCATACGAACCATGGTATCGTAAATTGATTGGTCACCGTGAGGGTGATATTTACCCATGACTTCACCAACTGAACGTGCTGATTTGCTGAATTTCTTGTCTGAAGTGTGACCTCCTTCGTACATTCCGTAGAGGACACGACGATGTACAGGCTTTAGGCCATCACGTGCATCTGGGAGTGCACGGCCAATAATTACTGACATAGCATAATTGATGTACGATGTTTTCATTTCATCATTAAGTGGGTGGTTCAGAACGTTTTCAGTTGAAATTGTTTCATCAACTTCTTCTCCATTGTCTTCAATATCATCAGATGTCAAGGTTGGTCACCTCCTTTGCGTAGCGTTCGATAAACGCCCTTCTGTCCGGAACATCCTCGCCCATGAGGATTTCAAACATACGATCGGTTTCTTCCGCATCCCGAACGGTAACTTTGAGCATTGTTCGGGTTTTTGGGTCCATCGTGGTCTCCCAAAGCTGTTCGGGATTCATTTCACCAAGACCTTTGTAGCGTTGAACGCCGATTTTAGCGTTAGGATTATCGCCGCGTAATTCGGTGATAATTCGGTCACGTTCATCATCGGAGAACGCATACTTGCTGATTCTCCCTTTCGATAATTGGTAGAGGGGGGGCTGTGCAATGAATACATGACCTTCGGTAATTGCAGGGCGCATGAAACGCCACAAGAAGGTCAGCATTAATGTTCGAATGTGGGCGCCATCTATGTCGGCGTCCGTCATAATGATGATTTTGTGATAGCGTAATTTTTCAGGATTGAAACCTCCTTCGTCTTCTGGATTATTTCCAACACCTGCCCCAAGGGCACGAATCATGGTTTGAATTTCATTATTCTGGAATACTTTTGCAATGTTATGCTTTTGACGTTCGACATTCAATATCTTACCACGTAATGGTAGAATAGCCTGAATGCGGCGGTCACGACCAGTTTTTGCTGAACCGCCTGCAGAATCACCTTCGACCAAATATACTTCACATTCACTTGGGTCCCGGGATTGACAATCGGCCAATTTTCCTGGGAGTCCTCCACCTTCCAAAACTCCCTTGCGACGAGTTAGGTCGCGGGCTTTACGTGCAGCTTCACGAGCTTTTGAAGCAAGCAATGCTTTGTCTACGATTTGCTTGGCAACGCTCGGATTTTCTTCAAAGAACTCGCCGAGTTTTTCGTAGACAATGGTTTGAACGATACCTGTGACTTCACTGCTGACGAGTTTATCCTTGGTCTGGGAAGAAAACGAAGGGTCGGGGTGTTTCACGCTGACAACAGCGGCAAGACCTTCTCGGACATCCTCGCCAGAAAGTGCATCGCCTTTGAGCAAATTTCTCTTCTTTGCATATCCATTGACGCAACTGGTCAATGCAGTGCGCAATCCTGACATGTGCGTCCCTCCATCCTTATTGCGGATGATGTTTGTATAGCAAAGAATAGATTCACTGAATGCATCGGACCACTGTAAAGCAAGTTCAACCGTGACAGGTCCTTTCTCGATTTCTTTCTCACCGGTAATGACGATGACGTCGTCGTGCATGGCTTCCCTGCGCTCATTC
>Ga0209657_1000199_pt1 | contig 42923 bp, 36 predicted proteins | sample SaaInlV_100m_DNA_FD_184650 | JGI IMG/M metagenome (GOLD analysis project Ga0209657, IMG submission 184650) | Marine microbial communities from expanding oxygen minimum zones in the Saanich Inlet - SI037_S3LV_100m_DNA (SPAdes) (version 2) | ecosystem: Environmental > Aquatic > Marine > Intertidal... | reverse complement strand
ACGTCCAGTTTCCTTTGCATCATTCGGACGGATTGTTCCCGAACCAAGGTCACCAGCACGCAAAGCTGCAACAACTTCAGGTGAGAGGGCCTCGATTTCAAAGAAGAAACGGTTGTGGCGATTGGGGGATTTTCCTTCAAAAGAATTTCCACGGTTGCTACCTTGAATACCTTCACGGTAGACCACGATAGGTGGGCTTACACTGACTTTGATATTCTGTTCTTCTTCGATTCTGTAAACTGTGATCTCCAAGTGAAGTTCACCCATTCCAGCAAGCAATGCTTCACCGGTTTCTTGATTTGTAGTGACTTGTAATGAAGCATCAGCCTTTGCAAGAGAGCGAAGTGCATCAATGAACTTTGGTAGGTCCTTCATGCTCTTTGGCTCAACAGCCACAGTAACAACAGGGTCAGAATAGTGTCGTATTGCTTCGAAAGGAGTGAAGTCTTTGTCACGAGACAACGTTACACCAGCAGCCGCAGAGCGAATACCAGTAAGTGCTGCAATATTTCCTGCAACAACCTTTGGAACAGTGATACGGTCTCCACCGACCATCATACTCACTTGCTGAACACGTTCTGCTTTTGCAGCACCGATAGCATATACAGATTCACCTTGTGAAATAGCACCAGAATAGATTCGGCCAACAGCAACTTCTCCAGCGTGAGGGTCCATCCAAATCTTGGTAATCATCATTGCCAATTCTGCTTCAGGGTCACAACTAACCATTGCCTTTCCAATTTCTGAATCAAGGTCACCGGTCCAAATATTAGGGATACGGTAAGGTTGAGCCTCAACTGGACCTGGAAGTTTGGTAACAGCCATATCCAAGAGAACTTCGTGGACCGGTGCCTTAGTTGCCAAAGTTTTCTGGTCTTCGTTGTTACAGTATTCAAAAATTTGAGTCATAGAGACACCAGATTTCTGCATATATGGAATGGTGATTCCCCAGTTATGGTATGCACTACCGAATGCGACAGTTCCATCCATAACACTAACTTGCCAGCTCTTCTTAAATTCTTCAGGAGCAAATTGTGCGATGAGGCGGTTAACCTTCTTGATGGTTTCAGTAAATCTAGCCATCATGTCTTCAGGAGTAACTTGCAATTCGTTTATTAGACGGTCAACCTTGTTAATGAAAAGAACAGGCTTCACCTTTTCTTTGAGTGCTTGGCGAACGACTGTTTCAGTTTGAGGCATTGGCCCTTCAACAGCACAAGCAAGAATGAAACATCCGTCAACAGCACGCATTGCACGTGTAACGTCTCCACCAAAGTCAACGTGACCAGGTGTATCAATGAGGTTGATTAGATAGTCTGTTCCATCGACTCCGTGAACCATCGATGCAGATGCTGCGTTAATTGTAATTCCACGTGCGGATTCTTGTTCATCAAAATCTAGAACACGGGCTGAACCTGCAAGATCACTAGACATCATCCCTGCACCTGCAATGAGGTTGTCAGAAAGGGTTGTTTTTCCGTGGTCAATATGCGCAGCAATACATAAATTCCGAATTTGAGGTAAAATATGCATTACTTCTGTTGCTTTGTTAATGTTGTCTTCCTTTCGGCCCATGGAATCACCAATGACTTCTCGTCAAACTCGGCCACCGGAAAGGGGTTCTTAAGTGACTCGCAACGAAGATACGATACATAGCGACAGTAATCGAAACAAGGCGTTCGCAAACAACAGAATAGTTCGGGTTAAATCGCACACTTTTTGCTCAACGAGCAGAGGAGGCGATACGCTCTAATTCTTCCTTCTTAGCTACAGCAAAAGAAGTTGCATCATCAGATGCAGCCTTAGAAAGTTCATTGATAATACAGTTGGTCAATGTTCGCTTGGACTTGTGAGTCCCTTGTTGAGCACCCTTTGCAAGGTTGCGCAGAGCGACATCAAGACGTCGTGAAGGTGAGGAGTCGACTGCTTTTGGTTGAGAAACAGCACCAAATTTAATTCGAGTGATTTCTTCCATTGGCGCACCGTTACAAATGGCATTGACAAATATTTGTAATGGGTTTTCACCAGTTTTCTCAGCAATAGCATCTAGAGCGGCTTCAAAAGCCTTCATTGCACCTTGTTTCTTACCTGTGTAAGGTCCAGTGCGCATGAGTTTGTTGATATATCGTTCAACGACAGATAACTTTGCTTTTCCAAACCAAGCATTTGCGTGTCGTCCGCCGGTATGCGGGACACCCACGGTTGTGAGATTGATGTAAGGAGCAAGTCCAGGATCTTTGCAAGTAATAGAAGATGCATCCCACTTTCCAAAGACAAGTGTTCCAATCCCAGCAATAGGACGAACGTCTTCGACAACGACTTCTTCTTGTTCTTCTTCAGCTACCATTTCTGATTCGGACATATTCTACACCTCAGCGGATTGGTTTCTCTTTTCGGCCACGGACCATTTCATTCAATGAAACTCCGTTTACTTGAATGACCTTGTATCGGACACCAGGAATATCTCCGTATGAACGACCCATGCGTCCACCGATACCTTCGACCATCACTTCATCGTGTTCATCGATAAAGTTAATTGCACCATCACCTGGAGCGAAAGCAGTGAGTTTGTTACCATTTTTGATGAGGGAGATTTTTACAGCCTTACGAATTCCAGAGTTAGGTTGTTTTGCCTCAATACCGACCTTTTCTATGACGATACCCTTGGCTTGAGTGGACCCTGCGAGGGGGTCGTGCTTTGCCCGTGATTTGAGCATTCGCTTCTTATATCGACGGTCTGACCAGCGAAACTTTTGACGGTCCTTGGCCATTTTAGCACCTGCGAAGAGTCCTCTACCCATCATAATCACCGCATTGAAGCACTCTGCCGACTTGAATCCCCTATTTAAAAAGACCCTCAAAGCCCGTGTAGATGAGTTAAAGAATTTAATTTCTTTGAAGTAGAAATTGTAGTTCCATAACTGCTAATTGAGGCGGAATTCAAACAATTGCTGAGTGCGACTTAAACAAGGTTCAAGCGATGAGCCCGTGTCGCAAAGATATGGCCTTTCGCGACCACCTCGGTGCAGCCACCGAAGAATCGAACCCAACGAGCCTTATTCATGGTATGTGGGAGCACTCGCGTGAAAGTCAACATGACCTGACAATATTCACAGATATTCCAGAAAGCCCAGGTCATAGGGCAGCCATAAATATCCTCACACGTGAACGTCTTTGTGAGGCAATCGGTATATCTCCGGAGGAATATATTGATACTTTAGGGTGGGCAATGGAGAATCCAAGTGAACCAGTAATTGTCGATGCCTCTGAGGCTGAATGTTTCGATAACATGCAAGATTCCGTCGATATTACCCTACTTCCATTTCCACATCATTGGCCACAAGATCGTGGTCGATACTCTTCAGCAAGCGTAATTATCGCAGAAGATAGTGGAATTCGTAACATGTCATTCCACCGGCAATTTGTTCGTGACTCAAACCATTTGGTTGTTCGATTGGTTCCAAGGCACTTACGAACGATGACCATGAATGCTAGAAAAGAAGGACGGGAAGTAGATATCGCCATTGTCAATGCACCTGACCCCGTGGTTCTCCTTGCAGCAGCAATGTCATTTGACCAGAACATCGATGAATTGACAATAGCCGCAGCACTCCATGAAAAATTGTATGACAAGCCCCTCCGTTTAACTCGCATGCCAAACGGTGTACTTGCTCCAGCAGATTCAGAATATGTTCTTTGGGGCCGGATTACAAATGAAGACGATGATGAAGGGCCATACGTCGATATCACCGGAACAGTAGATGATGTCCGTCAAGAGCCCGTCATTGAAATCGATGGAGTAATTCATCGAGATGAACCAATTTTCCATGCACTTATTCCAGGTGAGGCTGAACACAAGACCTTGATGGGGCTCCCCCGTGCGCCAACAATTAAATCTGCAGTCAATGAAGTATGTGAATGTATAGATGTTCACATGACTGAAGGAGGTTGTGGGTGGCTAGCAGCAGTTATCAAAATTCGAAAAACAAAACCAGAAGACCCACGCAATGCAATCGAGGCTGCTCTGGCAGGTCATAGAAGTATGAAGATGGTCACGATAGTGGATGAAGATATCGATATTGGTGACCCTGTGCGAGTTGAATGGGCTATGGTGACTCGTTGGCAACCCGACACAGATACAATCATTCTTTCAAATCAAAAAGGAAGTTCACTAGACCCATCTAGAGACTCTGATGGACTCACGGCAAAAGTTGGTTTTGATGCAACTTTGCCTTGGGGTGTGGACCATGATGGATTTATGTCTGTTCAATGAACATGGCAGCGAAGATATTGAATGAAGAGAGATGGTGTGCGAGTCATGGTTGGGGAAAGTGCAGACCTTTTGCAACATCCTCGGCGTAATTTGGGGAACCGATACCGGACACAGGCCCAAAAATTTGTTCGTCTTGCCTCAAAAGACCCTGAACGCTTCGACGAAAATATGGCCTGGGCTGAACAAAATGCTCGGCAAGCGTTATTGCATGATTTCACCGATGAAAGAAATTGGAGGTGTTTGGCTGATATCAAAATTGTCGTACAAGACGGATTGGGGTTGTGTGCTGTTATAGAAGATGTATTCATTGTCTTGGGGCGCGATGCTGAGCAAGTTGACCAATTGAAGGAAATAGACTTTCTATTGGTGGGTCTTGAACTTCTAGAGGCTGCATTTACGCGTGACCCCCTCGACCCTGATATGTGGTGGGCGACATTCATGGAGGCTGAATCACTTGAAGCCGAATTAGAAGATTTCGCTCAAAGGTGTCGCCGATTAGATTTTAGCGACCAGAGAGCCAATATTGTCTATGGACGACGGCTCGAAAGAATTCGTGTGGGTGGTCATGAAGAACTATTCATCGAACTTGCACGTCACCTCTTGGCTCATCGCCCAAATAATCACGAACTATGGATGGAATTGGGACGATTGTATGAACGACGAGAGCAAATGGATGAGGCTTGGTCGTGTTATGACCATGTGCAACAATTGCAACCACATCAAACAGTTAAAGATTCTTTCTTACAACGTATTACTGGGCGTATGATGGGAGAAGAAGCAAAACCTTGGACTGCTCCAAGTATCGAAAAGCGTTCTCAATTTTTGGAACAGATGTTGCAATTATCACAACGAATTTCCACTTTGGATAAAGCGCCAGAGGAGGTTATTACTATCGAAGAAGAGGTTGTTTCAATTCATCCTGATTTGACTCGATTACAATCGCTAATGGATGCTGGGGATGCATCAGAAGCATTTTTCTTGGCTAGAAGGCTTGTTTCTCAAGGAGAAGAATGGGCGGAAGAATGGGTTTCAAAAGCAAAGGATTGTTTCTGAGGGGGCGTGAAATGTCGAGCAATAACCCCGTGTTCGTATTAGCTTGGGTTACCACGAGGAAAAGTTGTGAGCAATCATTGGGGCATGGAGGAGAAGTTCTTTTCGTCGAACATCCCGTTCGTGGATGGGAAATTCCCGGAGGCCACCTCGAAAGTGGTGAATCACCAGAACAAGCATTACTACGAGAGTTGAATGAAGAAACTGGCCTTGAAGGCGTGATTGAAAAATGGAACATGAATTACTATCCTAAAGGATGGGTTGCGCATGTAATTGTAGAGTCTACAAATCGACAGATTTGGAATGTTTCTGACGACAAAGTTCAGAGGGTAAAATGGTGGGATACAATACCACCACTCAAACAATGGACTCATGAAGAATTTACAGATTTGTCCGAATGGTGTTCTAATCTATAGATTAAATCATTGTAAGTGTAGCGAGACGAACATTCCAAATCGATTTGGATTCTTCATCATCAATACAATTTACGATTATTGCTACGAGCATCGAATCTTCGACTCCATCCGGATTTTGAAGTAGTGAATCAAAATATTCCATTTTACCGAGGCGATGTGCTATGCTCACCATCGCTCTTAGATCTGGGCGGTCGCTTCCCGAATAATCTTCAGGAAGATGTGAATGGCACCAGTCAAAGACATCATCGATATCCTGAGGGTGAACAATTAATTCACGCAATTCTTCGCCTGCATCTCTTGGCTGGACATTTTCAACTTGAACATGCATTTTTTCTGCAGCATCATCAATAGCCTCACTTGCAAAATCCAAAAACAAAGCACCTCCTTCGATGGCCATACCGATTTGATTGGCCTTGATTGCAAAGGCATGGGCATTCCAAGCATGCCTCACTGAGTCAAAATTATGGCCTAGTGAAGCACATATTCTACTTGCTCCCAATCGTGAAAGCGCAACGGTTTCATCAGCATGGTTTCCATTGCGAGAAATTTCCGAATAGACGGTTAACGCCATAATTGGCTCGCCACAAGCTGTATGCAAAGCAGCCTTGTTAATCAATGAAAGATCATGGTCTCGGCTGGCAGGTGATACTGATTTTAATCTCGTCTCAGCCCATGTCAAATCCTCTTTTGCCTCCTCAACCTCACCAATTTCATACTTCGCAAGACCTAGTTCCATACGCAGACGCCCTTCAAGCGCCAAATCACGAGTGTCCGGGTGGCGGGCGATTTCGAGTGCTTCTTCTATTGCATTATGGAGCCGTGTATCTCCTAGCATTCGACGGCGAACTAATGAGAGAGTAGCCTGTGCAGCAGGCGATAGCAACGTTTCGATTATTGCGAGTAATTCGGCAGCATCAAGATACAATGCGGCTTCTGCGAGAGGTAGCCAAGTCTCCCAGTTCATCTCATTTTTCCAACTAGTCAAAGTTTCTACATCAACAGGTCCTTGTTCACGCCAGCGTGAAATGAAATATCCTGGCGCATGAGGTAAATCTATGCTTGACATTATTCCCCGCTCCTTTTTATTAGTGCAACTTGAGTGATAAATGATGATTCGGCTGCTATACGGTCGGTTTTACCACTCCATCCTGCTGCACCGTCATGACCGCCGCCTTCACCGCCAATTTGTTCTGCCACACTTGCCATCAGTTCACCAAGATGAATGCCCTTGAGGGTTGTGTGTCTTGAGGCACGTGCGGTTAATCTTGTTTCACCATCACGGAATCGACTCACCAAGGCGATCTCTGCTCCAGTTCCGATGAGTAGGCTGGCCAACCGTCCTTCTAGTGTTCCTGAATGGGTGTAGACAATGTTCCATTCACCAGATTCGACAGAGGTTGCACGTTCTAATCCACGCAAGAGACTTCCTCGTTCGCTGGGAGTGGTCGTCTGCGTTTCGACAAATTCAACGAAAGATGCGTAATCTAAATCATCACCAGTTAGCAAATCCACTGCTGTTTGAAATGCGCCAATATCAGCATGGCGAAACCGTCCGGTATCGGTCAATAAACCGGCCAAAAGCATCTTTCGAACGACAAGAGAACGGGATTGTGGAGAATATTTTGTTAGATAAGAATCGACAATTTGCGTCGTCGCTCGAACATCCCATTGAAGGAGTAGGTCATTATTTCCTAATTCCCAATCACAGGTTGAATGATGGTCAAGAACACATACTGGTACATCTTTTGGCAGTGATATTCCAACTTGACCGGGGGCTGCAGCATCGACGATAACAATGCCTCCAAGTGTTTGGGGCCAAACGGTTTGATGCTCAGATAATTTCCTGAAAGGGGCTTGAAGTGTTTCGACCATTCTTTTAGCCGTACGGCCTAAATGCAGTCCACAGGCCATTAAGTTAGGATGTGCCGAAGAGAGAGCTACAGCAGAACCAATGGTATCCATATCGCCATTTTTGCCAGTAATAATTGGAACTGCACCATTTGAACATGCCTCTGTTAACCAATCATGAAATGACGCGAGGTCATTCGAATGGTCATTCGAAATCATGCGTTTTCAGTCCCCGCAAGCATTTCTTTCAATTGATTATATGTTGCAAGTAGTTCAGCCTCACGTTCAGTGAAGCGTCCGAGGTGCTCATTTAGAGCACTCAATGTTTCTTCTAATTCTTTGAGAAGAGTTGGACGGTCAGATACTTCGACCATTACACCACCCATCTGTTGATGCAATGAGAGTTCCTTTGGCTGATTTTTTACTGCTTCGATGGTAGTTTCCAACTCAAGAACTTGAGCACGAAGGTTGGCGAGTTGTTGTCGTGCAGATTGTACTTCATTGAAGACGACTTGGAGTTGCTCGATGTTGTCCATGTTCTCACCTGTTGTTCTCATTCGGTTTTGGTTGATGAACCCTCGGACTTGTCAACAAGCGATGTCAGAAGAGAATCTACTGCTATCACGCCTCGCATTCGAGTATTCCACATCGCCCGCAAATCTTTGGCCTTGTGCTCATTTAATTGAAATGTGAAACTCTCGTTATTCGATGACCAAACAATATCCTCATCGGTAGTTAGGGAATCGCCAAGAGCCTTGGTATCGGCCAAAGTATGTGATTGAACAGATAACTTGAGCAACCATGGTTTTGGCATGTCAAGCACTCCTCGGAGTGTATTCACTCTTCTTCAGATATTTCGCCAGCAGCAAGAGCACGCTCGTAATCAAGGGCGGCCTGTTGTGCGATGAATGCCATATCGGCAGTCGTTGCGCCTTCCACTGAACGTCGTAGAATACGACTGTTAGTGTCAGATGCTCGTGTGAATGGTTCCCAAGCGCCGCCAGCAAATGTGTGCTTGCACTTTCCGCAAGCCCAGATTCCGACTGAAACACGGCCGACTTTGCGATATTGGCAAACCGGACAGGTATATTTTGCTGTCTTTTTGGCCAATGCTGAGCCTGCGTTTCGTCGTACGGACACACCGTACCTTGCTCCAAATCGTGCTGTTGCACCTGCTTTCTGTGTTCGCTTTGCCAATCAGTTCCCCTCCTGGTTTGCCACGAGTTTTCGAAGTTCGGCGCATCGGAGATGTGCCACATCGAATATCTCTGCAAATTCCGCCGGCGTGAACACACCTCTTAACCCCTTTTGTAGAGAATGGAGGTGACCCTCGTCTCCAAGAGTGATGTGAATGCGCTCATCGCCACCGAGTTCTTCCTCTTCTGATGGGTCGTAAACATAGCGTCCACCAACTCGAGTGAATGATGCCATAATCGGGGTACCCTTCACCTTCAAAGTATAATCTTCACCAACGTCAAAACGTTCAGCGGGAACAACGGCAGTGCGTAATGCAGCAATAGCTGCAAGACCACAAGCATCGAAAACATTACCGCCATCTGAAAGAACATGAATATCTATCATCACTCCCCAGACTTTTTCACCGGGCACAATGCACAAACTTTCCATGTCAATGCAACCGGATTCGCGAATTCCTCGGTCAACAACTCGACCAAGTTCAATGGATTGCGGTGAAGGAGGTCCAGGCTCATATTTTCGATGAGCAACTGGTCGCAATTCAGCCCCACACATTAGAGAGCCTTGTGCTGGGCGATCAGGCCAAGGTGTACGAAGTTCAAATTTGACACCTGCATAAACGATTGTTTTACCCATGACCACTTTAGCAGAACCCTCTGCATTGTAGAGGCAATTGATTTCCAAATCAACTTCACGGCCATCCCATTGTCCTCGGCCATCGAGTCGCATATCATCTTCAGCGAGGCGAGCGAGTTCTTGGCGAAGAAGCGTAGGTACGAGTTCGACCATCAGTTCTCACCTCCTTCGTATCGGCGCTTGAGAGCATCAACCATAATTTCATGGATTTCTGCTGCTGCTTTGAAATTGTATTCCATTGCAAGATTGTATTCATCGGGTGAAAGGTCGCCATCCATTTGCAGGAAAGCGATTTCACCAGTATTTGGAAGAATACCTACAGGTAAATCTGCTTGACCATAGTTGTCTTCAGCTTTATCGAGGTCGAGAACAACGGTGTCTTCGACTTTACCAGATGCAACTCCAACAATGAGGTCACGCATAGGGATTCCTGCATCGGCAAGAGCAACTGCTGCAGCAGTAATACCTGCACAGCGTGTTCCTGCTTCGGCAGCGAGAATCTCAATTTCCACTCGGATTTTCGAGCGTGGATAACGTTCGACGAGAACAACTGATTCAAGTGCTTCAGCAGTCACCTTTGAAATTTCGCGAGAACGACGATTGAAACCTGGACGAATCCGGTCACTGGTCGAGAACGGTGCCATGTTGTAACGAACATCGATAACAGCTCGGTCTTGGCGTTGAATCTTTCGAGGGTGTGCTTCCATAGGACCATACACAGCAGCAACTGCAACATTCAATCCATGCGTAACCATAGCCGAACCATCAGCAGCAGGTAATATTCCTGCTTCGATAGAAACTGGTCGCATTTCGTCAAGCTTGCGCCCGTCCAGTCTTAGACCGTCGTCGCGTAATAATTGTACATCACCGTATCCGCCCATTAAGCATCACCATTTTTTGGAGCATTATTTTCAAGAGCAGAAAGTTCTGCTTCGAATGTTTTTTTGTGTCCAGAAGTGTGAACCAAATCGATGGCTTGGCGAGCCCAAGCCATTCCTTCTGCATCACCATCAACCCAAACTCTACCGTTTTCTCCAACGATTATGCGGCAATCACATGCCTCACGTAGACGCTGAATCGTAGCGTTACCTTCGCCACGAAGGCGGTCGATATGCGTGATTGGGATTGAGTGGATTGAGCCCTGATTGAGGCGGCGGAGGCCAACACCTTTCATAGTGAGGACAACATTGTGGCATTCATCGACTTCTTGAACACGAGCCAAGACAACATCTCCGATACCCATGTGCTGTCTTGCAGCACCGAATTCGACTTTCCAAGGAGCCAATGACATAGGTAAAAGACCTTGGAATGGGCCGTTGACATTCATGAACCAAAGGTTATTGCGAACTTCAGCCACAGTAGCGACGATTAAGTCGCCAGAGCGTGGCATGTAAGCGCTGTTAATCGGATCTACTGACACCGTATTATTGAGTTGTTTTACCCACCCGAGACGGGTGGCAATGATTGTATCGTTTTGTGCGAGTGCACCACTTCCTACGCGCATCCCGGCAGATGGCCCAATAGCCATACCCGGGGTCACGAGGCGCAGCTCGGCGCCGTTTTGACCGTTGGACATTTCTTTCTCTCCATTCGGGGCGAATCACCATCCCATGATAAAACCGACCCCTAGCAATTCTAACGAAAAGCGAGACTAAGAGTTACAATTCTTTGAATTCCGTATCCGAAGATTGCCTCATCAATTTGCCAATCATTGTGTCTTTCATGCCTGCAGGAAATTCAACTATGGCCGCCCAAGTTCCATTTTCCAACCATTGTTCTTTTTCTATATGTGGGCGAAGTATTCGGGAGGCTGAGCCATATGCTGCCCCTGGAACACGAATTGCAAGACGTATTGATTCAAATGAAAGAGGGATCATCGGTTTCAAAAGTTCTATTGCATCTTTTACTTGGTCATCCAAACGCTTGAATGGGTCGACAGAATACTTTGATTCATCAAGTGCTAATTCAATTCTAGTTTTAGGATGGGGGCTTTTGGTTTTTGGATCCACAGCCGCCGTATGGATTTCATGAATAATTTGTTGACGCATTTGTTCAACCCTTGCTTTTCTTTGAGAAGTTGTCAGTTGAATACTTCCTTTAGCCAAAATGGTCTTGGTAATTTCTAGAATATCTTGTGTACCAAATGTATTCTCAATCGCTTCCTCGGTCGGACGTTCTCCACCACGAATGTCATGAAATACTTCATCCATTGCGAGAAACTGATTGAGGTCAACTGATTCAGGATTTGCTTTGAAATCCTCAACCAAATTTGGGTCAACCAACAGTTCGTAGCGCTTGCCACCCTTTTCCATACGTGCTAAAACCGAATCGTCTAGACTAACCATCGCATACCCTCAGTTGCTGAGAGGGGAGGCGGCATTTGAACGTGGTTACTCAAATTCAGTCTTCTAGAGGCTTGAGTCGGTCAATTTGTTTGTTGACTTCTGAGCGGTCAAGAACTCGGTATCCATCACCATCGACAACAGTAACTTCAACAGCTTCACGATTGAGTTCAGTATCATTTGCACTGCGGAGTGCTTCAAGTCCGAGTTTCATTGCTGCATTGAGCGTAAGACCATCTTTCCAGTTTGATTCAAAGTATTCAATGACTGTGTTACGACCGCTACCAATTGCTCCTGCATGGTAGGATTGGTAAGCGCCACTTGGGTCGGTTTCATACAGATGGATTCCGTTATCGTCGACACCACCGATAAGCAAAGCGGTTCCAAATGGGCGGGAACCACCGTATTGAGTGAATGACTGCTTGAAATCGCAGAGTTTCTTGACAAGTACATCGACAGGAACTTTCGCCGCATATGTGATACGATTCACTTGAGCATCAACTCGTGCTCGAGCAACCAATTGACGAGCATCGGCAACTAATCCTGAAGTTGCAATCCCAATGTGGCCATCGACCTTGAACATTTTTTCAATTGATTCCGGAATGATGAGTCGGCTCACAATGCGCTTGTCGCAGACCAAGACAACTCCATCTCTGAATTTCAATCCAGCAGTAGTAGTTCCACGCTTGACTGATTCTCTTGCATATTCAACTTGGAACAATCGTCCGTCTGGGCTAAATGTCGTAATTCCGTGGTCATATCCTCTTCCGCTTGGCTGCATGTCTTCACTCTCATAGTTCCGTTCAATCGACGCTTTATGAGGATGAGGGTTCACAAGAATGAATCCTCGCACAAAGGCCGAAACATATTGCTGATTTCGCCACCCCATTTGAACCCTCACCCAAACACGCCTCACCCCTAAACTCATCAAACAGACCTTACTAGGGGTGTCATGCGGGTCGCAGTGCTCTCTTCAGGTGGCAAAGATTCCGCTGCCGCTTGGTGGTGGGCTATGTGTAAAGGATGGGATGTTACTCATCTTGTCACCGTACGAATTACAGGTGACGATTCATGGATGTTTCAAGTCCCAGGCACTCATCTTGTAGAACATCAGGCGAAAATTGCTGGCGTCCAATGGGTAGAGGTCCATTCTGAAGGCCAGCAAGAATTAGAAATCACGGACCTCGAAAATGCTTTGTCGCAGTTAGATATCGATGGAGTAGTTAGTGGTGCATTGCGTTCAGATTATCAAAAAAGTAGAATTGAGAGAATGGCAGAAAGGCTTCAAATCCGAAGTTGGACTCCTTTGTGGCATCAAAGTAGTGAAGCACATATGCGTGGATTAATCGACAATGGGTTTGAGGTTTTTATTACTGGAGTTAGTTGTGAAGGATTAGGAAAAGAATGGATTGGCATAACTCTCGATTCTTCTTCACTTAAGAAATTGGAAGAACTAGCACAGAAATTTCGCTTCAATGTCGATGGAGAAGGTGGCGAATACGAAACATTGGTCACTGGGGGGCCGCATCTTCCGGGAAATTTACGTATGACCGGTTCGGTTAATTGGGATGGAATTCGAGGGACTTTTGAGATTGAAAGTGTTCATTCAATTGCCTGACGGGCAAGTGCAACACATTCGTCAACAATCTCACCTGAGACACCAATATGGTTTGCAGGTTCAAACATCGCCTCCAATTCTTCTGCAGTAAATGCGGCTGCGATTGCTGGAGTACGGCTACATACATCTATGAGTTCAATGTCTTTGTCAACAGCCTCAAAAGATGCTGCACGCAAAATCTCATGCGCTTCATCACGAGGGATTCCATGATCGACTAAATCAATCATGACTTTTTCTGCCATGACTAAACCCTTCTGTGCGTGGATATTAGCCAAGCATCTGTCAGCATCAACCCACATGTTTTTCAAAACATCTCGTGTTTTTGCCATGACATCTTCACAAAGTGCGGAACCATGAGAAAGCGTGAAACGCTCACTGCTGGAATTTGCCAAATCACGCTCATGCCATAGTAATGCGTTTTCGTAGGTCGGGATAATCATTGCACGGACAATTCGAGCTAGACCACAGGCATTCTCAGATTTAATTGGATTCTTTTTGTGAGCCATTGTAGAGGAACCAACTTGCTTCTCGACATCAAATCCCTCACCGGCTTCACGAAGTTCAGAACGCTGAAGATTACGAACTTCCTGAAGTATTTTCTCACAACTTGCTGCCACATTTGCCAGCCAAGAAACATACTCTATGTATCGGTCACGTCCAACAACCTGAGTTGTGGCTAGAGGAACTCCAAGCCCTAAATGAGTCAAAATCAATCTTTGTAATTCACGAGCGTTTTCTCCTTGCGCAGCACCAGTCCCAACTGCGCCGAGGAATTTTCCGACAGAAATACGAGGTGAGGCTTCATCAAGCCGAACCAATTGACGTCGGAGTTCATCAAGCCAAACTGCTGCCTTCAATCCAAAGGTGATTGGAACTGCTGCTTGACCATGTGTTCGACCAAGCATCACGGTATCACGCTCTCTTTCAGCAACATCAGCACAAACACCAATCAACAAACAGAGTTGTTCTCTCAGGAGAACCATACTGTCTCGAAGTTGTAGTGCAACTGCTGTATCAACAATATCGTTTGAAGTTGCACCCAAATGAATGCACCATCCAGCATCTCCAGCAGCCTCTGCCATTGCCTTGGTAAGGGCCATAATATCATGTCGAGTTTCAGCTTCAATTTCAGAAACCCGTTCCTTAGTCACAGAATCAGGATTCGCAATAGAAGCAATAATGTTGTAATCCTCCTCAGTCACACGACCAAGTTGCATATGAGCCCAAATAAGGGCTCGTTCAACCTCAAGTTGACGTTCGTGTCGTCCAACTTCAGACCAAATTCTTTTGAAATCTTGGCAGCCGTATCGGTAATCAAGTGGGCAGAAGGCCATACTTGTCTCTAAACGCCACGCTTCATCAACATTGCCTTTGAAATCCATGCAGATTTCGAGCCAAAATGATATGTCATGGGACCTTATGCATCATCTAAAACAACTGGCTTCATCACCGAGCGTATGAGAATAATTGCCAAACCCGTGGATAGAACAAATGCAACGCCAACATAAAGTGAAATATTGTACCACATTAGGCCAAATCCAATCAACGAAATATATGAGATGATTTGACAAACTGCTGAAGCCATCTTCAATTTGTCAATTCTCTTAGGGCTTAGTTCACCATCGTGTTCAAGCAAAAAGGTGTAAATCAAAAAGTAAATGCCTTGAAACGGTAAAGTTGCTGCAATAATTGCGAGTGCTATTTCCCGAATAAATTTAGGATTCGTTTCTTGCTCTAGGCCATGGAAGAGCATGAATGCTGTATTGGTTCCAAGAAGTGCTGCCATGATTGTCCACCGCTTATCTTGTGAAGAAGTTCGGCTCTCCACATTTAACTGCTCATCCATGAGCACTTCGCTGTGAACTAAGGGTTTGATGTTTACCGTTCAAAGTAGGCTTGAAAGTCGTATTTGGTGACTTAAATTTTGAGTCCATTTATCAAAAAAAGCCAGAAAGGAGTTTTATCATTACGCCCGTGACTGTTGCAATTATTAGAAGAGCAAAAAGCATGCTCAGCGGACCGTATTGATTTGAATCACGAAAGAGAGTACCGATAATACCGTCCCTACTGATGGCATGTGAAAATGACTCCGCTTCCGCATAGTCTGGTAATGAACGGCGAGGTATACGTTCTCCTTTTCGGACAATCAGGTCGTCGCTCATACCACCGGGTTGTGCAGGTAGGGCATGAATGTTCCTCAACATTACTACGAGGGTAAATATCAATGACAAGTTACTACCACCTCGATATATGGGGAGGGTACTTTTTGATGTTGGAGGTGAAAATATTCACCTTGCAGTGGAAGGAAGTATCGGCGGTACGACCTTAGGATTGCATATGGCGACAGATGTGATTCAGCGTGGTGGCCGAGTACTTTGGGCGTCACCTTTCATGCCAGATAACATTCGCTTCGGTCAATTGTTTTCACACATTTCCCTCGCGCATTCATCTCGTTATCATGCGATGAATTTGGTAGGAGACTTCGACCAAGCGATGGACATATTGATCAATACCTCGAACTCGCTACCGAGCGTAGAACTGGTTGTTTTGGATGATTGGTGTGAATCGTCTGGAAAAATTCCAAGTGATAAAATTGCAGCCGTTAAGCGACTTGCAGAAAATATTGATGACAAGATATGTCTGCTACTGACTAGTAAGGGAAGTGTAGATGCAAGTGGAAACTCAAATGACGCTATCGTAGCTCGTGGGGCAGAATCAATGCGTAAAGCAGGATTTGAAATTTGGCGACTTGAACGTCCGAAGGATGGTCCATTCCGAACGCTGGTTCGTTCCGATGAGAAGATGGATTTGAAGTTAGAAGAAAATGGGTTCTTTGACTAATCTTCGTCATCTTCGCCAAGTAATTCAGCCATTTCGTCCAGTGCTTCGTCATCAGGCTCATCAAAGGCACTAGGGTTTTTTGCGCCCCCTTCGAGTGCATCTTCACCAGCAATTTTTGGGGCTGAATCTTCAAGCATTGCTTTTCGATTTTCACCTGCACGCTTGGCAACAAACCAAGACATTCCGAGGAATAATATTACGAGCGCAATATATGCGATGTTTTTGGTCAGTTCTTCACTTGCCATAACTCCGTCACTCCAACCTATGACTTATTGATTTCCCAAGCATGTGGTAAATTTCACACATCTTCCCATTCAATTGGCCGGGCCAGATGTCGTCGAGAATCCATTGGAGGTTGTACCCATGATGGGAAAGGAGGAATTCGTGGTGTTGTGGTCCATGCATCGTTGGTTCGCTGTTTGCATTTTGGGCAACGGCAACCCTGTTCCTTGCCCATCGATTTCATTCGAGTCGAACAGTTTTCACAAATTGGACGTTTTTGATTAGGATGAGCAGAAATTAGGCGCAATTTTTCAAGATGCAATACGCCAAATTCAGGTGACAAGCCGTTTCCTTCAATGATATCTCCGGGCCTTAGCCAATGTGCAAGTTTCTTGACCGAACCGGACTCTGCAAATGCAAGCCATTTACCACTCTCTGTTGTAATAACGCAATTTCCTCGTGACAAAATATCAACATCTGCCACCGTTGCTTGAATTGACTGGGATAAATGGTCATCAGTGGCTTGGTTTGTAACAAATACCCGCCAACCGACGGCTGATTCGGTCAATTCAGCAGCAAGTAATTGTTTTCCCGCTTCAAATGCTGATTCTTCATCACGGGCACGAAGACCGAATAGAACAGGGCATGGTCCACGTGGAGCAATAAGACCAGTTCCCCTCCGTGGGTCTCGTGAAAGGAAAGTCGAAGGCATTGAATCAACAAGAGTTAGAGTATGGTCACATACTTGACGTGTTTTTTGCCCGTGGCGGTTAGGTTGACGCCAGGCAATTGCTTCCCATGTTATTCGTTGTTGTCTCCAAGCAATGGCTGCTGTGGCTCCGATTCGTCCTTGCCCTCCCCAAGAGTGGTCTGCTTGGGGAACTTGTTCCAATTTTACTTCACTTTGTACTGCTTGAGTGTAAAATGATTCATCGGGCTGATGTGAAGAGAACCAAACCATTCCAGGGTCTGCAGGATATTGCGTTCTATCATCGTGCTCCGATGGTGAAATATTTCCTTTGATGGGGAGAATATGCTGATTCCAATATATATCTAGATGCTTAAGTAACTCTTGTTCATCATCTACTATCAACTCAACACCAACGGCAGCATTTCCACGTGTTCGATGCTGAGCAAAAGGCCACAGTCGGACTAGTCGTGGAGAAACTACGGTTACAGATGGAGGCAAACTCTCGAGAAGAAGATGGAATGTGTAAGTCGTACAACCCTCTTTGAGGCTGTCTGTGTCATCCAATCCAAGCCAACCCATGCAATCACCTAACTGGATGGAAGTCATCACCTATATTTTCCGAATTGAGGATGCCCTCCAAAACTGGATAAATTCCGGTAGCATCATTGACTTGGAATAAACGAACGCCTTGAGCCCAACCTGCACCCATATCACTGCCCCGGTCTCCGACCATGCAATCAAATGAATTTGTGGCGGCTGGTTTGTCTCCCCACCAATCAACATGTCCATCTTCCAAGGGTGACTCAGCGACAGATTCGCCTTCCTTGCATGGCTGTAAACCACGAAGTACTCTTTCTCCAAATCGCAGCATACCGGGCTTCGGCTTTCTACACATGCACCGATCCCTATGACGATGAGGGCAACCGAGAATCATATCGAAATGTGCATCACTGTCTTGCTCAAGAAATACTTGTCTCATGTAGTTATGGATTTGGTGCAAGCGATTTTTATCCCACAGGCCGCGTAAAATTGCTGATTGATTGGTGACTACACAAATTTTGTATCCAGCACGTCGAAGTATTCCAACCGCTTTTGGAGCATTGGCGAGGATTTTGAATTCACTCGGATGGTTGATGTATTCTGGGCTTCCAAGGTTTAGTACACCATCACGGTCGAGAAACGCAATACCACCATGTTGCGGTGCAGAAGCTGGCAGAGGGGTGGGAGTATACTGTACAACAAACCCTCGCATGGTCAACCCAAACGGTCGAAGGTGAAGTGATTTTGGTCGAATGAACAAGAGTCTTGAAATGGAATGATCATGTGGAATGAAATATGCTGTTCAGTGCGGAGGTGGCTTCATTGATGGGAGCCATTGGGCTACTCTCCCTTGCAGTATCTTGGCACCGGAGAAAGAAAGGTGGAATTCGTCTAGCCCAATTTGGCTGGGTTTTAGTTGGATTGACTTTCTTTAATGATGCTTCAAAGTACCTTTCTCATGATGACCTAGTGCTTACTGTATTCTCTATTGCAACATTGCCGATGGCTATTGGAATGGCGTTTTGGGAACAACGGGTAACTGACCCTAAGACCGAGCGTTCATTGATTTGGGCTCGAGGAGCCGTGGCCTATGCAGGAGGGCCGTATTTGCTCATCGCACACATCCCTTGGCTCAATGTTCTTGCCATTTGGTTTGTCGCTAGTCAAGCGGCTTTGTTTCTGCGATTCTCAGGTTCAGGAGACTTGGTACTTGGGGAAACTACAGTCAACACGGTAAATGGTGAAGTAGCATGGAGTGCTTGGGATGGTAATCGATGGTTTATGGGAGACTTTGTAGGAGAATATCCATTTCAGACCGAACTACTCCTTAGTGATGGCACTGCTATTGGTATAAATTTTGTTTTGGCATGCACGGCTCTGCAATCGATGGTGATTTTCATTGGTGCCATTTCCGTTCTTGACATTGATTGGAAGCGAAGATGTCGTGCACTTATTCTAACCATACCGGTGATTCACATTCTCAACCTTTTCCGTAATGCTGGATTGATTTGGATGCATATGACCTATACTGAATGGTCATATCTTGGAATGTCGGTCTTCGAGTTTGGTCATGCTTATGCAGCAAGAGTTGTCTCCTTGGTGGCAATGTTTCTCATGGCCCTCATTATGTTTGACATTCTACCAGAGTTACATCGGCATATAGTTAGGCTCTTACGACCCTTTGGACTATTACAGCCGAAGGCCAAAAGTAAAACTTAGCGTTGTTGAGACCACGGTTGTGTTGCGTCAGTTCGTGTCCATTTCACGCCACTGCCGCCAGGGAATTCAATTACTTCTTGGCCATTGAGTTCAATCATTCCCATCAATTCTGTTGGAGGTGCTTGCAATTCTGACTCTTCAAATAGGTCGCTGACTTCATCAAAGACTGGTGATGAATCAACTGGTTTTGAGCCATACTCTTCAAATGGATTTTGCTGCTTTGAAGTCTCGAGAGAAGTATTCAATTGCTCAATAGAAGGCAAATTTTTGTCCTCTCTTTGAAGCATTCGCTCGTCAAAATCAGTTGAAGGGCTCGAAGAATTCCAATCACCAGAGGAATTACCACCGCCGCCACCTCTTAAGAAAAAGACGAGTGCACCGATTAGCATGACTAGGAGCAGTCCACCTGCGGAATAGAGCATGTCATTGGCAACCCCAGGGGCAATGTCTGCATTGTCTCCCACTCCATCGCCATCCGAATCCTTTGTTTCATCCGGGTCATCAGGGAATGCATCTTCATCGTCAGGTACTCCATCTTTGTCTGCATCAAAAGCATCGAAACTCGTTTCACAAATCAATGAGGCGATTTCTATTTCATCATAATTGAGTTGCTCATCTCCATTGCTATCCATTGAACTAAATTGGTATGTATTTGAGAACGATTGTGTTGAAAATATCTCAAGAGATACACTGTTGGACTGCTCCAATTGTTCAAACGTTGACCATAATTCATTGCTGCATGAACATGTCTCTTGACTAATTTCTCGGAATTCTAACTCTCCATCACCATTAAGGTCGATTTCAGAAAACGAAATGTCTTCACCCTCAGTTGACATGTCAAATTCTCGTTCAGAAACAACACCATCTTTGTCTGAATCGGTATTTACCAAAATCTCTTTTGCAATATCTTGGCAAGTAGTATCCACAACGGGGTCCGTGGGCTCATCAGGTTGAATTGGCGGCAACTGTGAATATTCCCACTTCGCAACAAGCGTAACATCAGAAAAAGACTCGACGGCAACTAGAGTGATGTCAAAACGACCATTTGCCGGCATTTGGACATAGAGTGTTTGGCTAGTACCTTCGCCCTTTGATTCAACATTTATTGTTTCAGTTGTGAATTCAATATCAGGTATTTGACGGCCACCAGGACCTCCACCTTCCTCCCAATCATCACCCCAATTGAAAGAAACTTGCTCGCCTTCTCCTTCAATAGACAACTGTCCTTCTCCACCAAAAGTGGTAATCGAAAGGTATTCACCGGGGTTTTCTAAGTTTACATAAAAGAACAATTCTTCACCCTGAGGTGCTTCAATTCCCGAAATTTCTTCACCATTGAATAGTTCAATTGGCGTTCCATCGTAACTCCAAACATAGCGGTCTTCAAACGATGCTGTAATCATGACATTCGCAAAGATCTCATCCGTATACACAAGAATATACCACATGCCCGGAGTCGGGTCATTGAAACCAATCATATCTCCAGCACCTGGACTACCGGAAAGGTGGTCAAAGTTTGCAGCGTCGGGTGCTTCCAAATATTTTAGGAAAAGAGTTGCTTCGCCATATCCTTCGGTAAGGTCTACTTCAAGACGTTCGGTGCCCGTTGGTACATCGATTTTGAAATATTGTAGAAGGCCATCATAGCCGCTGAGTGGACCATAAGCAATTCCAGGCGAGAGTTCTATCGCATCCTCAGGAGCAATGTTTTCGGGTGCATAAGCAAAACTAGATTTGATGGTAAAGTCAAGTGAACGCTGATAGGTATATGCTGTGGCATAATACAATCCAGGTTCAACGTCATACAGCGTCGCCGCTTCTTCATTACCCTGCATATTACTCCAAACCATCTTGGAGTCGGTCGAAGCTTTTTCATCCTCGCCCCAAACTGGGTCAACAATGATATTATCAAACATATTAAATGGGTCAGGGACAGTACCCCATGAAAGTCCAAGATTTATGTTTCCTGTTCCACCGTATGTTTCTACAGTTAAACTTGCAAGTGGTTCTGTAACATTGACATAATAATACAGAACTCGGTCTTCAGAAGAGGCTTGTCGTCCGACATCAATACTTTGACCAGTCACAGGTATGCCATTCAATAATTCTGTCATCTCATTCAATGCTGGTGGAGGGTCGGCAACAACCCATGTTAGTGTCAGAGTCAAGTCTTCAATGTCTTCACTAGGGATGATGACTATCCACCAAGTTCCTGCATTTGGCCAACTCCAATCTTCCCACAAGAAACTGTATTCAGCATGGAAATGTTCCTCATGCTCCCAAGAACTTGGAATATATCCATGAGACATATAGACATCAACTGTAACTGGTTCTTTTTCGAAATCACCCCATGAGAACATGCTAAAATACATATCTTTGGTCATTTCATCGATATCTCCATAGAACAATAGGTGGTCGCCGGCTTGTGCAGAATCAATCGTTAAGGCTTGGTTATTTATCAATTCGACGGCTTGGGCTACAATGGTTCCATCTGGCATAACCCAATCAGCACCAACAATTGTACCATTTCGGCCACTTTGGTCCTGAGTTATCGACCCTTCACCTTCTGGGAAAGTCCATTCTGAAATCAAATCAAAAGCCGCATCTGGCAACTGGCTTGCCTCCCAAATTGAAATATTATCTATCATTCCTGTGAAGTAATTACATTCGCATCCAGCACCCATACGACCAATATAGAATTCATCACATTCCTCACCGGTTGTGTAGCAATCATTAGAACCGAAATCTCCGATTGGAATATTTGCGTCTTCGGCAGAAATTAAACCCGCAGATTCACCATTGATGAAAAATTCTCCACCGATTCCGTTGGTTAATGAAACTGCGACATGAGACCAAGAATCAACAGGTACACTCATGTTTGAAACCGGATGCTTGGATATACTATATTCCGATGAATATGAAAGATTACCATTGTTGAGATACATACCCCAGCCATAATCACCTTTCATCATAATAAATTGTAATCCTTCATTGGTGAATGGATAAATCCATGCTTCAAGAAGTACTTCTCCTGAATTTGAGAAATTAAATTCGGCATCGTGTTCGACAACTATGTGGTCGCCTTCACCGTCGAACCTGATGGTAAAGTCTGCACCCTCTCCAACCTCGACAACACCATAGACAGGGAAATATTGAGGGTCATTCTCTAAGTCATTCCAAGTTGCTGGCATGATATTCCCCATGTTAGTACCAGCAATGTGGACATAATCTTCCTCTCCACCTTGCGATGGTTGACTGTCTCCCCAGTTATTGTAGTAGAAAGGAGTTCCATCTTGCCACTTGTAAAATCCATCTTCATCGTGATCTGATAAACCAGTCCATAGATGGCGTGATTGATTTTCAAAGGAGGAAAATGTTTCGAACACCCATTGATTTTCAGTAGCATCATTAATGGTGGTGAGGAACCCATCCAAACCACGTGCAGCATTCGCAGCATCTTCCCAAGAACTTGCACTTAGAAGATAGTATGTATTATTATTTGAGGGATTAACAGCAGTATCAAGAATTTCAATACCTGTTGAATTTTCTGCTTCCACTGTTGAGAATAAAGGAGAAAATGTACTAAAAAGAAATAGTGATAGGACCATAACAGTCTGTGCTTTCATAAATGTTCCTTATTTCATTAACTTATCAATGAATTGGTATATCGATTATACATATATCGAACCACATTTAATCAATGCCACTGAAAAAATTCATTTGAGGCGTTTTCCACCGATTCTCAAATCGGTATGCAGGGGCATTTGATGTTCCCAAGCAAACTCCTTTACAATTCGCCATGCCTTTTCTGAACCTTCGTAATCCTTGATATCAATGATGTTGTTACGGGTGTTGGCCTTAAAGGCTGCAATAGGTTCAGCATTCTTGAACACAAGATAAGCAGAACCAAAGCCAAATCGTTCTTTCAAAATATCGGAGAAATATGGTGCGATTGGGTCGCTAGGAGGAAGGACAAAGTCACGTATTGGAGGGATTTCTCGTGCTTCTTCAAGCAGATTCTTTCGGCCCCAGCACACTTGGTCCAAATCTTCGATAAGGAAACCTTTGACCAAAGTTTCATCCTCTTCAAATGAGGTGAGAACTGATTTTATTTCTTCAGGTTTGAACGGTGTTCCTGCCAATCGAAGAATTTGCTTGAGAGTTATTACAGGATATTCTTTTACCAAATTTCTCAAGTATTCACGTCGCAATTCGACTCTATCGACATCTTTGACAAGTTTTACTGTTCTAAAACCGCCTCTAAAATCTTGAACTATATGACCGGTGCGAATCAAAGGTTGAATCAATTTTCTAAATTCAGATTGCGTCAATGCGTGTCTTTCTTTGAACAAATTTGGGTCGGAATTGGAACTGAAAAACTCGATAATATCCCAAAGCTCATCCTCTGGAGGTTCCCCTCTAATGGCAAGTAAGTTCTGGAAATGTTCGTAAGTCGACCATACTTGATGGCCCCGAAGATTCACGCCTTGATGCAAACGGTTGGCACTTGCCATACTCTTCAAATCAACTCGATACAATTCACATCGGCCACGCAATGCAAAGTCATCACGGATTTCATCAACTTTCTTGACTGCTGCACTCTCGTGTTCTAGGCGAGTTTTTTGATGCAAATGATGTTGGTAGAAGAGCGCACGTTCAGCAATTTCTCTGGGTTGAGGGTCAACGACACCCCCTCTAATCATTCTCTCCCCTGCCATTTTGAATCCAATTGATTCAAGTGCCAAACGGGTTTTTTCATCCAAATTTGCCACAGGTTCACTGTTAAAATTCGACATTACTGCGACATCGACTAATTGATCAGCATGGTTTTCAAGAAGCAATTCGAATGCAGAGCAGAATTCATCGAGATATGCTGTAGGTATATGCAAATCTTTGATGACCAAATAATCGTTAACCTTGAACATCAAAACCTTTCCAATTGGGTCTATTCCTTTGAATACAGGGAGATACCAACCACGGTCAAGAACACTACGAACTTCCCAAATAAATCTCGACACATAAGGGTCGGATTGAGTAAGTATACGCATCTTTCGGTCTTCTCTACGAGGGCGTTGAAGCAATTCAACTTCTTCTGGCATGCAGTAAAATGCTTCAGGGTCTGGAACTAAAGCCATTACCTTCGCAATACGCCCTTCCTTCTCAAGATTCATCAATGCGATTGTCAAATCTTCAAACGAACGTGAAACATAGAAACGGAGTGTGTTTCCTTTGACTGGGCCCATTCGGCGAATAATGTCAACCAGGGCACTTTCGAAATCAAGGGCTTCATAAACACCATGAACTCGATGGAATAAAGACAAACGCCGTCTGCGTCCAGATACATCCTCAAATTGTTTGACAACTAGCATTTGGCGTTCCAAATTTGACATGGCATATTTGATGTCCCGTTGCAAAGCTCTGTGTTCATCACCCTTAGGGAAATCTGCCATTATCTCTTGGCGTGTTACATTTTCACCAATTGGTATACGTCGAAGTAATTCTTCTTCCATTGGACCAATCCATGGCTCTGGCTTCAAACCAAGCAACATTGGAATTGTTTCTTTATTGGTATATCCCATCCGATTGTGTAATAGTCGGCCCATGATGATGTCAGAATCGAGTTGCATATCCTGCCAATCTTTGAAGCGGAAATCATTGACTCGGTACAAGAGTTCTTGCTGCTTTTGGAATAATACGTGCGAATCGAAGGCAGCAAATCCATCGTCATATTTCTTGAAAGTCTTGTCTAGAACAAGATTTTGTACCCATCGATATTCAACAACATCTTCAGAGTCATCAATCAATCGATGTTCATCGATTTTCAGAATATATTCGGCGTCATCGGTTTGTTTATAGAAACCAACTGAAAGGACATTACGAGTTTCAAGTTCCAGCAAAATACGGTCCACCATCTTTCGTGGGAATGGAAGACGATCACTGAGTACATCTCCTGTCTGAGGCCCTTCACTGCCAAGCATTTCGATAACCTTGACACGCAATGCTTCATGTGGATCACCCAACTCTTTTTCTTCCCACGCTGTTGGAACTCGGCCATCGAAGGATGTAGCAACCTTGTATGAGAGGCCATCAATGTGAAGTTCACGCAAATCATTCACCTCACCGCCGCCATTCACAGAAAGGCACCCGAGTGTACCATGTATTTCAGCCATGAAAGAACTGAACCATTTACCGTCTAATTCTTCAGCACCTGTGCCATCAAGTTTCGTTATTTTCCCTTGTTGGCAGAGGATTTCAACCCATTCTCGTAGCAAGTCCAATTCAATGCCCTTGAGTTTGTCATTATACAATGGATTCTGGAATGATGAATCAAGCCCACCTCCGTGAGACATGAGAGTAAACAATTGATTTGCATTTTCGGGAATAGGTGCTTTGTCGAGATAAAACTTAGAGAGTTGTTCGGCACTGAGTTCAGTTGCAAGACTTCGAGTTCCCAATAAGCGCTGCAAGACTGCTGGGTCGATATCCTTGACCAAAAATGCGCGTGTCTTCATCGCCATTAAGTCTTCAAATGCTGACATAAATAACGACATTCCAAGTCGCGATGGTACTGTCACTTTGTTGTGAACGATACGTGCATCTCCCGTGACGCACAAATTCAAGAATTTTTGTAAACTCTTCATATCGATATCACCAAACATGATTTCATTTTTCGCCTCCCTCATCAGAAGGCTATCATCGATTGTACGATGCTTATTGAGCAAGGCATCTGCTCGCTGCTGGAATTGCTGTGGACTGATTTCTTCAGAACCGATTCGCTTTGGAATAATCATCGAACGCCCAGAAACTTCACGGAAACGTTTTGCAAAAATTTGGGTGTTGACAATGTAGCGTTCAATAACTTCTATATGGTCATTATCTCTGAACGCTTGGTACATTTGCCCTGGGTCAACTTCTTCTGATGTCCGAATCAAAAGGCCATTTTCATCGAACGATAATTCAATGACTGAAATGTTGTTCGATTCTGCAAGTCCTGCCATGAAATATCCGAGAGCTGTGTTGAATCCACGACCGCGACATGTTGTGATCATATAGGTCGGATGGCCACCAGAAATCACTTGTTCGACCAATATTCGATTCGGGTCAGGTACTTGGAATGAATCAATCGAATGTTCCTCCAAATGCCGTGCTATTGCATTGGCAACATCAGAGGAAAGACCGTATGCATCACGTAACAAAATTCGTGGGTCTTGTTCACGACGTAATGCCACGATACAATGGCCGATAAGACTGAGAAGTGCATTCGAAAGTTCACGTGAACGTGAACGGGCTTCTCCAGACCATGACGGGACTGTTGGCCGATGTCCTGTCACCGAGGCTACATTGACACGAGTGCCCTGAATATTGGTCACTCTGTATGTAGAACCACCAAGCAGTATTACATCGCCGCCTCTCAAATTAGAAACAAAAGAACCTGAAAGTTGTCCAAGAATTGAACCCTCTGCATTGAAGACTAAATAGGAATTATCAGGAGCAATCGTTCCGATATTTGTGTAGTAAATCATTCGAGAATATCCTCGCTTTCCGTAGAGATTCTCCTCCCAATCTACCCAAACACGACGCTCTTCTTCCAACATATCGAGAACTTCAATGAAATCATCATATTCAAAATTTCGATAGGACCAAGCATTTACGATTACTTCGTAGGCTTCATCGATATCTATATCGTTGATAATTACAAGACCAATCATGAACTGAGCAACTACATCAAGGCAGTTTTCTGGGAAATCAAGTCTATCCATATCACCTGTTTGAATGGCTGCTTGCAATGCTGCGAGTTCAATGAGGTCATCAACACTAGACGGTAAAAACCGAGCACGTGGGATTCCACCAACGTGGTGTCCTGCTCGACCAATTCGCTGCAATGCAGTAGCGATATCTCCAGGACTTCCAATCTGCAGTACCAAATCAACCGAACCGATATCGATTCCCATTTCTAGTGATGAGGAGGTGACAACTGCACGTAAATGCCCGTGCTTGAGTTGTTTTTCGACATCCAAACGGATTTTCTTATCCATTGAACCGTGATGCCCTGCGACCAAATCTCCAAGGTATGGGCGTAATTTCAGAACGATATTTTCAGTCATTTTACGGGTATTAGCAAAGACCAATGTTGTATTGTGTGCAGCAATCAAATCCGCAATAGCATCGACATTTTTCTCAAAAATCTTTAGAACGGAAAGATCGCTGAATTTTGGATCGGTGATGAGAATATCTAAATCAAGTTCCCGTGAACCTGATATTTTTGCAATGCAAACTCTCGTATTATTGCCACGACTTTCTCTGTCGTCACTTGAAACCAAATATTCAGCTACAGTTTCAAGTGGCTCCATGGTTGCAGAAATACCAATTCTCTGAACTGGTTTAGTGAGTAAAGTATCCAAGTAGGATAGTGTCAAAGCGAGGTGTACACCACGCTTACTCGGTACTAGAGAGTGCAATTCATCGACAATCATGTATTCGACTTCACTCACTATTGGCTGAAATCTCGGCGATGTAATGGCAATGGCAAGACTTTCCGGTGTTGTAATCAAAATATGTGGAGGCTTACGAAGCATTTTTTGACGTTCCGATTGAGGGGTATCTCCGGTTCTTAATCCAACACGAATCTCTTGTGCACGACTTGGTAAATATGATTCAGAAATTTCAGTAAGTGGGCCAATTAAGTTTCTTTGAATATCATTTGCAAGTGCCTTGATTGGTGAAATATATACACAATAGACTTTTTTATCCAATTTATTATCCAGTGCCCTACGAACCAGTTGGTCGATAATTGATAGAAATGCGGTCAAAGTCTTACCGGAGCCAGTCGGTGAACAAAGAAGAAGATGTTCTTGGTCGATGATTGCTGGAATAGCCAATTTTTGAGGTTCAGTGAAATCTGGAAATTTATCCTTGAACCAATTTCTAACGGGAGGGGATAATAACTCCAAGAGTTCCTCTGTTTCCAAAGGATTCTCTAAGTAGTGAATATCTGCCATTTTTTCTAACACTCCCGTGTTCCTCATTCGTATGCAAGGACTAAATCAAGTTATCTCTTATCCACAATATGTAAACAAGTCTTATGCCCAACCAATTCCACCTTTTTTCCAGCGATTAACAGGCTCGGTTTCGGGTGGTTCTGGCATCATTAAAAGAGTAGACTGCGAGGCATCAACAGGAATTTTAACCTCAAATAGAGCACCTGTGGGACAAGAACCAATACATGAAAGGCAACCAACACATTGTGATGCTACTACAACAATTGGCCTTTTTTTGTGCGTGCGCAACTTGGGATTACTGGCAAGAGGTAATAGTGCTTCGAATGGGCAATGTGGGATGCATAAATCACAACCGGTACAATCCGATTCTGTTATGGCTACCATTGATTGCCCCATGAAATGTCTTGGTGGCTGTTACTCTTAACGCTACGCTTGGCCTATTTTCGGCTTGAAGCATGGTGAGGTTGAAAGGCCAGTTCTTCTACCGGTGTTTAGGTGTGACTATGACAGAACCTGATGCGAGCCGTTTGGAACGTTTGTCAGGGATGCTCAAACGAAGAGGAATTTTACTCCCGGCCTTCGAAATTTATGGTGGCGCAAAAGGTTTGTACGACTTTGGACCAGTAGGGGGGCGGCTTCGTAACAAAGTGAACCAAGCATGGCTGAACCATTGGCTTTCAATGGGCAACATAGTTGAGATTTCATGCCCTACAGTCACTCCATACTCTGTACTCGAGGCATCCGGACATGTCGGAGAATTTTCGGACTTCATGACGGTATGTGCTTCATGTGAAGAAGCAAGTCGGGCAGATACACTACTTGAATCGTATCATTCAAACCCTGATTCGCTCACAAAATCTGAATTACAAAATCTACTAAAAAAATCTCAGCCTAATTGCCCAGTGTGTCAAGCAGTTGAATGGAGTGAAATCACAGCACAGAACTTGATGTTTAACACAACCATTGGCGCTGGAACCTCAGGCCGCCCGGGTTTTCTTCGACCTGAAACTGCACAGGGCATGTTCACATCATTCCCCGCATTGTATCGGCACAATCGTGAACGTCTGCCATTTGGAGCAATTCAAGTTGGAAAGGGTTATCGAAACGAAATTTCTCCGCGCCAAGGAATGATACGCTTACGTGAATTCAATATGGCCGAATTAGAATATTTCATCAACCCACATGAAGAGCCACAACATGACTTCTCACCCTGGAGTGAGCAACTGATATCCCTACTTGCTGATGGGCAAGGTGAGATAAAAATGAGTTTCAAGGATGCAGTAGAAAAGAATGTCATCCGCCATGCTACTGTCGGATATTTTATGGCGAAAACCTTTGATTTCTTGACAAAAATTGGTATTGACTCTGAACGTCTTCGTTTCCGCCAACACGAAGCCGATGAAATGGCTCATTACGCATCGGATTGCTGGGATGCCGAGATTCACGGTTCCTTTGGATGGGTTGAATGCGTAGGTATTGCCCACCGAGGATGCTATGACCTTGAATCTCATGAAAAGGCAACTGGAAAATCACTTCGTGCTCGACGTGAATTTTCCGAGCCACAAATAATTGAAACCGATGGATGGACCATCGATGGAGCCAAAGCTGGACCTGTGTTTAGAGCATTAGCCGGTGCAGTAAAATTAGCGGTCGAAAATCTTCCGGCTGATACATCATTCCCTCACAATTTAACGCTCCCCGATGGTGAAATTGTCACAATAGAATCTGAGCATGTCAAGCGAGACCAGCGTACTGAAACGATTACTGGAGAATGGTATATCCCTCATGTAGTTGAACCTGCATTTGGAATTGATCGTATCATTTGGCACATCCTTGACCATGCGTACGATGAAACTGGAAAAGATGATGAGGAATATACGGTTATGCGTTTGAGTGAGCATGTTGCTCCAGTAGATTACTGTGTATTCCCATTGTTTGAAAAGGATGGGATGGGGGAAATTGCCAAGTTAATTCATGCGACACTATGCTCAAAACAGAATATCGTTTCAATGTATGATAGTAGCGGTTCAATTGGACGACGCTATGCTCGTGCTGATGAAATTGGCGTCCCTAAGTGTATCACAGTTGACCATCAATCACTGGAAGACCAAACCGTGACAATTCGTGACCGCGATTCTGGAGAACAACACCGAGTTCATATCGAATCGTTGTAAAGTGGCTGATTCTTGAAGAAATGATTGATTCATCGGTGAAGGTTGAAAAACCCTCGGTAAAATGTTGACTCATGGCTGGTGTGACCGATTGGACAGAACGCCACCGCCCCTCATCCGAGCGCCAACTTGAGGGAAATGAAGTCCAAAGACGGAAGATTCGTGCTTGGCTTGATGAATGGAAAAATGGAACTCCTCGGAAAAAAGCACTACTATTGGTTGGCCCACCAGGTGTTGGAAAAACTTCAGTGGCTCGAGCCATTGCACAAGACATGGGTTGGAATGTCATCGAACTCAATGCCTCTGATGCTCGGAATGCAGCAGCTATTCGTAAAGTTGCGACTCACGGTTCAACTCATCGTTCATTGTTTCATAATCCAGAGGCGAAGAATCAGCGAACATTAGTTCTGCTCGATGAAGTAGACCATCTTTCTGGTGGTTTAAGGGCAATTAGCCAAGAACGTATCGAGAATGCGATACAGGGTGAAGACAAAAAAGGAAGAGATTTTTCATTGAAAGGTGATTCGGGAGGAAAAGCAGAGTTGCTTAATCTCCTTTCTGAAACCCGTCAACCGGTTATTTTAGCATGCAATGATATCATGGGACTTTGGGGTAGAGGTTCTGCGTGGAGTTCAACACGCGACCGATTCACAAAGCACCTTCAAACAATTACCTTTGATCGAGCGAGCGATGAGGCACTTAGACGGATTGCACGGCGTGTTTTGCGAGAAGAACAGTTAGATTTTGAGGATGCTGCGGTAGAAGCACTGGTCGAGAACAACCCTGGAGATTTACGAGCATTGGTTCGTGATTTACAAGTCCTCGCTTCTACTGCTACCGGAATACTTACCAAAGAAATGGTTGAAAATCAGGCTCACGCAGGACATAGAGATACATCAGAAGGGGTTTTTCCTGGACTTGACAAACTATATCGCATAACGGATGCTGAAGAAGCAATTAAAATCGGACGTTCTATAGAAAAGACACCACCGGATATGATAAACTGGGTTCACTGGAATAATGCCTCATTATTTCCAAAAGTTGATTCGGTTGTTCGTGGAAATCAAAGCCTTTCCATGGCATCAAAAATGTATATGGGTCAATTTAGGAGCACTGCACATCGCTCATGGTATTGGAGCGGCCAATTAGCGAGTCTTTCTGCTTCAGTCACCAACACAATTCCTTTTACAGGGAAAATTTATCCCTCTTATCCAAATTTCCTAAGACGCCAATTATCCCGTACTCGGCCTTCGATTATCAAACGTATGGGGGAGTATTCGGGAATGAGTAAATCAGCACTCCGAGAAGAAATTATTCCCCTACTTTCTGCAATGCTCAAAGATTCGCCACAACTTGGTGATTCTGAAAATTTCGCTATTTCTCTTCAATTTGGATTCACAGGTGAAGAACATGCATCACTAGCAGGATTGCCACTTTCACGAAGAACAACAAAGTCACTCATAACTCGATATGAAGAGGAATACGAAAAGCAACTGAGTGTGCAGACATTTGAACCAATACAGATTCAAAAAGATGAGCCAGAACCTATCAAAGAGGAAAAGGATGACGATACTAGTTCACCAAGTGGACAGATGAAATTGTTTTGAATCAACCCTGTTTTTTCTTCTCTTGCTTTTCATCCATCAAACGACGGAATAGTGCGATTGCTGCTCGGTCTGATTGGACTCGTTTCTCACGTCGCCAAGTTCTAGGGTGTATGAGAATGACTGCTGTTAGTAGTTCAAGACGCCCAAACCACATGAGGATTGAAGTAATCAGTAATGACCCTGAATTCAAGCCAGACCATGTGTTGGTTGGTCCATAATCTCCAAGTGCAGGACCCGTATTTCCAAGGGATGAGGCAACAAGTGTAGTGATGCTTTCAAAGGAGCCTCCCGGCATAAAAATTGCCAAAATGATGCTGGAAATTCCGAATAAGCCAACCCAAACAAAGAGCATCCCCACAATTAGGCCAATTTGTTGCCGTTCGACAACCTCGCCATTCATCCGAATGCGATCTACTTTACGTGGTTGAGCAATTCGGACCAATTCCCTCATTGCAACCTTGAATGCAAGCGTTACACGCAGTAATTTCAGCCCACCTCCAGTAGAACCGGCACTCGCTCCGACAATCATTAGGATGAAAATTATTAGATGTGTGACAACTGGCCATGGCATGTAATCTGCAGAAGCATAACCAGTTGAGGTGCCTAGCGAGACAACCTGGAACAAACTATCTCTAAATGCCGTACCAAAGGATATACCCGATGCCAAAAGAACGGTAGCTATTGTGACGAAAGCCACAAGAATATAGATGGTGTAATTTCGGAATTCTTCATCGCCAAATGCTTTCTTGTATTGCCCATCGCGAATCATCCACAATAAAGTGAAATTCACACCAGCGAGGAACATAAAGACTACAACAATAAATTCAACAATAAAAGAATCATAGTATCCAATACTGGCATCATGAGTAGAAAAGCCTCCAGTTGGCATGGTTGTAAGTGCGTGATTAACAGCATCGAAAAAGGTCATGCCTCCTATAAATTTCAAACAAATACATTCAATAATTGTAAGACCCAAATACAGACCCCATAGGGCCAAAGCAGTTTGCTTAAGTTTTGGTCGAAGGCGTGACAGAGATGGACCGGTTAGTTCTGCACGAGCCAATGCCATTCCGCCGCCTATTATTCGTGAAAGCAACATCATACCAAGCATAATGATACCCATGCCACCGAACCACTGGGTCAATGAACGCCAAATCAATAATCCCTGAGGTTGTGCATTTATGCAATCTATTGTAGTTCCAGGAATACAATTTGGACTCATATTATGAGAGATTACTGTTGCACCTGTTGTCGTAAAACCCGACATTGACTCAAACCATGCATTGACTGCACCTCGCGCAATATCAGCAATCGATGCATCGGGAGTAAACGGTCCAACAAAAACTCCACCTAGCCAAAACGGAAGTGAACCAATGAACACTGCAATGGGCCAAACCAGTGCAACCGCCGCAAATGCTTCACGGTCTCGCAGACGTTCCGATGTATCGGTACGAGTTCCAAAACTCAGCATCAGTATTCCAATGGTCGGAGATATAGCTGCGGGTACTGCAAATGCGTACAATGCAAGAGTAAGGTCATCAAGCCAAATGGTGATTAGACCGCACAAAACCAGCGGCAAAGTTAACGCAATAAGCGTCCATCCAAGGATAAGATTTAGCACATCGAAACGCATACTCACACCTTGAACCGTTTTTCGAGTTCAACGACTCTCTCTGGACTGCAAAAGATGATCAAACGGTCACCTTCAAGCAAAGTTTTGTCCGGAGATGGCCGTAGTGATTCCCAAGTACCGTTCGTATTAAGACGTTGAATAAAGGCAACCCGCATCCACTCAGGGAACGATGCCTCAAGAATTCGTTTTCCAGCAAACTTCGCATTACCTGAAACCAACATACTGACGCCAATAATGTTCGGTATGTTGGATAAGATGGCATATCCACCAGCTGTTTTCGTGTGAATTTGTGCCAGCATATTATCCACGGCCACACGCTTACGGTCGACGGCGAATGTTATTCCCATTCTTTGAGTCACCTTCACCAAATCTGCATCGTAAAGAAGTAAACCCGTTCTTTGAACTCCCATGTCACTGGCAAGTAAAGCAGCAGCGATGCTGGCCAAGTCATCTTCAAGTGCTGCGATGGCGATATGATGTTCAGAAATTCCTATTTCTGTGAGAATATCTCTGTCCAAATGATCTCCATGTATGACCTCCAGTTTTGGGTGAGAACCTATTTCGGTTCCCGACAACATATTTGCACGTTGTAAATCACGCTCAATAACAGTCACTGTGGCTCCAGAATTCAGCCAATCACCAGCAATTCTCTGGCCGATATGATTAGCGCCAATAACTGCAACACGGGGTTCAGTGGGAAAATCAGTAGCCTCGTGGCCAAAAATATTCAGTATTCGATTGAAACTTGAGAGGCCAGTAGTCGCAATCGCAATTCGGTCATTCGGCATAAGCATAAAATCACCATCTGGGACCAAACTCTTCTCACCTTCGCGTTTAAGACCAACAATTAACGGCATTCCACCCTCAATATTCCCACTTGCATTCCGTAGACTTTGGAATACTATTTCTGATGCCATATTGGTAACATCAAGTTCGATAACATATGCATCATGTCCGAATGGAATCACTTCTTCAATCGCAGATGAGCGCAGGCCAGAATGGAGGCGATTTATCGCTCCCTCAAGTGGGTTCACAACATGATTGACCTTAGCCCATTCCTGAAGTTTACCGGCATCTTGTTCATAGACAAAATTCATGTTTCGAACACGACAAATCGTTAACAGTGATTTTGTTTTGGAACTACTCAATTCCTTGTGGGCGTGTTGGGCAAGAGAACATGCAAGTAAATTGCGCTCGTCAGAGTTCGTTGCGGCAACAAATACTTCAGCCTCCCCAATACCAGCTTCATTCAATTTATCTCGAGTGACCAAATCACCATGGATAACCAACACATCCAGATTTTGAGCATTTTTCACAGCCCGCGAATCTGAATCAACTAGTACTACATCCATGTCTTCAGCACGTAGAGCACGCGCCATGTCAGTTCCGACTCTTCCCGCTCCACCGATAATAATTCGCATGCATATCACCGTAAATTCTCTGCTAATGACTTAACTTGATATTTTCCACCGCTTGTATCAACATCACCTATTGTCGAATAAGTTGGCGGTGCTCGGTCCAGGCCGTTGGTTGAATACTTTCCAGGAGAGTAATAACTGCTGAGAAGGGTTCCTGTGCTATCAGGTTCTTCAATCCAAGCGATGTAGGCATTAGGTGTATGTAAGAGCCATTTATTGTTTACCACATCGACTGATGCTTCTACGAAACAAGTATCCAATTTAATGTTTTGAGCATTACACCATGACTCACTCATTGGAAGCACGATATATCCCCATCCGTGCGCTTCCCAATGGTCATAATCAGGGCCAACCAATGCTCCAAATACATACCATCCCGGTATTTTTTTGATTCGAAGAAGGGACAAAAACGCATTCGTTTGCTCATCACAATCACCTGTTTCGTCAGTAAGGCAAAGTGGACCACTTCGAGCGGGGTTTGGGGCGTTTTTATCATATTCAACATGCTTGTGTAAGTAGTCAAATGTTGCTCGAGAGAAAGCATAGGCATTATTTTGAAGGCCTTCGGGCAAATCAGCAGAAATAAGTGATGCAGTCGAATTAACTATCTCATCCTGTGCATTGATGGCGTAACCATGGTCCTGTCCATCTTGAATGCCTCGGTCATACCACCTTGAACTGGTATAGTCTCTGAACTTTTCTCCATTGCCGCGCAGTTCAATATCGCTGAACACACCACTGTTGTCGATATTAATTCCTTCATCGATTCCTGCAATTCGTGAGTCAACACGGGAACCATCCCACCACGAATATGACGTGCTTGTAATGGTAACTTGCAAAGAAAAAATGACGACTTCTCCTGGGCTAAGATGAAATTCCATCTTTACACAATTTCCGACATTGCATGTCAAATTGTCACTTCCATAACCGGGCCACCAAACATAGTGCCCCTTTGAAGTAACAATTTTATCCTCATAACTCAAATATGAACCATCAATTGGAATCACAAATTGGTCATCGATTACCGAATCATCATCGTTAATGAACAAATCAACCGATATTACTTTCTGAATATATTCTGTAGGGCTCGGCAATTCACCATCTGTAAACTCGAAATCACTTCCTTCACCGTAAAGAGAATGAACATCTTTTGGGATCACAATATCCTCATACAACCACCCTACTGAATTTGAGTTCATCACGACAACTTCACGTTCGAGTGTAAATGTTGCTTCATTATCATAAAGGTTGTATGGTGCGGGAATGAGCATCAAATATTCTTGAATCCCAGGGGCCCACTCTTCGAACAGGTTATCGCGTACCTGAGGTGAAAGCATAATGAAAGCGACAAAAAAGAGCAGAACTAAGTGGCGTGTGCGGTTTCTCCTGCTTTTCATAATGTCGACTGCACGACCAGTATGGGTTTGAACAACACCACCTTTAGTGGGTTTTTTCGTCATTTTGTAAGATGTATCTAAACTACCCTTGTGAAATTGTTGTTCCATTGCAAATTTATTCGAACGAATATTTGCTAAAATTCTACCGCACGTGTAGCAAATCGTGTCACCCGCATAGGTGACACTCTGGCAATAGGGGCAGGAACCCATAACAATTTGGTTTCGCCGGCGTTGTATAACCGTTGCGTGCGGAACACCCCGATAATGCTTATTTGTGATGGGTTAGAAATATTAGGCATAAATATGGTATAGCGGCTAAGTAAGTATATTCTTACTCGGATTCAGCAATCCTGCCTCCGCCACCGGCATCCCATGCAGCCGCATCATCCGAAGAAAAGCCACTAATATTGCCCGTTACTACCGAATCCTTAATCGTAATATTTTGAATGATTTGGTTCGGTTTATTTGAATTTGATTTCACTGTTTCAATCTCACTGTTCTTTTCATCTCTTTCACGTGCATTGCGAGCCCAAATCTTTCGCAACCTTTTCTTACTCTCCTTGGGCAAAGAATCCCAGATCCAAGTTTCAGATGTACGATTGAAAAGAAGTGCCACTGGAATGATAAATAACCAAGCAGAAAGGTTAACCAAAGCGAAAGAGAACATAACAACATATGCACATCGCCAAAATGCCCCCCTAAACACAGCACCCCAGCGCTTGCCTTGGAGCATAAGGTGGCCTTGAAATGAGGAAATCAGTGCTTCGCACCGAGGACCAAATAGTGCTAAACAAAGAATAGTAATCACCAAACTAATATCAAATTTAAACATCTCAAGAATTCGTAAAATGAAAACCATTGCGAGCATTCCACCCATTGCAAGTCCCAATGCCCAGCCACTGGTAGTTTGAGAACTACCTTTACGGACTCTATCTCTGCGAAGTAGCAGATGGACTGCCACAGAAGCCATCAAGCAAAGAATGAGCAAATTTAGAGGGTTCACAACTGCTGCTTGGTCATTTAGCACCATCTCAATATATGGTACAACGATGAAATTATGAGTAAAGGAACCATAGAATCCACCGATTAAGATTCCCCAAAAAACATTGCTCCATGCAGTTGGCAAGTCATAGAAACCTGAATACCTAGTCATAACTCCTCGCCAACCAAGTGTCATGCCAACAAGGGCAGACACGCTTGCCACTTGAAACAGCAAGAAGGTTGAGGCCATGAACCGTGGGTAATGTTTCCCTTCATCAAGTCGTTGCTTCAATCCAGCCAAGCCGTTGGATTCAAAGACCACCTCAACTTCGACAAGGTATGGCTCGGCTGTTATTGTTTGGTGGAAAGGGCGGTGTTGGTAAAACCACGACATCTGCAGCAACGGCTGTCTGGCTAGCAGATTCTGGACTGCGAGTGCTGTTGGTGTCCAGCGACCCTGCACATTCAACATCAGATTCATTAGGAGTCGAAATAGGTTCAGAACCAACTCCCATCGATGGTGTCGATGGGTTATTTGGTCTCGAAATGGACCCTGAATCAAAAATTTCCTCAGTTTTACCAAAGCTTGGTGACATGATGAACTCAATGGGTTCGAGTGGAGGCATGGGTGGATTGGGAAGCCTCAGCATGATGCTTGACCCGAATGCAAAGCAAGAAATGGATGAAATGCGCTCTGAAGTTCAAACATCCGACATGGTAATTCCTGGCCTGGATGAGGCTCTTGCCTTTGATGAATTGTTGCGCCATGTCGAAGACCCGACATGGGATGTGATTGTTTTTGATACCGCACCGACCGGTCACACACTTCGATTCCTGTCGTTGCCGGAACTAATTGAGTCTTGGTCTGACCGTATTATTCGAATGATGCGAGTTTCTGGTGGACTGCGTTCAATGCTTTTTGGTCGCAAAGAAAGTGAAGCCATGAAAGAGGAATTAGAGCGCTTCCGAAGACGAGTCCTACATGTTCGCCGAGTACTTTCCAACGAAGATATCACGTCCTTCACCCTAGTCACAATACCGGAACGAATGGGAATAAATGAAACATTGCGAGCCCATAAATCACTCCTTGAGTATCAACTACCTGTGCCGAATTGTTTAGTCAATCGCGTCACTCCAGAATTCGAACATCAATTTTTGAAAAATCGTCGTGATGCTGAACTGTCCCGTATTGATGAATTGATAACCGAATTGGAAGGCGTTGAAATCGCTACAATGGAATTGATGGATGATGAAGTAGTTGGTTTAGATGCATTGCGTGGTGTCGGTGAAAAACTGTACGGGGCCGTAGAGAATATCGATGATTCATTGGGCCCTCATCCAGTTGGAAGTGCGCTCAAACATTCTATACATCGAGGCATGAAGCGGGAGATTGACGGTGATATCGAACGGATATTTTTGCATTATCCCGGAATAAAGCGCGATGAACTTTCATTGAGAAGTGACGACGGAATTCTGTATGTCGGCCTAAATGGAAGAGAGCGAGAAGTAGAGACGAAAGTCCCAACGAAAGCTAGTCGCGTCAAGGCGAAATTAGAAAACGATGTTCTTCAACTTGACATACCGCTTACCGAGGAATGAAACGCACACCTACCAATGGGTGGGTTGAAATGGGGGTGCCAACACGGTAGGCTATGGCACTCGAAGGGCTCTCTCGGGGTATTTTTCGCTCCATTGGGTTGCTCAAGAATAAACGTAAGTTGGATGAAGAAGAGTTACGAGAAATGACTCGAAGCCTTCGCCGTGCACTTCAAGAAGCAGATTTCAACGTTCGTCAAACAAAGGATTTAGTCGAAAAACTGGAAGCACGCCTTAGAGATGAAGAACCACGTCCAGGAATCACCTTGCAAACTCATGCCATGAATATCCTCTATACTGAATTGGTTCGAGTGCTAGGGCCTGCTCATGAATTTCAACCGCATGGTGCAACCCTGCTCCTTGTTGGTCTCTACGGTCAAGGTAAAACCACAACAACAGCAAAACTTGCTGAATGGTACCGAAGAAAGCACGGTCTTCGTGTAGCGGTCATCGAAGCCGACGTTCACCGTCCTGGTGCCTATGCACAATTATCTCAGTTATTGGAGGATTCTACTGTCCAAGTCTATGGAGAGCCGGATACAAAAGACGCACCAACCATTGTTCGAAATGGACTGGCTGCATGTGCCGCTGCTGATTTGGTCATTGTTGATACTGCAGGTCGCCACCAATTAGATCAAGAATTGGTCGATGAATTAGAACAAATCTCATCCATTACTCGAGCAAGTGAACGTTGGTTGGTCATCGATGCACAGGTTGGCCAAGCCGCTGGACCAGTCGCCGCATCTTTCCATTCACTGGCCGGAGTCACTGGTATTGTCATCACCAAACTCGACGGGACTGCCAGAGGTGGTGGGGCATTATCTGCCGTTGCCGCAACTGGAGCACCCATTGTCCACATCGGAACGGGTGAAAATGTCCCCGATTTGGAGAAATTCGAATCAGACCGATTCATCTCTCGACTTCTTGGAATGGGAGATATTCAGGGTCTCATCGATTTGGCACCTGAAGACATGGATGAAGAAGAAGCCATGCGACTTACTCAACGCTTGATGAGCGGTCGATTCACACTCAATGACATGTACAAACAAATGGAGATGATGTCAAAAGTTGGTACAATCGACAAACTAATGTCATTTTTACCAGGTAATATGCTTGGTGGAATGGGTGCAATGTCCAAAGGCCAAAAAGAAGCCATGCAGGGGAATCTTGACCGCTATCGAACGATAATGGACAGCATGACTGCATGGGAGAAGAATGAACCAGCAAAAATCAAGGCTGACCGTATTCGCCGTGTTGCACGTGGTGCTGGAGTTCGTGAGAAAGATGTGCGTGAACTCATAGCACAGTGGAACCGTTCTCGGAAGATGATGAAAGGTATGGGTGGCAATAGAAAACTCAACAAGCAAATGCGCAAGATGATGAAAGATGGAGACATGGATATGGACCCTTCATCATTTGGAATGTAGGCCAATATCTTTTAGTGACGGTCTTCTAGTCGTCATGTGCGCAAGTTGGCCTACCTCCTCATCTCTTTGATGCTGCTGCAAAGTACCATAGGGATGGTTTCTGCAGAAGGAAGAGCCGTAGCCATCGATGTTTCTGTCGAAAAATTCGACTGGCTTTCAAACGAAACTGTTGCTATATCTATTGAGTTAACCAATGCTCCTTACAACGAGGACTTGGAAGGTAAATGGGTGCTATTCGATGAAAATAACGCAATTTTGCTTAATGGTAGCCATATTTTCCAGGCTAGTGGAACGGTGACAACTTTCGAAATACCTCTCAAGCATTTTTACAATGGAGCCCATTTCTATTCACTTGAAATTGATATCATTGATTCATCTAATGCGGTCTTGAATTCTGATGGACAATCATTCACTGTTTTTGAGAATGCTCAATTTCCAACCATTGGTAATCTCATTGCTTTTGGTGATTCTCTCAGCGATATGGGTAATGGCAGGAACTCAATTCTCAATGTTCCTGATGTACCCCCTTATTGGCAAGGTCGTTTCTCTAATGGTCAGGTTTGGATTGAATATTTGTCCGAGGCTTACAGTGTCACCACCACCATTGGTTCAGGAACATCAGCGGGAGATAACCGGGCCTTTGGAGGCTCACAAACCGGGCCAGGCTATTCTTATGTCCTACTGCCTAATGTTGGGACACAAATTAGTAATTACTTGAGCAATGTGCAAAGTAGTATTCCATCAGACACTGTCGTTTCTCTCTGGTCCGGGGGAAATGATTTCCTTTATGGGACTGCAAATGCAAATACAATTGTCACCAATATGGAATCTCATATACGCCAACTTGAAGGTGTAGGTGCTGATGAAATTATTCTACCAAATCTGCCACCACTTGAAAAGACTCCAGAGGTACTTAGTCGAAGTCAAAACCAACAAAATGCGATAGGTTCTGAAGTTATTCTCTACAATCAGAAATTGGCAACATTGGCCAATGACCTTCGTATAGAATTGGGAATTACAATTCATTTCATTGATGCATGGACTGTCTTTAATGACATTTTACAAAACAAAGAGGCACTTGGACTCACCAATACCCAAGATGCTGCCTGTTCCGGTGGCATCTCAATACTGCCGCTACCGATTTGCAGCAGTGGAGATAGTGTTGTCTCCAATGTGGACGAATATCTGTTCTTCGACAAAGCTCATCCGACACGAGTCATGCACCGATTCATTGGAAAATACGCTACTGAAGAGATAGGTCAACCTGATACTGATGGTGATGGTGTGATCAATCTTTACGATACCTGTGAATGGACAAATGATGGGGCATCAACAAATCTAACGGGCTGTTCTTGGGAACAACAAGACGATGATGATGATGGTGTTTTGAATCTCATTGACATGTGCCCAAACACGGAATTAGGTGCCGTTGTTGACTCCTTGGGATGTTCAGCAGAACAGCGTGATTCTGATTCGGATGGTTTCAATGATGCAATTGACCCTTGTCCGTTTTCACAATCTCTCCTCGACCATGATAATGATGGATGCAGCAATGCTGAGGATTTGGATGATGACAATGATGGAATAGAGGATGTTGTTGACCAGTGCCCTCTGGGCATGATTGGAATACATTCCTTCGATTTAGATGAAGATGGCTGCCATGATGATGAGGATGCTGACCTCGATGGAGACGGTTTGAGCAATAATGAAGAAGAAATTATCGGTACTGATGAAAGAGATTATGACACCGATGATGACTTTGTTGGCGATGGAGATGATGCCTTTCCTCTAGACCGAAGTGAGTGGGCCGACAGCGACGGTGATGGATGTGGCGATAACAGCGATATGTTTCCCCACGATGCTCTGGATTGTTCGGATGTTGATGAAGACGGCGTTGGTGACAATACCGATGCATTTCCCATAGACAGCACTGAGTGGTCGGATTCCGACAATGATGGCTATGGAGATAATAGTGACCAATGCCCCTTGATTGAAGGCTATGCGTTGGTACCTTTAGGATGTCTTGACAGTGATGGAGATGGCTTTGGAGACAGTGTTGACGCATTTCCATTTGATGAAAACGAATGGAGCGATAGTGACAACGATTCTGTAGGAGATTTTTCTGACCTTTTCCCTAATGACCCCTTGGATTGGGCGGACCGAGATAACGATAGTTACGGAGATAATCGAGATGTCTTTCCCTTTGACCCAAGTGAATGGAACGACACGGATGGCGATGGAGTCGGAGACAACAGCGATGTGTTTCCAAATAACGCAAGCGAATGGTTTGATACAGATGGCGAT